>Ga0256407_10004212_pt1 | contig 24344 bp, 16 predicted proteins | sample RumenRJG_04DNA_FD_193489 | JGI IMG/M metagenome (GOLD analysis project Ga0256407, IMG submission 193489) | Bovine rumen microbial communities from Lethbridge, Alberta, Canada - RJG_04 | ecosystem: Host-associated > Mammals > Digestive system > Stomach > Rumen | place: Canada: Alberta... | reverse complement strand
AAAAAAAAAAAAAATAAACAACAAACACAAAAAAAAACAAAGTAAAATAAAAAATAACTAATCCAAATAAAAACTTTTAAAAAATAGAAAAAAATAAAAAATCCAAAAAACAACATAATCAAACCCTCGAAACAAATTCATTTTTTAAAGAAGATGAAGAGGAAAAAAATGAAAACACCAAAATAAAAAATGAAGAAATCCAAATTCCAAAATTACTATCAACTTCTGATGAAAAGACCCCAGAATTAAAAAATGAAAATTCCCAAAATAAAAAAAATCAAAATGAAGAAAATAAAAAATTAAAAAGACCAACAGCAGAAGATTTAATATATTACAACACACGTAAAATGGATCCACCAGAATATACAGAAGGTGATGATTCTGAAGATGAAGGATTATCAGATTATAAACCAAAAGGTTATCATCCTGTTCATATTGGTGAAGTATTATTAGAAAGATATATAATTACACAAAAATTAGGTTGGGGTCATTTTTCTACTGCTTGGTTAGCTTTTGATACTAAACATGGAAATTATGTTTGTATTAAAATACAAAAAAGTGATCAAAGATATATTAATGCTGCTTATGATGAAGTTGAAATTTTACAAGAATTAGCTAAACATAATTTTGATAAAGAATGGTTAGAGTCACTTAAGGAATATTGGAAAGATCAACCTGAGAAAATTCAAGATCTAGAAAGTAGGGAACATACACAAACTGTACAGTTACTTAATTCTTTTTTATATGCTGGAATTCATGGAAGACATTTTTGTATGGTTTTTGAAATTGTTGGTGTTACTTTATTAGAGTTGATTAAAAGATATAATTATAGAGGTATTCCTTTACCTTTTATAAGAATTATTACTAAACAAATGCTTATTGGATTAGATTTTTTACATAGGTTTTGTAATATTATTCATACTGATTTAAAACCTGAAAATGTTCTTGTTAGTTTAACTGATGAAGAATTAAGGAAAATTACTAAATATGGTGCTTTGAATGATATAAAAGCTGAGAATGATATTAATAATAGAGAGAAAAATCAAGGTAATGAAAATAATAAAAATGAAAATAATGAGAATAATAATGATAATATAAAAAAAAATTTAAATAATACTACTATTGGTAATAATTTAAATAATACTACTGCTAATTTTAATCATAATGATAATAATGAATCTATATCAATGGATATGAGTAGTTTAAATTTAACAACTAATACTACTGGTTTAAGTGGTAAAGCTAAAAGAAGAAAGAGACAAAAGTATAAAAGAAAACAAGTTAAAAAATTAGAAAGACAAGGTTATACACAAAATGAAATAGATGAAAAAATAAAGGAAATTATGGAAAAAAAAAATCAACAAGAAGAACAAAATAAAACAAACATAAATATAAATGGAAATGAAACCCATGAAAATAATATCGAAAATCAAAACAATAAAAAACCAAATAATACAACACCAACTAAACAAATAATAAACTCCTTAGTAGAAAGGCCAAAAATAGCATCAGTTCCCAAATTTAATTTATCCCTCCATAAACATTCAAGTGACTCAAGTTCTGATGAATTAGAACCATTTGATATAGAAGAATATTCTCAAATCTTAGATTACTATTATAAAGAAAAAAAACGTTTAAAAAACGATCAAAATTATTTCAACAATATAATATCTCGTAATAAAGAACTTCAAAATGCTAAAACTGAAAAAGAAAAAGAAAACATAACAAAAAAATATAGTCAACTATTAGAAATGAAGGGTCCTCCCTTAGATAAATCAATAGATGTAAAAATATGTGATATGGGAAATGCATGTTGGTTTACATATCATTTCAGTACAGCAATTCAAACAAGACAATATCGATCACCTGAAGTTCTCCTAGGAATAAATTATAATGAAACAGCAGATATTTGGTCATTAGCATGTATAGTATTTGAATTAGCAACAGGAGATTATTTATTTTCTCCTAGAAAAGGTGAGACTTATAGTAAAAATGATGATCATATTGCAAAATTTATTAGAATGTTAGGTAAAATGCCAAAAAATTTTGCTTTAAGTGGTGATTATTCATATAAGTATTTTAATAGAAAAGGTGAAATGAGAAGAATACATAATATACCAAAAATTCCTTTGAAAATGGTTTTAATGATGAAATATCATTTTAAAGAAAAAGAAGCTCAAGCTCTAAGTGATTTCCTTATGCCAATGTTGGAATATTTACCTGAGAAAAGAGCATCTGCTAGAGAATTATTAAATCATCCTTGGTTGAAAATGGAAGATAATTTTAATGTGAAAATGAATGAGGTTGAAATTGCAAAAATGAATTTAATTGAAAATTTAAAAAATGAACAAATGGAAAATGAGAAATTTAATGATATTTTAAGTGATGATGATGAAGATAATAATAGACAAGTTTATAGTAGTGATAGTGAAATTGGTGAAGGTGATAATGAAGATAATTCTGAATATGATAATGAATTTAGTGATGAGGATGAAAGCTGGAATAGTAGTGATGAGAATCCTGATAAAGTTAATATTATGAATTTTAATAATTCGTTTGCTCAATATGGACAATTTGTTGATTTAACTTCTTTAGATAGATCTAATCCACAATTTGATAAAATTTTAGGAAGGAAGTAAAAAAAATTTATTTATGTAATTATTAAAGTAGATTTTCGAGAAATATATAAATTATTATCAAGTGTTTTATTTTTTGGAAGTTATAATAAATTTTATTTTTTATTTTTTTAAATTTATTTATTTAAAAGAAAGAAAAGTTAAAAAAAAATAATTAGATTTTATGAAAAATAAAAAATTTTTTTTTTCAAATTAAAAAAAACAAAAAAATATAAATTTTATTTGAAAAAATAGATAGAGAAACAAATTAATAACATTAAAAATGTAAATTCTGTGGTTTTTAAATTTTATTTTATCTTATTATTTTTGATAATTTTAATTTATATTTATTTATTTAGTCTTTTTTTTCTTTTTATATTCAATTATTTATATAAAAAATAATAAAATTTAAAAGAAATTTAAATTATCATTTATAATCAATATAAATAAAAATTAAATAATAAATTATATTTAAAACATATAAAAAAATGCATTACTACTATGAAGACACAGATAAAAACCCATCACAAAAGGCAAAACCAAAAAAAGAAAAACCAATGAATACAAAGCAAGTAATATATATAGGAGAATTACCTCCAAATTGTGATCAATATGAATTAAACCAATTTATCTTATCCCAAGGAAACTTTAACATAGATTACATTTTTGTAAGAAAAGGAAAAGATAATAAATCATTTGCATATGTAAAATTTAAAAATAATTTAGAAGCAATGAATGCTTTAAAAGTTTTAAATATGAAATCATTTAAAGATCAAATTATAAAAGCAGAACCATTTAAATCAAATGATCAAACTGATAAAACAAAAACGAGTTCAAATTTATTTGTTAAAAATTTATCAACAGATATAACAAATAAAGAATTATATGATTTATTTTCTGAATATGGAAATATAATATCAATTAATTTAAAAAAAGGAAAAAATGGTGAAAATTTAGGTTATGGATATGTAAATTTTGAAAAAGAACAAAGTGCAAAAAATGCAATTGAAAATTTAAATCAAAAAGAATTTAAAGGAAAAAATTTAATTGTTTCAATGTTTGAACCAAAAGAAAAAAGACTTGAAAATAATACAGAAGTTCCAATGTTATTAATAAGAAATTTATCTGAAAGTGATAATGAAACAACATTAGGAAATGTATTTGAAATTTATGGAGAAATGAGATTTTGTGGAATTTATATTGAAAATACTTTAGAAAAAAAGAAAAATGGAATTGTTATTTTTGCAAAGAAAGAAGAAGCTGAAAGTGCATTAAATAAATTAAATAAAAATTTTGATATTACATTAACTCCTATTGATAATAATATTATTGATTTAGTAAAAAAACAAAAACAAGAAAATATGAAAAATAAATTCCAAGGATGTAATTTAGTTGTTAAAAATTTACCTAAAGAAATAAATGAAAAAGATTTATTAGATATGTTTAAAAAATATGGAGAAATTACTTCAGCAAGAATAGCAACAATGGGAGTAATGAAAGATAAAAAAAATGAAAAAGGAGAAATAATAGATAAAGAATTTATATATGAAAGTAAAGGATATGGTTTTGTCTTATTTAAAAAAGAAGAATGTGCCCAAAAAGCAAAAGAAGAATTAAATGAAAAAGAAAGTGAATTTAATGGAATAAAAATGAAATTAATAATTGAGAATTATGATTATAATAAAGGAGAAAAAAAACAATTTGAAATGATAAGACATAATATGGAAGGATTTGGTGGAAATAGAAATTATAATAATATTAATAGAGGACATAATAAAGGAAATAATAGAGGAAGAGGTGGAAATAGATTTGTTAACCCATCTCAAAATAGATTTGATATGAATAATAATAATATGAATGTTAATAATAATAATATGCAAAATTTTATGGGTAATAATAATAATATGAATAATAATATATTTAATAATAAAAATGTTATTAGTGGTAATTTTGAAAATAAAAAAATTACTGTTGAAGGAGAACATTTAGTTGAACAAGTTAAGGAAAAATTAAAAATTGAAAATCCTGATGATATGACTGAAGCTCTTGGTGAAACTTTATTTTATTTCTTAATGAAATTTATTCCTGAATATAATTTAAATATTACTAATGGAAAATATGATGATACTACTATTTGCTCTAGATTAACTGGGATTCTTATTAAAACTAATCCTGAAAATTTATTAGAAATTATTTCTAAAACTGAAAGATTATATCATTCATTAAAAGAAGTTTTATTACAGTTAATGCAAACTAATAGATTAGATAATTAAAAAATAAATTTAGAGAGTTGATAAAATTAAATTATTTATTTATTATTTTTTAAAAAGAAAAACTAAAAATTAATAAATTATAAAATATATATCTCATTCTTTTTAATTTAATAAATTATTTTTTCATTTAATTTTATTCAAAAAAATAATTTATTTATTATAATTAATTTATGGAAAATATTGAAGAAAAACAATTATATTTAAGGAATAATATTTTGGAAAAAGGATATAATGGAGAGGAATTTATGGAATATTTAAAAGGAAAAAAAGGAGAAAAAGAAATAGATTTGAATAATTGGGATTTTAATGATTTAAAAAATGTAGTTGAAGAATTTATTTTTAAATATCATAGTAATAGTGAAGGAAATATAAAAGAAATAGATGAAAATGGCAATAAAGATATAAATAATATAAAAGAAGATAATGAAATTAAAAATATTAATGAAAATAAAGATATTAATGAAAATGATAATAAAGATATTAATGAAAATGATAATAAAGATATTAATAATATAAAAAATGATGATAATGAAATTAAAATTATAAATGAAAAAGATAATAATGGAAATAAAAATATTGATAATAATAATATTGAAAATATAAATAATAATATAAATCAAAATATTCAAAACAATGAAATAAATAAAGCAGAAGAACAAAAAATAAAAGAAAAAAAAATTGAAGAAGAAAAGAAAGAACAAACAGAAAATAACCCAAACACAATTTCAAAAGAAAACAAACAAGAAGAAAAAATAAAAATAAATCCTCCAATTCAAAAATGTATATGTAAAAAAATTGAAAATACAATAATATCAGAATTAAAAAATATAAAAATAAATTTATTAGAACCTCAAGTAGTAGATGGTGGCTTTTTTTCTAGAAAATATGTAACTTATTTAATAAAAACAATACCTTTTGAAATAAAAGTAAGAAAAAGATATAGTGATTTTGAATGGTTAAGAAATATTTTAAGTATTATTTATCCAAATGTAACAATTCCTCCTATGCCAAAAAAAAATTATGGTTCAAGATTTAATGAAGAATTTATAAATAAAAGACTTCGTTCATTAGAAAAATTTTTAAATGGAATATCAATACATCCTTTATTAAGAAATAGTCAAATTTTTTACGATTTTTTATCAATAGAAAAAGAAAATGAATTTAATGATAAAAAAAATGAATATAATAAATTAAAATTACCTCAAAATTTATATGAGCATAAAACTCTAACAGGTGATGGTGATATATATATAACAAATGATAAAGAAGAATATTTAAATAATATTAGAGAAAGTTGTTTAATTAATCAAGTTAATTTATCTCAGATTACAAAAAGTTATAAAAATTTAATTGAAAGTATAAATATTGTAAGTGAACAAATGAAAAATATTTCTAATATTTGGAATGAAATTGGTATAAGTAGCAATAAATTAAATGATGATGAAAATATAATTAATGTCTATTTTGCTTTTAGTAAATTAATGAGTGATTGGTCTGAAATGGAAAAAAAAACTATAAATATATTAAATATTCAAATTAGAGAATATTTTAGATATATTAAAAATGAATTTCATTCAATTGAAGAATTAGTTAATAAAGTTGATAATTATAAAAAAACTTTTTATAAAGATTGTGAATATTTAAATTATAAAAAAAATGTTTTATTTGAAAGTGGTAATATTTCTTATTGGGGAATTAAAGATACAAATATATTAAATAATCCTGAAATATTAAAAAATAAATTATATATTTTTCCAAAAATGTTACCTAATGAAACAAAAAATGTTATTTTAGAAAAAGATATATATGCATTTTATTTAAATAGTTTAATTAGTGAATATGAAAGAATAAAAAATTTAAATAGTTTAAGACATAGAAAAATTATTAAAAAATTATCTGATGAACTTATTAATAATTACTCTGATTTTCATGTTAAAATGGCTGAATGTGTTTTATCACAATTTAAATTAGATGAAATGAAAAATATTGAAGAAATAAATGAACAAGAAATTATTGATGAATATAAAAAATTAAAAAATAAATCTGAAGAAGAAAAAAAAATAGAAAAATAGTTTATTATTTGTATATTCATTTTTTTAAAAGTAATTTCATTTATTTAAAAGAAAAAAGTTATTATTAATAAATAATTAAAATATATATGTTATAATAATATTATATCATAATATTTTTTATTAATGTTTAAATATTTTTTATTTATATTATTTAAATAATAATGAAAATATTTTTCTTTTTCATAATATTTATAAAAATACTTATTTCTTCAAAATGGATAGGAAAATTTAAATCATCTTTAGGAGAAGAAATTTTTAAAATTAATAAAGGAATATATTATGAAATAATTTTATATTTAACTCCAGAAGATATAAAAGAAAAAAGAACAACTGCAATTTTAACTTTAAATGATTATAATAATTATATTTTAATGAAAGAAAAAGAAATTATAATTGATACATTTAAATCATTAGAATATAAATTTCATATTGGAATTCAATGTTCAAATGATTTAAAAGTTGATACAAATTATACAGTTCCTTTAAATTTATCTGAATCAGATATTTCATTAAATATTTTATATGTGTCATTTAAAAAAGAAAAAAATAATATTAAATTAAATTATCGTAATCAACTTTTGAATAATTCATATGATATGATTATATTAAATTTAGATAATGATAATATTGATAAATTAGATTTAATATTTGAAAATACAAATCCAAATGATATTGGTTCATATGTTAAAGAATATTATGTAAAAAATAATTATATTTATTATAATTGGCTTTATAATCCAAATATAAAAAATCATAAATATAATGTTAAATTTAAAGATAATATTTTAGATGAATGCTTTAATTTAATAAATAATACTTTTGAATATAATGATTTAGAAAAAAATGTGTTTAATATAAGAGAATTAAAATCAAAAGTAAAAAGAAATAATGAGTTAATAACAATTTCAAAAACTGATATTAATTCTTTTTATATATTATGCTCAGCAAGATCATATAAATCATCAGATAGACAAAGTAAATCTTTTTTTTCAATAAAAACACCTTTTTCAATAAATTTTGATAATTTATATAAAAATGAAGAATATCATTATTCATGTTATATTGATAATATGGGAGTAGGTGATTATTCAAATTATATTTCAATTGATTTAAATTATTATAAAAATGAATCAAAAAAAAAAATTTATCCTCAATGTTTTAAAATTGAATTTGAAGAATGGAGTAATGTCAAAAAATTTACAGATTTATCAATTGATTTATGTGATAATATGATAAAAAATGATTTATTTAATGGAAATTATAATTATGAAAAAGAAGGTTGTTTAAGTTGTGAAAATATTCATAAAAATGAAATAATAGATTTAGAAAATAAAATAGTAGAAATTTGTACATATATTCATCCTCAATGTAAAAGTGAATTTAATGAAGAATATGATATTGTTAAATTATTTGATGAATTTTATAATAAAATAAATACAACTGAAAAAATTTTACAAAATTTAGGAATAGAAAATATGGTGATTAAATCAGAAAATAAAATAAATTCAAAAATTGATTATATACTTAATGAAGATATAATATCATTTAAAATAAATGAAATTAACTCAAATTTTCTTACTATTAATTCAAATAATAAAGGGAAAAATGATATAAAATGCTATTTTACAATTTCAAATAGAAATGAAATTAATTTATTTGATTCTTTTGATTTAAGTAAAGATAATGAAAAAATATCTATTAAAGAAAAATCAACTCCTTTTTCATTATATTTTAATGTTCAATCATTTGATAATCAAATATATAAATTAAGTACATTATGTTTTGATAAATGGAATGAAAATATAAGAGGAGGACCTTTTATTATAAAAACATTTGTTCATACAAATCAAACAATTATTTTACCTGATAAAGATGATACAAAAGATAAATATAATAATATTCATTCAAAAAGACATTCATTGAAAATAATTAATGATGAAAATTTTAATTTATTTTCACAATTAAATTTAACTGATCAAGAAATTTATATTAATTCTGAAATGGGAAAAAGTAAAATTAATAATATAAATCTTGCAAGAATTTTATCAATTGTTAATTGTTCAAATTATCCTAGTTATGATAAATGCTTTGAATTAAAAAAAAAAAGATTTTCAAAAATAAATGAAAATTATAATTCAAGTAATTTCAGTCCTGAATTAGGATTTGAATTAACAAATAATCCAGATTTGTTTTTATTTGAAGAATTTAATAAAATTATTTCTAATATTGATAATTTAATAAAATATATATCTTATGATAATATGATATTTTCTTTAGGTATTTTTGGGAATTTATTTGATATTATTAAATATGGAATAGCTAAAAATTTTTCATGTTTTAAATTATTTAATAAATCTGATTATATTATAAAATCTGATGAATTAGGAAAAATTAATGATAATTTAATAAAAAATATTATTAATTATAATAAATATAAATCAATTTATGATGAAAATTTTCATCATGATAATTTTGAATTTAATTTAATTAAAAAAGATGAAAATAAAAATGAAACTTATTCATATAAATCAAATGATATTCATTATTTAATAACATTTAATTTGGATAATTTATTTAAAGAAACAAATGCTGAGAATATTTTAATAATATTTTATAAGAATGAATCATATCCATATTTCAAATATGATACAAAGAATGTTTCATTAAATGTTATTCAAATAAAATTATTAGACAAAAATTTAAAAGAAATATTAAATGATAAAGAATTATCTGAAAAATCATCATTACATTTAGAATATAATACATCAAATAAAGATTTTATATCTTGTTATCTTTTTAATATAAGTTCAAGTCAATTTGAAATGAAAACATATAACAATTCAGATAAAAAATGTTTAATTAATAAAATAGGGGACATTACTATTGGAATTAATATTCAAAATAATAATAAACCAAATAATTCATCTTTAATTGCAATAATAATTAGTATTGGAGTTATTTTATTAATTATAGTATTAGCTATTATAATAATTAGGAAACATAAAAAGAAATATAATGTTGAATATAATGAAGTATTACCATTAAAACAAAATGAACAATAAATTATTAATAATTAAAAAAATGAAATTTATTAATAATTTAATGATTTATTATATAAAATAAGGATTTATTTATCTTTAAATAAATATTAATTAAAATATTTTAATCTTTTTTATTTCCAATTCCTCTTCTTTGTTTATTTTGACATCTTCTATATAAAATTTCTAAATAATCTTCAAAATGTTTTTCTTCTAGTTTAAAATTTCGAATTAAATTTACAAAATTTTCTTTTTCTTTATTTGTTAAAACATCATTAGGAAAATTTTTTAAATGTTCATTAAAATATATTTCACATAGTTTTTGTTGTCTACTTACTAAATTCATAACTAAGTCTTTAATATTTTCATAAATTATATTAGGAGGAGCAGTAAGAAAAACATGTAAAATTTCTTTTATTAAAGGAGAAATAAATTCTTGAATTGTATTTTGTATTTTGTTAAAATAAAAATTATATTTTTCCTTATTCATATCTATAAATATATTACTAAAAGGGCAATCAATTAAATTATTTATTAATATAATGATATTTTTTGAAATTTGAATTTGGTCAATAGATAAATTCTCTATTGATATAGTTAAAATTTTATTTAACATTTCACTATCAATTAAAAAAATTGGTGAAATTTTTAATATACGATACATTAATCCAAAAAAATCTTCTCCTAATTGAATATTAGTCATTAAATCATTTGAATTTCTTATATAATTTGCAAAAGTAATTTTACATAATTCTTTAAACATTAAATTAATCATATTTTTTATTTTTTCATCATTAAAATTACCATATACTGTAATTAAAACTTCAAATCCATATAAATAAGAAGAAATAGATGAAATTTTATATCCTTCAATTAAACAATATAAATATTCTTCAATAAAAGGAATAAAATTTTCTCTAAGTCCTCTCATATAATATTTTATTAATTGAATTATTTCTTCGACTAAATCATTATTAGTTGAAAATTTAATGAGTAAAGTTTTTAAATGAATCCATATTTCATTAAAAATTTTTTCCATTATCTTTGTATTATTTCCTGATAAACCTTCAAAAGATGCTCTTGATATATTTTTTAAAATAACTAATAATTCTATTAATCTTTCTATTTCATTTGGTGATAATTGAACATTTGTCATAATTGATTTATTTTTTGCTTCTATTAAAAATAAAACCCATTGTTGAAAAATATTTACTAAATTTTTTTCAATATCTTGTTCATTTTCATTACCATAACAAATAACTTCTATTAATCCATTTAATATTGATAAATACTTATTATTATCTAAAACTTTATTTTTTATTGAATCATTATATAATTGAATTAAATCACTTTTATTATGAGATAAAAGTTCTTTATTTTTACTTAATAAATTATTGGCACTTATTGAACAATATTTTAAAGTTAATTCATTATTCAATCCATCAATTAAATATTTGAATAAACTTTTTAATAAAGTTTCATTTTTTCCTAATAAATTATCTATTTCATCAATAATATCAGTCGTTGTTCTTGTAATTTGAATATAATATTTAGGAACATCTAAAATTGTATTAAATACTATATTTAAAGAATCTAATTCATTTTCTTTTATCACTTCTACAATTGAACTTAAAGCACATAATATTGATTCAAATTTTGACCAATGATTTAAATTATTTGGATTTTCCTTAATTCTTTCTACAGTTTTTTTAAATTCAGGATATATTATATTTGAATATACAAAATTAAATGTATAAATTTTTGCGAAATTTGATAAAAAATTTTTAATTGAATATCTATAATCTTTTATATTAATATAATCATCATATTGCTTTAATTTCTTTGTACTATTTTCATTCAATAACTTAAATATATCATTAGGAAATGTCATTAAATTAATCATATTTTTAATTAATTGAATAAATATTTCTTTAAATTGTCTCATAATATTTTCTGGAGTTACTTGTTTTTCATTTAAGAATTGATCAAAAATAATAAAAAAATGATATATTAAATCTATTTGATTTGATGGACAAATTTTAGTTAAATCAACAACTAATTGAATTAAATCAAATCTACCTTCATTTAATATTTCCATTAAATTATTTTGAATAAATGTTATAAAAATTTCAACATAAAAAGAACTTTGTTCTGAATCTAATAAATTAATATTTTTATAAAATATATCTTTAAAATTCATAATTTTAGAAAAAAATATTTTTCCTAAATTTTCAGTTTCAGGTTCATCTAAAGATATTTCTAATAAATTACAAATACAGTCAGTATGTTTTTGAATATTTGATTCATTAATATCAAAAACAAAATTTATTATATCAATATATTCATTATTTAATTTTTGAATTGTCTCATCATTTAATTTTAAAATTAACCAATTTGTAAAAGTTTCTAAAATATCAGAACTTAAAACTTTTAAAATTCCTTCGTCTTTTATTTTTCCTTGTTTAATATCTTTAGTTATATTATTTAAAAATTGTATAACATCATTAGAAATAATTTTTAAATTCAAATTAAATTCATTTCTTTTATTTTCATCAATTACAATTGTTTTATCAAAATATACATCTGCCAAATAATTAAAAATTAATAATAATGACATTGTATCAATTATATTATCATTATTACTTAATTTTTCAACACATTTTTTCAATAATATAGTAAAATCACTTCCAGAAAATAACATTGTCATAGAAAAACATTGACAATAATTTATTAAAATATAGTGTTTTGAATTTTTAAACTTATCAATTTTTTCTATTAAAAAAGATATTAGTTTAATTATCATTTCTCTATTTTCAGAATAATTTCCAAAATCATATTTTATTTTATTTTTTAATATTTGAATGGCATTAAAATATACTTCATCAGATAAATTGTCTGTTGATAAAATTTGATATGAAACGTCCCAACTTTCTGGTCTTTTATCAAATTCATATATAAATTGATTTGCTTTCATTTGAATTTCTTTATTTTTATCATGAAATAAAGCATTTACTGCGTTTATAAATTCTTTTGAAAGATTTGAAATTCCTTCATCCATTTTTTTTGTTTAAATTTCCTTATTTTTTTTATTTAAATATTCTGATAAAATAAAGAATTAATTAGTAAGATTTTTAGTAGATTTTTAAAATATTAGATAATATTATCTCTTATAAAATGTAAATAATTATTTAAAAATTAAATAAATCTAAATTTTTTATAATTATCACTTATAAATATTAAAAAAATATCTAAATTAATGAATATTTTTTATCCACCCACAAAAAATTATATTTTAAATATTATTAAATTATATTATTAAAAATGAAGAGTAATTTCAATACTCAAAATAATCCCGAAATCAATAAATATTCATGTTTTTTTTCAAATATTATATTTATTATTCCACATGATTTATATGATTCTAGTAATAATGAAGAAAAAATAAATTTATCATCTTTTTATAAATCAAAGATTGTAAAAAGAAAAATAATAAATGATTCATGCTTTAGAAATCTAAATATTATATCATTTTTAAATGAAAACTGGAAAGAAGAAATAAAAAAGACAATAAATTTATCTAAAATTAAAATTCTTAAAAAATTAGGCATTAATTAAATAAAATGTATTATATTTTCTCATTATATATATTGATTTTAATTAACGAATATAGGTGTCAAATTAGCTTTTAATTTATAAATAAGAAATAAAATATATTTATAATATTTTATAAATACTAATAATTAATCTTATAATAATCTAGAAATATAAAAATTGTATTTAAGACAAATTGATAAATATAAATGAATAATTAAATATATATAAATAATTATATAAAAAAACTAAAACTTAAAATTAAAAAAAAAAATAAAAAATGGGATGTTCTTCATCAAATGAAAAAGAATTACAATCAAATTCAAATATAAATAATAGATATCAACAAAGAGAGCATAATTCAAGAGAAAGAGATTTAGAACCATATCTTCAATCAAAAATAAATCCATCATTCAACTTTCCAGAAATAGATAAAGAAACATATATAGGAACAGGAATAAAAAGAATAAAAGCTTATAAATCAAATATTCCAGAAGCAGAATTAAAAAAAAGAAGAAATGAATTTTGGGAAACTAGAATTGAAGGAAATATTGATACTTGGAATTTTTTAAGAGAAATATGTGAAAATAAAGATTCAGATGATAATGACATAAAAGCATTTTTAGAAGCAAATGATATTATTCCTTATAAAAATTGTATTAATGTTACTTATGATGCAAATGGTTTTTTATATGAAATTCCTAATTATTGTATTCAAGACCCTTTTTTATATGATTTACCTAATGAAAATAAAATTAAACCTAAAATGGAAAATATTAAAATATTTATTTGGAAAGAGGGAAAATTAATTAAAATTAAAGAAAGTAATTATTTAAATGTTGGGGAGTTAAAAAAAATGTTAAGTGAAAGTTTTAAATGTAGTGATGATAAAATTAGATTATTTTTTGGAGGGAAAGAAATGAAAAATGATAAAGAATTATGGTTTTATAATATAACTTCAGATTGTACAATTATGTCTATGATTATTAAGTAAATCTTTAAATAAAGATATTCTTTTTTATTTGTAAATATAATATTAATCTTTAATATTATAATAAATAAGTTTTAATTATTTATTTAATGAAAATTTATTTGTTTATATTATTAGATTTAATTTTAAAAATTAAAAAAAAAAAGAATATATTGATATATATTTTATTATAATATTTTCAATATTATTTTAATAATAAAAAATTAAAAACTATTATTTTAATGATAAAAAATCTTATTATTATCATTACAATTTACAATATACAATTAATTAATTTTCAAATTGATTTGCAAGATCATTCATTTTTTTATTTCCTTTTTGTATTAATTCAACAAGAGAAAAATGAATAATTTCAGGTCCTTCTAAATCTCTTTCAGAAGTTAAAATTTCATTTTGAGTTGAAGTAGTACAATTATTATAACTTGTAGTAATTTTATTATTACTATCTTTTTTTTCTAATTTACTTAAATCTTTAACTGAGTTTGATGAACTAAAATTTAAATTATTTAAAATTATATTATTTTTGCTATTAATTAATTTACTACTTAAACAACGTGTTGTAATTTTTTCTATATCAAAATTTTCTGTATTATTTTTATATAATTCATTTTCAAATTCATAATTTACTTTTTTTTCTTTATTTAATTTTACTGAATGTCTTACGCTATTAACTGTAATTCCAATTTGTTTTAAATTAAATAATTTTGTTTTTCCAATTTCTTTAATTTTATTATTAAAATTTTTATTTTTTTTTGTTAATTTTTCAGAATTATGAATTTTATTATTAGAAGTATTTTTATTTTGAGATATTATTTTTGATGTATTATTTGTATTTACTTTTATAATTTCTCCGATTTTTTTTCTTTGATAAAGAGTTTTAACAAATTTTTTATTTATATTACATGAATTTTTACTACTATGATTAATAATTTTAAAACTTATATTATTTGCTAATTTCTTATTTCCTGATATATTATTTGAATTATTATATAATATATTATTTTTAGGATTTTTTTGTTCGATTTCAGAAAATGATAATTTAAAATTTGAATTCTTATTTTTATTTCTTGTTTTATTTTTGAATGAAGTAATTTTATTTAAATAATTATCATAATTTGATTTTTGTACTATTGAAGCACTTGATGATTTTAATAAGTTTTTATCGATTTTTTTTTTTAATGTTTAATCTATTATTTTATTTGATGATGTTGATGTACTCATTTTATTAATATTTAAAAAAATAATTAAATATTTTATTATATAAATCAACAATAAAAGAATGAATTGTTTAATATTTAATAAATTAATATGGATGAAAAATTTCCTTCTATCAATGATTCTAATAATGAAGATTTAACACAAAAAATATTTCAAAAAACAAAAGATTTTAATATCAAATTTCCAAATTATGATTTAAAAATAAAATTAAGAAAGGATGATATATCAAAAATTTTCAATTTAAACAAAATAAATGATGTAAATGAATATATTTCTTTTTCAAATTATATAAAAGAAAATAATAAAATAAACATTTTAGATGAAATTTTATCTTTAAAAGAACAAGGAAATGCAAAAATAAAAGAAGATATTGATGAAGCCATAAAAATATATGATAAAGCAATAAAAATAATATATGATTATGAAGATAATCCAAATAAAGATACAAATATACTTAAACAAGTAGTTAATCAGAAAAAATTAATTTTATCAAATAAAAGTCAAATGTTATTAAAACAAAAAAAATATTTTCCATCTATTGAAATTGATAAATATATTATTGAAAATGTTGATAATAAATTCGACAAATCATATGCAAGATTAATATCAAATTATTTATCTATAGATGATCTTTCAGATGCAAAATATTATGCAGATCAAATGAAAAATTTATTTAATAAAGAAATTATGGACAAATATTCTGATATAATAAATAGATTAAATGAAAAAGAAGAACAGAAAAATTTATTTTTAAAAAATTTTTATAAAAAAAGTAAAAAAAAAGAAAATAAAATAATTCAAAATTACAAAGAAAATTTAATAAATGAAGAAATAAAAAAAAAAAGAAATAATTTTTGGTCAATAATGTTTCATACAACAATGTTTTTAGGAAGTGGTATAGCATTATATATTTTATATAAAAAAAGAAAAAATTTTATTTAAATAATCTTATTAATTAAAATAATTAATTTAAATTATTAGAATATGACAGAAGAAGTTGTTCTTCCTTTTGTTTTAGTAAATATTGATGCTACTTTAAGTGATGAACAATTAAGAGATAAATTAAAAGAAGTTATGTTAAGTTTAGGAACTCATATTACTGGAGAACCTTCTAAAAATTCTTTTTGTGTTGTTAAAAAAGAAAAAAATGTTTTTAAAAATTTTTGCCAAGCTTTTTGGAATAACAAAAATGAATTAACTACTATTCAAATTACCATTAAATTTTTAGAAAATAGATATGATAGATTAGTTGAATTAAAAGAAATTACAGGATCTCAAATTGATGGTGAAAATTTAATTCTTAATTTTTTAAAAAAATTTACAAAAATATCAAAAGATATAAAAATAATTAGAAAAGCAGAAGGATATTTTAATAGTTTAGAAACAACATTAAATAATTCTTTTTCAGAACAAAATCATGAAATTAATAAAAAGATAGGTTCAAATTATATAAATGAGAATGCAACAATGTTAGAAACAATAAATAAAGAAGCAACAAATTATTATGAAATATATAAAATTTTAACACAAGAAAATTATGAATTAGGAAAAAGTGTTACTATATTTATTAATGATTTTAAAATTAAAAATAATGATATTGAACAAAGCAAAAATTTACTTCCTCAACAAATGAAAGAAATTATATCAATGATTAATTCTTGTGAGGATATTTTTAATAATTATTTTAATAAAAATGGAGTTGAAAATACATATAAATTTGCAAAACCAGCAATTGAAAAGTTTATTTTTAATAAATTATATTTTCAATTATATGATTTGTATTCAAGTAAATATGATGAAGATAATAAAAAATATTTAGAAAAAAAAGAATTAATAAATGATAAATTATCAATAGAAAAAATAATGGAATATTTAGAAATAAAAGAACCATTTAAATGTTTAAATGAATATGAAAAATCAAAAAAAAGTGAAAATTCAAAACCATATAAAAGTACAATTGATTATGTAAATAAAATGGAATATGAACAAAATCCAAAAATTAAATTTGATACTATATTAGGTGCAGGATTAGATTTAAGAAATACAATTTTGGGAAATAATAATGGAAAATGTGAATTAAAGTCAATGGATGATGAATTACCAATATATATTTATATTTGTACACAAATTAATATTAAAAATATTTGTGCTGAATTACATATAATTGAAGATTATTTATTAAATGCTTTTCCTGAAGAAGAAGAAAGTAAAGTTTTAAGAAATATGATGAGTGCTGTTTTGTTTATTTCAAATGATGATTTTAATTTAAAATAATTTTATATTATAATATTTAATAGTTATTATAAAAAATAAAATAAAAAAATCAGATTTTTAAAAATATTTGATATAAAAACTTGTTTTAATATTAAAAAAAAATTATATAAACAATTATATTTATTTATTATTTTCTACATTACATATTAATTTCTTAAAAAATATTGCAATAATTATTCTCTTTACAACATCCTTTATCAACTTGCTTATCATGGTATGAAATTGGTGGTGTATATGGATAATTTACACCTCTTCCATTTGATGAATTACTTTTAGGAATTTCAATTTTAGGTTTAATATTATGTTTTAATCTAAATGGACTTTTATATATTTTACTACTATTATTAATTGTTTCTTGATTTGAAATATTATTATTATCTTGATATTTATTTTCGTTTTCTAAAATACTTTCATCAAAAAATTTTGGATCTATTTTACTATTTGCATCTTCATATATTGAATCACAATTACTATTTATCATATTATTTAAAAATATTTTAAAAAAATATATTAAAATTATTTTTATAAAATTAATAATAAAAATGAAACAAAAATATAAAATTTAAATTAAATAAAGGAAGAAATATTAAATATATAATAACTATTTGAATTTTAAAACTATTATTATATTTTAATTTTATATTTAAAAAAAAATTATTTTTATTTGATATAGATTAATTTTATTTAATTAGATATTAATTATTATATTTATTCATTAATTTATAATTATTTAATTTATATTTATTAAAAAATTAATTTTTTTTATTAATAAATAAAATAATAGTAAAATGTCATCGTTAACTATATCACGGTATTTAAAAGAAAGTCAAAATAACCATAAATCAAAATCAAATTTAAATTCTCATAGAATAATAATAAGCCCAAAAATGTATGATTTAATAATTACAAATGGTAATAGAAACAATAAATTAAAATTTAAAAAAAAACATCCTCCTAAATATACATATTTAGAAAATATGGTTAATAATATGTTTTATAATTCAAATGATTTATTTCATATAAATAAAAGAAATGAAGGAATAAATATATCTGAAGGAAATTCAAAAATAAAACCTGCAAACTCATATTTTAGTGTTGATTATGAATATAATTCAATTAGTCCTACTAATAGTTATAGTAAAAGATTTGAAGATAAACAAAAATTCCTTAAAAAAAGTTTAGATAAAATTTTAAATAATAGAAGAGATAAAAGTATTAAATTATTAGATATGGTTAATACTATTTCTAACGAAATAAAAGAAAAAATTTCTTTTAATAATGTCTTTAAAAATAGACCATTTATAAATTTAAAAGAACAAAATATTAGAAATGAGTTTAAAATTAATTTTAATAATATATATAACAAATATAATTTAGTCAGTCCACATATTAGAAGTTTAAGTGATTTTGACGGAAATAATGAACAAAAATATAATACATTAAAACATTATTATTCAAAATATTATCCAAAAAAAATATCAAAAAATAATATTATTAATTTTTAAAAAAAATAATTATCAAAATCATTTAATAAAAACTCAAAATAACAAGTAGTAAAATTTTCATTCAAAAAAATATTAATCACAATATATATAAATTATTTATTTATAAATAATTCATTTATATTAAAAAAAAATTTAAAAATAATATAAAACTCAAAAATAAATATAATATCATATCATTCAAAGCAAAAACTAAATAAATCAAAATCCCAACAACTCAATATGAACTAATAATAGATAAAAAGACATATATAAAGATTTAGAAAATATATCATATTATTTACCCTTATATTTAAATATGATAAATTCATTACCCTCAAATCAATATTCAATAGAATTAATAAAAATATAAAATTAGATAATATAATTATATTTATTGAATATTATTTTGTAAAATAAAAATAAATGCTCAAATAGAAATAATTATTTATAGAAAGTATTTTTTTCTTTATTTTTTGGTATTTTATTTAAAAATTTTTTATTTAATCTTTTTTTTATTGTTTTTATTTAAGAAAAAAAAGATTTGTTATTTTATATTTTTATTATTATTTTTTGTTTTTTTTTTTAATAAAATAATATAATTATTTATCATATTTGATAAAAATATAAATAAAATATTTAAATGAGTGATGACTTCATAGACACAGAGAATGCTGAAATACAAGATACAAATATAAACATGGATAATCAAAATCAAAATACTTTTATTCCAATGAATGATTATCAAACACAAATGAATTCAGATATGAATCAAATGAATCAATTTAACAATCCAATATCAGATAATAATATTAATATTATGGATATGAATACTAATATTCTTGATGAAGAAGAACAAAAAAGAATAGAAGAAAGAGAAAAAGAAGAAAATGAAAGAAGGAATAAAATTAAAGAAAAAATGGAATTGGAATTAGTACAAAAAGAAGAATTAAAAAAAAAAGCAATTGAATTTTTAAATGATTTTGAAAATAAAAGAATTGAAGAAATTGAAAAAAGAAAAGCAGAAAATATTAAAAAAGAACAAGAATTATTAGAAAATAAAAAATTAGCAAAAGAAGGTAAAATAAATCCTTGGGAAAGTATTACTGAAAATATTGCAATGAAAGATTCTGAATATAAAGGAAGTAGAGATGTTCAAAGAATGAGAGAAGTTATTATAAATAGAAAAAATGATATTAAAGAAGGAAATGATAACAATTAAGATAATTAAATTTTTTATTTAATAATTAAATACTATTATTTTAAAAATTTTTTCCTCTATTTATTATATTTTAATAGATTATATTTTTTATTTAATATTTTAAAAAATATTTATTTCATGACAAACTAAATTTAATAACCTTTATAGTTTTAATAAAAATATCTTAAAATTATATATTCTATAATATTTAACAACTATTCTTTTTATATATTTCCTATTTTAGGGATAATTTCATTAATTATTTATATTCTCTACAAAAAATAAATTGATAATAACAAATAATTAATTTATATTTGTATTTTTAATTGTTATCTCTTAAAATTTATTTAAAATTGTCATTCCAAGTTTTGAATAATCAATTAAATGAGGATTAAAATTATCCATTATTCTATTTATAACATTTTTTAAAGTATTAGATTTCTTATTATAAAATTGTTGATGAAAAATTCTTTCATGATTGTCTTTATTATATTTATTATTGAATTTTTGATAACAACCTTGATAAGAGCAATATAAAAAATTTTTATTATGGATTTTTAAATGATTTTTATAATTTACCTTAATATGATAACTTTTACCACAATAATCACATACAAATAAATTAACTGATTCGTTATTACTGCAATTATCAAAATTCATATTAAAAAAATAATAAAAAAAAAATAAAAAAATATAAAAATAAAAATATAAAAACATTTATTTTTAATATTTACCTTTTCATTTTATATATAAAAAGAAATAATGTCAAAAAAAAAAATTATAAGTAAATTTTAACATTAGCTTCCTTAGAATTAGTAATTTGAATTTTCCCACATTCAAACCAAATATCAATAGAAGGAGTTAAATTAGGTTGAACATTATGAAAAGCAATTCCTAAATTAACATCATTTCTATAAAAAGAAACAGTTCTATTTATTTGATTATATTCAATAGCATATTTAATTTCATTTTCATTAAATTCACATCCATAACCATTTATACATGAAATTTGATTTCCATTTTCATCAATTTTTATTAATTTTCCACTCCAAGCATCCCAATAAAAAGAACAAGGAGAATCTTTCCATAATGTTGATTCTAAATAACTTTTTTTATATTTTGTTTCATCTACTAATCCAATATATAAATGGTTTTTATTTTTACATGGTATTGATAAATCTATTTTAAATTCTACATATGAATTAAATATATTCATTTTTGGTTTTAAAAATACAATTCCATGTTCAGAAGAATTTTTTTTTATTATTGTTTGAGATTTTTCTATTATTAAATATGGTGAACACCATTTATTATCAAATTTAAATTGAGTTTTTGATTGTTTTATTGGGATTTTCCAAAAGGATAATTCTTCAAAAAAATCTTTTTCTTCTGTTAAATTTGAAAAATTTGGTAATGTTAAATTTGAAAGATAATAATACATTAATGAAAAAATTTTAGGATCTCTATCAATAAAAATATTTCCTTTTCTTTTTGGTAATTTTATATGATTATTAAATATCGAACCTAATACTGAATTTGGAAATTTTAATAATATTTTTTGAGAAATTATTTGTAAAGTACCTCCTACATCTATTGTAATGTAATTATTTTTTGGCATAATTTCATTTGTTTTTATATTTTTATTTTCTTTATTGTCTATCCAATTTTTTATCTTTTTTTTTATTTTAACATATTGTTTATTGTATTCAATCTTAAATTTTTTAAAATTTTTTTTTATTTGGATGATTTTTTCCTTTTCTAATTTTATTTTTTGTCTAAAACCAAATAATATTCTATTATATAATATTTTTACTTTTCCATATTTAAAATATATCCTAAATTATCATAAACTTCATCTATATTTGAACCTAATTCCATTTGATAATCATAGTTAAAATTATCATTTTCTTCATCTTCATCTTCAAAATTAGATTCATTATTATTATTATTTATATTAAAATAATAATAAGAAAGTTGACCTAATACAGATGTAGAAGGATATTGAATAAATTCATTTCTACTTGAATTTAGTCTGAATGTTAGACTATTATTATTTATACTTTCTGCATTAGTATTTTCATTTAAATGATTTGTATCTATATAAAATTAAAAATTAATGATGATATTACATATTTCTTCATATGATGGTTCATTTACACTTGGTTGTTCTACTAAAAAATTATTTTCTTCAGACTGACTTGATATATTATTTAATTCGTTATTTTCATCTTCTGATAATGGAATTGAATTCGACATATTTTTTATATTATTTTTTTTATATTTTAACAATATTTATATTTTTTTAATAACTTAAATATTATTTATTTTATCATTATTGATAATATTCAATTATATTTTTAATATTTTCATTATATCTATCAAATAGTTTTATATTGTTAATTTCGGAAATATAAAAAATAACAATTTTTTATGTTTTATTAAAATCAATAAAAAGAAATTAATTAAAACCAACAAATTCAAAAAAAAATAATTCAAATATTAATTAATAAAATTATGGAATTACTGATAAAAAAAATTTAAATTAAAATAAAAATGAATAGACAACCTTGTCAATTGACAATATATACACATGAATATGATGAAGAAGGAAATGAATTAGATGGTCTCCATTATATTTCATATAATAAAAGAATATTTGTTCCATATGAAAAAAATGGAAATAAAAAGAAAACTCTTCATAAAAAAACAAAAAGTGTAAATTTAAGAGGAAATAATAATAATAAAAATACAGAAAAATCAATAAAGAAACAACAAAGTAAAAATAATATAAAAGAAGAAAAAAAAATAGAAAAACCATTAAAAAAAAATAACAATTCAAAAAAAATAAAAATGACTAGAAATAAAACACCAAAACAAAAAATAAATGAACAAACTTTAAAATCAGAAAAAGAACTTTTTATCCAAACTGATCCAAATTATAATAATACAACTATAAATAATAAAAATTTAACATCATCATTTGGTTTTATTAAAAGTTTATCAAATGTATCATCAAATATAAATAATTCATTTTATATAAAAAAAAGTTTTATGAGAACAAAAAGTTCAAAATCTCCAATAAATAAAAAAAAAATTAATCCAAAAAAAGAAGAAATAATATCTTCTTCTATTTCTGATATTATTCAAATTAAAGAGAAAATAAATAAATTAATTGAAGAAGAATGTGAATTAGAAAATCAAAGAAATGATATTATTAATCATTTTGAATTTAAATTACAACCAATGAGAGAATTAAATCAAAATTTAGTAAATGAAAATAAAGATATTATTGAAAAAGAAGAAAAATTACAAAATGAATTTCAAGATTTAAAAAATAAACATGAAATGTTAATTAGTCAACATAATGAAAAAGGAAATTTATTACATAAATTAAATGATAATTATGAAAAAGAATTAGAAGCTTTTGAAAGAAAACAAAAAACTGATAAAGATAATCTTGAAAATTATTTTAAAGAAGCTTTACAAAAAATTTCAAATGGTGAATTAATAGCTTTAGATTTACCTTAATAAATTTACTTTTACTAAAAACTATTTTTTTCCTTTTTAAATCATATTTTTAATCATAAAAA
>Ga0256407_10004209_pt1 | contig 24354 bp, 26 predicted proteins | sample RumenRJG_04DNA_FD_193489 | JGI IMG/M metagenome (GOLD analysis project Ga0256407, IMG submission 193489) | Bovine rumen microbial communities from Lethbridge, Alberta, Canada - RJG_04 | ecosystem: Host-associated > Mammals > Digestive system > Stomach > Rumen | place: Canada: Alberta... | reverse complement strand
CGCTACGCAACTGTTCGGCGGCTAGCCTGTAATCTATTTCTTCATTCGACATCATAAAAATAAACTATGCTTTTATGCTTTTATTATTCATGACACAGTTTATTTTACATCCTCATTCAAAATCCATAATTGTAGAAAAAGTGGACTTTTTTGCCTTTTGGTGAATACAAAATAGCGGCAAGGTAGAAGGAAGTATGTCAAGGAGTTTGGCGAGGGTATTGACCGTATCTGTAGCGAGTTGGAAACAAAAGGTTGTGCTATCCCATCGTTTCATGTTGATGCATTCATCTTGAAAGCAACATTGATGGCAGAGTGGACATCCGAAAAAGAGTTTGACCGTCCAAGTACCGTCCAAGTACCGTCCAAGATAGATGATACGGTAAATGTCCAAGTAAATATTTCAAAACTTACTGATAGACAACGAAATATTTACAAAGTAATTAAACGTAGCACGGGTAATGTCCAAATAAATGACCAGATAAATGTCCCTAATCTAACAACATTGTTTCAAGTTTCAGAAAAAACTATTAGGCGTGATTTAGATGTATTGAGAGAAATGAATCTCATTAAATTTGTGGGCAGCAGAAAGACTGGTCATTGGGAAATTGTCGACAACTAACAAATAATAGGAAGATAACGTCTATAAAGTAGTTATTTATGCAAAGTCAAAATATCCCGACTGGTATATATGAGCAGATTATCAATCGCCTTATTCAATTGAAATTGAATAAAGTGGATACTAATCGTTTCTATATTGGCAAAAAACAAATTGACAAAGATGAAGCAGTAAACAAAATCCATAATTGTAGAAAAAGTGAACTTTTTTGCCTTTTGGTAAATACAAAATAGCGGCAAGGTAGAAGGAAGATAGATTCAAGATAGATTCAAGGTACGACGAAGGTACGTCGAAGCAAGCCGGAAGGTTCGAGAACGATTCGGGGAAAGTCTCAACTGAGTCTGAACAAGGTTGGCGATGACAACATTGTCCTCCCTCAATGTGCGAAAATCAGGCTTTGGGTTCGAGATACAGGCTTACCAATCTCGCTTATAATTAGTAAAATGCCACATATCATTTACAACGTTAATGCACACAGTTTGCAATGTATGCACCAATTCATTGTTTAATTTATCATTTTTTGTTTATTCTTGTTATTTGAGTATATCAGCATTTATTTCGATATTTTTTAGTAATTTTGCCCTCAAACAAGAGAAAATCTATCATAGCAAAGTTAAATTGAATAAGAGTCATTCTCGCAGAATGTGACTTGAGCAATAAGTGGCTGTCCGACAAACTCGGTAAGGAGAATGCCACTATTTCCAAGTAGGTTACCAATACCACCCTACCCAGCCTTGAAGCCCTCATTGCAATAGCTAATGCGCCTGAAATGCCTGTGTAGGAGTTGGTAAGACAGGATGAATTCAATCAAGGAAAACAAGCCAAATGATAATGACAGAAGATGCAAGATAAAGATATACAGCCACAGGCAGAACCATATATCGTGAAGTCGCACGACATTCACATTGACAATGACTATGCGGATTGGATAGCGGACATTAAGAGTCGCTATCGTTCTGCACAGGTAAAAGCTGCTATCAAGGTGAATGCTGAGAAACTTTTGTTTAACTGGCAACTTGGTCGTGACTTGGTTCAGAAGAAAGCCGAAGAACGCTGGGGAGCAGGAGTTGTAGAACAAGTAAGCTTAGATTTGAAGCGAGAGTTTCCTGATGCGGATGGATTCTCTACATCCAATCTATGGTACATGAAAAAGTGGTATCTGTTCTATACCGATGATGATTCAGAAGGAAAACTCCAACGAGCTGTTGGAGAATTACAAAAGGTTGAAAATCAATATATAACAAAACTGCACCAAGCTGGTGCAGAATTTAGTTCTGAGAAACTCCAACAGGTTGATGGAGAATTTCCATTGCTATTTGCGTTGGTACCTTGGGGGCATCATGTTGATATCATAACGAAATGCAAATCCATAGATGAAGCATTATTCTATGTCGGTAAAACCATTGAGCAAGGATTAAGTCGTAATTCTCTTGCTAACTGCATCAAGGCAAACCTCTATGAGCATCAAGGCAAGATTGTTAACAACTTTACCGACCATTTGCCAGCACTGCAAAGTAACCTCGTTCAGGAGGTACTGAAAGAGAATTATGATTTCGGCTTTGCCACAGTTGAGCATGAAATTTATGACGAAGCTGAGTTGGAAGCGGCTCTTACGAAGAATGTGACAGACCTTTTGCTGGAGTTGGGAACGGGGTTTGCCTTCCTTGGTAGGCAGAAGGAACTTGTTGTGGGAGGCCGTTCACGCAAGATAGACTTGCTGTTTTATCACATTCGTCTACGTTGCTACGTCGTTTGCGAATTGAAAGCCAAGCCATTTGAACCAGAGTTTGCTGGCAAGTTGAACTATTACGTGAATGCCGTTGACGAATTGTTGAAGACAGATGATGAAAATCCAACAATCGGATTGCTTGTTTGCTCCGATATGGATAAGATTGACGTTCAATGGTCGTTCAAAGGCCTCAGCACTCCGATGGGTGTTGCAACATACAACAACATTAGAATCAAAGATGCCTTGCCAAGCCAAGAACAATTAGCTGAGCGTGTGCGCCTCTTGCAAAAGGAGTTGCAGGAGACCAAACGTTTGATGGGCAAGGTGGATAATATTAAGAACTAAGAAAGTGGTAGTAATAAGACTGGACATTTGGAAACTAATGGGTAATAAAATGTTTCGTCATGACAATAAAGAATCTTGTAATAGTACTATTTCAAAGAGAACTTTAAAAGATATCTATTTCAATCATTATAATAAAGGAAACTGATAATTATGTCAAAGCTTAACGTTGACCAGAAAACAATTAAGAATCTGTTGAGTGACAACAAGGCAGATTTTCTCATACCTGATTATCAGCGTCCATACGCATGGGATGCTGAGAAGGAATGCTTTACCCTTTGGGAGGATGTTTTTACATTTGCCATTCCCGAAGGTGATGCAGACAAGTTTAATCGTACAACTGCGGAATACTACCTTGGGCCTATCGTTACTTTTAAGAACGACAATGGACAGATGGAAATTATAGATGGTCAGCAGCGATTGACAACCATAATGCTCCTACTTCGTGCCTTCTACTCTCGTTTTGAGAAGATGAAGGATAAGCAGAGCCAGTTGTTGCGAGAAATGATTGGCAAGTGCATATGGAAGACGGATGAGTTTGACCAGCCAGACATGAATCTCCTGAAGATAAACTCGGAAGTAGCGACAGACAAGGATAAGGAAGAGTTTCTTGCAATTCTCAAGGATGGTGTTGTCAATGACAAAATGAAAAGTCGTTATGCAGATAACTTCCGTTTCTTCCAAAGTAAGATAGATGAGTTCGTAGCTGACTATCCTGCATACTTTCCTTATCTGCCAAGCCGAATACTGAACAATTGTATTTTGTTGCCCATTGAAGCTGACGTACAGGATACAGCACTTCGTATTTTCTCAACGCTCAATAATCGTGGAAAAGCACTCTCTGACGCAGATATTTTCAAGGCGGAATTTTATAAGTACTATTCAAAACTCGGAAGAAAGGATGAGTTCATAAAACGTTGGCGTAAGCTTGAGGAGATTTGTGAGAAGCGCCTACACTCCAATAGTGGTACTCCGATGGATGAACTATTTTCACGCTACATGTACTATGAACGTGCCAAGAAAGGCATAAAGCGGTCCACTACCGAGGCTCTTCGTTCATTCTACGGAGCTAATAACTATGCTCTTTTACAAAGTGACGAAACACTATGTAACATGGAATTGCTCGCTGATTTTTGGAACGATGTTTATTCCATGTCAGAAGATCGTTTCTCGCTGCGAGTATTGCGTCAGCTCTTTGTGTTGAATTATGCACCAAACAGCATGTGGACATTCTTTGTGAGTGTATATTTCCTCTGCTGTAAGGACGCAAATAACCAACTGGATGACGAGAAATTTTACAAATTTCTGACCAAAAGTATTGCTTTCATTTGGGCATACGCCATTACCAATCCTGGAGTCAATGCACTCCGTACCCCCGTTTATGCAGAAATGGTCAACCTCGTAAATGGCGAGGAGGTGGATTTCGCTGAATTCCGTTTCCCTTTGCAGCAGACAGCCAATCAGTTCAATAATTATAATTTCTACAATGGCCGACCTATAACAAAATCAATGCTTGTGTGGTGGTGTATGCAGAATGATAAGCAAGTACTACCTTCTCTTGACACCATCTTCGAAATAGAACACATCTATGCTCGAAACCGTTATGACATGGAGGGATCCCTTAGCAGCAGGGACATAGTGGAGATGCTTGGCAATAAGTCAATTCTTGAAAAACGCATCAATATCCGTGCATCCGACTTCAAGTTTGCTGACAAGAAGAAATACTATGGCGGCTATACCACATCCAAAGGTGAGGAAAAGAAAGCAACGAGTGTAGAGGAACTGAAACAATTGGCAAAAGACAAGTCTGATTTTACAGAAGATGACATAAAGAATAGAACTTCTGTGATTCTTGAAAGCTTTAGAAAGTATTTGGATGAACAAGGATTGATAAAATAATACTTTTTAACAATCGTTTAAAATCACTTAATGCATATAATATAAATGAACAAAGGTCTGAAAAACAATAAGGTTGGGCTATTAGCCTACTTTAGAAGTCGTACAAATGAAATGTTGCCGTGAGAAGTATGGAGTCTTCAGTGCTAATGTATAGAAGCGGACGAGGAAAAGTACAGGTTCATGTTATCTTCGACACCAATACTTTCAGGCTTTCACAACAGAGAATGGCAGAGTTGTTTGGAGTGACAGTTCCTACCATAAACTATCATCTTGACAAAATAGAACAAAGTGGTGAAATCCATTTGTCCGATGCTATTAGAAAAATTCGAATACCTTCGGACAAATGGTCTGGTGAGGTGATGATGTATAACCTTGATGTCGTTATTGCCGTAGGCTATCGCGTGAATAGCTACGAGGCAACCCAATTCCGTTTCTGGGCTACACAAGTATTGAAAGAATATCTTACCAAAGGCTTTGTGTTGGATGACGAACGTCTGAAGGGAAAGAACGTATTCGGGACAGATTACTTTGATGAATTGCTTGACCGCATCCGCGAGATACGCATCAGTGAACGACGTTATTACCAGAAGATTACTGATATATATAGCGAGTGTAGTTCCGACTATGACAAGGATTCTGAGGAGACACAAGTGTTCTTCAAGACTGTACAAAACATGATGCATTATGCGGTAACTAAACAGACAGCTGCCGAAATTATCTATGACCGTGCGGATGCTGAACGCCCTTACATGGGATTGACAACATGGAAGAATGTGCCTCGGGGTCTTTCTTAAAAAAGCAAGCCTCGTTCGTGCCAACTATAGTGATTTGACAAATGGCATCACAGAAACAACAGAGTACTTAGAGAGCTTCTTTCGCAGTATGTTGCTTGGAGAGGAACATGACCTTAGAAATAGGATTATGCACGTTGATTGGAAAAAAGTGGAGGGCGAAACTCTCTCCCAAAGTGCAAATCATGAAGTTCAAAGTGCAAAAAGTGGCAAAGAATTACCTCCAAAGTGCAAAAATTGCACTTTGGACGAGGTTGCACTACTTCGCATAGTACAAAAGACCCCATCTGCTATCCAAAAAGAGATTGCTCTTGAAATTTGGAAATCAGAGCGAACTGTCAAATCAATTACCATCGCCTTACAAGAGAAGAACATTCTACATAGAGTAAATGGTAAAAGAAACGGTTATTGGGAAATCGTTGAAAATTAGTAGCTTCTTTATCAATATAGGTTGACCTTTACTTTTATCTGTGCTGGGGAAGACCATAATAATAAGATGGCAACTTGTCGAAAATTACAGGAGAATCACTCCTGGTTCTGCCGAATTTGCTGCTCGGCTGTTTTTTCAGCGGTGGGAATTCTTGCGTCCCTTCGGTAGCAAGCGAACAAGTTCGAGCGGCAAATTCCCATTTTTTTCTCTGCCAAATTGCAAATTCGGCAGAACGGCAGGTGGGTAGCAAGCAACTATAGGTTGGACACGGAAATTCGGATTAACGACGGGACTTAACTATATTCCCCCCACCCTACGCTATATAAATGCAACATTTTGATAACAATTGGTATTTTTTCCGCAGTACGTTCCAAGCAACGGTTGGTGAGCAGAGACACTTTCGGCGTTTATGATGAGTTCTGTATGAATCAAAAAAAGACCGTACTCTGGGAAGAAGCACGGTCTCTGGAGTTAGATATGTGAATTTTGTTCAACTTATTCTTTAGATTACAGCGGATAGTCCTCGAAGGCATAGAGAACGGTTGAGAGGTAGCGCTCGCCTGTGTCGGGCAGCAGAACCACAATCTTCTTGCCCTTGTTCTCGGGACGCTTTGCCACCTGAATGGCAGCATAGAGAGCAGCACCTGCCGAGATGCCTACGAGAAGTCCTTCGGACTGGGCTACCTCGCGACCTGTACGGATGGCATCATCGTTCTCGACATCGAAAACCTCGTCGATGACATCAGAATTGTATGTCTTAGGAATGAAGCCTGCGCCGATGCCCTGAATCTTGTGCGGACCGCTTGGCTTACCGTTTAAGACGGCACTATCTTTTGGCTCAACGGCGATAATCTTAACGTTAGGATTCTGCTCCTTCAGATATTTGCCCGTGCCGCTGATTGTTCCGCCTGTGCCCACACCACCAATAAAGATGTCGACCTTTCCGTCGGTATCGCGCCATATTTCAGGACCAGTTGTAGCATAATGCTTTGCTGGATTTGCCGAATTCTCGAACTGCTGCAAGATTACAGAACCAGGGATAGAATCGCGCAACTCCTCGGCAGCACGTATTGCGCCCGGCATTCCGCCCTTTCCCGATGTAAGATGAACCTCGGCACCATAAGCCTTTACAAGGTTGCGACGCTCAACGCTCATGGTCTCGGGCATGGTAAGGATAAGGTGATAGCCTTTGACAGCCGACACCAACGCCAATCCTACGCCTGTATTACCGCTTGTTGGCTCGATGATGGTTGCACCGGGTTTTAGAATGCCCTTAGCCTCGGCATCCTCAATCATAGCCAGTGCTATGCGGTCCTTCACGCTGCCGCCTGGATTGAAAAACTCTACCTTGGCAATTACGGGAGTATCGAGTCCCTTAGCCTGTGAATATCTGTTGAGTTCAAGAAGTGGTGTATTACCAACCAACTCAGTCAATTGTTTTGCTACTTTAGCCATAATCCTTATATGTTTTGTTATTAATGTTTACATTGCAAAAGTAAGGTGATTTAAAAGGTTTTACAATCCCATAAATATGTCATTTGCATACCATGATAATGTATTTTTGCATGTTTTTATATTCCAAGTCCTGCCTCGAAGTTCATTTCAACAGCCTTTGTCTGCTGAATCTGCGAATTAGGAGCCACGTTGTGAGTTACCCAGATGTTACCGCCAATAACCGAATGGTGTCCGATGGTGATGCGCCCCAAGATGCTGGCGTTTGAATAGACGGTAACGTAGTCTTCGATTATCGGATGGCGAGGGATGTTGAGGATATTGCCATCGGCATCGTGCTTGAAGTTCTTTGAACCGAGCGTAACACCCTGATAGAGTGTTACATGATTGCCGATAACGCAAGTCTCTCCTATCACCACTCCCGTGCCGTGGTCAATGGCGAAATATTCGCCTATCTGCGCGCCGGGATGAATATCGATGCCCGTCTTTGAATGTGCCAGTTCGGTTATGATGCGCGGAATTACAGGAATCTTCAGTTCGTGAAGCCTATGGGCAATGCGGTAGTGCGTCATGGCATTCATAACAGGATAGCAGAATATCACCTCGCCGTAATTTGGGGCTGCCGGGTCGTTGTCGAACATAGCCTGCGCATCTGTATAGAGCAGTCGCTTTATCTCAGGCAGCGAGTCGATGAGCTGCAAGGCAAGCTGTCCTGCCTCATCAAAAATCTGCTGTTTCGACGTTACCGAATCACGGTTCTCGCAGAACTGAAGTCCGTTGGCAATCTGCTTCGTAAGCAGTTTCAGCAGTTCTTCCATGTGTACGCCAATATAATAGGAGCGTATTGTTTCGTTGCCCTGACGTTTGTTGAAGTAGTCGGGAAAGATGATGCTCTTTACCAGACAGATAATCTGCTTAACCTGCTCCACCGAAGGAAGAGGTGCCTGCGTCTGAGGCATCGTTTTTACCTCGAGTTCGGTTAGTCGCGACAGCAGATTGACGTTACGCATCAATGTTTCATTGATATTTTTTTCCATCTTATTTTTCAGTTAACACGAACCGCCGCTAATTTTCATTCTTGCAGATGAGAATTTCGCAGCAATTCGTGTTTATTTTTTTATTCCAATTCTAATGATTTGCGACCTTATCTTTCGCCTACGATTTTGCGAACCGCAATAACGAGTTTGTCAACATCATCGCGAGTGTTGTAGAGCGCGAAGGTTGGCCGGACGCTCATCTCGTAGCCGAGGGCTCGCAAGGCAGGCTGTGCACAGTGATGTCCGGCGCGGACGGCAATGCCCTCCTTGTCGAGCAGCGTGCCAACCTCGGGCACAGGAATGCCGTCGAGCACGAAGCTAACCACCGACACGCGGTTCTTAGGATTGCCGATGAGCGTCAAGCCCGGAATCAAAGCGAGTTGCTCGCGGGCATATTCGGTAAGCTGATGCTCGTGATGCTCGATGTTGCGTATGCCGAGTCGGCTGACATAATCGAGCGCGGCACCCAGTCCGATGGCATCAGCCACGTTAGGCGTTCCAGCCTCGAAACGAGCCGGCGGAACATTGTACTCGGTGCGCTCAATAGTAACATCCTTGATCATGTTGCCGCCGCCCTGCCAAGGCTGCATCTTGTCGAGCAACTCCTTTCTGCCGTACACAACGCCGATGCCGTTAGGTCCGTAGATTTTATGTCCGCTAAAGACGAAGAAATCTGCGCCCAACTGTTGCACGTCGACTGGCGTGTGGGCAATGGACTGCGCGCCGTCTATCAGCACCGGAATCTGGTGTGCATGGGCAATCTCTATTATGCGCTGCACATCGTTTATCGTGCCGAAAGTGTTGTTTACATGTCCTACGCTGACGAAACGCGTGCGAGGCGTAATAAGTCTTTCGAACTCCGAAAGAATCAGGTCGCCGTTCTTATCCGTAGGAATGGCCCGAAGCGTTGCACCGCGCTCCTGACACACGCGCTGCCAAGGCACGATGTTAGCATGATGGTCGAGTTCCGACACAATCACCTCGTCGCCCGGAGTGAGGAACTGCCTGCCGTAGGTCTGTGCCACGAGGTTGATACCCTCGGTTGTGCCGCGCACGAAGATTATCTCCTCGGTTGATGCGGCGTTGATGAACTTCTGCACCTTCTCGCGCGCCTCCTCGTAGGCATCGGTAGCACGAGCCGCCAACGTGTGCGCGCCACGATGTATGTTAGAGTTGTAGGTGCGATAGTAATCGGCAATCTTGTCAATCACCTGATTAGGCTTCTGCGTTGTCGCGCCGTTGTCGAGCCACACAAGGTCATGTCCGTTCACCTTCTGCTGCAACACCGGGAAGTCGCGCTTCACCTGCTCAGAGTTCAGCGTGTCAGCCTCCTCGTAGTGAAGGTCGCGCAACTTCTGCGTTTCGGGAATACCGACACCGAAGCCATCGTCCTTCGGGAGCGACGAAGACTGAATATCAGCATCGCCGATGTAAGGCAACTCGCCATAGCCGCTGCCGCCAGCCAGAAGTTGTTTGAAGCCAGCCTCCAACTCCGTGAGGTTCAGACTTTCGTCGGGCAGGACAGCCTTGCGCTCTGTCTGCAAATCCTCAGGGCAGTATTTCTGTGCGAGTTCCCTGAGCAGAGCCAGCGAGCCGTCGGTTTGTGTCGGGAAGCCACTAATATTCTGTATATCTATCATAAAGAAATTGTTCTAAAATTTCTTTTTCAGGGTTCTATTTCTCTACTTTGTTGCGATGCTGATAGTCGTGATAATATCCCACCTCGACGTTCTCAAGAACGGCGATGGCATCGTCGGTAAGGGCTGCAAGCGAGAAGTACTTTGTGAGCAGATAAGATGCCACGCCGAACTTGTCGAGTCCCATCAGACGGGCACTCAGCGATGGTGCAATCTCGCCCGGAATTCCACTCTGGTGCAAGCCTATGACGCCTTGGTTCTTCTCGCCCACGCGCACAAGGATAATCTTCGTTGTGCCTACGCCGCGACCTGTAAGATACTGACCTTCAACCTCTACCTTATCGCTCGGAATGATTGGCACGCCGCGCCACAGAATCACTCTTGTGCCAAACAAATCGGTTGTTACAGGCGGAACGCCGCGCCATGTGCACTCGCGCTCGAAGGCTGCGATGGCTCTTGGGTGAGCAATGAAGAAGGCTGGCTCTTTCCATACCAAAGAGAGAAGTTCGTCGAGGTCATCGGGCGTTGGCGAGCCGTAGCGTGTGGTGATGCGGTAAGCCGGATTAACCGAAGACAACAGACCGAACTGCTTGTTGTTGATGAGTTCCCACTCCTGACGCTCCTTGATGCTCTCGATTGACAAGCGCAACTGCTCCTCCAACTGGTTGTAAGGGTTGTTGTAGAGGTCTGACACGCGGGTATGCACGCGGACAACAGTCTGCAAAGTGTTCAGAGGATATTCGGTTGGATTCTCCTCGTAGTCGATGTATGTCTCAGGAATGATGTTATCCTCCTCATGACCGCTCACAAGGTCGATGTGCTTCTCGCCATGGTCGTTCACGGTTGCCTTCAGTCTCAATTGCTTGTCGACAGCCTTGTTGAATGTCTCGCGGAAATCAGGCACTTCCTTGATAAACTTTTCGAGTTCGTTCTGCTTCAGTCCGAGGAAAACCGACGGTGTTACGGCACGCACAGAAACGGTCGATTCGGCATCGTCGAGAAGGTCAGCCTCACCAAAATATTCGCCCTCGCCAAGGAGAGCGATGCGCAGTTCCTCGCCGTGAGGACCGCTGCTGATAACCTCAGCCTGACCGTTGGCAACAATAAAGAACTTCTGCTTGTCCTTGCCTTCCTGAACAAAAAGCTGACCGATGCCCAACTCCTTTGTCTCGAACGAGCGTGCAAGACGGTTCACAATCTCGTCGTCGAACTCAGAAAACAGCGGAATAGTCTTCAGACTCTTTGCCGAAAACGACGGTTCGCCGTTGAGATATTGTATCGGGAGACGCTCGCTCTTGCGCAGTTCGACCTTTGTGCGGTTTACGCGGAATGTTCCGCCGCTAACCTGCACCCAAGGCAGGAGTTTCAGCAATAGTCTTGGAGTTATCGAGCCCATTTGAGGGGCTGTCTTGGTTGTTGTAGCCAGTTTTCTGGCGGTTGCAGTAGTTACACTACGCTGTAGATTTGAATCTGCCATAATCTTTTTAGTTTTAAAGGTTTTACTTTTTTATTGTGATTTTATGTGTTGTTCCTTCAACATGTTCCACGCCGAGCACATTGTAGCCCTGCTCCTTGGCGTTGCGCGGAACATTGTCGAGGGGTTCGCCCTCGCTCAGAAGCACCTCAAGAATATCGCCCGACTGAAGTCTCGAAAGCTCAATCTTGACCTTGACAAAAGTCATCGGGCAGTGCTCCTTCGTTATATCTAATACTTTTGTTGCCATAATATTTTCATTAAAAATGATAGAATCTCAAAAATTCTGAATTCTGATTTTTCTATTTCGAATTGTCAATTATGAATTATGAATTGTGAATTTTGAATTATGAATTAAATAAATAGCGTCTGTCCGCCCTCGCTCAGATTAAGGAACGAAGCCACGCCGAGCACATCCTTCACTTCGGGAATAAAATCCTCCTTCTTCAGTCCCAGAACGTGCATCGCCATCTCGCAGGCATACAAATTGATGCCGAGAGCCTTCGAAGCCTCAACAAGCTCCTCGAGCGTAGCCACATTGTTCTTTCGCATAAGATAGCGGAAGATTTTCGGACCTGCACCCAGAAAGTTGAAGCGGCTCGTCGGAGTAACCTTCAGTCCGCCCATCATAAAGCCGAAGATTTTGGTGAGCCAGTTTCCGCCGGTAAAACTGCGCCCCTGCTTACGCTTTATGGCATCGAGTCCCCAGAAAGTGAAGAAGATGTTCACCTCGTACCCCACGGCTGCCGCGCCAGTTCCCAACGTAAACACAGCCGTAAGTTTGTCAAAATCGCCACTGAAGGCGATGATACTCAGTTTCTTATTTTCAGCCATAGTTATTCATTCTCGAAGTTATACAATTTGGTACTCAGATAGCGTTCGCCAGTATCTGGCAGCAAAACAACGATGTTTTTGCCCTCGTTCTCGGGACGACGAGCCAACTTGATGGCGGCAGCAGCGGCAGCGCCGCTCGAGATGCCAGTCAGTACGCCGTCTTTTGTTGCCAGCAGACGCGCCACGGCAAAAGCCTCATCGTCTTTTATGCGCAGAATCTCGTCGTAGATGCCAGAATCGAGCACCTTAGGACGGAATCCCGCTCCGATGCCCTGAATCTTATGAGGTCCGGGCTTCTCGCCGCTTAGCACCGACGAGGTGTAAGGTTCAACTCCAACAACCTTTACGCTGCTGTTATATGCTTTCAGAACCTGCCCCACTCCTGTTATCGTGCCGCCTGTGCCTATACCTGCAACAAAGATGTCTACCTTTCCGTCGGTGTCGCGCCAAATCTCCTCGGCGGTGGTGCGGCGGTGAACCTCTGGGTTAGCCAGATTCTCAAACTGCTGCGGAATGTAGGCGTTGCCTATCTCCTCCTTCAGCTCCTGCGCCTTGCGTATTGCTCCAGCCATACCCTCGTAAGACGGTGTGAGAACAATCTGCGCACCGAGCGACTTCAGCAGCGTGCGACGCTCAACCGACATCGAATCGGGCATCGTAAGGATGAGGCGATAGCCACGGATGGCGGCAATGAATGCCAGACCAATTCCCGTATTGCCGCTCGTAGGTTCTATGATGACGGTATCGGGGTTAAGCTGTCCGTTACGTTCGGCCTGTTCAATGAGGGCCTTTGCCGTGCGGTCCTTCACACTTCGTGCTGGATTAAAGTATTCCAACTTGGCAATAATCCGGGCATTTAGTTTCAGCTCGCGCTCGGTCCCCGCCAACTCAACCAGCGGCGTATTGCCTATTAACTCAATCAAACTATGTGCTATCTGTGCCATATTATTTTGGTTTTATTTTTGTTTGTAGAATGTTTTCAAAGATATCCCAAAGCCACGATGCCGATTCCGCCATAAGTGCCATTCTATGGTTAAAAAACTGACTCCGCATCAGTTCGTGGTAATGATTATTTATGTTTGCAAAATTACAGCGTTTAGAAATATCTTCCAACAGAATTTATTTATTCAGAAAATATCGCCAAAACTATATATTATTATCAGAAAAACAATACTCAGACAAATAATCTTTTGGTTGTCTGACAGAAAAAATATCTACGACTTGACGACAGTAAAAAATTGACAATACACAAGTTCGGCATAAGCAATTCTACAACACATATGCAAAGCAATGAATCGTTATGCAGAAAGAACCGAAAAAAACGACTTCAAGATAGAGGCAAGGTACGGGGTAGCTACGGAGTAGCAACGGGGAAGGTACGTTCAAGGTACGTGGAAGCAAGCCGGAAGGTTCGGGAAAGGTACGAGGAAGCAAGCCGATAGTAAGGGAGTAGCAAGGTTGTAGTAAGCCGGAAGATACGAGAAAGGGAGTCAGACATAAGCCATCAACTGTAACGATATTTTTGAATCTAAGCTGAACTGACATAGGCAAATCTTCATTTTATTACAAGACACAAAAAAGACCGCACTCAATCAAAGTGCGGTCTTTATCACTAAAAAATCCGTTTCTCAATTCAAAGTAAGTTTTACACTCTTCTGTCCAATTTTAACAATTACAACCGAACCTGCCTGAAGATTTGTTTTTATTACGGCAGAACCATTCTTAATGGTTGTTGCGCCAATCAACTGTCCGCTAACAGAATATACAGAAACGCTCTCGCCATCACGACAGCCGGAAACTGTTATCGCACCACCATAAGCCTTAATGTCGCAGTTGCTTGATATGGCGTCAATTCGGGTTGTTCCATCCTCTATAGGCAGAATTGTGCCAAATTTGTTCCAAGGAGCAGTTGCTTTGTACTCGTTAATTGCAGAGGCTGGAACATAAAGAATGGCAGATTTGCAATCAACTTCTTCAAATGCACTTTCATTTGTACTTGGAACATTCCTCACATAACAATATACAGTTTTCAACCCACTACATTTCGGAAATGCATCTTCAATTTTTGTTACACTACTAGGAATGATAACAGTAGTTAAGTTTTTACACCCCCAAAAAGCGTACCCTTCTATAGTTGTTACACCTTCCGGTATATTTACAGATAACAAACTTTGGCAATCACTAAATACGCCATCAACAATAATTGAAACATTACCAGATATACTTACAGAAACTAAACCAGTACAACTAGTGAAAGCCTCACACCCAATATAAGTAACACTATTAGGAAGCGAAAGAGATGTCAGCCCTGTACAATGATAAAAGGCACCATCCTCTATAGTTGTTACACTATTAGGTATGTTAATCGAGGTTAAACCACAACAACTATTAAATGCATTATCTCCAATAACTGTTACACTATTGGGGATATCAACAGAAGCCAAACTACTGCAACCATCAAAAGCATCTTTTCCTATAGCCGTTACAATATACTCAACTCCGTCGAATGTAAACGACTTTGGAATAATCACATCTCCATAATATTTCATACTAGAAGAGGAATGTTTTTCACATGTCACCTCTGCAGTTTGATTTACTCTATTAAGATTATAATAGATGCCGTCAATCTTTGCATCATAAGCATTTGCCATAATAGGCAACATAAGCAAAATTAAAAGTAAGAATTTCTTCATATTTTATAATATTAGTATTTTCGGCAAAAATAATAAAATCTAATGATTTTTCTTGCATCCAAGCCGTTTTTTTTTATAGTTTTTCACCACTCCACCTCCAGAAGTACCATATCGGCACAGAAACAGTCGTCGCTCTGGCAATCAACCCAGCCAACGATGGCAGTACGCATCTCGGCATCGGCAAATGACGATTGCACGATGCGGCGCATCTGCTCTTCGTTTTTCTCGGCAAGGATGTAGAGCGATGTCTCGCCACGATAACCGTGCCGAATGGCAATCTCGCCCGTCATGATGTTAGGCAGAGTGTAGACGAAAACCGACGGACTTGGAAAGAATTCGTCGGCATTGCTGATAGACTGCTGATAAGCCTTGTCAGACACCACAGACGACGAACGGTTGAAGAGGATAACGGCTCTGTCCTCGTCCTTGTCGGCTTTGGCAGAGGCGAGCAGAAGTTCGGAAGCCACGAAAGCCAACTTGCTGAGCGCGTCCATTTTGTAGAATTTCGGATAGTCAGAAATATGATTTTTATATAGTTCGGTGAGGAGTTCTTTGCCTCTTGATTCTGTTTTCAGCGCACTGCCGTCGACCACAACGCCAGCTTCTGATATCCGCACCGAGCAACATTTTCTGATGGTCTTTTCAGCCGCCAAGCGAGGCTTGCAGTCTTCAGTTCTCCTGACGAGCATTGCCGCGTTGCATCCGCCAAAGCCCGAAAGAATCTTAAGCATACCACCGTTGTTAGCCTTCTGCTCTTCGGCAGAGATGCTGACTTTTCCGCTCACGCCAAGTTCAGAAAAACCGCGCGACGGAAGCACAATGCCATCGTCGAGAGCACGAAGCGTGAGGATTGTCTCGAGCACGCCTGCCGCACCCATCGTATGGCCGTAATAGCCTTTCAGAGCAGACAGCGGAATGTCCGACAAGCCCATACGCTCAACCGCCTTCGACTCCATCTGGTCGTTAAACATCGTTGCCGTTCCGTGAACTCCAACGACAGCCACGTTTCCGGCATCGCCGAGAACATAATTCATTGCACGGAACGCGCCCTCGCCCTTTGGCGACGGAGCACTTATATGATGTGCATCGTTGCGCACGCAAGCGTCTTCGATACTCCATTTCCCTGTTTTCTCCGTACTTAGAACGATGGTTGCCGCAGCCTCGCCAAGGTTCAGTCCCATGCGCTCGATGTCGAACGGACGGCATTGCTCGGGCGAAACAGCCTTCAATGACTGAAAGCCCGACACGATGAAGGCGCTCTGACAGTCGGCTCCGCACACCACGGCATTGTCGTACTCGCCGGCACTAAGCAAGCGAAAAGCCAACGACTGGGCTGAAAGTCCTGAGATGCAGGCGTTGCACACAACAATCGGTTCGGTCGTGAAGCCGAGTTTCTTGGCTATCAGTCGGGCTGAAGAGGCAGGCATAATACGCTCCGAATCGCAATCAGCCGAACCGAGAAGTTCGACGTTCGCCTTCGTGGTGCTCAGAATGAATATCGACTTCGGACTCGAAACATCAATATCAGCACTACTGATGGCACGCGATGCCGATGCAAAGGCAATAGACTCAAACCGCGTCAGTCCGTCAATATGGAGCTGGCGGTTCTGTTCTTCCGTAAAGAGAGAAGCAACGAACGGCTCGGGCAGATTCCACTTGCCGCTATACGACTTAAGGGCAGACTCTCCTGCCCTTACACTGCTATAATTCTGTTCGGTTGTGAAACCCAACGGAGAAACGATATTGTCTGCCAGAATGCTAACCATGCTGAATCCCCCACTGTTTTTTCCATTCGACGAAGAAATCGGGATTGTCCCACATCAAATTGTAGTTCATATCCATGAAAACCTGAACGCTGTGGGCGGTGGCGAACACCGTACCTGTCTCAGCATCAACAATTTCGTAGTCGAACACAATCTTTGCCGCCTCGGTTGGACGATATACAATCCGCACCACGGGAGTCATTCCGTAAAGAATTGGACGCTTGTATTTTATGTCGAGTTCAACGATGGGCGCGAAAACCCTCTCGTCCATATATCGTTTGTACGACAGACCGTACTTTGCGCCGAAAGCCTCGCGCGCATCCTCAAAATACAGCGGATATGAGCCGTGCCACACCACATTCATGACATCGACCTCGCTAAACCTTATCTCAATCTTCTTTTCAGCAACGAGTTCCATCATTCAGATTCTTTTACGGCAATTTTCATCTGGGCAGAAACCACTTCCGCACCGTTGTTCAAAACCACGGCATCAACGAGAGTCATTCCGAAGACGCTATCAATCACAGAGATTGATGTCGTGATTGTATCGCCGACCTTCGGCAACTGCTTAACTTTCAGGTCGCGGATTGCTCCGATGAAGCCAAGTTGAATGCCCTTCTTCAGAATATATTTGTTTACATAGCCGATGCGAGCCGCACACGTCTGGGCGATATTCTCCACAATGCCCGGAGCGGTAAAAACACCGTCTTCGACAAACATATTATCTGCCGAAACGATGGTCTCGGTAACGGTTGTCTGCATGTCGAAGCGCACAAGGCTCGAAATCATTACGAAAGGCTCTTGCTGCGGCAGAAGTTCGTGAATATCGATGCCGCGCAGAAACTCCTCGGTAGGCTGTTCTGTATTCATCAGTTCCAAAAATCAAAAAAATTATACCACTGCGTAGGATACATCCTCAGCATCCGCTCAAGCTCGGCAACGTATGCCTTCGAAACCTGCGCAATCTTGTCCTTGCGCGATGCCTCGGTGTCGTAGTCCAACGGAGTTACATATACTTTGTATCGGTTGTGCTTACGCTTCATTACATTAACGGCAAGAACAGGCGTATTGCGCAGAGTTGCCACGCTGAATGCTCCGTAAGGAAAACAGGCTTCGGCTCCAAGGAAATGAGCCGTTACCGATTTTGCCGAGCCGTGGATTCGGTCGGCCGGCATACTAACAATCTCGCCGTTCTGCAAGGCAAAGTCGATGGCAAAAAGATGGCTCATGTCTGGCAGGATTGGAATCATGCGGATGTTGGTGTCAGCAAACATCTTATCGCGGTTTTCCATCACCGTCTGCTTCTCGCCTGCAAAGACCAAGGCGTTGAACACCTTCGTCGCTGCCACCAGAGTGTAGCCTGCAATCTCGTAGTTTCCGATGTGCGAACTAAGCAGCACAAAACCTTCGGGCTTGGCAGCAAGGCTCAGAAAATTGTCGTATCCTTCGAGTTCAATCTCGAACTTTTTACCGGCATACATGGCAAATTTGTCTATCACCACCTGACCGAAAAGACAGTGGTTGATGTATGTGCTCCAAGCCGCTTTCAGTCTGCCAAAGCCCATGCGATGGCGGAAATACCAGTAAGCCGTCTTTCGGCTGCGGTTAAGCACAAGGCACACGGGCACAACAAAAACGGCTGAAAAAAGATAGAGAATGCGCACGTCTACATATCTCAGCATAACGATGAGATGACGCAACATCCATCCGTTGCCATAGGTTGTTCCTGCCCATTCTCTATCAGCCATAAATCACTACGGATTAAGCGTTTACCTTACTTTCGATATAGTCGCAGAACTGTGCCAAAGTGGTTACGCCAACCATCTCTTCGGGTTTAATCTTGAAGCCGAAGTTTCTCTCAACGATAACCACAATGTCAACAAAGTCAAGGCTGTCGATGCCAAGATCATCCTTCAATGTTGCCTCTGGAGCGATTTTCTCCTCATCAATCTCGAGTTCATCAATCATGAAAGCCTTAACTTTCTCTTCAATTTCGGTTCTTGTCATAATTTACAAAAGTTATTTATTATTTTAGTTTACAAACAATTATGCTGTGTCCTTGTCCCAGATTGTCGTGAATCTCCTCCACGCTCAATCCAGCCTCATCAATCAGTCTGATGAAGTCGTCGGAATGATACATCTTGCTGTTTCCGTTGGCGAGCGCAGTAAAGTAGAGGCTCGTCATGGTTAGACAGAAGGCAGCCGGCTCAAACCGCTGTCTGTCCCACAGCGTCTCCATGATGAAGAGGCGCGTGTGAGCATCCATCGCGTTCTTTGCGCGCTTCAGAATACTTACAATCTGCTCTTCCGAGAAGCAGTCGAGGAACTGCGACATCCACACGGCATCGAGTCCGCCTTCGCGTTTTGGGAAGAGGCTGTTTTCATCGAGCAGGTTGATGCCGTATCCGCTGATGCGCTCAGCACCTTGCTTGCCTTCGATATTGCTCTTCATCAGCCCTATCTGCTGCGGAAGGTCGAGCACCGTTATCTGAGCATCAGCCGAGTGAGAAACGCACTGCAAAGCCCATTTTCCTGTGTTGCCGCCAACATCGTAGAGCGAGCGGACGCCGTACTTTCCGAACACAATCTGCAATGCCTCAGGGAACGATGAGTCGCTGTAGAAATGGTCGAATCCGAACCAGCTTTTCTGCACCTGCTCTGGCAGGCTCGACAAGCCCTCGTAGATTGTAGGCCAAGCGCCGAAGTGCTTCAGACCTTCAGGCTTGCCGTTCTGGAGCGATTCCTCGAGCTTGAACCAGCCTTCGTAGTTCACATCGTGGTTAAAGTCGATGTTCACTCTCGTTGCAGGGTCGTTCAGCAAGAACCATCCGGTTTTCGATATTGTGTATCGGTTTGTCTCGTCATCAATCAAGACCGTGCCGATGCAAAGCGAAGCCTCGAGAAGGCATTTCACCGCATACTTAGACAGACCAGTCTTTTCAACCACCTCGTCCTCGGTCAGACCGTTGTCGCTGTTTCTGATGTGTTCCAAGATGCCGAACTTAATCATCAGTCGCGATGCCTGAAACACAACAGGTCCCCAAGCAATGAACTCAGCCAGACGCTGGGCATCTCTTGCCGAGAACTGTTCAGAAGTATATTTCTTCTTTAATGAAGGAGATAAATTCATTATTATGAATGGGGATAATTACTGATTACTTTGCCTTCTTGATAAGTTTAACAACCCACTCTCCAAGCTCCTCGTATGTATTTCTGCGACGACGCTCATTGCCATAGCCACAGCCGGGAACGCCATCAACATCAAGAACTGCAAATTTTTCGGTGCTGCCACTCTTAGTAAACTCCATAGTGCCATCAAGGTGTGCATCACCTGCGCCAAAGCCTACCAAAACAGAAGCAGCGGTGCTACCATAGTGAAAATCCTTAACCTTGATAGTGATAACATACTGAGCCTCAGCCTTGTTTGTTGTCACTTTCACAAATTTACTTTCATTTACGGTCTTGGCAAATTCAGCCTCTGCCTCGGCAAGTTCTCCCGGATAAGCCTGTACCCAGTCTTCGCCCTTTTCTTTCAGGAACTCGGCAACAGGCTTTCCTTCCAAAGTAGAGCCTGTGTAATCCCAGACAACAAATACCTTTGAGCTGCCAGCAGCCTTAATCTCAGAAAGTGAGCCACTCTTGTATCTCACATCATCCTTTGCACACATTGTTACTGTAGAGAACAATGCAACCATCAAAAACAAAAGTTTCTTCATAGTCTTTGTAATTTAATTTATTTGTATTTTAAATTGGTAATTTCTATACTTTCTTTACAACCAGAGCCGAGTTTGTTCCGCCAAAGCCGAATGAATTGCTCAGAACGGTGTTCACCTCGGTCTCGACAGTCTTGTCGGCAAGATTCAGCGGCTCTGAATATTCGTCTCTGTTTTCGAGATTTATGTTTGGAGCAACAAAACTGTTCTGCATCATAAGGGTTGAATATACAATCTCGCTCGCGCCTGCCATCCAACATTCGTGGCCAGTCATGCCCTTTGTCGAACTGATAAGGGCATGCTTGCCATTAAACAGTCGGTTCAAGGCGATAGCCTCGTACATATCGCCCAGATGCGTGCTCGTTGCGTGGGCGTTAATATAGTCGACGTCGTCGGCAGAGATGCCTGCATCGTTCATGGCGCGCTGCATGGCAATAACGCAGCCTTCGTCGCTCGGCTGACTGATTACAGCCGTTCCGTTAGACGAGAATCCGTAGCCCGAAACCTCGGCAAGGATTGTAGCTCCGCGAGCCACGGCATGTTCGTATTCCTCCAGAACGAGGGCTGCCGCTCCGCCGCTTGGAATGAGTCCGTCACGGTCGCGGTCGAACGGACGCGATGCCTTCGTAGGCTCGTCCATGCGCTTAGAGAATGCTCCGAGGGCATCGAACGATGCCATTGAGTAGAAATTTATTTCCTGCGCTCCGCCGCACAGAATCATGTCCTGCAAGCCCTGCTTAATAAGCATGTAACCAATGCCGATGGAATGACTTCCGCTGGCACACGCCGCACTTATCGAGAAGTTCACGCCCTTCAGGTGGAACACGGTGCTCATGTTCATGTTAACCGTAGAGTTCATTGCCTGAAAGATGAAGTTCTGCCCCAGCAGTTCGGTATCGCGCTTCTCGTCCATAATCTTCGAAGCCTCGATAACCGGCTTTGCCGACGAGTCGTTGCCGAAGATACAGCCGACCTCGTTGTTTAGCAGATACTCATCGCTGATGTTAGCCATCTCGAAGGCTTCCTTGCTTGCCATGAAGGCGAATTCCGCCTCTTCGGAGAATCCGCGGCGCAAACGGCGGTCAATCACGCCCTTGAGCTGCGGAAGTTTGACAATGCCGGTCAGGCCCGACTGATATCCGTAGTCGAGTCGTTCAGGCTCAAGGCCGATGCCCGATTTGCCTTCGTAAAGGCTCTGTCTCACTTCCTCTACATTATATCCAAGGCACGACCATATTCCCATGCCTGTAATAACTACTCTTCTCATTTACTTTATTTTATCTGCGCTTATTGCGATTCTTACGCGAATATTATGCACATCATTCTTTTTTTGTCTATCCTTAAGTCCTCTTTTTGAGCCAAAAGAACGATAAACATGCGTAGAACCATCAGATGGTCCTACAGGATCTTTTTCTTCTCTATTTGGGTATTCACTTTTGTAAAAATCAGAACACCATTCGTATATTTTTTCTTTTGAGAAAAAATCCCCCTCCATAAATATCAAAGCTGCATACTCCCACTCGGCCTCAGTCAACATTCTATACGGTCTGTCTACTGCTGCAGAAATTGCAGAAACAACTTGATTTGCTTTGCTCCACCTACCTGTCTCTAAATATTTTCCATTATTTACGCATTCCTTTCCATACAGTAGCCGTCTTACGACATCACTTTTCACATAATCTGTACTTATATAGAAAGACGACAAAGTAACCTTATGTACAGGTTCACTATTCATTGCCATACTATGCTTTCCGTCAAAGCCCATATAGAACTCACCACCACGGACTAAACGCATAACGAACTTCTGTCCTCCCACTTCAACTTCAAAAGATTCGGGATAATCACTATTATCAAGAATAAAAGTCTTAAATTGCATTGTCTCATTTATCGTCTCTGCCTTTATTGTTTTTTCAGAAGAGATAACATCATCAACAGAACCTACTTCAGAAAATGGAATCTTTGTATCCGCACCTGCAATAGCAAGCGTAACATACTCACCTACAGAAATATTCTTAAGCTCGCCAACAAGTACCGTGCCATTTTTCATCGTAACCTTTACTCGCTTATTTTGCGAAAAAGCAACAATACTTACGAATAATAATAAAAATAATGCAAAATATTTCATAATAAACAAATGTTATAAAATCTACAATATAATCCTCATTCTCAATTTTCAACTTTCAATTCTCTAAGTATAGAGTCCGCCGTTTATCGAGATAACCTCGCCGGTGATGTAACTTGCCGCATCAGAAAGCAGGAAGGCAACAAGCTCGGCAACCTCTTCTGGCTTTCCGAAACGATTCATCGGGACCATCTTCTTCAGTTCGTCAACAGGGAGTTCCTTGGTCATATCTGTCTCGATAAAACCCGGAGCCACAGCATTTACCGTAACACCGCGCACCGCCACCTCTTGCGCCAAAGCCTTAGTGGCACCAATCAGAGCCGCCTTTGCCGCGCTGTAGTTTGTCTGGCCAGCCATTCCCTTAATGCCCGAAAGCGACGCCATGTTCACGATTTTTCCGCCGTGCTTGCGCATCATCATCTTTACGATAACGCTCTGTGTTACATTATAGAATCCGGTGAGAGTGGTGTCAACAACATCGTGCCAGTCCTTGTCGGGCATCATAAACAGCACATTGTCGCGTCGCACACCTGCATTATTTACCAGATAGGCAATATAATCGTCGGGGTGTGCAGCCTCCCACGCATTCAGCGCAGCCTGAACTTCGTCCTTTACAGCAACATTAAACCTCATCAACTCTGCGTTTCCGCCGTTCTTAACAATGTCATCCAAAGTCTGCTGTGCAGCCTCCTCGTTATTCTGATAGTTGATTATTACAGGAATGTTCATGCTCGCAACCTTCAGGGCGATGGCTCTGCCCAATCCTCGCGAAGCACCTGTAACAAGCGCATATTTCATACTTCTTTCGTTTTGTTTTAATCCAATATACCTGCCGCCGGCAAACACCGTTTCGGGGCAAGTCAATAAGCCGTTGCAAAATTAGACAAAAAAAATGACTTCTGCCGCAGTAATCATAAAAATATGATGGAGAGAACTTGAAAGTTGAAAATTTAAAATTAACAATGTTCAATGAAATTGGACAAGCAAAGAGTTGAAAACAGAAAAATCACAGCAAGGTAGATTCAACACAAAAGCAAGATAGAGGGAAGATACGGAGAAGGTTCGGGCAGGCAAGCCGCACCAAAGCCAGCAAAAAGTCAACTTTTTTCCTTATCAAGGATAATGAATATTATTGAATCCAAGCCGAACCGACATAAAAAAAAGCGTACACTCGCGCGGAGCGTACGCCTTAACCTAATATACTATTGCCAACTATTAGAAGTTGAAATAATTCTTAGCGTTGTTGTAGCAGATATCCTCTACCATCTGATTCATGCGCTCAGCCTCGTAGCCAACGTATGGAATCTCGCCGTTCTCGATATCGTTGCCGATAAGGTTACAAAGAATACGACGGAAGTACTCATGACGTGGGTAAGAAAGGAATGAGCGTGAGTCGGTAAGCATACCAACGAAGCGTGACAGAAGACCGAGAACAGAAAGAGCGTTCATCTGCTTCTGCATACCGTCCTTCTGATCGAGGAACCACCATCCTGAACCCCACTGAATCTTGCCCGGAACAGAACCGTCCTGGAAGTTACCAAGCATTGTTGCAAGAACCTCGTTAGCACATGGGTTAAGGTTGTAAAGGATAGTCTTTGCAAGTTTACCCTCCATGTTAAGGCGGTTAAGGAACTTAGAGCACTTCTTGGCTGTGTTGAACTCGCCGATTGAGTCGAAGCCAGTATCAGGACCAAGCTGCTTGAACATCTTTGTATTGTTGTTACGGATAGCACCGTAGTGGAACTGCTGTGTCCAGCCAGCCTCAGCATCCTGAACGGCAAAGACATACATCATTGCGCTCTTGAACTTGAGGTTCTCCTCC
>Ga0256407_10004207_pt1 | contig 24362 bp, 26 predicted proteins | sample RumenRJG_04DNA_FD_193489 | JGI IMG/M metagenome (GOLD analysis project Ga0256407, IMG submission 193489) | Bovine rumen microbial communities from Lethbridge, Alberta, Canada - RJG_04 | ecosystem: Host-associated > Mammals > Digestive system > Stomach > Rumen | place: Canada: Alberta... | reverse complement strand
TCACACCGTCCATCCTATGATTGGCTCCATTCATGACAAACTCCACACCCTTGGCAATAGCGCAGAATTTGCCAATAATCAGTCGGTCGCCTATGAAATCGTAGAAATGAGTGACATGCTTCTCGAACTGGTCAGCACCATCCACATCATCGTAGTAGGTATAGTCGCCGATGATGATACGCGGGTTCTTCACCACATTCTTGATGAAGCAGAGGCTTGGAATCTTCGGATTCGGAAAAGCCTCATTGGGGTTGGGTCTATTATTGATTTCCATAAATTGGAATTTGTCCGATTGATGGCTTCGCCTCGGCATAGCTCAAGCAAGCTTGGCTCTGCACTCGGCTCGAACATAAATTGGGAATTACATGTCCGATTGATGGCATCGCCTCGGCATAGCTCAAGCAAGCTTGGCTCTGCACTCGGCTCGCACATAAATTGGATATTATCCTAACTCTTTAAGTGAGAGCCCATAATGTCGATAAGTTGCAGGTCGTTAAACTTTTTCCTATATGGATCATATTTTGGCATTTTCAATGCGTTAGGGTTTATAACACCAGATAAATTGCCAACTTTTTTCATTTGCATACGAGCATACCATTTCTTTATAAGCGTCAGGATTTCACGGTCAAAGATGTTTCGCTCTACAATCCTATAGTGCGGATGATAAGCCTCACGGTATTCGGGCGAATGGCTGATGGCATATTTGCCAACGGAGAGAATGCTGTCGATGAACAGCTTGTCGACTTTATAGTTCGGATTGTTGAGATCCATCGTATCAATCACTTCCAATATTTCATGCCACCGGTAACGCCAAGACTCTACCGAAGGACGATTACCCAGATTGGCACTTCGGATGAATGCATCAAGCAAAAAGTCTGCGCTGATGATTCCTTCCTTGATAGTTCTGATACTCACACGCACGTAGTTTCCCTCTACACCACAGGGTTCATATAGCCACGGAAGGAGGTCTTCAAGTGTGGTAGAATTCAATTCTTCATCAAGGTAGGCTTTTACCTGCTGCCTGTCAGTCATCAGGTGTTCAGCACCCATATAGTCCTGGAAACACGACTTATAAATGTCGAGTAGACGAGATTGAGGGTAAGTCTCCATCTGCCTGATGACAAACTCCGGGATGTCTTGTGCCGATACAGATACTGATACTATCAGGATAATTGACAAAAGAATCAGTTTTTTCATGCTTAGGACTATAATTATTCCAATATTCTTGTTCTTTCGCGGACTACCGTTGAAGAACATGGCTTTCAATTTCTTTCCATCCATAATGATATCTCTATTAACGAATATTTCCGAATCAAGATGATTATCTGATAAAGTTCATACCCTGCCACTCTTCACGCTCAGGATAGTCAGGCCGCCCGTTGGCAAGAATTTTCTTCAGCAACCAAGCCCGCACACCATCGCCCACGCCTCGCTCGTTGTAGTACATAGCAGCCGTGTCTATGCTCCGATAGCCCACACTGATAGCATCCTCGACCACCCGTTGGGTCTCGCGCTCCGGAATGTTATACACGCCGAGGCCTACCATCGGCATCTCGATGCCATTATTCAGTTTCTTATATTCCATATCGCTTATGATTTAGTTAGTGGGTGACCATACGAACAGACCTACAGCTGAAGCTAACAGACAAAGCAGTTTCAATAGCTCATCTGTTAGGTTGTAAAGCGTCATGTGGGTGGTGTCACGCTGAAACGTAAGCAACATCGAGTCTTCCGCCATCGTGACATAAAGACACGCTTTCGTAGGCTGGTCCGACATACAGTCCTTGACCATCTGAACAATACTATCCGGTTCTGGGTTCTGTTGCCATAGCTCGGCATCGTGACTGAAAGCCAGGTCGTAGTAGCAGTTCAGTTTCAGCAACACATCAGCATATTGACGGCTTAACCGCTCAACATCGTTCAAGTAGTATTTCTCCACCTTATAGTATTGTCCGCCCCCAACAGCAGGTACCTGCATGGGCAGGATGTCCATAATGTAGTAAGGCCGTTTAAGAAGTTCTTCGATGCTCATAAGGTTTCTCTATTTATAAATTCAAATCCATATAAAGTTTTCCTTCCCTGCACCTGATTCAAAGTGAAACTTGGCGATGCCTTTTGCCACATGTTTCTTTTTGGGGGGATTCTCCTGTAAGTATCTATGTCTCAGCATCGCTTACATGGTGCTACAAATTCTTCGCAAATATGGCACAAATATACAAAAATAACCTCACAATATCTGATACCAAGACCAGAAAACACACTTTTCAAACAATAATTAACGCCCCACACGTCATGACGAAGAACGGAAGGGTTTGATTCGCTGATAGCAATAGGTGGTTGGTAAAGTATTGATAAATCTTGTCCCAATCAATATTTATTTGTACTTTAGCACCAGAAATAGACAATTCAATCATTAGCAAATGATGCCATCTACCGGTTATTCATCATCAAGAAGACCTTGACAAGAGCATCTTATTATTGCAGAATGATTCGAAAGGATATCAATAACGAATGAGTAAAATAATATTCCTCCACGGATTCTTTGCCAGTGGCCAATGTGTACCGGCCTTGGCGTTGCGCGATGCGTTCAAGGGCCATGCTAAAGTAATCACACCCGATCTTCCGATGCGCCCGAAGGAGTCTATCTGCTTCATTCGTGAGTTGATAGAAAAAGAAAAGCCCGATCTCTTGGTGGGCAATAGCTGCGGGGCGTTCTATGCGCAGATGCTGGCTCCTATGCAAGGCATTCCGGCCTTACTCTGCAATCCCCACTTCAAGATGACGGAGTTTTTACGTGAGCGTATCGGCGAGCATCAATACAAGTCACCCCGCAAAGACGGCAAGCAAGAATTCACAATCGACGAGTCCTTGATTGAGGAATTTGCCGAAGTGGAAGCCATACAATTCGAGTATCACACTCCGCTCTACAGAGACCGCATCTGGGGTTTGTTTGGCGAGCACGACACGCTGGCACACTTCGAACCACTCTTCTTGCAGCATTACGAAAGGAGTTTTCATTTCCCTGGTGGACACACGCCTACTGCAGAAGAGGTTCGCATGTGGTATGTACCGTTGGCGGAGAAGATGTTGAACGAATATAAGGCAACAGATTAATATGTATTGAAGATGCAACCGCTTGGGGAGCGCAAACTTTTCTTTTTTTAAATAATCTGCTTCATGTAATTGCGAGCCAAGCTCAACACTTGGCTCGCAAATAATTTGGTATTATTTCTTGTCAGGCTGTTGGCCATCGTGAGCCTTCCATGCGCACTCGGTTATCTTCATATCCGAAAAGACTGCCGTGAAGGATGATTCCTCCGGTGAACAGGCATATATGCCAAAACTGATCTCATCGGCACCGGCATACATATGGCAGATGCGCATCTGGCTGAACTTTACACCATCCGTGGAGCATTCGATGCAGTAGTCATCCTCGCGACGTGAGAAACGGTACCACATGGTTTTCACATCGGCCGGGATAGCCGTTGTGGCCCAGTCGGAGTAGCCATTGTTAGTGGCTACGCTGCCCAAATGCTGGAACTCCTCGTTTTCGTATTCCACCGAACCTTTCAGCCAGTTCTCGCTATCGAGATACATTACGATGCCACATTGGTCAAAACGATGATGGCTGCCCGTGAAGTCGGTTTTCACCACGAAACTGAAGAACTTCTCGCGCGTCTTCATCTGCAACACGGGAGCATTGTCGTTTTGGAAATGATAGTAGGTACGCTGCCAGAGGTCAGTTTTCTGAGCGGTGGTAATACGGATAGTATCATCTTTGATTTCACACCCCGCAGGCTCCCGTGTCCACTGGAGACTGCCTAAATCGATATGGCCGCTGTCAGCAAGTGCCACTTTTACGTTGTCCACGAAATCCATAGTTGGTTCCTGTTTGTTCTTCTGTCCACACGCAGTCAGCATGAAGCCAACGCATAATAATGAGAATAGTTTTGTTTTCATATTTGTTTTAAATTTACGCTTTTCAATTATACTTTGTCTATACAGGATTCTGCTTTTTACTTGTATTTGGTTTTTACTATTTCATAAGAATTACGCGTCAGTTCCTGAAGGAGGTCATCAGAAGCCGTTTCTGGATTGATGCCAATCCAATACTTTGGCGACATGTTGAACGGCTTGGCTATACAATCATATTGTGCTTTCAGATCGTCGATACGCTCTGGCTGGCATTTAAGTGTGATGACACTGAAATTGTCACAATCGAAGAATGAAAACATGTGGCCATGAACGTAGAACACCAACACGCCTCCCGCATAGCGGAAGGCAGTGAAGGGCAGTTTCTCTTCCACATCGTCGCCCAACGAAAGACAAAACTCCCGATAGTCTTCTATATTCATCTTACACTTTCCACCCACTTCTGCAACTCGTCCTTTGAAGCACGATTCAGCAATTTGCCCTCCTTCCAATTTAAATTGGGATAGGCAGCTTTCAGGTCAGCACAAGCCTTCTTAATGCTGCTGCCCCCTGATGTTGCGAAGGGGATGACGGTCTTGCCCTGAAAGTCGTAAGCCTCCATGAACGTGTTGATTATCGTGGGGCAAGTGTACCACCAGATAGGGAATCCCACATACACCACGTCATAGTCCTGCATATTCTGCAGTTTGTCGGTGATGGCCGGACGCGATTTTTTATCCTGCATCTCCACAGAAGAACGGCTCTGCTTGTCGTTCCAGTCAAGGTCAGCGTCTGTATAGGGCTGTTCCGGTTTAATTTCATGCAGGTCGGCCCCAGCCACCTCAGCCAACTGCTGTGCAACGCCCTTTGTTGTACCCGATGCCGAAAAATAAGTTACCAACACTTTCTTTTCCATTTTCGTTTCTGCCTTTTTTTGTGAACAAGCACTCAAGCTGACAGCCAGCAGTGCCGCAAGCATCATAATAATCTTTTTCATATATTCTAAACTTTATTATATTAGTCCTGGTCAATTGGGTTTTAGTTTTCAAAGATACAACAATTAATTGATTATAAGGCTGGTTTACCATAAAAAAACAAAATGGAGGGTCTTTTCTGCTGATATATCCCCCAAAAACAGTATATTTACGGCGGATTATACTATTAAACGAGACAACATGGAAGAAATCATCAACCATTCGAGCGGCAATCAAGAGATTTGCAATCAAGACAAGTGTACAACAAGTAAAGAGCCAAAGTCAACGGAACAGCGCCTCAAGAAGCGCGTTTTTGTGGACATGGACGGCGTGCTGGTAGACTTCCAATCGGGTATTGACCAACAGAGTGAGGAGACCCTGCGTCGATACGAAGGACACCCAGACGACATTCCCGGCATCTTCTCGCAGATGAAACCGATTCCGGGAGCCATCGAGGCTATACACAAGCTGCAAGACCACTACGACCTTTTCATTCTCTCCACCGCTCCTTGGGGCAACCCCTCGGCATGGGCCGACAAGGTGAGATGGGTGACGGAGCATCTCGATGACGTGTTTCACAAGCGCATGGTCATCACCCACCGCAAGGACCTGTGTCAGGGCGACTTCCTCATCGACGACCGTGGCAAGCACGGCACGAGCGAGTTTGCAGGCGAGTGGATCCAGTTCGGCTCGAAGAAGTTCCCCAACTGGAACAGTATTCTTGATTACCTCCTGCCGTAGAGGAAGTCTTTGGCATAGGCAAATATAAACCCCAATCGGTCATTAAGACATAATGACCGATTGAGGATAAATAAAAGGACGACAATGGGGGTTTGCGAAGTTTTACTATTTTATTTTGTAAGCTCGAAGCCTACACGTGCACCATTGGCACTCTTGGCGAGTTTGCTTACGGCCTGTACAGCAGCCGTGTTGCTGACTTTGCCTTCTTTCTGCAGGATGTTGACCATCTGTGCGGAGTCAAACATCAGACCCATTCCTTTCTCGGTCTTTGTCACATTGCCCTTGATGGTATGAGCGGCCGTCTTAAGCGCGATTTCACCATTTTGGGGATTATAGACATAAGTTCCGCTGAAAGGGATACCATTCACCTTGGCTGAGAATTTGTTGCCATCGAGGAACGAGAAAGATGTGTTGTTGCGATTGATACCGATGTTGCTGTAATTGCTTGCCAGCGAAGAAGCGATGTTTGCAATTGCGGCGGCGCCACCAGCATTAGTCAGTGCTTTTTCTGTGGTAAATGCAGCACTTGGAGCGCTGTAATTCCAACTTCCGAGAAGGCCCGACTGGTCAAACGTCATTCCGCCGAACAACACATTAGAGAGCACGCTGCCCAACACAGTACCCAGCACGTTGCCGCCGGGATTGGTGGTAGAAGTAGTTCCAAGACCGTTTGTCATGCAGCTCGACAGCATCAGTGTGGCGGCTGCAAAAAGTGATAGAGTTATTTTCTTCATGATGTAAATATTTTAAATAGTAAATTAATTTTCGTGACAAAGGAACAGAAAAAAACTGAAATCTCCAAAGAATTATCAATTATTCTTAATTATTAAGCGCACAAGTCAAATAATAACAGGCTCTTTAATCAGTTTTCCACGGCAAAAGCGGTACTCAATCTGCCGGTCATCGCCTACATAGACAAAACGTTCCAGGCGCTCTAGCAGAGAGTAGTCGTCGAAATTGAGCACACTGTCGTCGATGACCAATGCATCGAATTCATAGCCCGGTTCGAAACTGCCCACCTTGCCAAAGAAGCTTCCTGCCGACTTGGTGGCAATCCAGAAGGCCTCTGCCAGGGAGAGGAACTTGATATCATGATTATGCTGGTAATGCATTTTGCTGACCTGGATGGCATAGACCAGCATTCGGAACATATTCAGGTCGTGTCCGCCACTGATGTCGCTTCCCAATCCTATTCTCACCCCTTCGTCAAGGAAGGTACGGACAGGCGCCATGCCCGACGCCAGGTTGTAGTTGGAAGTGGGACAGTGTGCCACCATGACCCCGTTGCGTTTCATCAATTCCAGTTCTTGTCCGGTGGACCAAACGCAGTGCGCCATAATGGTAGGCGTCTGTCCAAAGAGTCCATAGCGGTTATAGGCGTCGCCATAATTATTGCTTTCAGGCTCCAGTTCTGCCACCCATTCAATCTCAGACATATTCTCCGAAAGGTGCGACTGTACGGGCAGGTGGTACTTATCGGCCAGTTTACCACAAGCTCTTAAAAGTTGCGGTGTGCAAGCCGGTACAAACCGCGGTGTAATGATAGGCCGCACCAACGCATTGGGATGGTTGAATTCAGCTATCAGCTGTTCATTGCCTTCAATGGCAGCCTCCACATCTTCGCAGAGCGCTTCGGGGCAGTTGCGGTTCATGGCTACCTTGCCCACGAAGGCTGCCATGCCAGTTTCCTGATACAATTTCATCAGCAGTCGTGTACTTTCGGTATGGACCGTACTGTAGACACAACTGCGCATAGAGCCAAAGAGCCACTGCGTATGCAGGAACCTGCGATACATTTTTTCGGCATAGTGAATGTCGGCATATTTCACTTCCTCCGGGAAAGTGTAGTTTTGGAGCCACGGGAGCAGTTCCAGGTCCATCGCCACCGCCTGGTTGCGAAGCTGCGGTGCATGTACATGCATGTCGTTCATGGCCGGTATCAGCAGTCGGTTTCCAAAGTCGACAATCTCGGCCTCGTCACTGTCAAGGGAAGCCAAATCAGTAGTGACGCCAATTATTCGTCCATCATCACCGACGGCAAGGAATCCGTTCTCGATTACCTCGAAACGACTCGGATCCTTCGTATAAAGAATATTCGCTTTATAGATTTTTTTCATAATGTTGGCATTATAATATGATTTTCCTGTGTGTTTTCGAATACAAAAATACCAAAAAAAAATGAGTGGAGCGTAGAAAAGAGAGGAAACGATTAAAAAAATTTGTAACTTTGCATTTGGTATGAATATAGATTTGTATATCAGCGAAGCCAACGACTATGCTCATGACATAGGTGCTCCCGTCTACCATCCCCACGTCTCGGTGATACACTATGACGAGGTTGGTGAGATACGCCACACGCTGAACCGGATGAACTGTTATGGCATTTTCATGCAGCAGGAATTTCCCGAGGGGCTGACCTACGGTATAGGCACATATCATGAGGGCGACGGCTCACTGATGGCTTTCTCGCCAGGACAGATAGGCGGCAAGCTGGATGACGGCACGCGCCGGCAGTACTACGGTTGGGTGCTGCTGTTCGACACCGAGTTCATACAGGGTTCTGTCATCGAAGAGAAACTTGGCGGCTATCAGTTCTTTTCCTATCATTCGAATGAGGCACTTATCCTGACTCCCCGTGAGAAAGACATTCTGTCGCAGCTCATGGCCACCCTGCGGCAGGAGTTAAAGATGCCTTCACCATCATTTGGTCAGAACGACATCATCAAGGATTACATACTTTTGATTCTCGACTACTGCAACCGCTTCTACCTGCGCCAATTCAATGAAATGACCGCAGCAGGCAGCGACATTCTGAGTCGTTTCCAGCAAGTGCTGACCGATTATTATGCCCATGGCCAGCAGAAGGAGAACGGACTGCCGAGTGTAAAGTATTGCGCCAGCGAGCTGTGTCTTTCGCCCGGCTACTTCGGCGACATCATCAGGAAAGCCCTTGGCGAGAGTCCCAAGGACTACATACGCGATTTCGTGGTTAGGCGCGCCAAGAGCCTCATACTAAGCGGCAAGAGCATCGACCAGGTGGCCGAAGAGATAGGTTTTGAATACCCCCAGCACTTCACACGGATGTTCAAGAACACTACGGGTGTGACTCCGAGACAATTTTTCGACAATCAGCGCCAAAAGTAACAACCCCATTTTTGGTAGTTTTGTCCCCATTTTGTCTATATGGTTTGTGGCAGAGTCATTGTACCTTTGCACATGCTAAGAAGTTTACATAAACCCAACTAAATAATGAGACCCTACATTATCTGCCACATGATGGCATCGCTCGACGGCAGGATTGACTGCGGGATGACCGAGCAGATAGACGACACCAACCACTATTATGAGGCATTGGCCCAACTCGGCTGTCCCTCTACGCTGGAGGGCAAGACCACCCTGGCCATGCATTATGCGCAGGACGGCGCGTTCCGCCCACAGAAACCCCATGAAGATGCCGGGCAACAGCTCTATAAGGCCGTGGAAGCAGCAGGCTATGCCATCGGTGTGGACACCCGAGGCACTCTGTTGTGGGACGACAACACCACAGAACTGTTTGGCCGTCCATTGTTGATGATTCTTTCGGAACAGACCAGCCAGGAGTATCTTGACTACCTGAAAAGCAAACATATTTCCTATATCACCATTGGCCGCGACGGCATAGACCTCCTGTCGGCCATGGAAACACTGCGCAGCGTATTCGGGGTGGAGCGTCTGGCAGTGGTTGGTGGCGGAAACATCAACGGATCGATGCTCGACCTGGGACTGATAGACGAAGTAAGCATGATGTACGGCTACGGCATAGACGGGCGCAAGGGAATGGCAGCCGCTTTCGACGGCCGGCCGATGGACAGGAAGCCGGTGCGCCTCACCTTCAAGAGTGTGGAGGAGCAGGACGGAATCGTATGGATGAGATATCAAGTGGACAACAAATAAAAGAAGACAATGAAGGAATTATTATTTGCAGGAGTGCTCTCAGCTGTCATACTGACGGCCTGCACAGAAAGTAAACAACCTAAATCAGAAGACAACAATATGCAGCAATTAGAACTAACGAAAGAATGGGACAAAGTGTTCCCTCTGAGTGAAAAGGTGAACCATCGTAAGGTTACGTTTGAGACACAATACGGTCTGACACTCGCGGCCGACCTGTATGAGCCGAAGGAAGCCCATGGCAAATTGGCCGCCATTGCTGTGAGCGGCCCATTTGGCGCCTGCAAGGAGCAGTCGAGCGGACTCTACGCCATGCGTATGGCTGAGCGCGGTTTTATAGCCCTGGCTTTTGACCCCTCCTACACAGGAGAGAGCAGTGGCGCCCCCCGTCGCACCGCCTCGCCCGATATCAACACCGAGGATTTCATGGCCGCTGTCGACTTCTTGTCCCGTCAGGAGAATGTAGACGCCGAGAAGATAGGCATCATCGGCATTTGCGGATGGGGCGGCATTGCCCTCAATGCAGCCGCCGCCGACACCCGTATCAAGGCAACGGTAGCCAGTACGATGTACGACATGACCCGCGTAAGCGGCAATGGCTATTTCGACAGTGACGACCAAGAGGAGAAACGTCATGCCGCCCGCGAGGCGATGGCCAAGCAACGCCTCGCCGACCCGGCAGCCATGGCCGGCGGAGTGGTGAATCCTCTGCCTGCAGATGCGCCCCAGTTTGTGAAAGACTACTACGACTACTACATCACCGAGCGCGGCTACCACAAGCGCAGTGGCAACTCCAACGACGGCTGGCGTGTGATAGGCACCCAGGCATTCGCCAACGCCCGTTTTCTCTACTACATCAATGAGATCCGCTCGGCCGTGCTTGTGATGCACGGTGAGAAAGCCCACTCACGCTACTTCGGAGAGGCCGCCTATAAATACATGGTGGAAGGCAAAGCTGAGGGATACAACGTTGTGGGCAAGCCCAATCCCAATCCAGATAACAAGGAGTTGCTCATCATACCCGGCGCCACCCATTGCGACCTCTACGATGGTGGTTATACCGAACTGGAAGGCAAAGGAGCGTCTAAAAATCTCATTCCTTGGGACAAGCTTGCCGACTTCTTCCGTAAGAATCTGAAGTAAAGGAAATTACACGACATTCGTTTGTCATCATCCCCTAAAGAATAGCATGGCCAATAGAAGCCATGCTATTCTAATATGTATACCTTCGGAGTTTTCTGCCAAAATGAGTAAGTCAGAGAGGCACATCAATCTTTTTTAATAGTTTGGCCGGGACGCCCCCAACTATCGTATTCGGCTCGACATCTTTTGTCACCACCGCTCCGGCTGCCACGACAGCCCCATCACCGATGTTCACCCCTGCCAGCACCGTGGCATTGGCCCCAATCCAGACATTTTTACCGATGTGGATGGGCGCATAGCTCATGCTCTGCCGCAGAGCCGGGTCAAGTTCGTGGTTAAGAGTAGCCAACACGACATTGTGACCAATAAGCGCACCCTCGTCGATGGTGATGCCGCCCTGGTCTTGGAACTTGCAGTCCATATTGATAAACACCCGCTCTCCCACGACCGTGTTTTTGCCACAGTCGGTATGGAAGGGCGGAAACATGCCCACTGTCTTAGGCACTTCCCTACCCCACAATTGCTCCAGCAATGTGTGCAATTCCTCCGGACTGTGATATTTTCCGTTTATTTCAGCAGTTATCTTCAGCGCCTCTTGAGACAACTTATGAAACATTAAGTGAACATCAGAGCCGCCAACGACAGGCTTGCCCGATGCCATGTAATCTCTAAATTCCTGTATGGTCATATAGCCGTTGGATGTGTAATATACGTTTTTATCATATTCTGAATAATCTGTTGTTACGACCTAAAGTATGGTTATCAAAGATTCATAGTCCTTGCAAATATACATAATATTTTGCTTTTCCGTGAAATTGGTTAAAGAATCTGCGTTATTATCAACAAACAAACGGTAGAATCGTCCTATCTTTGCAACTGCAAACGAAAAGTAACCAATTTAACAGTTTTTACTATCCATGAAGGCTGGGCTTAATCTGTGGGATCCTACCGGGAAATGATACTCTACAAGAATGCAGAAATGATATTCAAATAATGACATAAATATATAAATCCAGCGATACAAGCAAGGGACGCTGCACATGGTGAAAAACCACTATGCAAAAATCCTTTCATTTCATCAAAAATTGATACCTTTGCAAATAAAAAGATACAAGTTGATGAAATCATTAACAGATTATTTCAAGACCTTGCAAGAGAAAGGCTCAGACAGCCCATTACTGATACATTCCTGTCCGGAACTGATGGACTGCATCCAGCAGGTAGGTTTTCTCCCCCTTCTCGACAGCGGTATCCCAGGCTATGCAGCAGAAAGCCTTCTGGCCGAAGAATGCCAGTTTACCCAGTTCGACGACGGTTCCTGGGAATGGCCTTTATGGCAGTGGAAAGGTTCGGTGGTGCGCGAGGGCGACTGCGTGTATGGCAAGTTTTTCGCCGGTAAGGCAGGCTTCATCAGTAGGAAGTGGTGGCCCGATTTCTACAACTGGCGCCGCAGTCACCGTCCACATCCCGAAGAAGGCAGTATAGAAGACATCATCCTGGCCACCCTACGCGAGCAAGGCAGCATGATAACACGCGAGCTCCGTGCCGCCTGTGACTTTACCGGCAAGAACATGCGGTCAAAATTCGATGCTTATGTGACCCGGCTTCAGATGGCCTGCTACATTGTAACGGAGGACTTTGTCTATCCAGTGGACAAGCACGGGCGGGAATACGGTTTTGGTTGGTCGCTGCTCACCACCCCTGAGCAATTGTTGGGCAAGGAAGCCTGCCGATGCGACAGGACACCCGACGTCTCTTTCGAGCTTATGGCCAATCATCTGAAGAAATTGCTGCCCCAAGCCACCGAAAAACAGATAATGAAGATGCTACGATAGGCACATCTATAACATTATTGAGAATTAAAAGCTACGGATTAATCTGATTATTCTGATATTAATACAGGAAGAATCAGTCAAATCAGATAAATCCGTAGTTTAGAAAGATTTAGATAGGATTTGTGTGTTTAGAGATTCTTTACGATGGCCACGATTTTCTGGCGTGTCTCGTCGGTTTTCTGCTCCTCAAACTTAGCGGTCACGATGCCCGAATCCTCAGCACTCCAGTAGTTGCAGATGTCATGATACTCAGCGGTAGCACCACTGTAAACCCCAGGAGAATAAGATGAAACGAGCAGCGCCATCTTCTTCACCTTGGCCGGTTTGTTTACGCAGTACATACGCTGGATAGGCGCCTGAATCTGGGCATTGAGCGTAAAATAATAGATAGGCGCAGCCAGGACCAGCACCTCGGCCTCAGCCATGAGCGGATAGAGTTCCTGCATATCATCTTTCTGGATGCATGCCCCATTGCCCTTGTTGTGGCAATACTCGCACGCCAGGCATCCTGCTATTATCTTTTTTGAGACATTGACGAGTGTCACCGTATGTCCTGCAGCCTCGGCCGCTTTTTTGTATTCGTCGGCCATCCAGGCGGTATTGCCTTTAGCCCTTGGAGAAGCTTGTAAAATAAGAATATTCATAATGCTTTTGTTATTTATGTTAGGTATAATGTTGTTTGGTCATTTCGCCTTATTCTCACCATACTGTTTGCGTTTGCCGGTAGGCGGCTGCGTGAGAGTAATTCTCACCACGGCTGTGCGGTGAATGCTTCTCTCCACAGCGCTGTCGAAAGCATCCATGTGGTGCGGCAGAAACCGCTGGCAGATAGCTCTCAGCGCCATGATTTTCTCTTCGCGACTGGTGACAATTTGCGCTTTTCCCATGGCCATGGCCGACTTGTACTGTAGCGTAAAACTGCCGTCATCCGGTCCCACGGTAGGCGCACATTTGGTGACGGCCGACAAAGCCACTACCGGGCAGTGCCTGATGCAGTCGATTTTCTCCCCCTCCATGGCCCCATGAAAATAGAATGTGCTGTCGTCGGTTCTGGCCAGCGACAGCGGCACGCCATAGGGCGACCCGTCGGGTCGTGTAAAGCTAACTGTAATGTAAGGAGCCCTGTCGAAGACCTCAAGTGCGAATGCCGCATCCATTTCTCTGTCTGCTCTTCTCATTTTATTCGTATTAAATTGTACGGTTACCAAATCGAGGTAAAGGTAACAAAAAAAAGAGAATCAGCAGAGAGCGGAGCGAAAAAAGATAATAAAACCGATAAATTTTGCGATTTAAAAAGAGAAAATGCTACCTTTGCAAGCCGATACCCCCACATCAATTTATAAAACACACCTTTAAGACGCCCACTCCATGCAAGACTTTGCCGCGATAGATTTCGAGACCGCCAATTCCGAGCGCAGCAGTGTATGCTCGGTGGGCGTGGTCGTAGTCCGTGGCGGCGAGATAGCAGACAGTTTCTACTCCCTCATCCAGCCAGAGCCCAACTACTACAACTACTGGTGCACACGTGTTCACGGTCTGACTCAAGCCGACACCGACGAGGCTCCCGTTTTTCCGAAAGTATGGGCGCAGATAGAGCCTCTGATAGAAGGGCTGCCCCTTGTAGCTCACAATAAAGCGTTTGACGAAGGGTGTCTTAAAGCCGTTTTCCGGGTTTATGGTATGGATTACCCCGACTACGAATTTTACGACACCCTTTGGGCCTCACGCCGTTGTTTCCGCTATCTGCCCAACCACCAGTTGCACACCGTAGCCGCGGAGTGCGGTTACCACCTTGAGCACCATCATCATGCCTTGAGCGATGCCGAGGCCTGCGCGTGGATAGCGCGAGAGATACTATAATCCTTACCACGCCAGGGGATAGAGCGGCGGCGTGTCACGCAGTTCATCCTCCCGAATCCATTTCAGGTTGTTGTCGTTGATTATTTTCTTAGCCGCGTCAGGGTTGTCGGTTCGGAAGATGAGCAATCCCTTTCCCTTGTAGACAAGGCTGTAGAGATACTTGAATCCGATGCCAGCACTGCTGAATATTTCTATAGCATCGCATCCGCTTCCCGGTGTATCGTCTATTTCGATAGCGAAGACATCGGTCAGTGTGACGGCCAGCCCGGCATTATGCAGTTCATTATGTGCCCTCACCGGTTCGCTGCATATAATTCTGAAGATACCATACTCAGTTGTATCGGCAATGGTGGTGGCAATAATTTGTATATGCGCACGCTTCAATACCTTGAAGACCTGGATAAGCGTGCCCGATTTGTTCTCCAGGAAAACAGATAGTTGATGTATGGTCATGGCTATGAAATTATGGGGTTATTGTTTAGAACATTTTTCTGAGGTCACGCACCCTGACAGCCTTTTTCTCGTCGCTCGCCTTGAGTTGCCCTTTTGAGAGCAGTTTCACCTTTGGTGTGACAAGAATCTCATCTTTCAGCTTTCGGGTGATGTTACGAGTGAGTTGCTGCAAGAACGCATAGTCGTCGGTCATCTCATTGAGTTCCACTTCCACGGTCATTGTATCGTTACCGTCGCGTGTTTCAAGAGTGATGAGATAGTCGGTGCCCAGTTCTTTGAAATTGAGCAATATTTTCTCCACCTGTATGGGGAAGATGTTCACGCCCTTGAGAATAATCATATCGTCGCTTCTGCCCTGCAGGCGGCTGATGCGCCTGTGGTGTCGGCCGCAAGGGCACTCGCCCGGGAGCAGTCGTGTGAGGTCGCGTGTGCGGTATCTGAGCAGCGGCATGGCCTCCCGGTTGATGGTGGTGATGACCAGTTCGCCCAGTTCCCCTTCCTTGACCGGCTGCAGTGTAACCGGGTCTATAATCTCGATGATGAAGTAATCCTCCCAGATATGCAGACCATTCTGCTGCGGGCATTCGAAGGCCACTCCTGGTCCCATCATCTCCGAGATACCGTAAGAGTTGTACGCCTTTACGCCGAGGTCACGTTCAATTCTTTTTCTCTGTTCCTCGCTATGCGGTTCTGCTCCGATGCACAGCACGCGCAACTTGGTATCCTTCTCCGGGTCAATCCCCTGTTCGCGCATCACCTCCACCACACGCGAGGCATAGCTGGGAATGGCGTGGAGCACGGTGGTTCCGAAATCCTTGATAAACTTTATCTGCCTGCTCGTATTACCCGCAGCCGCCGGCACGGTGAGCATTCCTACAAGTTCGGCCCCATACTGAAATCCCAGTCCAGCCGTGAACATGCCATATCCCGCAGAATTTTGGAACACATCCTCGGGTCGAGCCCCTACCATCCACAGGCATCTTGCCACTGCCTTGGCCCATTCCTGCAAATCCTTTTCCGTATGGAGCACCACAGTAGGATTGCCTGTTGTGCCGCTTGACGAATGGAGGCGCGTGCACTCCCTCAAGCCGACACAAGCCAATCCGAAGGGATAGTTGTCGCGCAGGTCCTCCTTGGTGGTGAAAGGCAGTTTGCTCAAGTCGTCGAGCGATTTTATATCATCTGGTGTAATGGACAGTTCTTTAAATCTCTGCACATAGAACGGGCTGTTCATGCAGTGGCGCACGGTATGCTGGAGCCGCTCCAGCTGAAGCGCCTCTATCTGCTGCCGTGTCATGGTTTCCAATTCTGGCTGGAAAAAGTCACAATATTTCATTTCGAGCATTAATTAAAACATAAAAATATCCGTCGATTTCTGTTACAAATATATAAAATTTCTTTTAACAAACGAATATTTTGCCAAATAAATCGTCAAAAATCGGTCATTTTGATAATTTTGTCTTATAATTATGTAAGAAAAACACAAAACCCCTCCCCATAATGTGGAGAGAGGTTTTATGAAGTAGGAATGAGGGGGCATAGCCCGAATCACGGTCTTATCACCAGAGAAGCCCCTTTCAGTTTGTCGGCCGTGGCAGAAATCAGCAGTTGTCCGGGTGTTTTCCCACTTTGCACCAACACCTGCGCCAGTCCGTTGAACGCCGGAATGGAGAACTGCCGGCATTCGGGGTCGTTGGGGTTATCCTGTCCCAGATAAGCCGGGTCGCCGTTGCCCACACCCAGTATGCGTGCATCGCCCTGCAGGGAGAAATGCAGTAAGGGGCAGGCGTCGGGCACCACCCTACCCTTGCTGTCTTGAATTTCGACAGTCACCACCGCCACATCCCTTCCATCGGGTTCGATGCTGCTGCGGTCTGTTTTGAGCACCACCTTGTAGGCCGGTTTCGTAGTTTCAATGGTCTGCGAGAGTATGCGTTTCCCGTTTTTATATCCCACGGCTACTACCTTACCCGGCTGGTAGACCGCCTTCCACTTCAAGTGGCCGTCGGCAGGCATTTTCTGCCGTCCCAGTTTCCGTCCATTGACAGCGAGTTCCACCTCGTCGCAGTTGCTGTAGGCCCAGAGTTCCACTTCCTCGCCCTCATGTCCCTGCAGGTTCCAGTGCGGGAAGACATGCAGAGTAGGTTCCTCTGTCCAGCACGCCTTGAGATACCACGCCTCATCCTTCCAGAATCCACAATAGTCGAGGATACCGAATTCAGAGTCATGAGCCGGGAATTTGAGCGGATTAGGCTCCCCCCTGTAGTCGAATCCCGTCCAGAAGAAGACCCCAGCGGCCCAGGGATGACTATTATAGAACTGCCACCCCCTCTCTATCACATTCTCCACTCCCGGCTGATTTCCCCGGTTGATGGCCGTCATGTGTCCCGGCTGGTCAGGGTTATTGAAATAGACACCTCTTGTGCCACAACCTGTTGTCTCCTCCGTTCCCAGGATTTTCCATTCCGGATGTTCCACCCGGCGGTTCTCCACATTGTTCTGCGCGATATAGTTGTATCCCACCACATCGAGCCCTTTTATCATCTCCCCTCCGCCGGCATTGGCAATGGTAGAATGACGCGTAGGATCCAGCAGTCGGGTATACTCTCTCATGGCCGCTGCAATCCGTGTGCCCTGAATGGTATTCTCCATGCCCCACTCCTCATTGCCGTCGCTCCAGAGGATTACTGACGGATGGTTGCGGTCGCGTTTCATCATATTCTCGAGCAGTCTGAGATGTTCGTTGTTAATGCCAGAGAGCCGGTTCTCATCGATGACCAGAATGCCCTCGCGGTCGCAGATATCGAGCAGTGTCGGTGTCATGGGGTTGTGCGACGAGCGGTAAGCATTGCATCCCAACTCCTTGAGCCGTTTGATGCGCCACAGCATGAGCGCCTCCGGTATGGCCGCTCCTACGCCCGCATGGTCCTGGTGCATGTTCACTCCTTTCAGTTTGAGTACCTCTCCGTTGAGCAGGAATCCCCGGTCGGCATCGAACTCAATATCCCGCAGTCCGGTAACAGTTTCGTACACATCCGTCACTTTTCCCTCAACAGAGACGGTGGTGACCACCTTATATAAATAGGGGTCCTCCACTCCCCAAAGATGCGGGTTGTCAAGGTTCATTTTTTGGCAGCAGCCCAGCGTCTGTTTCGGTTTCAGGTTGAGAGCAGCCGGTTCGGCCTTTGCCACCACCTTGCCGTCGGCATCGAGCAGCGCCTGACTCACCTGGCAGACTACCTGTTGGAGCGAATGGTTGTTCACCTCCGTCTCCACAGCGACCTGTGCGGAGCTGTAAGGCCGCTTCAGGTCGGCATAGACAAAGGTGCCGAAAGGCGCCACGCCCACCGCCGCCGACTTGAGGAGCCACGCATCGCGGTAGATGCCCGCTCCCTCGTAGAACCATCCCTCCTCGAGAGAGGCATCCGCTCTGACGCAGATGAGGTTATCGCCCCCATAATTCACATATTCCGTCACATCGTAGACCTGTGTGGCATAGCCGCTGGGCTCCGTGCCCATATAGAAGCCGTTGAACCACACCTGTGCATGGCGGAAGATACCGTCGAACTGCAGCGCGATATGTTTTCCGAAGTCAGCCTCAGGAATAGAGATAATCTTTCTGTACCACCCCACACTCGTTTCAGGATACTTATATCCTACCGTTTTATAGCCGTGCGAGTGGCTGGCCTCGGCTGCATACGGCAGTGTGGTCACCCAGTCGTGCGGCACCCGCACCGTTTTCCATTCCGTATCGTCGAATTTAGGCGTATACGGTCCCTCGTTATGGATGGAATTGGCCTTGGTGAGATAGTTGAAATACTCTGTAGCGCAGCCGAAGTCCTTTGCGGGGTCGGCGGCATGTCCAAAGGCAAATTTCCAGCCCTCATCGAGCCTAATTTTCTCTCTTACACTTTGGGCGCTTAAGGCAGCAGTCAGGCACAGTGCCGCCACGATGAAGAAAAATCTTTTACAGTTCATTAGGTTTGTTATTAGTTTGTGCATTCAGGTAAGAATAAATACGAGGCAAATGTACAAAAAATTACAAAAAAAGCCGTCATAATAGACAAAAAAAGCCGGCCTTTGGGGAAAAGCCCCATCAGCCGGCAAAGAAACAAGTGAGTGGTTATATAGAGTTTATTCGGTCACTTCCTCAATCTGGTCGATGATTTCCTGGTACTCGCGCTGCGTCTTGAAGTGGGCTATGAGTCCGATAATCAGTCCTACGGCACCACCGAAAGCCGCTGCGATGAGCAAAGAGTGAACCTCCTCGGCGCCTCCCTTCTGATACACCTCATAGACGAAGTAGGCCAGCCACAATATCAGCATCGGAAATCCGAAGAGCATCCACTGGTTGTCGCGTTTTTTTGCGAGCGCCATTTTCTGTCTCACCTCAAGCAAGTTTTTCTCCATGAGGTTTCCTGTGTAAAGGTCTCGGCCATTCCAGACCGTGAATCCGCAGGAGATGAGCATGAAAACCACCGTAGCAATCCAGAATCCGATAGAGTAACCCATCATGCTTACGAAGACATAGTAAGCGTAAGGAATCATGAGCAGCGCCAGGACCACAAGTATGGTGTACCGTCGGGTGATGTTGTTCATATTTTTCTTCATCGACTTTCGCAGAATTCTATCGTTGACAATTTCCTGCTTATCGAGTTTGCTTTTCAGCATTTCCATTTGCATCCGCATTTCTTCAAACTGGGTATCCATAATGAGTGAAAGAATTTAAATGTTAGACATGTTTTTGAGTTGTTCTTTAATTCTATACAGCCGTACGCTGACATTTTTGGCTGAGATGCCGACGATGAGTCCTATCTCCTCGTAGCTGAGGTTTTCGAGCCAGAGCAGCACGATGGCCCTGTCGAAAGGTTGCAGTTTAGAGATTCTCTGGTGCAGCCGGTCCACCTGCCTTGTATCCTCATCCTTGTCTTCGAAGAGATTGATGTCCATGGTGAGTCTTTCGACAGGACTGCGTCTCTTTTTCCGTTCGAGCGAGATGCAAGTGTTGAGGCTGACCCGATAAATCCACGATTTGATGTCGCTTCGGTGTTGGAATCCCTCGAATCCTTTCCAGAGATTCACGAGCACCTCCTGGAAGAGGTCGTTCACCTCGTCGACATCTTTGGAGAACATATAGCACACGGTGTAGATGGTGCTTTTATGTTCGGCCACTGTTTGCGCAAACTGTTTTTCCAATGTCGTCATACTACTAGCGTGTTGAATTATTGAACTTTCACCCGTTAGACGCAGTAAAGATAGTAAAAACTACACGAAAAGCTGAAAAATTTTGCTTAGGCATGAAAAATGATTAATTTTGCGGTGTAAAAAGATGATTTGACATGGAACTACGCCAACTAAGCTACTTCATCAAGCTTGCCGAGACCCTTAATTTCTCCACCGCCGCCCGCGAGCTATTCATCACACAAAGCACGCTGTCGCATCAGATACTCCAGTTGGAGCGCGAGTTCGACCAGGCCCTATTCCTCCGCAACAGCCACGAGGTGAGTCTGACGGAAGCCGGCGAGCAGCTGCTTCCCCTGGCCAAGGCCACGGTGCGTTCGGCCGACCACTGCCGTAGCCGCCTGGAAGAGTTGAAGAATCTGATGACGGGCGAGCTGAATATCGGCGTGACCTATTCATTCGGCAGCATAGCCGCCGAGACGGTGACCGTTTTTTTGCGCCGTTATCCCCATGTGAAGATGAATGTGATGCAGGCCACGATGGCCACGCTGATGGAGCGGCTGCTTCACCACGACCTCGACTTTGTATTGGCGTTCAAGCCCACCACTCCCGATCCCCGTATAGACAGTGAGGAGCTGTTTCACCACCGTCTAGCCGCCATTGTGAGCGAAAGTCATCCGCTTGCCAAGCACAAGCAGGTGACCCTTGAAGAGCTTCAGCGCTACGACCTGGCGCTGCCCAAGCGCGGCACACAGGCCCGCAACGCCTTGGAGCGGCTGACGAGCGGCACCGACTACCAATATAATATAAAGGTGGAGATGAACACCGTATACATGCTGTTCCGTCTGATTAGAGAATCGAACTACGTGACGGTGCTGAGCGAAGGCACCATCTACAGTGAGAAAGGACTGAGTTCGGTACCCATCAAGGTATCAGGCACCAAAGAGAACGACATGGTAGGCTGCATCCATCAGTTGCGCAACGTCCATGTAAAGAAATCGACGAAGGAATTTGTGAAAATGATGAAAGAGAGTGCCGTCTTGTTGAGAGACACCCTCTTATCGGAAGAAACATAGTATTTTACTTATTGGCCGCCTCGACCTCTCTGATGCAGTTGAGCGCATTGAGTGTGCGCGGATAGCCGATAAAGGGCAGGTTGGACGAGATGACCGCGATGAGGAAATCCTTGTTGTTTCCCACGTGGTAGTTGCCGGCGATATGCCCTTTAAGCTGCGGTTCGCATCCACCCTGTGCTGCAAGGAAGCAGAAAGTGATGAGCTCCCGCATTTTAAGGTCCATTCCCTTGCGCGTATACCAGTCGCCGAAGCAGTTGTCGGCCAGCCACTTGTTGATATGCCGGCTGTCTTCAGGTCCCGACTTCCAGAAGTCTTTCATCCCCTCGCCGAAGCAGCCCACCTGCGCCTCTGAGCCCTTTTCCCGGCGGTTTTGCATCGAGGTCTGCGCCTGCGGAGTCAGCGGCAGTTGCACGCCCTCCGCTTTCAGCACCTCGTTGGTGGCATTGAGGAAAGGCATCACTCTGCCCATGCCCAGATAAGCCGTGGCCTGATAGACGATTTCCTTCACCTCTATGGGCGACACCCCCTGACGGAGCGCCTCCGGCAGAATAGCCTTGAAAGCATCGATGCCTTGGCAGCCCAGCAGCGTGGCCAGATAGCAGATATGGCGTGTTCGGCTGTCGAGCAGTTTTTCAGTCTGCGCCACCACCTCGTCGAAGGCGAAGTTGGCAAAGCGCTCCACGAATTCCGGGTCCACGTTCATCCAATCCGTTTGCGGAAACATTTTCGTCATCCGCTCTTTGGCGGTGGCAGAGATTTCATTTTTCATGTTCAGGTCATTTTGTGCAGTAGCGGTAACGGCCCAAAGGGCCATCACCGCCACCAGCTGGAAACATCTTAAATATATCATTACGGTAGTTTGTCGTACAGTTCATCCGTTACGGGTTCGAGCCAAGTGTTGGAAGCGCCTTCCTCCACTTTCGTCATAAAAGTAAGATGCTGGAACCAGGAGTCGCGTGCGGCTCCGTGCCAGTGTTTCACTTCGGCGGGAATGGCAATCACTGAGCCCGGTTTCATCTCGACCGGTTCCTTGCCTTCCTCCACATACCATCCTCTTCCGGCCACGCAGATAAGCACCTGCACCGCCTTGTGGTGGATGTGCCAGTTGTTGCGGCATCTCGGTTCGAAGGTCACGTTCACCAATCCGCTGTTCTGTGCATCGAGCGGAGCCAGGTAGCTGTTACCGATAAAATACTGTGCGTAGGCCGAGTTGAGTTCCCCCTTAGGCCACACATTGAAATCCACATTTTCTTTCATAGTCTGAGCATTGATATCTGCTGCGGCCACGAAGGCCATCAGCAGCGACATTAAAAATTTTCTCATCAGCAGTATTGTTTTTAATCTGCTGCAAAATTACTTTGAAAACGCAGAAGTGTAGTTACACAGATTACGGATATAATTACCAATTTTTCGGTTTTTACATGTAAGGGGAGTTAAAGACACTCAATGATATAATAAAATTAAAAACGCTTCGCTTAAGAAAAAGGAGATAAAAGCATTAAAAATCATTAACAATCGTTTGTACAAAGCTCAAAGCGATAAAAAGACGCAAGCGTCTCACAAAAAAGAAAAAAAATGGATTATTAGAAGCGTTGCTATGATTCACTCAGGGATGGTAAACTGAGGAAAGGAAAGAAATAATCAGGGATGGTGAATAGAGACATGGAAAGAAATTATCATAATAATCATAATCTTGTTTTAATGGTATCGACAGGATGGGAGAATCGACAGAAATTATCGTAATTACCATAATTTTTTAATTGCCATCGTGCTTCGCACGGGTATAATTATCATAATACTTGGGGTGAGGTTTACCCAATCTATTATGGTTGATTATGGGAATTATGGGAATTTCTGTCGGATATGGATAATTATGGGAATTAAGGGAATTACTGTCAAGAAAATGATCATTGAGAACCGTCCCCGGTGATCAGAAAAGGAAAGAAATTGTCATAATAATCAAAAATTTAAGATAATTGAGAGAATCGACAGAAATTCCCATAATTACCATAATTTTTAAATTATCATCGTGCTTCGCACGGGTAAAAATATCGTAATCTCTTTAGGGAGAGAACTAACCCCTGCATTTGGATAATTATGGGAATTATGGAAATTTCTGTTGGAAAAATGATCATCGAGAACCGTCCCCGGTGATCATGGATAATTATGGGAATTACGGGGATTTCTGTCAGATATGGATAATTATGGGAATTACGGGGATTTCTGTCGGATATGGATAATTATGGGAATTATGGGAATTTCTGTCGGATATGGATAATTATGGGAATTATGGAAATTTCTGTTGGAAAAATGATCATCAAGAACCGTCCCCGGTGATCATTTTTTGAAGGCGAGCAAGACGCCGAGCGCCACGGCCAGGCCGTAATAGACTGCGTCGCCCGGCATCGTCGTAAACTTGGCTATCAGCATGGCCGCCGTGCCCCCCACCATGGAAAACAGCACTCCCCGTGGGCGGAAGGCGCCCGGGCACCAGAGCGCAAACGAGAGTGGGAAGAGGATGGCCACTGCCCTGAGTCCGAGCGAGAGGAAACCGAGGTCGTTGATAAAGGCGCCACCCGCCACGAGCGCCACTCCCACCGCCACGGCGAGGATGGCCACGATAGAACACCGTGTGAGCATCAGTTGCGACATTTTCCCAGCCCGTTTTGAGAGCACATCGAACACATCGCGCACCATGATGGTGGCCGCTCCCAGAGACAGTCCGCTTCCGCATCCAATCACATTGACCAGCAGTGTGCCCAGCATGATGCCCCCGAGCCATGCCGGCAGATGCTGTTGAATAAAAGCAGGAAAAGCCTGTGCAGAGTTTTGTATCACCCCCATCTGCTGCGGGAGCACTTCGCCTGCCGCCCTCATGGCCTCCATTTCCTCCTCGGTGACATAATGTCCCCTCATATAGATACCCACCAGTGTGCAGGCTGCCCCTATGAGCGGTATGCAGGCCGCGCAGATGAGTGCCCCCCGCCTGGCATGCCTGTCGGAGCGTGCCGACCAGATGCACTGCGCGTAAGTCTGTGTGGCCAATACGCCGAGAATGAGCGAGATACATCCTCCCATATCCTTGAACACCCCACGAGCAAACAAAGAACCGAACCGCTCGTGGAGATCATCCACCCCCGCCATGTCATTGACCGAGCAGACCGTCTCAGAACGTAACACACCGACCAATGCAGTGTAGAGACCTCCAAAGCCCCCGGCAGCAGAAAGCACCACGCCCCCCGCCACGAGCGAGCAGC
>Ga0256407_10004205_pt1 | contig 24376 bp, 21 predicted proteins | sample RumenRJG_04DNA_FD_193489 | JGI IMG/M metagenome (GOLD analysis project Ga0256407, IMG submission 193489) | Bovine rumen microbial communities from Lethbridge, Alberta, Canada - RJG_04 | ecosystem: Host-associated > Mammals > Digestive system > Stomach > Rumen | place: Canada: Alberta... | reverse complement strand
CCCGTGAATCCGATCTTTCCTTCTCTCTTCAGATCATAGAGTGCATCAAGAGCGCCATTCTTTCCAAAGACTTCATCGGCATTGTCCTCATCAACCTGATGAACGAAGTAAATATCCGGTTTTGTCCCAAGATGTTTTGTCGACCTTACTACTTCTCTGTAAATATCTCCTCCGCCGTAGAATCTCGCTTTATCCGAAATTATTATACTGTTCCTGTCTACAGTCTTTATAAACTTACCCAGTTTTATCTCGGCATCACCGTACTCTTCGATAATGGCAGTATCAAAAAAATTGCATCCGTAGTCATATGCTTTTTTCATGATCGCCACCGCGGTTTCTTCATCAGGGCTGAAGTACTCCGGAAGAACGGGGACATGGCCGCTTAATACCGGAATTGTTCCGAATCCAAGTTCAGATATTTTAAGACCTGTTTTTCCAAGTTCTCTGTATCTCATTTAAGTCACCTCAGGATCGGTATTCATGATCTCCATCAGTACCTCACCACCCTGATGCTGTCGCAAAAATTAAATGCGCTGTCTGAAATCGCAGTCTTTTCGGATACCTGTACTTCTTTCAAATTCTCGCAAAATGCAAAACTCTCTGCTTCGATCTCTTTAACAGATTCCGGAATAAAAATCTGCATCAATGATTTACATCTGAAAAACGCACGCTCCGGGATCTTTTCCAGCTTGTTTGAAATATGGATCTCCTTTAAGCAACCGCAATGTTCAAAGCATCTTTTTCCAAGTTCTGATAAGCTGTCCGAAAGATCTATCTCTTCAAGAGACTGACATCCTGAGAAAGCCAGCGCTCCTATGCTTTCAACAGCACCTGCATTGGAAACACTCTTCAGCCACTTACTGCTTTCAAAAGCCGATCTTCCGATGCTTTTTGTCTCATCCGAAAAAACAATGGTCTCAAGCAGATGACAGTCTTTATATACATTGTCGGCGATCGCTCTGATCCCCTGAGGGAAATTCAGTTTTTTAATATTTCCCGTACTTTCAATAAGGACATCATTTTCATCCAGTTTGAAGCAGTTGATACACTCCGTGAATATCCTTTTGATCAACTCCGGATAATCTCTGTTATTTAGATCCGATATGTCACTCAGCACATATTCATTATCATTCCAGTCAATGATCTTCTTAAGATTGAGGCAATTACGAAATGAAAGGGATTCAACTCCGATACTCTCGGAAGGGATATGTAATTCGGTCATATCAATATTCCCTGCAAAGCTCCACGCCGCAATACGTCGGATATCCTTAGGGATTTCGACCCTGCCTTTACAAAGTGCACCATCCAAAAGCACATTGTTCACGATAACAAAAGGGGATCTTTTTCTCTCTTCTTCGAGCCATGTCGTCATTGAAAAAGCATGACTCCCGAATAACCTGACGGATTTAGGGATACTTATCTCTTTTAATCTGTTATGATCCCTGAAAACATCCTGACCGATCTCTTCTATCCCGTCAGGGATCGTAATCCTCGTTGCATCCTGAGAGTAACCTGTCAAAGCAACTTTATCATGTATGTCATAGCAGGAATAGATTGAAGCAATTACTTCTCTTACAGGTGCGGGATACCTGTTTTCAACATGATTTAAACAGTCCGTAAATCTGTTAAAACCGAAAGCTTCGGAATTATATGATATCTCCTTTACCTGCGTACATCCGATAAACACGCCGCTTTTAAGTTCAGTTTTATCCGTGATACCGATCGATGTTAAAGATGCACAGTCCGCAAATGCATGATAACGACACAGGATATCGTCAAGCTCCACGTGCTTTAAGGAATCACATCTTTCGAATGCCCGCTCATCAACAGTTCTTATCCGCGAGAGATCAAAACCTTCCAGGCTTATACATTCATCAAAACAACGTGCTCCGATTCGGGTAACATTATTGAATTCAATTTTTTTCAGATCAAAGCATCCCGCAAAACACCCTGCCGGCAAAACAGATACTCCGTCAGCTCTAACCTCTTCCAGATTCCTGCAAAAGGAAAATGCACCTTCACATATTTCTTTAACATTTAAGCTCACGCTCTTTAGTTTGGAGCATCTGTCAAAAGCACCCTTCTCTATCACACATTCAGGAGCATCTATCTCGACTTCCGTCAGCTCCGGACATGATGCGTACGCATACTTTCCTATCCTTTTTATATTTGATAATCTCAGGATCTTAACCGCTGTCGAATTGGTAAAAGCATAGGGAGCTATCGATTCATCATCCGCATCTTTTTCACATTCATGAGAGCCCTGTTTTTCTTTATTCTTAAGAGCACTGTTCTTAAGCTCTTCCGTTATCCGGGCGTAATGTCCGGCTCTGTAAAAAGCATATGGATCAATCTCGGCATGCTCAGGCCATGGATCGAAAACAGGCAACTGATTGCAGCGTCTGAAAGCATACTCTCCGATATACTCAATAGTTTCCGGAATGTTACATTTAAGAAGCTTTGAACATTCCGCAAAAGCTTCTCTTTCTATTCTTTTTACTGTGTTCGGCAAAGCAACCGTTTGTAATGTAAGGCAGCCTTCAAAAGCCTGTTCTCTGATCTCTGTAAGTCCCTTGGGACAGGTTACGACCTTTAATCTTTCATTACCGAAGAAACAACGTTTCCCGATGATCTCAACTTCATCCGGCAGCCGTATCTGTTCTTCACCACCCATGTAACGCACAAGGATCCGTCCGCTGATATAAAAATCTCCCAGCACCTGGCTTCTTATCCTGTTCGCCAGACAACTTTCGGTTTCCTCATCCAAACAGAACGTCTGATCATCTATAATTACTCTCTTCAGATTACAGCAGCCTCTGAAAGCCTTGTCATCCAAAGTCACATCTTTTCTTAAAAATGTAACTTCCTCAAGGCTTATACAATTTAGAAAAGCATTCTCCCTTATCTCTTTTAACGTCTTGGGGAAAGTAATACTTACGATACCTTTTTTATCAAAAAAACAACTCTTACCGATCTCGGTGATCCCTTCGGGAAGAGTGATATTTTTCAGATTTATATTAAATGAAATAAGTCTTCCGTCTTCTACCTGCAGCGAATGATATACACTTTTTGCAATTGATTTGATAAGCTCCGGATAATCTGTGTGAGAATCCATAGCTTCGATAAGATTGCTTACTTCAAAAACCTCACCGGAAAGGATTATCTTCTCAAGACATATACAGCCCTCAAATACCTCGTCGGAAAAGTTTGAATCATCAACATCTTTATTCAAAGAGATCTCTCTAAGGGACATGTTATGGGAAAACGCAGCCTTTCCAATACGCTTCGGTCCCTCAATGACCACCTTTTTCAGTCCATCGCAATAAAGAAAAGCATAGTTTCCGAGAGTAGTCATTGTCTTCGGAAAGACTATCTCCTCAAGGTCGTGGCATCTGTTAAAAGCGTAATCGCCGACTTCCTGCAGGCCTTCCGGCATGTTGATCTCTTTAAGTATTTTGCAGCCTTTAAAGGCTCCGACACCTATACTTTTTACGCTCAAAGGAAGAGTAACTTTGATAAGTCCTGCCATTCCTTTAAATACACCATCAGCAATAGTATGGATACCGTCGGGAATAACTACTTCGGATCCGGATCCAAGATAGGCCTTAAGTATTCCGTTTTCTGTTTCAAATTGATTCAGGTTATCCATTAACTTTAAATATTTCCTCTATAAGTTTTCGTAATTCGGAAACACTTCCGCACTTATATAATTCAAGCTTATACTGTTTTGTCCCCGGCATCTTTTTCATAAAGTATGATGCAAGTTTTTTTACATACGTCAGAACATATAATTCATCAAAACATTCATTTGCTATATCCAGCTGTTTCAGTAAAAGTCCTGCTTTGGTATCCGTTATCTCCCTGCCTGTCAGTTCTGAGAAAAGAAGAGGATTTTCAAATCCGTACCTGGCAAGCATTATCCCGTCTGCCCCCGTCTTCTCCATCATTTCATAAGCTTTTTCTTTTGTATTTATTCCGCCGTTTGCAAACACGGGTATATTGACAGAATCTTTCGCCAGCTTGATCAGATCAAATAACGGTTCGCCGTCATACATCATATCTCTGGTCCGTCCGTGAACCGTGATCATATCAGCGCCCGATACTTCGCACATTCTGGCGAATTCCTCTATCACGATCCTTTTCTTATTCATGCCTACACGACATTTAATCGAAACAACTTTTCCGCTTCTTTTGCAGGCCTCGATTATCTTCGAGGCTCTGGGAATATCATCCATAAGCGCGCAGCCCTCTCCCGACTTGATAACATTCGGAACCGGGCATCCCATATTGATGTCTATCACATCAAACTTTTCGAGCAATCCGCTCTTTGCCGCTTTTTCAAAGGTTTCGGGAACAGCTCCCAAAAGCTGCACGCACTTAAGTTTTTCTCTGTCGTCAGTATAAAGAAGATTGTGGGTGGCCCGATCATTGTATTTAAGGGCATCAGCGCTGACCATCTCCGTGTAGGCACTTCCCGCCCCCAGTTCTTTTACCATCAGGCGAAACGGGAAGCACGTATATCCTGCAAGAGGAGCCATCAATACATTGGACGAAAACTTTATTCCCCCGATCATAACGGGTCCGAAGATTTTATTATTTATAGCATTATCCATATACTGTTTTTACCCCGCTTCAAATAATTTTAATCTTTTTTCGCCCAATAAAAAAGACCGCTTACCTTTAAAAATAAGCGATCTTTATGCCTTAACGATCAGCCCGAAACTTTCTTGACGAATTCGGCTATCTTACTTTCATTATCTTTGGAATCTTTATGTTTTTTATCAAGTAATGAAACAATATTCTTGAGATTGGGGAGCAGTTTTGTTATAGCATCAAGTCCTTTTTCAACTTCTCCGCCTCCACTTAAGAAAAACAATGAAGTAACTTTTTGTGCGGCATCTTTATCCTGTAAAAACGCATTTATTGCAGGAACGCCTTTACTGTTCCAGATAGGTGAGCCGAGAATGATCTCGTCATATTCATTTATATCTTTATCAATGGGTTTTAATTCCGGAATATGATTCATCATCACCTGTCCGCCCCCGACGAGCATCTGAGTTAAGAACCCTTTGGGCATCGGTTTTTCTGTTTCAATCTGTAAAATATCCGCGCCGAGTCCGCCTGCAATCTTCTCTGCAGCCTCTTTTGTATTTCCCGATAAAGAATAAAATACAACCAGTCTTTTCATCCGATATCACTCCGTTTCTCACAACAATTATAAAGCTTTCCCGCACTACTTTAGATAAGTCTCATAAGTATCTATCGTTATTGCCGGATCTATATTACTTCTTTTTATTATAAAGCGGTGCAAAAATGAACAGGAAGAATACTATTCCGGATAATGCATGAATAGGAATATACGACCAGGGAATCTGCTGATTCTGCAGAGCCTGACTGCCGCCACCGCCTAAAAGCGCACCAAGATTGTTATTAAGGTAATGCATAATGACCACAACCCAGATATTTTCCGTTTTCATATATGCATATCCGAAGAATATCGCTATAACTACGCATGTAATGATCTGCGATACAAGGGCCTGAGCGCCATACTCCGTTGTGTAATACATAAAATCAATACCTATGTGCCAGAACGCCCATACTACACCCAGAATTATTACTCCAAGGCGTTTTCCCATTTTCTTCTGTAAGACAGGCTGTAGGAAATATCTCCATCCATACTCTTCTCCCCAGAACGCGATAAATGAAAAAACGTAATTTACAGGAAGGGCTATCAGTCCCAATATGAAAACACGATTCAGAACAGCCGCCTTTAATTCATCCCAACTTTCGGTATTGTGGGCAGTCAGATCCGAAAGGAATACGGCAAGCATCGTTCTACCTATAAATAAAGCTATAAATACCGCAACAAGGATAACACTCCATAAGATATTCTTTCTGCGCAGTCCGGCATTCTCGCTCTTTTCTTTTCCGCATACCCAGAAACCCACATATGCTATAACACTGCCTGTAATAATCACCAGAGTTCCAACAGTAGACCAGATATCAATCTGAGCAACTCCTTCAACATCAATGGGATCCATATGTAAAAAGACTGAACACAGACTGCAGATAAACATCAGTACCGTAGTTATAAGAGCAGTAATGTAACCTAACATTGGCAGTTTCTCGCCTTCTTTTTTAAAGATAAGCTTTCCCAGGATAACACCACAGGCAGGATACATCATCTGAGTATTTACAAACATTGTCAGATCATAATTCTTCTTTAATCCTATGATCATTATCAGATTCGCAGCGTATGCAACACCATATGCTATTGCGATATATAACCATAATCGCTTTTTGTCTCTTGCTTCCATTATCATGTCTCCTTCATCATGTATAAATGTTTTTTTCTGCTATCAGCCGAATTTTAGCTAACAATTATTAGCTCGTCAAGTTTTCCATAAAATACCGGGCAAAGAATGTACAAAAAGAAGATATGTCTATCTCATGTCAGTTGCCCGAAGGATCCTCATATACGCCCTGTGCGAGATAGATGCAGCTGTTTAATAGTGTTGCTGCCGTATATATCTCAAAATATAAAAATAAAATTCCTCTTAAGTACTTCTCCCATACGTTTTTCATTTGATACTGCCTCCTTGAATCTGTTTGTTTTCCCTTACAAACGCATCATACGCAGAATCAAATATTCATACAATAAAACATGTATTAAGTTGCAATTCAGGATGACTAAGTTGCAATCTGATCGTTTAACGCATATTAACACCTGCCTATTTATTATCAAAAAACAGGCAGATAATCAATCATTATCCACCTGTTTTTGACATAATTATGTTCAAATACCTCTCGTTATCCAAAGCGGATAATGCGGGTACATGCTGTTTTTATGAGTTCAACATCATGCGTTACTATAATGAGCGTCCTGCCGGAACGCCTAAGCTTCTTCAACAATTCGGATACCTGAAGCATATGAAAATGATCAAGTCCGCTGGTTGGTTCATCAAACAAAATGATCTTCCTCCCGGAGGCAACCGCGGATGCTACAGCAACTCTCTGTTTCTGTCCGCCGGACAAAGCAAGCGGATGCTTATCGACGAATCCCTCCAGGTCAAGAGATCCGAGTATTTCGAGCGCTTCATCCTTATCTTCTTTATCCAGTGAGATCATGACTTCTTCAAGAACGCTGTCTGTAAAAAGCTGATGATTCACATCCTGCATTACCATGTAGATATTCTGCCGTCGCTTCTTATTGTTCCAGACTTCTCCGTTCACTTTAAGCTCGGCTTTGCATCTTCTTTCCAGTCCGCAAAGACACCTTAAGAATGTTGACTTCCCGGCGCCGTTTGCTCCGACTATCGCAACTATCTCTCCCGCAGGGATTTCCATTTGCGGTATGTCGAATACCGGCTTCTCTCCTCTGTATGAAAACTTCATATTTGTAAGAATAAATTTTTCCGGTCTATCCGTTTCCTCTTTGGTATCTACGCTTAATCCAACCGGATCCTGCATTGCTTCAGCTCTTAGTCCAAGTCCGTGGAGATCATCGGCTGACAGCGCCTGTATTTCTTCTGCGGAAAACTCCTTCACTATCTCTCCAGAATCCATTAACAGAGCTCTGGTTATATAGGGGAAAAGATATGATATCCTATGCTCGGCTATAAGGATAGTCTTGTGTTCTTCCTTCCACGCAGCGATCATTTTTTGAAGTTCACAGATCCCACGATGATCAAGATTTGCAGATGGTTCATCCAAAATGATCACATCCAAAGGTTCTACCGCAATACTTGCGCAGGCGATCTTCTGCTTTTCACCGCCCGACAGTTTAAATATACTTCTGTCCATCAGAGGACCGAGCGCATGCCTGTTAACCGTCTGATCGATCCTTCGTTCAATCTCATCGGGATCCATGCCGAAGTTCTCACAGCCGAACGCAAGCTCACTGGTTGTATCGACATTAAAAAACTGACTTCTCGGATTCTGAAAAACCGTCCCTACATGCCTTGACAGCTTCCTTAATGTGGTCTGTGATACATCTATCCCGTTTACGGAAACCCTTCCAGACAGTTCTCCTTCATAAAAATGAGGTATCAGGCCGTTAACACATCTGACCAGTGTCGATTTTCCGCACCCGGACGGTCCGCATACAAGTACAACTTCTCCTTCGTTTACAGACAGATCTATACCTTTAAGGCTTTCTCTGCCTTTGACATATTTATACGAAACATTTTCAAAACATATCATACAAAAAACCTTCCTATCCCCCACCAGCCGAAACATGCCAGGCATAATGCGATGATGATCATGTCAGGGAAACCGAATCTGATCTTCCAAATGCAGCTTCTCTTTTTTCCAACATCCAGTCCTCTTGTCATAGCTGCTGCGGACAGTTCCTCTCCTATGATCGAACAGGAAGCGATAAGCGGGACCATCCTGTACTCTACCGCTTCGGAAGCTTTTTTTGCGCCCATCTCAATTCCACGCATTCGCATTGCATCATTGATCGCCTTCGATTCCTCCGCAACGGTAGGAAAAAATCTGAAGATAACACTGATGGGAATAGTCAGCTTGTCCGTGATATGAATACGTTTCATTGCCGTCAGAAATTCCGAAACTTTAGTTGTTTTTATGATATATCTGGCAAGAATGATAGTCGGTAATATCTTTGTGATGATAAAGAGCATCAGCGCAAACATCGATTCAATCGCTGTCAGATCGTGCTGAAGTGCCATTTGAGCGTAATAACTTGCTATATAGATCGCAACTGCAGCCAATCCGCCCTTCCATTCTTTTTCCATGAACAGAAGCACCACCGGAAGATACACCAGTATCCAGTAAAAAGTATTCATCCATGCTTCTCCCGCATTTCCTATCACAAATACGGAACTCGTAAATAACAAAAGAAGCTTTGTTCTGGGATCAAGTAAAGAATGGATATTTCTGTCTAATCTGTATTCCATTGTCAGGCAATACCTGCCTTTTCAAAGTGTTTCTTAAGTACCTTCGCTCCTATCCATCCGCCTATGATTCCGCACAGGATATCAACAACCAGAAGTACGGGACACATCCACAGCGGAAGCATTCCTGTTACGGCATCGATATAATCCTGACCGAAATTCTGCCTCGTCGAAAAATAGCTTTCCGCGTTAAAGAAGATACCAAAGTAATTGGCCCAGCAATATATACCGGAAACTGCATACGCAAGGATCCCACACTTCTTGCTTTGATATCTTCCTGCACGATAGATAAGTTCAGCTATAAGACCCGCCACAGTTCCTACGATCAAAGCATAATAACTCATGCCTGTAACCCACATGAAAGCTCCCATGAGTACATTCATAATAAGTATCATTCCGAACTTTTTTACTTTAGTAAGGAACATCATATACGGGATTCCCGTAACGATCGGAACAAATACGACTAACAATACCATCATGATGGGGATCACGCCTGTCATGGCTACAGCGCAGCACAAAACCGCACATATTGCCGTGTATATCCCGACATTTATCAGATCTTTTGCATTCAAACGATTGGTGTTTTCCATTTTTATTTCTCCTCTTAATTTATATTTCTTACATACGCCAGTTCTGTGACATCATCTGCTGCTTTGTCATCCGACTGTATATGCTGTCATATGCACCAAGTGACTCGGGGCTTCCCTGTTCCGCAACCACTCCGTCTTTTAATACAACAACATGATCCGCATTTGCTATGGTTCTCATTCTGTGTGCGATGATCATGACTGTTTTATTTTTTATCAACCTTGAAAGAGCCTCCTGGATCACAGTTTCATTTTCCGCATCGAGTGAAGCCGTTGCTTCATCAAGCAAAATAATAGGTGCATCCTTAAGAAAGGCTCTCGCGATGGATATCCTCTGCCTCTCGCCACCGGAAAGCTCACTGCCGTTCTCCCCGATGTATGTGTCATATTTATTGGGAAGGAGTTCGACGAATTCCTCACAGTTAGCCATCCTCGCCGCTTCCATGACTTCTTCATCTGTCGCTCCGCTCTTTCCGATACGGATATTTTCCATAACCGAATTATTAAAAAGCGTTACATCCTGGAATACGATCGAGTAATTGGTAAGCAGTGTCTCCGGATCGATCTTCGAAATATCTTCACCTCCAAGTGTGATCTTACCTTCATTCACATCCCAGAATCTTGCAGCAAGTCTTGATATCGTTGTCTTTCCGCCTCCGGAAGGTCCTATCAGCGCCGTTACCTGTCCCTGTTTTGCCGTAAAGCTGACATCTTTAAGAACATCTGTATCGTCTGAATATTTAAAACCGACATGATCGAATACGATATCATATCCGTTATTCTTCATTTCTTCCGATCCTGTCTGCGGCTTTGTGGAAAGCATCTCATCAAGTCGTTCACACTGGATGCCGCAGGATATGATGGCCGCAAAATTCTGCAGCGTGATCATCATAGGATCGTAAAGCCTTGACACCAGCATAAGGAACATAAAGAAAGTCAGAATAGATATCTCACCCTTTGCAAAAAGCGCTCCGCCCACAACAGCTGTAGTACCTATTCCGATCTTTAAAATGATCGATGCGGAATTAACATATACCGCCATCTTAAGTTCCGTAAGCAATGCCTCTTTTTCAACATTTCTGATCTTGACCTCAAGTTCGTCCATATATCGGTCTTCGGCATTGTTGGCTCTCAGATCCCTGATGGATTCCAGGCATTCCTGTATTCCGTCTGTCATGGTCATCTTAACGGCAGAGTTTTTTCTTACGGCCTTTTTCTCCGCGCCGGAACAGGTGGCAATGATGATGAAAGCAACAGGTATCACCCAGAAACTGGCAAGTACCATTCTCCAGTCAAATGCAATAAAAAGACTTATACCCACTAAAGTTACGGAAATCACCGCTCCGATAAGTTCCGGTATCCAGTGACTCGACGCGGTCTCGATCTGTGCACAGTCTCCCATGATATTCGTGGTAAGGTCCGCCAGATTTTTCTTCCCGAAATAAGACAGCGGAAGCTTTCTAAGCTTTTCTGCTATCGTTGTTCTTCTGATCCCGCTCTCCTTATATGTTGTCAGAAATGTCGCATTATACTGAATAAAATTTGTCACTGCTATCAGGATGATCACAATAGCAGATCCCCATACATAAAAAGGTATCCTTTCCTTCGTAAGTGTTCCTTCCAAAAGATCCTTTATCAGGCAATAAAGGATACCGGCAGGCATCATCAGGACAATGTTCGTGACAGTAACACTTACGCAGGCCTTTATCATATCCACAGCGCCCTGTCTTGACAGGGCATATTTATGTTGTAATCTCTCTATCATCTTCCTGCTCCTACCTTCCACTCAACAGATTTTGAGTATTCATCAAACATTCGCCTGTACAGACCGTTTTGTTTCATAAGCTCGTCATGACTTCCGCTTTCCGTGCACTCGCCATCATTCATGACAAATATCCTGTCCGCATTCACTACCGTGCTTAATCTGTGTGCGATCATGATAAGTGTCTTTCCTTTTGATAGTTCCTCAAAAGCAGCCTGCACCTTTGTTTCATTATCGGGATCGGCAAATGCCGTAGCCTCATCAAGTATCAGTATCGGAGCATCCTTAAGAACAGCTCTGGCTATCGTGATCCTCTGTTGTTCTCCACCCGAAAGATAAGTTCCCTTTTCTCCTATTACCGTATGTATTCCGTCAGGAAGCTTTTCAATGATATCCATACACTGAGCTTTCTGTAATGCATCAAGTACTTCCGATTCCGATGCATCCGGTCTTGCCATCCGAACATTTTCCAGTATTGATTTCTTAATTAGGCGGCTGTCCTGAAATACGAATGAGATCTCTTTCATCAAATCTGCAGACGGAATATCTTTCACATTTACGCCGCCTACCGATATCTCTCCCTCCGTAACATCAAAAAACCTAACCATCAGTTCCGCCAGCGTAGTCTTACCTGATCCGGACGGACCAACCAGTGCAACATGTTCACCCTGCGGGATTCTCATGGATACGTTCTTTACCGCATCCCTTGAAGCGTCCTTATATCTGTAAGTCACATTTTTAAGTTCAATGGTATGATCTGTCATATCCTTTCTGCCCTGATTCTCCGCAAGCGGTTCAATAGCCATGACAGATTCAACACGTTTAAGTGCATCTATCAGCGTCATTTCCGCCTCACCCGAATATGCCACCTTTGTGAGAGCCACCGTGATCAGAGGTGTTACGATGATGTAATACATGATGTTAAGGATCATTCCTGCCGTAACACCATCCTTGGTAAACTGAAATGCAGCTATCACAATAAATGCAAAGATCGCATTTATGCATGTCATAAATCCTGTCATCGGCCACCTTAAGATCAGCGTATAGTCTGTCGTCCATTTTCCAAATCCGTCTATCGCTGCCTTGAACCGCTTGAACGAATGAACAGTCTGTCCGAAAGTCTTTACTACCGGAACACCTCTTACATATTCAGTCGCCTCGCTGCTCATGGTATCCAGCGCGTTCTGGTATTCTTTCATCTTCTCCTGCATGCCCTTCCCCATCATGGACATCATTACAAGGAATCCCAGTACTGCCGGTATCATACATATAAGACCGATCTTCCAGTTAAATGCGAAGATCAGGACAAGAAGACCTATCGGTGTTACTGCAGCCACCGTCTTATCTGCAAGCTGATGTGCGATAAACGTTTCGGTAGCAGCCGTCGAATCATTTACGATACGCCTGATCTTGCCGGTACCGTCTTCATCAAATACCCCAAGTGGAAGAGTGATTATTCTTCTCATGAGCGAACTTCTCATGTTCGCCTGGACTCTGAATGCGGCAATATGCGTACATAAAAGAGCCATGATATATATAAGCAGTGACGCTACTGTAAGGATCACAGCCTGCCACGCATAATGATCTATTCCCGAAAGTTCCTCACCGTTGACCGCTATACTGATGATCTTCCACAGGTCATAATAGGGAATGAGCACAACTAACGCACTTATCCCTGCTAAGGCTCTTCCCAGCGTGATAAGGCGCGCATGTCCTCCCGCATATTGTCCGATCAGCTTCATGTGATCGAATTTTGGTGTCTTTTCCAATTTTGTTTCCTCCGTTCTCGGTTAGCTATCGCTAATCATTTATTGATAACTTATAACATTAAAAAAGAGCCTCGCGGCTCTTAATCTAATCCCATGATACTTTGCCATCCCGGCATAAAGAATTTTTGTATCGTATCTAAATATTTCTCTATCTTTGCATCATCACAATCATGTATGATCGGTTCAAAACACGCTGTCAGATATGCCGATATCAGCATATGTAATTCCTCCTCGTCGATATCCCGCGCCGGATATCCCTTGTCTCTTAAGTATCGTATAGCTTCCACCAGCTCTTTCTGATTTTCGCCGGCATATTCATGAATGAAATTTTCATACTTAGTTCCTGCGGAACATGTCATGAGAAGTTTGAATTCGTCTCTTCTTGGTAATATCACTTCCCTTACCATATCAACGAACGATTCCCCGATTATCTCACTGTCAGGAGTCTCACCGTCAACGATCGCATATTTCTTTTCCATATGCTTTGCCGTCCAGGATTTGATCTCCCGGATCAAAGGCTCAACCATAGCGCCATACATGGCTTCCTTATCTGCATAGTGTCTGTATAATCCGGCAGACGTCATCCCTGCCCGGGCTCCGATGCTGCGAATGGATGCACCATCAAAGCCCTTCTCCAGGAATTCTTCCTTTATAGCTTTATTAACTTTGATATGGCTTAATTTCTTATCCCTTGGCATTTTTGTCTCATGTAGAAAATAGTGATCAGTGTTCGCTATCAAAGGTTACATTAAACTAACCAATCTGTCAATCCGTTTTTATACCAGCGCTGCACCGAGACTCTTGCATTCATCAAGAACATCTTCTCCGGGCGCATTATTTGCCGTAACACTTTCACATGCAAGCTTTGCTCCGGCGGCATTACATCTTTCCTCCCAGTCTCTCATCCACTGGCAGTCTCCCCAGCCGAAAGAGCCAAAAAGAGCAATCTTCTTGCCTGAAAGAGATCCTTCTACAGATGTAAACATCGGTTCAAATGATGACTCCTCCAAAACCTCTGCTCCCATAGCGGGACATCCGAAAGCTATACCGTCAAACTCCGCTACCTTATCAGCTGTGAACTCATCGGATCCGAATACGGTTACCTCGGCCCCCTTGTCTTTTGCACCGGCTTCTACAGCGTCTGCCATTGCAGCCGTATTGCCTGTTCCGCTCCAATAAACTACTGCTACTTTACTCATATTGTGTCTCCTCCTTAAAAGGTTTTAATATTTTTTCCCGCCACTGTCAGCCGGTCACAACAGCCAACTGTGCCAGGGATTTACCGTTTCTGTTCATCACGTGGTAGTTTTCCGTACAATCCTTAAATCTTGCGAAAGTCGCCAGTGCTTTCTCAGGTTCCGAATATGCCTTCCAACATCCACAGCATTTAACACCGTCACAGGGGCTTTTTATAAAACACGCCACATCCGATGGCGGATATCCAAGAAACAAACCTATTTCATGTGGAAATCCGGGATCACTTTTCAGATGCCTGACCAGCTGAACGATACAACATTCGGGATCTTTGATCGCATAGCCTCTTTTCTTAAGAATACTGACGGCCACCGGGTCCTTCAGATCCTTTTTCAGGTACGATGGACGGTAAAGATAGATCAGTGCGTACTCATCAGTCTTTTTCAGAGGGAGCATTCTCAGCCCCTTATCCCTTAACAGCATATTGATCTCACGTACTTCCCGATCAATATCGGTTTCTTCTGTGATCTTTACGGAAAACAGACTTCCCGTTTTTATTCCTGCAAGCGTCGGCGAGCAGTGTTCTATGATCAGTTCTTCCGACATGACTTCCTCCAATTATGATCAACGGCCCTCTGGTTAGGCACGGCTAACCTGTGGGTAAAAAAATTTCTCTTTATTTTTCTGATCTTTCTACTACCACTTAAATACAGCAAGCCTGTTGTTAATGTTTCTGCCTACAATAGCAAACAGCTTTCCGCGTATCGAGTATTTCTTCATTTCATCGTTATAGCTCTTCTCGAAAACATATTTAAGTCTCGGTTCCAACTCAAGATATTCCTTTCCGGATTTCGTTCCCCAGCCAAAGGTTGCATTGGTATTCTTCACCGCATCATGATGACTGCCATGTTTCTCAAGAAAAGGAGAATGTAATTCGGCAAGAAGATAACCGTGTTTGAAACTGTCGCAGAGCATATTCAGACAGGTTTTAACCTGCTCCTTTGAGAAATATTCAAGCACTCCTTCCATTACAATGATATTCATTTCATTTTCAGGCAGAGCTTTTGTCCAGTCTCCCTCAAGCGCACTGCCATCAAGCATCGTACAGCGTTCTCTGTCTTCATAGACCTTTCGTCTTACAACGATCTGGTCCGGCAGATCCACATCAAACCAGGTGATCTTCCCGTTATCGACCTGCGAAAACTTATCGTCAAAGCCACAGCCGAGATTGATACACAGTGCCTCCGGATATTTTTTTATTAGCTTTTTTAATACATCACGAAACATAAGTGTTCTTGCAACAACACCTTCATGGGATAAAAACGGATCAAACTTGCTCACATCAACTCCCAGAGCATCGATGATCTCCTTCGCCTTTTGATCCTTGATCCTTGCATTTGGTCTTGCGGTTTCGCTGGCTTTGATCGCAAGCGGAATAAGCGCTGTTTCCTGAACGTCTCCAAATTTTAAATCCATATTTTGCTTCCTTTCCCGACCTGACTTACTCGCACGGCAACAGATCCGTCATACTCGCAAGTCCGAGCGCTACTGTTGATCCATTGTGAAGAAGAGCTGATGTTGCAGGCGGTAAAACGCCGGCTATTCCAAGTCCTATCAACAATGTGTTAAATCCTACTATCGTTCTGTAATTAAATCTGATCCGTTTCATCAAAAGTGTGCTGATGTCCCTCAATACCACCACATTTTCAAGATCCTCAGAGCTGATGGTTATATCCGCTATCTGTCTGGCAATTTCCGCGCCTTCACTGATGGCTATGCCCGCATCGGAAGCCGACAGTGCCGGCGAATCATTGATCCCATCACCGACCATGATCACTTTTCTGCCTGATCTTTTTACCTCTTCGATAAATCCGGCTTTATCTTCGGGCAACACTTCGGCATAATATTCATCTATCCCGGCCTGAGCTGCGATCTTTGCAGCGGTTCGCTCGCTGTCTCCGGTCATCATCACAACGTGCTTAAATCCTCGTTCCCTAAGCTTCTCAACAACCGTATATATCTCATTTCGTATCGGATCTTCGATCAATATGCATGCGGACAGTTTTCCGTCCTTTGCGAAATACAGATGTGAGTATTCCGCCGGTAAAGAATCAAAAAGATCTCTTTTTTCATCAGGTATCTCGATTTCTTCATCCTCGAATACAAAATGATAACTTCCTATAACAGCTCTTTTTCCGTTTATCTCTGAGGCAATGCCATGCGCCACAATATACTCGACTTTTGCATGCAGTTCATCGTGAGCCAATCCTTTTATAAGCGCTGCTTCAACAACAGCATTTGCCACAGAATGAGGAAAGTGCTCTTCAAGACACGCAGCCTGTCGCAGAAGTTCGTCTTCCGATTCATCGCAAAACGATACAACTCTCACAACAGTAGGCTTTGCTTTTGTGATCGTTCCTGTCTTATCAAAAACGATGGTATCCGCATCGGCTACCGCTTCCAAAAACTTTCCGCCCTTTACGGTTATCTCATATTCAGATGCCTCCTTTATCGCAGAAAGAACCGATATAGGCATCGCCATCTTCAACGCGCAGGAGTAATCTACCATAAGCACCGATACCGCCTTGCTTACATTCCGGCCTATCAGCCAGGTTAGTGCCGAAGCAAGAAAAGTATAAGGGACCAGTTTATCAGCCAGTCTCTCTGCTTTGCTTTCCAGAGATGATTTAAGCTTTTCAGATTCCTCGATCATCCTGACGATCTTGTCAAAACGCCCGCAGCCTTCTGTCTGTGTAACTCTGATAGTAAGCTCACCATCCTCAACTACAGTCCCCGCAAATACGCTCATACCGGCACTTCTGTGCACAGCAACAGATTCGCCTGTCATGGAGGCCTGATTTACCATTGCTTCGCCAAGGTCGACCACTCCGTCAAAAGGGATCATATTTCCCATTCTTACAACAACCCTGTCGCCGCATTTGATCATTGAAGAATCTGTCTGTATCTCTCCGGATTCCGTAAGCAGCCATACCGTGTCAATGTTTAAGGACATCCGTCTTGCCAGATCACCTACAGAGCTTTTATGAGTCCACTCCTCAAGCGTATCTCCCACTTTTAAGAGCAACATTACATTGGACGCAGTATCGTAATCTCCTGTTATGATTGCGGATACAATAGCTACCGCATCAAGGAATTCAACCTGAAGCCGCTTGTTCTTTAGAGTTTTTAAGCCACGCCAGACATATCTGACAGCTTTGATGGTATCCAGTATCCTGCGTATGGAAAACGGAAGAAGAATACGTTTCCCATAGTGAAGTATTACCGCAGTCACGATCTTCTCATAATATCCGGCTGAAATCTCTCTTCCTGAACTTTCATAAACTATCTCAGGAACATTTACAGACTCGAAAGAAAAAGCTTTTAATATCTCTATGATCCTCGCTCTTTCACAGCTAAAACATACGGCTGCATCAGCAGTCCGCTCATAGACCCGAACAAAAGTGACTTCTTTAAAACTCTTAAGATAATAGTCAAGAGTATCCGCCTCCCTAAAGCTTAAGCTTTTCATAGGAAGGTGGACCCTAATCCTGTTTTTTATCTCATGTTTGATCGTAAATCTCATTCTTCAGATTCTTCTCCGGATACACCTTCCTCAGATACTATTTCCTGAGATTCTTTCTTTGCTGCTCTTTCCTCGTTGATAGCTTTTGCTTCTGCATATATGTCTGAGCAGTTTTCCTGAAGAGTCGTAACCTGATCTATAACGGAATCTTTAGCCCTTAAAACACCTGCCGTACAATGTGCATATACTTTCTTTGCATCCCGGGATGAAAGCAGCTTTATTCCTTCCAGTCCAAAAAGTGTACCAAGTGCAAATAATCCGATTCCCTTAAGCTTCATAATGGTGTTCTCCCTTCTTATTGTTTTCCCTTTTTTATCCCATAGTTAGCATCAGCTAACCCATCAGCAAATTTTTACTCCGCTTAGACCGCGGAGTTGTATCCAGCCAAAAGTCATCCCTAATATCCGTTAGACCATGCTAACTATGTTATAGTAGCACTCGTTTATTCATACTGTCAATATCACTTCTATGTCCGGTCGCTCCATCATTTTGACCGTGTCTGCACACTTTCCTCTCAATAAGAAAAAGCCGTATGTTTTACATACGACTTTTTCCTCAAACAAAACAGAATCTAAATTAACTACAGTGGAAGTTCGTAATAAACAAAATCAGTCCAGCCGGTATTCTCGGCAAATGACTTCTGCGTACCTCTGTATTCAAATCCGCAGTCTTCGTACATTCCCTGTGCAGGAGTATTGGATCTTAACACATCGAGTCTGATCGCTTTTTTACCGTTTTCTTTTGACAGTTCTATGGCTTTATCAAGCAATACTCTTCCAAGATGCTTTCCTCTGTATTCCGGGCATATCGCAAGAATATGAAGAGTGCTCACTTCATCATTCTCCAGATCGGTGGACCAGTCGATCTTTTTGTAGTCATCATCCTGATGCATTACGATCGCTATCATTCCTACCGGATTATCATCTTCTTTAAGAATGTACATATCTCCGTTATCGATATAGGATCTGATCATTTCATCTGTAGGATGCATACCATATATCCATCTGGCATACTGTTCCATTCTGGGCGTATTTTTAACAACCTCAATATAATTATCTCTGACAGCCTTGAAATCTCTTCCGCGAACCAGTCTGTAATCTTTTTTTACACAATTGACCATGATAAACCTCCATGTCCAAGCGCATATGTTTCTCTTATGATCATTTTACTTCGCAAGAAAAAAAGGCCCGGCAATTACACCGATTTGGACCTTTTTTACACTGATTTCACTTAATATATCCCGCCGGAATAACTCCTTATTCCACAGCCCTTCCTGCCGCTTCTTTGGCGTGGATGATAGTCGTATCATATGTCGGAAGTGAACTGTCCCCAGCCTTAATGAGCATACCGATCTCAGTACATCCAAGGATCACACCCTCCGCTCCTTTTTCCTTCATGTCGTCGATGATACGCTTATACTCATTTCGGGAACCGTCCAGTATTTTTCCAAGACATAATTCCTTAAAAATAACATTGTCAACAATCTCCATATCTTCCGCATTCGGAACTATCACCTCAAGTCCTGATGCGATCAGCCTGTCTTTAATAAAGTCCTGTGTCATGGTAAATCTCGTTCCGAGAAGACCCACCTTCTTTATTCCGTCTCTCTTTATTGCATCTGACGTAGCATCAGCTATATGAAGGATAGGTATTCTGATCTCTTTCTCGATATCAGGAACGAGTTTGTGCATTGTATTTGTAGCGATCACAATAAAATCAGCTCCCGCCTTTTCAAGCCTCATCGCAGCATCTGTCAGAATTGCAGCATTGCCCTGCCAGTTTCCCTTATCCATATTTTCTTCAAGTTCAGCAAAATCCACACTGTACATTAGTATCTTGGCGCTGTGGAATCCTCCGAGACGTTTTACGATCTCCTTATTTATCACTTCATAATATGTAACCGTACTTTCCCAGCTCATACCGCCTATGATCCCGATAGTTTTCATATTCATCCTCCTTCTTTTTTCCTGCGATCAACCTGTTGTTTGAGGTTGATTTTATCACCAAATATGTTTCTCACCTTTATTTACACTTATTTTGTCTTGTTTTTCACCCAGGTTTATTTTCAGTGTAGAATATGCCTGAATAAGTGCATTTTCAATGCTACACTGTTTCTTTATGTTAATTTGATCATATAGAAATATATTTAATAAAGGAGAAACCCTATGTTTGAGAGTGATTTTGCAAAAGTCGAGTATATCCCCAAAGACAATGTAGTATTTCATATCTGGAAAAAGGAAGCTCACTATGATGATTATCGCAAACCGGTAACAGAATCCTTAAATCTGATCCGTGAACATCAGGGCAGTCTGTTTATTGTGGATGCAAGAAACGGATTCGAAGATGTTAAAGAAGATGTGGACTGGGGATTTGAATATTTCCTTCCGGAGCTCAAAAAGACCGGCTGTAAGATCTGGGGATTTATTCTCCCGGAAATTTCAGACATCGAAGGCGAGATCGATCTGTGGACAAAAGAGATCGAGAAAAACTTCCGGGTTATCCGTGCTGTATCCTATGAGGATATCCTGAATATGATAGATCAAAAATAGGAAAAAGGCCACAAAAAAAGGCCTCCTATGGGGAATGTATAGAAGACCTTTGGGGCATGTGAGAAAGCGCAATCACGTTTTCTCTTTGTCCGTCCCGCACTTACACGTTAGTGCAGGCGAAAATAGGGAAAATCAGAGAAAAGAAGCATTTCTCTATAGTCAGATGTTATCACCGGCAGTAGAAAATAAATCGTATTACACTTATTTTGATCATTTTTACACTGATTTATTCATATTGTTCCTTTCGGTCTCGTCATTTGTCCGGATTAATACTGACTTTTTTTCGAAAAACACAACTGAAAACGATCACTGCCGCTCCCAACCTGTTCATTCATTCCAACCAGATTGGTAAAGAAATCTATCCCACAGTGTAAAAATATCGGATATAAAATGTTTTCCGTCTGAATAAGACCCATCGACTACACCGATTAAGGTCTGTTTTACACTGATTTTCTTTTATTCTATTTCAGCGACTGATACTTTCAGATACTTTCTGTATCATGCCCGCTGCCTCTTCCGGAGTAATACGTGACATTGCCAGATCTTCAAGCACATCACAAACGGCAATGCTTAGATCTTCATACTTGATCCCTCTTGTTCCGGCAACATTTGTCTTTCCGTTCTCAAGGATATAATCAAGATTCCTTCTCCCATCTTCACTTAATCCCTGCACATTTAACTCCAGATCGGCTCGGGACGGCATATATTCCAGATATTGGTTAACAAGCAGATCCTGACCTTCATCCTCAAGGTATGACATAAATCGAAATGCCGCTTCCTTATGTCGCGACTCGGGATTCAGACACAATATCACATCAACATTTGAAGTTACCGGCGATACTTTTCCATCATCATTCCAGTCGATGAGAAAAGCTTCGTGTTTTGCTCCTTCGGAATCAAAAACCGCTCTTGTCTTTTCATCGTTAACCGTATACATATTCATAGCCCAGGAACCGTTTACAAACATGGGAATACTGCCTTCCCTCTGAAACATGTCATTAACCGTATCGTAGATAGGCATCTTCAGAGCTTTATCCTGGAATACCCCGTTAGAAAAACAGTCCTGCCAAATCCTGAATGATTCTATTATCGGTTCAGACTCGAAAGAGGCTCTTCCTTCTATTGCATCATATAAAGCATCCGTGTCGCAGTCAGCTGCTATGGACATCCACAGATCCAGATCCATCCAGGAATCCTTTGCGCCGATGGCAAGAGGAAAGCTTCCTTTTTCACGAAGTATCCGACAGGTTTCCTGCATCTCCTTAAATGAGGTCGGCACTTCCAGGCCGTAGCTGTTCAACATATTAACATCAGCCCACATATATCCGGCATAGGTCTGTCCAAGAGGAAGACCATAAACCTTACCGTCTTCACCGCAGACCCGGGTAAGACAGGTATCAAAAAACTTATCCTTCCAATCAGTGCCCCAGGTACTTTCGCAAAACGGAGTCAGATCCTCCTCAAACAATCTGAATGAATCAAATGCTGCCCCGGAGCTTATTCCATATATATCAGGGCCGTTTTCTCCGATCAGTTCTACCCGCATATGTTCCTGATATGCCGCCGAGCTCGTGAAAACATATTTCACATGAATATCGGGATTTTCTTTTTCAAAAGAATCTATTATCCGGTAGATAGGGCTGTCAGGGCCCGAATCTGCAGGATTCCATGTATTAAAAGTAATGGTTGTTTTCCCATCCTGCTCCTGAGATTCACATCCGGAAACAGCAGCTAAGCATATTATCACAGATAGAAAAAACAAAAATCTATTTTTCATAATTCATTATCCTCTGCCTCAAAAACGTGATAACCGGCTGTTTTAACGCTCCTTATCCTACTATCATACGAACTTTAAACCTGTTGTCCCCGACATCATATCTGATCACACTGTTTGTCTTTTGGGCAAAATCAAGAACACTTCTGGTACCTATGCCATGACCTTCTTCATCCGTAACCGGATGTCCTTCTTCATTAAGTTTTTCTTTACCGTCACAGGAATTAACTATCTCAAGCAACAGTTGCTGTTTAAATCTGGCTGTGATCTCGATAAAGCGTTCGGATTCCGGAAGCTTTTCACAAGCATGAATTGCATTCTCCAAAAGATTGCTGACAGCTATGGCAAGCTGCATATCATCAACTCCGGTCTTATACGGTATATTGGCAGATACTGTTACTCTGATATCACTGCGTTCCGCAAGCGTCACATAATGCATAAGTGCAGCATTAACCGTCGTATTCTCACAGTAACGTTTACTTGAACGCGGTTCCTGATTCAAACGTTCTTCTAGACACTTTGCGGCTTCTTCTGTTTTCCCATCCCTGATAAGAGAAAGGACCAGTGCCTCAAAATGTCTTCTGTCATGACGCATTGCCCGATCCTGGCTCAGAAATTCTTCAGCAGCATTCAGTCGATCCCTCATGCTGCCTGCTGCCATTTCCAAGATCGCCGCATCGGCCTTCAGCTGATGTTCTCTCTGCTTAAGTACAGTAGAATCAACCAAAGCATAGAGTTTTCCGATAACCTCACCATCTGTTGAAAGCTCCTTTTCCTGCGGTGTGTAGTACTTGTCACCTAACTTTATGGTATCTCCCTTCAGAATAGCCTCTTTCAGTTTATTCACAACGCTTACGGGATCATTAGTTATTTCCGGATAGAGTTCTTTCGCATGCTCGTTGAAATACTGCACTTCCCCGTTTTCATCAAGCGCAATAACACCTTCAGACAACCTGTCTACGATATAATCTCTTGCCAAATCTATAACGCCAAGAAGGTTGTATCTGAATATAGCTATATACATTGAAATCGTGATAGCAACATTACCGAAAATAGAAATATCAACGTAGTAAGTGATAAAGAACACATGAAAGATCTGCAGAACATACATTGTTGCAGCCACAAAAAAACCGCCTATGATGATAAGCGCACGTTTTCTGGCAATTTTACCTTTATGATTCCTTACAAATCTGATCAGGCATATGAGTATAAATACTATTGCAACGATCTGGCATCGCATAAACACTTTATGCACAATACCGTTTCTGTGCAAAAGGACCGGGAACATTCCGGTCTTATCAAACCAGATCTTCGAATAATACAGAGTGTGTTCCTGCAGAGAGTAGATCGTCGCATAAACCGCAACATCAAGCAATAAAAATAATTTTATCCAAACTCTGTGGATCCTGATGTGAGCAAACTGAACTGCAAACATGAACAGAGTAAATACGATCCAGACCCTTCCTGCATACGAAAACTTAAGAGCCGCGATATATGCATCTTCCGTCTTAGCCAACAGCTGCAAAAGATAACCCAAATTGCTGATAAACATCGCAATGCAGTTGAGAAAAAGATATGCGTGCAGCTTATTCTTTAAGTTCTTAAAGACAATATAACCCTCAAAAAACGTTGCCGACACGCTTATTATGATTGCCGTCAAAAGAAATGTACTTACCGTCATACTCTTACAGCCTGTAGTCCATGTATTTATCCATAACCTCGGAATATCTGCTCTTGGTAACAGGTATCTGCCCGCCTCCTCTCAGAGTGATATCCGTTCTGGTAAGTTTGTCTATAGCCGCGATATTGACCGCTATGGATTCATGACATCTGACAAAATCATTTCCGCGGTGATTCTCTTCCATGTATTCCGCAAATCCTATCCTTAACGTAGGAGTCGATATGACTTCTCCACTATGCATATGATAAGAAACCACATGGTTGCTGTACTCTATGTAGAGTATCTCTGCCAGATATAAAGTCTGCATTCCGCCCTTAACTTTAACGGTAATACTTTTTTCATTTGAAAGATCTACTCGGGAAATCGCAAGATCAAGTGTAGAAAAGAGTTTTTCTTTTTCAATCGGTTTCAGAATATAATTGATGGGATTAACATCGAAAGATTCCAGAGCGTAGGAACTCTCGGATGTTGCAAATATTATCTGCGCATCAGGCTGGTTCCATCTCAATTCCCTTGCAGCCTGAATCCCTGTTATCATGGGCATTACTATATCAAGAATGAA
>Ga0256407_10004202_pt1 | contig 24386 bp, 13 predicted proteins | sample RumenRJG_04DNA_FD_193489 | JGI IMG/M metagenome (GOLD analysis project Ga0256407, IMG submission 193489) | Bovine rumen microbial communities from Lethbridge, Alberta, Canada - RJG_04 | ecosystem: Host-associated > Mammals > Digestive system > Stomach > Rumen | place: Canada: Alberta... | reverse complement strand
TAGGGCGTGAATAGTAACCATGATTGTTACAGTACAGACCCGCCTGAAATTCGAGGTGTTTTGCGCGGCTTTTTCGCGCAAAACCCGAGTTGTACGGCGCGCGGCGGCGCATATGCGCATTGGAATCGCCGCGCGCAGCGTTACATGTCCACGCCCTTCGAGGAGGCGTGGACAGTAACGCATGATTTGTGCATGTTTTGCACCTGTTCTGCGTCTTCCGGAGCGTATGTTGTCACACTGGGGAAATCCTATCCTGAAGGGCTTAAGCGATTGGATTTCTGCCTCCCTGCTCCAGGATCTCGTAAATTTTTTTCATATCCAGATATCTGCGCATGGTGTCCGCCAGAATGTCGTACTGGGTCTCTTTATAGGTCCGGCTGTCCGTTTCCTGCACGGTCTTTTTCCCTTCTTCCGGGAAAGTCCGCAGCGTCACCCCTTTGTGGTCCGCCAGGATTTCCACAATTCTTCGGGCAATGCCGGGAGCATCGAATACGCCGTGGACATATGTGCCGTATATGTTTCCGCAGGCGGTCCCGTCCGGAGATTCGATTCCGGTTCTCTGAACTTTGATGACGCTGAAACTGCCATCACAAGGGCTTCCGCAGGGAATCCCGGCGGTTTTTCCCGTGGTTTTCCCTGTGTTATTTCCAACGTTTTTTTCAGTGGGGTTTCCGGTGTTATTTCCAACGCTTTTTTCAGTGGGGTTTCCGGTGTTATTTTCAACGCTTTTTTCAGTGGGGTTTCCGGTGTTATTTTCAACGCTTTTTTCAGTGGTGTTTCCCGTGTTATTTCCAACGTTTTTTTCAGTGGGGTTTCCGGTGTTATTTCCAACGCTTTTTTCAGTGGGGTTTCCGGTGTTCTGAGAGGTGCGGCCCATGTGGATCTCATAGCCCTCAATCTCCATTCCGCCCAGGCCCTTTAGGATTCCGGGAAGCTCAGCGATCCTGCCGCTCACGCGGGTGCGCCGCTTTTCCTTTGAAAAAACAGTCTCTGTCTCCAGAAATCCCAGTCCCGGGGCACTGCCGCCCTCTTCGGTCTGATCGGGGTCAGAGATCGAGCGCCCCAGCATCTGATAACCGCCGCAGACACCGAAAATCGGGCATCCCCGCATGCGCAGGTCATTTATGGCAGCTGCCATGCCGGTCTCTCTGAGCCAGCGCAGATCCGCCATGGTGTTCTTGGTCCCCGGCAGAATGATCATATCTGGATTTCCCAGAGCGGAAGGTTTTGAGACATAGCGCAGGTCCGCTTCCTGTATTCTGGAAAAAACATTGAAATCCGTAAAATTGGACAGATGGGGCAGGCGTATGACAACTATCTCCACAGGTTTGCCCGCCGGAGGACGGTTGGTCTGCGAGAGCTGGGGCGAGAGGGAATCCTCGTCGTCTATGTCCAGCTGCATAAAGGGGATCACGCCGACCACAGGTACGCCGCCCCGTTCCTCCAGCATGACAATGCCGGGATCCAGAATGGTCTTGTCCCCGCGGAATTTATTGATGATAAAGCCCTTGAGCAGGGCCTGTTCGTCCGGCTCCAGCAGCATATGGGTTCCCAGCAGCTGGGCAAAGACGCCGCCGCGGTCAATGTCGCCCGCAAGCAGTACAGGCGCGCCGACCGCTTTGGCAAGTCCCATATTTACAATATCGTCTTTCTTCAGATTGATCTCCGCCGGACTCCCCGCGCCCTCGATCACGATAATGTCGTACTCAGCAGCGAGCGAGTTGTAGGCCTCCAGGACCATGGGCATCAGGCTCTTTTTATAGGCAAAATACTTCCGGGCATCCATATCGCCCAGGACCTCTCCGTTGACGATCACCTGGGAGCCCGTATCTGTCGTGGGCTTGAGCAGAATGGGGTTCATGCGCACATCCGGGGCGATGCCGGCAGCCTCCGCCTGCATGACCTGGGCGCGGCCCATCTCCAGACCGTCCTCCGTGATAAAGGAGTTTAACGCCATATTCTGGGATTTAAAGGGAGCGACCCGATATCCGTCCTGGCGGAAGATCCTGCACAGGCCGGCGGCCAGAAGGCTCTTGCCGGCGTTGGACATGGTTCCCTGGATCATGATTGCTTTTGCCATAAAGTATGTTCTCCAAAATCTGTTTCGCGGACATTCCCCGCCCGTCAGTTTTCGCGGATAATTCCGGCAAGCTGCTTTTTTCCGGGCACTACTGTTTCTGCATGGCGCGCAGCTCTGTCAGATATCCGTCGTCGATCCTCGCCTGTTCAAAAGTCGCCATTTCATTCATCAGGGCACAGGAGGCCTCCAGAATCTGAAATGCCAGAGGGCACCCGCTGCCCTCCCCCAGTCTCATGTTCATGTGCAGCCAGGGATCCAGATCAAGCTCCTGAGCCGCACGCATATATCCGATTTCATCCGAGACATGGGAGGGGAACATGAAATCTCTGGAAAAACCGCAGAGCCGCTTGGCGCAGAGCGCCGCGACAATGGAAATAAATCCGTCGATCACCACAGGGATTCTATAGATGGCGGCTCCCAGGAAAACGCCGCACATACCGGCTATGTCCAGTCCCCCGACCTTCGCGATCACGTCGATAGGGTCCGGAGCGATATGGGAATCCGCGTTTTTATCTTCCGCATTCTCCCTGTCGCAGGAACACTTCAGTCCGTGCAGTTCCAGGGCCCGGACAATCACTTTTTTCTTTTTTTCGAATGCGGCGTCAGTGAGGCCGCCGCCCCGGCCTGTGACATCCTCCACCGCAAGGTCCGTCAGCGCCGCCAGTACCGCGGAGGAAGTCGTCGTATTTCCGATTCCCATTTCGCCGACTCCGATCACGTCGATTCCATCCTCACGGGCCTGTCCGGCCCGCTCGATTCCGACCATTATTGCCTTCACGGCCTCCTGACGGGTCATGGCGGCTTCCCTGACCAGATTTCCGGTTCCGCGGCGGATCCGGCGCTGCAGGATTCCGCATCCCTCCTCTTCATAGGGAGTGGCGATTCCGATATCGACTACCTCGACTTCATTTCCGAAATGCGCTGCCAGGGAGGACATTCCGGTGAGGTGCCTGGTCATATTCAAGGCCTGGGCAAGCGTGACGATCTGCGGTGTGGAGGAGACTCCCTCTTCCACGACGCCATTGTCCGCGCACATGACGATGATCCGCCTCCGGTCCAGAGTGTTTTTCACTTTTCCTGTGATGCCGGCAAGCTGAACTGCCGCGTCTGTGAGTTTTCCCAGACTTCCGGGCGGTGCCGCCAGGGACTGCACATAGTCATCCGCCGCGCGCGCCGCATCCAAATCCGCTCCCCGGATTTCTTCTATCCGTTCTCTGAGTTTTTCTTCCGAATCTGTTTTCATTTTTTCCGCATCTGTTTTCATTTTTTCCGAGTCTGCTCTCATTTTCTCCGGATCTTTTCTCTTTTTTACCATGTTTTTCCTGCCTTACGCCGCCGGATGATTTTTTAAAAATTTTTTCAGTAAGAACAATTATATCACGCGCACGGGATTCTCTTTTGCTATAATTTCAGATTTTTTGCACTTTATGTCCAGTTCCTGATACACTATGTTTAAGGCTGTGTTTGGGGTGCAAAGCATAATCATCAAGCCGGCAGAAACTGCACCGGACTGCGGGCTTCTGCCCGCCGCAGAGACTGCGGGACAGGGAGTTTTTTTATATGAATATCTATCTGATCAGACATGGTCTCACGACCCCCGGAGAAGAGGGAAGATATCAGGGTTTTCTGGACGAAAGTCTGTCGGACAAGGGCAGGGCGCAGCTGGCAGAAGCTCCGCAAAAGCCCTCTCACGTCTATGTCTCCCCCGCGAAACGCGCGCGCGAAACCGCCTCGATCCTGTTTCCCGGGGCAGAACAGATCTGTGTGCCCGGCCTCTGGGAGATGAACTTCGGGGTTTTTGAAGGACGCACCTGGAAAGAGATGGAAAACGATGCCCGCTACCGCGAATGGGTGGACGGCATGTGTCTGGGCACCTGCCCCGGCGGCGAGAGCCGCGTCTCTTTCTCGGCCCGGGTCTGCAGGGCTTTTCTGGATGTTCTCGAAAAGGAAAAGGCCATAAAAGAAAATGCCGAAGCCCATGATCTGTCTGTTCCTTCCGCCGGAGAAGGACGCTTCGAAGAAGACATTTTCATCGTGTCCCACGGCGGTACCCAGATGGCCATCCTTGAGAAATGGGGACGTCCCGCCCGCGACTATTACAGCTGGCAGCGCCCATGCGGCTGCGGCTGGAAGCTGTCTCTGAAAGAACCTGAAAAAAAGCCGGCCGGCAACGATGAACAGAAAGCCCCTGAACCGGACATAAAATTTTCAGATGACTGTAAAAAAAGTCCCGACAACTGCGGAAAGAATACAGATGACTGCGGGGAAAGTACCGATAACTGCGAAAAGAAACGAAATGAATGCGGAAGGAATACGTATAACAGCGGCTGCATGGAACTGCTGGTTCTGGAGGAAGTGACTCTGATTCGCTGAAGAGGAGGATAGAAATATGCTTAAAAAAGCCGGACTTATGGCTGCAGGCATCGTGGTCGGACTGGTGATCACCGGAGTCCTGATGGAGCAGGAACGGCGTCGGGAGGAAGAGGCTTCCGGCGGCGCTGAAAAAAAGAACGGCCTCTACGCCGAGATCAGCGGAAACACCGTGCGCATGTATGAATTAAAAGACGGGCATTTCTGCGGATATACCGAGACAAAAGTCTTTGAGAGCAGCGACAAGGCCATGGAATGGGTGGTCAAAGAGACAGATGCCAAGCTGATCATCAAGGGAGAGGACACCTGACTGCTGCCGGCAGGCACAGGATGACCACTGGCAGGCATGTCATTTACAGCTGCGGATGACGGCAGGTCTGCGGCTTGCAGAATACTTTTACCGGCAGACTCAGCAGCAATCATTTCAGGCAGAAAAAGCCTGACCGTAATCGTTTGAGGAGACACAGCATATGAGTGCTTTCGGTCATTTTTATCTTGATAAAGAAAAAGACATCATCGTCGACCTCTTCATGGAGAGCGGTGCGCTTTCCTATGTGCTGCGCACCCCCAACCACTCGACGGGCAATCTGATCACCAACCTGGCAGACCTCTGCGGTCTCTCGATCAGCTTCGACGAGGACGGTCTCAAAGTAGTAAGGGGAGAGATTCCCTGCTATATCGACGACTCCAACAGGGCTGTCTATATCCTGAGGCTGGGCGACACCAAAGTCGCCAATATTTATCCGGACGGAACCATAGAGCGGAAGGCATCCATTCCCGCCATCGCCAAGACCCTGATGAGCCAGACCAAAAATTATGACCTGGGTACCTGGCACACACTGGTCAAGACATATATTCCAAGGGACTATAAATTCCGCACAGACCTCCACACCCACATGAACGCGAATCTGGATCCCGACATCCTGATCGCCCTGGGCATCCACCACCAGATCCGTTATCCCCTCTACTACATACGCAAACTGAAGCTGCGCTGCACACCGGAGCAGGAAAAAGTCCTGGCCCGGCGGAGGGCTGTGACCGCTGAGCGCTTCACGGATTCGCCCCTGCGGGGGAAATATCTGACCCGGAGGATCAACGACAACACCTTCATCAATTTCGCGGATTTCATCCTGGCGGACCCCGATAACGCCGCCTATAACATTCCACTCATCCGGGCATCCCTGGCTATCCTCAAGGACGGACAGGCAGTCTTTTCCAATCTGGAAAAGGTCTACCTCTACCGCTATGTTTTTACCAAGGGCGTGCCCGCTGACGACCCTGTTGATCTGAACAAATATCAGCCCGTGCCGGACAGGGAGATCGCCGATGCGCTTGTCCGTATGGAAAAAGACCGCACCAACCCTGACTATGCCGGTTTTTCCCTGCTGCAGAACAAACTTCTCTGGGTCGCCAGAGGCTGTCAGAAGCGCGGGATCTGCTACATGGAAATCTCCGACACCGGGCTGGTAAAGCCCGACCAGGCAGCGTCGCTTCTGGGGCAGATCCATGAATGCATGCCCGCCATTATCCGGGATACGGGTGTCGTGCTCCGCTTTCTGGCTTCTTTCAGACGGATCCCGCTGACCATCGTCCGCGATCAGGTGGAGCCCCAGAGGGTGGTCCAGGATCAGGTCAGGACTCTTCGGGCTGTCGCCTGCGACCCCTACGTGGCCGGATCCGATATCATCGGCGAAGAGATCAACGATATCCGCGACCTGAAGCCGCTGATCAAAGAGCTTGTCTCCATAGCCGGAGCACATCCGGGCTTTGTCATCCGGATCCATGCCGGTGAGAACGACTCCCTCAAAAACAATGTGGCTGAGAGCCTGCGCTGTGTAAAAGATTCCCTGGCCCCGGGCCAGCCCATGCCTGCCGTGAGGATCGGCCACGGCCTCTATACCGCCAACCTGAAATCCCGCAGAGGAAAACAGCTCATCGAAGACCTGAAGGAATCCGGCACCGTTCTGGAATTCCAGCTGACCTCCAATGTCCGTCTCAACAATCTCAGCATCCTGCGCCGGCACCCCCTGAAACAGTACCTGGCAAACGGCGTTTACTGTGTCCAGGGCACCGACGGAGGCGCCATCTACGGGACAGATTCCATCGATGAACAACTGGCTCTGGAGCGCCTTCTGGACCTCTCCTATGAAGAGATGCTGGCCATGCGCAAGGCAGAGGACCGGGTGCTTGCAGCCTGCCTGGATACTTTCAGCCGCAAAAAGACTGCGTTTGCGAATCTCTGCGGAAATGATAAGCCGGAGGTCTACCTGGAAAAACAGATCCGGAAAGAACCCGTCCCGGACCGCCCCCTCATGATCGGCCGCGGCCACCTGGAGAGCCTTGCCTGTCTGGGAGACCGTGTCAGGGAAATGCCCAGGGACAAAGTCCCTGTCATTGTCCTGGGCGGCAGTTTCAACACCGACCGCAGGGCCACCCGCATGCAGGAATGGGCCGGGGAACTGCTGCGGCGCATTGTGAAGGGATCCGACCCCGAAAAGGTCTTTTTCGTGATCGGCTACAAAATGCTGGCCTATGAAAGAGAACTGGTCCGTCTCTGCGAGGGCAGGTTCGAGATTTTTGCGATCGTCCCCACACAGCTGACAGAACAGGAAGCCGCCAGGCTGAAAAAGAGCGGTGTCGGAATCCGAATCTCCATCGAGTCCGTCGGAATGGGACTGTACAAAAGTTTTTCTTATGAAATCTTCAAGCGCCGCCCCTCAGTCGTCGCGGCCCTGGACGGCAACTCTGCCGGCACCAACGTGATCCAGGAGGCCAGAAACGGCAAGCGCAGATCCAGAATCTTCGTCAACCGCCACGCTGTCAGCCTCTACTCCAAAGCACAGACTCTGCAAGGCTACGCCGGGATCATAGACAACCCCGACGCAGCAGGCCGGATCCTCAGGGCAATAGACAGCGTGTGGAAAGAAATGCAGGAAAGCGACTGGTTCGTGAGCGATGAAACTCCCTCGCAATAAAAATCATCAGCGGGAATGTCCATGCTATTTTAGGTAATAATCGGGAAAAAAATGAAGGGAATCGGAATTGACACCGGCGGAACCTGCACGGATGCCGTCATATATGACTTTGAAAACGGACGTGTGCTCGCGGAAGCCAAAACACTGACTACACACCAGGATCTGAAAATCGGTATCGGAGAAGTCCTGCGGCAGCTCCCGCAGGATCTGCTGAGGGAGTGCGGACAGGCGGCGCTGTCGACGACACTGGCCACCAACGCCTGCGTTGAAAATCTGGGAGGAAAGGGAAAAATCATTTTCCTGGGCGTATCCCGGAAAGTCTTCATGGATACATGGCGCAGCTATGGATTCCGCTCCCTCGACGACATCATGCTTGTGGACTGCCGCATTCTGCCTGATCCCGCAGCGTCAGAAGAACCCGACTGGGAAATGCTGCGCAGCAGAATCCCGGCCTTTCTGGCAGACTGCGACTGCGTCAGTATCGTGCAGCTTTTCTCCGCGGACCACAATGGCGCCTATGAACTGCGGACCAGAGATATTATACGGGAATTCCCCCAGTTTCAGAACATACCTGTTATTCTGGGCAATACCCTCTTTGCCGACCGCAATGCCATCCGACGCGGTGCCGGCGCGCTTTTAAATGCCCGCCTGGTCCCCGTTATCCACGCTTTCATGGCCGCCATCAAAGAAGTCTTCGCCTCCATGAACCTGGACATGCCCATCACTATCATCCGCAGCGACGGCTCGCAGATGTCCGACTCCTTCGCACAGGAACGCCCTGTCGAGACGCTGCTGTGCGGTCCTGCCGCCAGCGTGATCGGCGCCTGCACCCTGTCTGATTCCCCCAATGCCATCGTGGTCGACATGGGCGGAACCACCACGGATATAGCCCTGGTCAAAAACCGCATCGTCAGACGGGCGGAAGCCGGCATAAAGGTGGGTGACTGGAAAACTTTTGTCAAGGGACTCTATGTCGACACATTCGGTCTGGGAGGCGATACCCGCGTCTATTACGACCGCGGAGGCCGGGTCCGCCTGGGAAAAAACCGCGTCCAGCCTCTCTGCGTCCTGGCATCGGAATACCCCGGTGTCCTGGAAGAGCTTCGGTCTCTCGATGAATCAGGCCGTCTGAATATCATCCCTTTACATGAATTTTTTATTCTTCTGAAAGATATCGAAGATGACGGATCCGGACATTTTTTCAACAGTGAGCGCGCCCTCTGCCGTGCCCTCAAAAAAGGCCCTCTCTCCTACGAGAAGGCCTGTGCCGTCATCGGAAAAGATATTTATACTGCGGATTTCAGCAGACTGGAATCTGCCCGGGTCATCCTTCGCTGCGGCCTGACGCCCACGGATTTCATGCATATCCGCGGGGATTACAGCGCTTTTTCCACAGAGGCATCCATGCGGGCTGCCGCATTTTTCGTGCGCAGCTGTGAGGCGGAAGACATTGAATCCCTGGCCCGTATGGCCTACGACCTGGTGACAGAGCGCCTTTACAAAAACATCGTTCGTGTACTCCTGACCACAGAGTGTGCTCCCCTCGCAAAAGATCCTTTTGACAGGCAGATGAACGACCTCATCGACTGCTCCTGGCAGCTGGCGTATAAGGGCCGCAGAGCAAACAGCTGCTTCCTCCCCGGTATTTTCGAGACACACGCCAGGCTGGTCGGCGCAGGTGCCCCGACCCATATCTTCCTGCCCCGGGTCGCTAAAATGCTGGGCACAAGAGCAGTGCTCCCCCAACACGCTTCCGTAGCAAACGCAGTCGGCGCGATCACAGGCCAGGTCACTGCCATCACAGAGATCAGCCTCACCCCCCTTGCAGGAGACGACTACGGCGCCGTCGTTGTCGTCACTCCCCACACCCGCAGGATCTTCAATTCCCGCGCAAAGGCACTCTCCTTTGCAAAAAAAGAAGGCCGCAAAATCGCTGAGGAAAAAGCCCGCTCCCAGGGCGCCAGAGGCAGCATTACTGTCCGGGAAGAAGTCATACGCAACGACTCTACAATGGGCTACGGAAAAATCTGGCTGGGCGATACTCTGCGCTATACGGCTTCCGGAAGCTCCATTCGGTAAATCCTTTCCTTTGCCTTTGCGGCGTTGGCAAAATACTTTTCCCGGTACTTTTTCCGATACTTTTCACGATCTCCCGAGACTTCCCGAAGGTTCAAAAAACAGGATAGAGGCGGCATCAAAAACAGGATAGAGGCGGCATCAAAAAACAGGATAGAGGCGGCAGCGCCGCCCTCTACCCCCGACCGCCCCTTGTCCGCCGCAAGGTAGAAAAAGTCATTAAAAGAGCCGTGTCATAAAAAGCGTGCAGTCCGTTCAATGTGATCACCCGAACGAACCGCACGCTTTTCATAACAATTTATTTCATGGGCTGCCCATTTGTCGGGCAACTCATTTCATTACAATCTATTTCATTACAATTTTAATCCCCAGGCCTTCTCAATCTCTGCTCTTGTGATCCGCAGCTGTTCAATCTGCTTCTCGTTTTCACCCTTCTGCAGGATTTTCAGCAAATATCCCTGCTCTTTCACTATAGTCCGGGTCACTTTCAGTTGCAGGTCAAAGGCCATACAACAGTAAGTAATCGTATTGTCAAAGACGCTCTTTGTTAGCTTTCTGGGCACACACTGGTGGGCATAAACACACGCCATGATCTCATCACCTGCCATGGGGGCATCCGTAAACCTGTCCCGGCCTGTCCCCAATATTTCTTCAAATCTCCCCATATCATGCAAAATCCCGAGGAACCAGGCCAGATCGATATCGTCACTTCCCAGCCCCAGCCCCTCAGCTATCATCTCTGCCGCCTTTGCGACACGGAAAGTATGGAGTATTTTCCAATCTATGTCTTTGAGTGCCTCATTATAATTTTTCGTGTAGTTCTGAAAAACAGATACTGTTTCTATGTGATCGATCATTGTTCCCTCAATCTCTTAAGAGCTCACCCTGGAAAAACCAAAATAAAACGGAGCAGATACGCCTCTGCCCCATCCTTTGTATGCGGTATCAAAGCCCTTCCGGGCTTTAAAAACCCTCTTGTATGCAGTATCAAAGCCCTTCCGGGCTTTAAAAATCTTCCTGTTTCGTTCGAATAGAAATCAGATACATCCTGGCGGACACGCTGTGTATGAGTGCTTAGACGTTCCCGGCGAAGCATATGAAGCGGTCGGGTCAAATGCCCGGCCCTCACGGCCGGGCATTTGTTGTCTACCTGTCCGAGTATGTCGCATCTTCAATGCGACATACGAGTTTAGACATTGCCCGACCGCTTCTTATGCGAGCCCTGGAACGTCTGCACGAAGGAAATGCGTGTCCAAAGGATGTATAATTTCTTATTCTTTCACCACATCCGTCACTTTGACCTTGTGATCATACCAATTTCCCTTTGTGCCGACAAGCGCGCAGTCAAATTCCTGGTCGATCGCAGGCACGGGGATATCAAATCCGTACACTTCATCTGTAGTTCCGTCGGTGTAGTCCACCTTGTCAGTTGTGGGCTGCAGCAGGGCTGCGCCCTCTTTCTGTGCCTCCTCGGCAGTTCCCTGGAAGAGGTTGACGATTTTTTTGGAAGCCAGGCTGACATGGATGGTCATCTTTCCGTCTTTCACGGTCAGAATGCCCTTATCCTCTTTTGCCTCGTTCACATGGAACATACCGCTGTCGGTGGTAAAGGTCGCTGTATAGGTTCCGTCCTCAAGGGCTGCGCTTTCTGCTGCTGCAGCGGATGTGGAGCCTTCGTCAGCTTTTGCCTCTCCGTTGATTGCCTCTCCGGCGTGCTCGACATAGAGTGCCTGGACTTCCGGAATGCGGCCAAGGCCTTCAATCTGGGTATCGATCTTCTCGAAGCCGCCGTCGGCGGTAAACATGCTCTTCCAGGAATCCTCGTCGTCGCCTGCCATGTCGTTGTTGGCGTGATCGCCTGCCACGACCATCAGGGGGCGAAGGATCACCTTCTTATAACCTGCCTTTTTGACTGCGGCAATGATGTTTTCACAGGAAGTCTCTTCGGGCTCACCCTCGACAGTTCCGACAAAAACATTCTTGTAGCCCAGCTTGTCCATCTGGGTCTGCATCTGGCTGTAGGTCACTTTGGCGACATGCGCGGTCCCGTGTCCCATGAAGACAAAAGCGGTTCCGTCTTCTGCCGCTGCATCGATGCTGTCAAATCCGGCGACTTTGACGGCCTCTGCCACGACTGCCTTTGCGACTGTTTCCTTGTCGTCATTGATGACTGTGGCATCCTTCCCGACTTCGCCCAGAAGGGGCTCCGCGACCTTTACAGATTCAAAATCGCCTTCGACAGCCTTTACGGCTTCCATGAGTTCATCGTACTCAGCGCCGTGCATCAGGTGTGTGGGCTGGATCACAAGGTTCTTGACACCGTTTTCTTTTGCGCGGGCAAGAGCCTGAGCTACGTTGTCGATGACCTCGCCGTCGCGGGCCTGCACATGGTTGATGATGATCTGGGCAGTGAATCCTCTGCGGACCGACCAGTCGGGATATGCCTCCTGCAGGGCCTTCTCGATCCCGCCGATATCTGTCGCGCGGCTCTCATTGAAGGAAGTACCGAAGCTCACGACCAGCAGTTCGTTCTCGCCAATCTCATCCCCATTGAGCGGGTCGTCCAGGGAAGCGTCGCCCGTATCGCGTCCGAAGTAATCAGGGTCTGCTTCTTCGCCTTCCACCATAGCCTTCTGCTCATCTGTCAGGGCATCCCAGGCAGCCTTTGCTGCTGCGATGTCGTCGTCAGTTGTATCAGTGCGCTCCTGCACATAAATGGCATCGATCAGAGCTCCGCACTCTTTTGCCAGTTCTTCGTCTGTCTTGTCTGTGTCCGCCGCCGCATCCGCTGTGATCGGATCTTCCTCCATGGCGTCCTCAGCGTGCTCGACATAGAGTGCCTGGACTTCCGGAATGCGTCCGAGACCCTCGATCTGGGTGTCAACCTTCTCGAAGCCGCCGTCGGCGGTAAACATGCTCTTCCAGGAATCTTCTTCGTCACCTGCCATGTCGTTGTTGGCGTGATCGCCGGCCACGACCATCAGGGGACGGAGGATGACCTTTTTGTATCCGGCCTCTTTGACTGCCGCGATAATGTTCTCGCAGGAAGTCTCTTCGGGCTCGCCCTCAACAGTTCCGATAAAAACATTCTTGTATCCCAGCTTGTCCATCTGGGTCTGCATCTGGCTGTAGGTTACCTTGGCTACGTGTGCGGTCCCGTGTCCCATGAAGACAAAAGCGGTTCCGTCTTCTGCCGCCGCGTCGATGCTGTCAAATCCGGCGGTCTTGACGGCCTCCGCCACGACTGCCTTGGCAACTGTTTCCTTGTCGTCATTGATGTCTGTGGCATCCTCGCCGACTTCACCCAGAAGGGGCTCCGCAACGCGGACTGTCTCAAAATCGCCTGCTGCCGCTTTCACGGCTTCCATCAGCTCATCGTACTCAGCGCCATGCATCAGGTGTGTGGGCTGAATCAGGAGGTTCTTGACACCGTTTTCTTTCGCGCGGGCAAGTGCCTGAGCTACGTTGTCGATGACCTCGCCGTCACGGGCCTGCACATGGTTGATGATGATCTGGGCTGTGAAACCTCTGCGGACAGACCAGTCGGGATAGGCCGCCTGCAGAGCCTTTTCGATACCGCCGATATCTGTTGCGCGGCTTTCGTTGAAGGAAGTGCCGAAGCTCACGACCAGCAGCTCGTTCTCGCCGATCTCATCCGCATTGAGCGGATCATCTGCAGCGGCATCACCGGTATCGCGTCCGAAGTAATCGGGATCCGCAAATTCTCCGGCTACCATTTCTTTCTGCTCGTCTGTCAGGGCATCCCAGGCATCCTTAGCCGCCGCGATGTCCGCATCGGTCGTCTCTGTGCGCTCCTGCACATAGATGGCATCGATCAGAGCCGCGCACTCCGCAGCCAGCTCCTCATCTGTCTTGGCTGCCTGCGCGCCTGTATCCGCTGCCGCAGCCGCCTCTGTCCCTGCTGTCACAGCCGTCTGGACTGCCGTGTCGGCCACAGGTGCAGCATCCACCACCGCACTGCTGTCCCCGGTGGAGACTGCCGTGTCAGTACTCTCTGTTGTCTGGCTGGTATCTGTTGCCGGAGCGGTTCCGGCTGTGCTGCCGCAGCCTGCCAGAAGCGCTCCCGTGAGGGCGGATGCCAATAGGATTGCTGTCAATTTCTTTTTCATAGTTATCCTCCTCGTTTTGAAAAAATGATAAGTTACAAGAGATCACCGGGGACGGTTCCGGCTGACTCATAAAAAAGCCCGCAGTTCTGCGGAAAAAATGAGTCAGGAAGAACCGTCCCTATTGACTCACTATTGACTCATAGCGTCTTAAACATCAGATATGATTATCAGGGCTGCCACGAGCGACAGGATCACGTACAGGATTCCATAGAGGACGTACAGTACGATCCCCCAGATCGGAACCGGCAGTCTGCCAAAGAATTCAAGGATCTTGTAGAAGGTGAAGGGGGCTAAGAGCAGGCAGGCCTGGGTCAGCACATATTTCCACAAGGACGGGTGCGGCGTTTTATTTTTCAGACAGCCCAAAGCAAAACCAATCAGCAGGCAGAACATAACGGCGATCCGGGACAGCATCTGTAAGAACTGCGCGGGTCCGGGGAGCCCTCCCGCGACGCGGTCCCAGATCGTCAGGATCAGCCAGAAGAGGAACGGCGGAAGGACCTTTTTGATCGTTGCCGCGATGACCTTGCTGCGATAGCCGGGTTTAAACCGGTGGCTGCCGAAATGTATGCCGTTCCCGCCTCGAAAAGGCATGCCGTTACCACGGCGGAAAAGCATGCCGCCACCGCTCCTGAATCCGGCAGTTTTCCTGGCCTTGTTCGCTCTTCTGCGCAGGGCGGAGTCGATGCGCAGGTTCAGCCGCGTTTCCAGAAAGGACAGGGACACTGACATGCTGCCTGTGGCGGGAAATTCATATTTTGCCGGCAGGAAGCTGGCCGCGAGCTCCATCGTAGGTTTGAAATCGTGTTCAAAACTTATATCGCTGACATCATTTTTTTCGTTCAGACAGCTGATAAAGGCGTACCGGCAGCATCTTTCAGCCCTCTTGATGTATTTTTCGCCGTGGACCTCCTCCTTCGGGTTCTTAAGTGCATAATCGATGACTCTGCGGAGCGCGTCACGCTGTGCGCTCGATCCCGCGAAGGCGGAGGTGAAATCAGCGAGAGCTTTTAAACCTTCACGCTCTTTCGGGATACTTCCGGGAGCAGAGGGGTCTCCGCTCCCGCCGCTTTCTTCGTCAATGTCAGTCACATGAAAGTGGAACATTCTTCTATAGCCGCCTATGGTCCTGAGCTGCTCATCCACGATTGGCTGTTTGTCGTCATAGCACTTGAGGAAAGCGCGCTGCAGACGGCTGCTCATCCCGGACTGCTGCAGCATGACAAGCAGGTTCTGATGGAGATGCCGCAGGAGCTCCTGTCTGCGGGCGTCGGGCAGGCCGGGCATTGCGCAGGTCATGATCTCCTGATGCACAGATTCGCCCAACTTGCGTGCACTGTATTCAGAGCGGACGCTCTTGAACCTGTCCAGGTATTCGCTGCGGATTTTTGCGGTGATACACAGGCCGATGACATCTGCACGGTGGAGCTTTTTTTTATTGCCGGAAGTGGCGATGACGATGTCATCCGGGATCATGCCGGCGAGATTGTCGGCATACTTCGCCTGCGCGTGTTTTTCGTGATTGATCACGTTCCGCACGCAGCAGGCGCATTCTTCATAGAAGCCGACGGCGGCCTCCCTGACCAGCGACGTCCCTTCCCTGTACATCTTTTCGACATCCAGCCTGTTGATCCACTGGAGGAGTGTCTGGACGCTGTTTCCGTCAGCTTGCAGGCGCGTCACTTCTTTCGACATGGCGAAGAGCATGGCGCGTGCAAACGCCTGCTGTGTATCCTTTTCCCCGAGCTGTCCGGGGGTTTTTTCGTAGAGGTCCGCAGCCTCCTCGAGGTCTTTTGAGAACCGGATGGCATTGGCATAAGGGATCAGACACCTGCTGACCGCCCGGTCGACAGCGCCGTTTTCGACAGCCCGCGCGCCGGGGGTGCCGAGGACATCGATGCAGGCGGAGACGTTCGCCGGCCTGCCGTCCCAGCTATAGTCTTCGACGCGGCATACGATCTCTTCCACCAGCTTCCGACGGAACCCGTTCCAGGCCGCGATGGTTTCCTCCTTGAACTTTTCGTCCTTCTGCTGCCTGTAAGTGGTGGATTCCTCCACCTTCGTGTTTTTGAAAAAAATATTATACAGTGAAAAAGCCATATCCCAGGCCGCGGCGGCGTGCTCCGTGTCCTCGGTCTCGCTGTTCAGCGCGATGCGGGCGCAGAGCGCGGCGTATGCCTGAATCCGCCAGGGATCCCGGAGATTCAGGACAGTTTCCCGGATCCGGTCCGGCTTGAACAGATCCATGCTGTCCTCCGCCTCTTCCGGGACGACGATGTCGTCTTTCAGTCTGTCAAATTCCTCCTTGAAAAAGCGGTACGGGATGGGCGTGCCGGACGCGCCGCTCAGGGCGATACAGGCTTTCCGGTACGCGGTGTTTTCCTCGTCCGGCCCAGGACGGGTGAAGCGGAGCGTGGTCAGCTCGTCATAGAGACGTATCTCCGGTATCAGCATTTGCGCGCGATAAGTGCCGGCTTCGCTGAGGGAGACCTCTTTCTGCATTCTGACATGCATGGCCATTTCCCTGCCGCTCAGTGTCGGCGGCGCAAGCAAGGCTTCGAACCGGTTCATACGTTTCTCCTTCCTCCGGGGAAAAAGTTGACAAAGGGATGGTTCTTTTGTCGTTTCTGGTCACACTGTGACCAGAAACGGGGCGTTTTCCATTCCAAATCGCGTTTCACGCGATGGAAAACGCCCTTGAGCCCGGTAAAGGCTGCCGGCCCGCACCAAACAGCGGAGTGTTTGGTGCGTGTGACTTGTAACCTTTTGTCAGCTTACTTCCGGCAGTTTACAATTTCACAGATCCGCATAGGGTTTCGTTGAACAGCAGGAGCGGACAAGCGATTTATGAAAAGATTTTTACGGAGTTTCCGGGGCGTTCCCCGTTTGGACTCTCAACAGTTGCATGGCCTTCTCCCAGCGAGGATATATCTCACGGATGGTCTGCAGGTATGGCTCACATTCCTCGTCCGAAGGCTGGAAACGGCAGACGAGCAAGATCTCCTGGCAGGCGCGGAGATCATCCTGGGCATGTATGTCGAAATCCTTTCGTCTGTCAGGCGGGACCTGGTTATATTGCTCGTTATATTTGTTGATGTATTTTTCGATTCTATGGGCAATGAAGGTGCAGGTTAGCCACATCGGAGGATTTTGGGGCGGCGGCGGTGGATATTCTTTGAGTATCTCCTCGAGTTCTTCAAGGATGCGCCAGGCATAGGACAGAGCAGGCTGGTCTTCGCTGTCATAAGCCTGCTGACCGGCATTTGCGGCGTTGTGGATTTCCCTGGCGATAACCCCGCCGCCTTTTTCGGATTCGGAGTTTTTCCTTTCCAGTTCACGGACCTTCTGATCGAAGACATCCTTCGGCGGATGCATTTCGATGGGCATTACGAACCCATTGATTTTTTCAAGGATCTCGTCAGCTGAAACCGCATCTCCCTCTTCAATTGCTTCCTGAAGAGCCGCGGCCATGCAGCTGAGCATCCTGTCAGCCGCGACACGCCTTTCTTCTTCGGGGTGCAGAGCGATGCGGGAGCGCGCCGCCGCGACGATCCGATTGACCTCGTCCGATGCGGGAAGTTTCGGCGGCGGAGAGGGTTCCATCTCCAGGGAAAGCCTGCTGCTTCTTGTTTCAGCCTGCGCAGTGAAACGGCTGGAGCAGTCACAGGTAATGAAGAGATAGACCTCCGTGCCGGGCGGCAGGGGTTCCTCCAGGTTTATCCGGATTTGCTTAAGCGGTTTTTTTCCTTCGAATAAGCGCAGACAGACAGCATCGGAGGTTTCCTCATTGATTGTGAATGTATGCATCCGCGTGCAGGGAAGGCCGAATCCCTTCTCCATAATCTTTAAATGCCTGCGCGCGCCGGTGATTTTGCTGTCGGTTTCTATGTAATAGTCTCTGGACAATACTGCCTTCGGGTTCAGAATCTCTCCGGGCGCGGCATCAAAACCTGTTTCGAGGAGGACCCTGCCGTCAGCGATGAATTCACAACTGTAGAATTCTCCCCTGCTTTCGTCTTCATACGGCAGTTCTTCGAAAACGAAGGCACCATTTTCCTCGAGCATAAATTCCTTCCCGCATGCATGCGTGCATCCACCGGCTTTACGCGTGACTCTGGCGTAAATGCTTTCGGGCAGATTGCCGCCCTCCGCCTGGAGGCTTCCTCTGACATTGCTTAAACCGCCGTAGCCGACTGCGGGAGCAAAGTGGGAGGTCACGGAGATGCCGGCTCCTTCCCAGGGCTCTGTCTGATGATGCCGATAGACGCCAAACGCCGCCGCCGCGATCGCCGCGCCGTATCCAACGGCCAGGTCGGGCTCATCGATCAGTGGCTTCGGCTGTTTGGTGTGCTCGGGCAGCAAGGGAGATGTGAAGTTCTCCTCAAGAATCCTGGATACAAGCGGGATGTGCGTACTGCCGCCGACGAGAAGAACGCTGTCGATTTTGTCAAGCGAAATATAGTAATGCTCTGCCGCCTCCCGCAGCGCTCTGCGGCACTCGTCAATTGTACTTTCGAGCAGAGGGCGGATCAGGTCTTCGAATTCACTTCGGCTCACGGTCGCGCTGAGGTCGACTTTCGCGCCGCTTTTATCTTCAAAAATGCCGTTCGTGGACTCGAAAAACACCTCCCCGGAACTGAGCGCTTTTTTGATGATTTCCGCACGCATCTTCAGGCGGGAGAAGCGGTGCCGGTCTTCTTCATTGTGGAAGATATCCATGCCATCGAGATCGTACCCCTTGTCAGAGTTCCGGAGCTTCTCGAGCAGATGACGCGCGAGGATGTCGTCAAAGCTGTCCCCGCCCAGGCAGCTGCTGCCAGCGATGCTCAGCACGAAAGCATCGCCTTCGTACAGACGGACGATGGAGACGTCGAACGTTCCGCCGCCAAGGTCATAGACCATGAAAATGCCATTGTCGATCTTATTTTTGAAGCAGTGGTACATCACGGCTGCTACAGGATCCTGCAGGGTGAACTCCACCTTCAGCCCGGCGAGTTCCCCGGCTTTTGTCGTGTTTTCGCGGGCATTGGAAGCAAAACATGCGGGGATCGTGACAACCGCGTGGTCCACGACATAGTCCGCGTACTCCGGGAACCCGTGCAGATACTCCTCCATCTGCTTTTTCATCTCCTTCAGGATTTTCGCGGAGACCTCGACAGGGGAGAGTTTCAGGGGGCCCGTACTGACGCGGTAACTCTCGTCACCTATGTGGCGCTTAACCGAGACGATGGGCTCAGGTACCAGGCCGCGCCGGTCTGCCGCGAACTGCCCGGCCCTGACGCCTCCGGCTTCCCCGTCATAGACAATGGCTGAAGGGAAGGTCCTGCACCCGGTTCTGTCCGTGCAGCAGACAATAGTACTGTTATCATCAGCCATCATGGCAATGACACTGCTGGTCGTACCGAGGTCGATTCCCACGCATTTGCTGATTTGCATAGATATCCCTCCCTTGAGAAATGGGCAGTTACATGACTTCTTTATCTGTTGCCTGATCCTTTTGTGCAAAAACCCCTTAAACAGATAAAAAGCGGCTGGAGAGTGCCGCCTTTTACCTTATTTCATCACGTTAAAAACCGGGAATTTTTAACAGAGCTGACAATATAAAACGAAGGCAGGAATAAGCGCTCCATTTCGTGCCGGATCATGAAATGAAACAGGGCTGAGTCCGGTCCTGCTTCCATCTGCCCCCGGCCGGGCCGTGTCCGCTGCAGGGCGGAAAAACACCTCACGCGGGCCGTGTCATAAAAAGAGGAGGCATTTTCGCTGTATACACGCGAAAATGCCCCCGCAAATTCATCACGTCACCGCTGTTCCCACCGAACAGGGTATCCATTCTGCATCTGCAGCAAGTATCCTGGCTTGGCTTCATCCTCCGTCCCGTCTTCCCGGAAAGATCCTCAGATAGTCTCGCGTAAAACATCCGATTATCTGATTAATCGGTTCTGTCTGAGCTTCTGATTAATCTGATCTTTCTAAATGATCTGTTTGATCTGATCTGTCTGATCAATCTCTTCCAGTGACTCCCGCGGCTTCGTTTTTGCGGCGCCGCAGGCAGGGACTTTGTCTGCCTCACAGTAGCGGGGGCTGCTCCGGTTTTGAACCGGATTCCTTGTCAGGCTCCGAAGAGCACTGCAAATGCATTAAAATTTTTGACTACACGTATTATAACATAAACGAATCCTGATATTGGTACTTTTTTAAACTTAGTTCGGGAAGTATTCCGGAAACAGGTCCGGAAATCCTAAAATACGGAAATTATCAGGCGTAGAACTCATCCACTGCGTCAAAGAAGGCCTGGATGTTCTCCCAGGGTGTCATGGGAGGGATATCGCAGCCGGAGGAAGGAACAAAGTTCTTGTAGGAAGCGCACTTCTCCATCAGCTTGCGGGTTGCCTCTTTGACATCCTCTACCTTGCCGTTGCGGAACTTACTGGAAGGATCGACATTGCCCATGGCAATCTTGTCTTCGGGAATCAGGGGCATCATGTCGCCCATATCGATCGCATTGCCGAAGTGGAAGACACGGCAGCCGTTGCCTACGATGGAATCGATCTGGGGAATAACACTGTTTCCGCAGTTGTGGTAGACGATCAGGAAATCATCCTCCTGGGTCGCGTCGACGATCTTCTTCATATAGTCACCGGAAAATTCCTGAGCCAGGTCGGGACCAAGCAGGCCTGCCAGAGGCTCCGCGATGACGACGCCGTTGGCGCCGACAGCCTTGTAGGCGTTGATATATTTGATGATGAACTGAGAGACCTTGTCAAGGAGTGTGTGCACCATGTCGGGCTCCTCATAGCAGTAGATCATGGCTTCCGTGACATCCATCAGTCTTCCGGCCAGAGAAAAGGGTCCGATAACGCCTGCGAAAACGGGACGGTCTGTGATCAGCTTGGCGGCCTTTTCGATTGCGTCGATATAGATCTGGGTACGTCCTGCGCCGATCTCGGGAATCTCAAGCGCATCCGCTTCTTCCTCTTCCTCGACAATGCTGCCGACGATGGTCGGAACTTCGTCGTCAGAGAAAACGACCTGGGAACCGAAGGCCTCTGCCTCAAGGGACAGGTCCATCATAGAGACTGAGCCGCATGCCTCCGGTGTGAGGTCAGCGACGATCTTCATAGCCTGCGCCTGCAGGTCACTGGACTGCACCAGCTCCTTCACGCTGATCCCCATCTTCTGGATCGCGGGGAAGGACAGTACCAGAAATCCCTGCTTCTTCTCTGCGGCAATCGCGTCATCAACCCATTTCATCATATTGATCTTTTCCATGTTCCGCCTCCTTGACATTCAACATTCCATTCGGGTTTAAAAGCGTTAAAAAAGGTTTTCATTACCAATGTTTTTACTCAGCCTGAAGGATATCCTGAAGGGTATCTGCCTGCCCGGCCGGCGATTCCTGCCATGCAGATCATCGCCCCGGAACAGATCCCCGGATCAGCTCCTTCATTTGCTTGTATTATATTTCGCCGCCTCTTCGGATTATCAGATTTTCTGTATTTTGTTTGGTAGTTATTTTGGTTATAAAAGGGGCTGACTGCTCCCGCCGCCCCTGCGGAGAGGATAATGCAGCGGGTATGGGTTTCGTTATACCCTTGATTTTCCTGAAAACCGCACATTCTTCTACAATAAAAATACCAGAAAAAGTGAAAAAATCACCAATCCCGCGCTTATCCGATAAAAATTCCATTTTTTACCGGATTTCAATACCGATCCGCCTGAAAGCAAGGCATTCGCGTCCGCTTTCCCCGCTGCTTTAAGCACACTTATCTGAACAGTACACAGCCCGTAAAAGTAACGGTATTTCTGCCGTAATAATAGGGCGTGTCCGCGCTTTTACATACATCCGTGACCAGAAGTCCGTAGGCTTCCATCGAAGTAAATGCCCTGTCGGGAAAGCGGCAGGGGGCATCCGGATAGGTGCAGTCCGCACACTGCTGTCCGCATCCTCCGCTTCCCATGGGCAGAAAGGCTTCCTCCCCCATGTCGCGCAGGCGGCCGACATATTGCAGAAAGCGGTCGCGCTGTGTCACCTGGGCTTCTTCGATCGCTTCGCCGTCGAACTCATCCTCCATCTGCGCAGTGGTCTGCAGAATGATCCCCCATTTAAACTGCCTGGCTTTTTTCCTGCTGTCCGCAAGGGTCCCGCAGGCAGGCGGACAGGTCCAGAGCCTTCCGTAATTGCCGCATTTGTTGGCTTTGCACATATCGCGGACTTCCTTGAGAAAATTCAGATCCTTCGTCTCAAAAATGCCTCTGCCCGCAAATCCGATCTCCTCCGCAAGCGCGGCGGCTGTCTCTTTGGTCATATTGTGATGAAACCTCCTGTAAAAGCGCTCTGTCCGCGCAGAAAATCAATCCTTCCCGGTCACGCCCTGAAGCCTCTCGAATTTCATGACGGTCTAAAAAGTCACGTTCAGTCCTGCTCCGGGAAAAACATGTTGTCCATGTAGAGGTCGCTGAAGAGAGGGTTCTCCGCCAGGGCAGTTTCCTCTGCATTTTTTCCGACTGCGCGCATGCGCTCGAGGACAGAAGGATCGCAGGCCGCCATCACGGCGCCTGCAAGGGAACTGTTGCCCACAGGAACCATCCTGTCCAGCAGTTCCTCCGGCAGCAGACCGATCCCGACCGCCTTTTCCAGATTGATCTTCTGGCCGAAGCCGCCCGCAATATAAAGCTTTCCGATCTGATCGTAGTCTGTTCCGTATTCTTCCAGCAGGACCTCCAGTCCCGCACGGACAGCGGACTTGGCCAGCTGTACTTCGCGGACATCCTTGTTGGTAAACACAATCCCTTCCGCGACCGGGAAACCGTCGTCAAAATATTCATCATCCAGGAGTCCTGTCTCATCGACCAGTTCCTCTTTCAGAAGCTCGTAGACAGTCTCCAGAACACCCGTCCCGCAAAGACCGACAGGCGGAAGATTCCCGATCGTTTCCACTCGTGTCTCGCCGTCGTTAATCTCCACACTCCTGACAGCTCCGGGAATACCCGCTACTCCGCAGCTGATATTGCCGCCCTCAAAAGCGGGGCCGGCCGCCGTGGATGCCGATATGATGCGGTCACGATTTCCGATCGCCATCTCGCCGTTGGTTCCCAGGTCCACGAGAATACAGATTTCCTCGCTCTGATCGATCCCGCAGGCAACGATGCCGCTCACAATATCCGCACCGACAAAGGTGCTGATTCCAGGAAGAATCGTCATATTTTCATATTCGTGCAGAGAAATATCGACCGGCGTGTAGGGGGCAACTCCAAGCGTGTGGCAGGAGAGACCCTGGAGCAGGTGTTCCATAGTCGAATTACCGCTGATTATCATGCGGGTATCCTGCGCCAGACCCAGTTTTTCCCGCAGCAGATCCAGATCCGCGCGGATGCTCTTCTGCAGCAGGCCGCCCTTGCCCTGATTGGAGGCCTCCATTCTGCTGATGACATCGGCTCCCCAGCTTCTCTGGTGATTAATGCCTGTGGAAGTCCCCAGAATCCTTCCGCTTCCGGTGTCCACAGCGGACATTGCGATCGTTGTCGTACCGATATCGACGGCCGCCATTATTTCACCTTCTGAAGCCGCAGGAACCTTTTGTGCCGGTTCAGAATTTCCGTGTGTCTGCCCGGATATCCCGCCTTCCTCGGTTTCCTTCTGTCCCGGGTTCTGACCGGGGGTCCCATTCAGAGAAAAGCCGGACGCCACGTGCATCTGTTTCTCGTCCCCTGCCTCGATTTCAATGACAGCGCCGTTCACGGCTGCAGTCCTGCAGGCAAGGCGCACACCGGCCGCGATCTCCGCTTCTGTCAGGACCTTGCGGTCTGCCTGCGATGGCGCGGGCGGATTCTGGACAAAGCGGACCCTGCACTTGCCGCAGGTCCCGTTCCCGCCGCAGGGAGCCGGAATATATTCCCCCTGTGCCTGCAATGCCTGCAGAACGCTTGTGCCCTCTCCAATGTTCTCAATCCGGATCGCGTGTCCCACTCTTTTTTCCTCCTCAGGCAGGTTCATACTTGTGGCTATGAGCATGGCTCACAGACTCATATGATTAAAGCCACGCGCTGATTCGCGCGTCCCGCGCTCTGGCGCTCCCGCATCACTTAACAAATCATGCCCCCGCTTTGTCCGCGGGGGCATGCAATTCTCCTTGCATAGCGCCTTAAGGCGCAGACTCTGCTTGAGCCGCGGAGTCATGTTTCAACCGCGGAGTCCTGCTTCAAGACGTATAAATCACAGAATAATCAGGCACTGACAAATTCGACCGCCTTCTCAGCCGCACTCGGAGCATCTTCTGTGTAGGCATCGGCACCGATGCTGTCTGCAAACTCCTGTGTGACAGGAGCGCCGCCGACCATGATCTTGACCTTGTCACGGATACCGGCTTCTTCCGCAGCCTTGACCACCTCACCCATCATGGGCATGGTCGTTGTAAGAAGTGCGGACATTCCGATAATATCGGCGTTCTCATCGATCGCCGCCTGAACGAATTTCTCCGGTGCCACATCGACGCCGAGATCAACCACTTCAAAGCCCTTGCCTTCAAACATCATGATGACAAGATTCTTGCCGATATCATGCAGGTCGCCCTGGACGGTTCCCATTACGATTTTGCCCCTGCCGGTGGCACCCTCTTCGGACAGATAGGGCTTGAGGACCTCCGATCCCGCCTTCATGGCACGTGCGGAAACCAGTACCTGGGGGACAAAGATCTCGTTTGCCTTGAACTTTGCGCCGACGACATCCATACCTGCCAGAAGTCCCTGGGTCAG
>Ga0256407_10004199_pt1 | contig 24396 bp, 21 predicted proteins | sample RumenRJG_04DNA_FD_193489 | JGI IMG/M metagenome (GOLD analysis project Ga0256407, IMG submission 193489) | Bovine rumen microbial communities from Lethbridge, Alberta, Canada - RJG_04 | ecosystem: Host-associated > Mammals > Digestive system > Stomach > Rumen | place: Canada: Alberta... | reverse complement strand
ATGAAGGATGTCTAAAGGCTGTGTTCAGGGTCTATCAGATGGACTATCCTGACTACCGCTTTTACGATACCCTCGCAGCAGCCCGCCGACAGTTCGGTCATTCGCTGCCCAATCATCAGCTCCACACTGTTGCAGCCGCCTGTGGTTACGACCTTCAGAATCATCATCATGCCCTGGCCGATGCTGAAGCTTGTGCCGCAATAGCCCTGTATATTTTGTGAACAGTTTCTGTAGCTACCAGTATTCTCTTATTACTTCCCCTTTCTGAATTCTCTAGGCGATATGCCCTTCATGCGGGTGAAGAACTTGGTGAAGGCTGCTTAACCTGATGTCAACTGGAAAAAAGGAAAGTGGCTGAACAGCGCCGTTGTTAATTCGTCGAATGACAGGGCGCATTTCGTCGAAAGTGGTTTGGGGCGTGTGATTATTTGCCATACCTTTGCATCAAAAAACAAGCAAGAAGCAAAAGCGTATGAAACAAATGAATCAATTCAGGTTAATCCTCGTGACAATGATGCTGACTATCTCAGCAGTAGTAATGGCCCAGAAAACCACCGTAACGGGTGTGCTGATGGACAAGACGCTGAACGAAGGCGAGCCCTTCGCTACCGTTCGTGTATTCAAGGCCGACAAGCAGGACAAGCCCGTGGCCATGTTCCTAACTGACGAGAACGGCAAGTTCTCGCAGCAGTTGAAGGGCAAGGGCCGTTTCGACATGGTGTTCAGCAGCGTCGGCAAGGAAGAACTGCACCAGACCATCGAGTTGGGTAAAGAGACGTATGTCGACCTCGGCACTATATATATTAAGGATAGCGAGACGATGCTGAAGGGTGTGGAAATTGTAGCCCAGAAACCGCTGGTGAAGATGGAGGTGGACAAGATGAGCTACAACGTGGCAGAGGACGAGGACTCGAAGACGTACACCGTGCTCGACATGCTACGCAAGGTGCCTAAGGTGACGGTCGACGGTCAGGACAATATCAGCGTCAACGGATCATCGTCGTTCAAGGTGTATGTTGATGGTCTGCCCAATGTGATGTTCTCGTCGAACCCCTCGATGGTATTCAAGAGCATGCCCGCCAGTGCTGTGAAGAGTATTGAAGTGGTGACGAACCCTGGTGCGAAGTACGATGCTGAGGGTGCCGCAGGCATTCTGAACATCGTGATGAACAAGCAGGGCGGTCCGCAGGGTGGGGCAGCACCGAGCATGAATGGCTATAATGGTACGATTCGTGCTACTGCTGGTAACCGTCAGCTGGGTGGCAGTGCCTTCGTGAGTGGTCAGCAGGGCAAGCTGTCGTACAGCGCCAACTTGATGACCAGTTATAACACGCCTGGCAATACTACCACTGAGATGGAACAGACGCAGGAGAATGGCTCCTCGCAGATACTGACTTCTGAGAACGATATCAAGACGCCGTTCACGATGGGAAGTCTGACGCTTGGTTACCAGATCGACTCTATGAGTGTGCTGAACGCGACGGCATCTGTCAACAGTATGTCCATCAAGACCAATGGCACCAGTTCGACCACGCTCTCATCGCCTTACTCCTCAGCGCCATTTACCTATGGCAGCACCACCGATATGAAGAATTCACGTACGTCGTTCAGCGGCAGTCTGGACTACCAGCGTTTCTTCAACAAGGAACGCACGCAGTCGCTAGCCTTCACCTATCAGCTGGAGTACAGTCCTGCAACGACCAAGATGACCAACAACTTCGGTACCAGTTCGGAATATATCGACCTGACGAACCGATATTCTGACAACAAGGACAAAACCACCAACCACATCTTCCAGTTGGACTACACCATGCCCGTCGGCATGGGCCAGTCGCTGGCTTTAGGCAGCAAGCTGCAACTGCACGACGCCACCTCTGACTCGAAATACTATCTGAAGGATGTCTATGACCCCTCGTCAAGTTCGGAATATGAATACAAGAACAAAATCCTGGCCGGATACGGTGAGTACACAGGCAAATGGAACCAGTTTAGCGGTAAGGCTGGCCTGCGCTACGAATATACCTGGCAGGATGTGGAGTATCATCTGGGCAATGGTGATGACTTCAAGACCAGCTACGGATCGCTGGTGCCCTCGGCCAGTGTGCAGTACAACCTCAGCACAGGCAGTAACCTCGGCCTGACCTACAACATGCGCATTTCGCGTCCTGGCATCTCTTATTTGAATCCCTACATCGACAAAACCAACCCCATCGCCCTGACCTATGGTAATCCTGACTTGGACGTGGAGAAAGCCCACAACATGTCGATAGTCTACAACATGTTCACCTCAAAGTTGATGCTCAACCTGGACCTGCACCACAACTTCACTGATAACGGCATCTCACAGTACAGCTTCTATGATGATAACAATATCTTGAATACCACATACGGCAACGTGGTGAAGAGCCATCAGACTGGCATGAACGCATACGTCAACTACCTATTGGCCAAAAACACGCGTCTCTTTATGAACGGTGGCGTGAACTATATGGACCTGAAAAGCGACGCCCTCGGCCAGAATAACAGCGGATGGACAGCCAATATCATGGCCGGTTTACAGCAGACACTGCCTTGGGACCTGAAACTCAGTGCCTTTGCCATTGCTTCGACAAAGAGCTACACTTTGCAAGGATGGAGCGGTGGATTCAACCTGCTCACCGCCAGCATTTCGAAATCACTGCTGAACGACAAGCTGAACTTGAGTATCTCAGGCCTGACAGGTCTTAACGATGGTGGCAGCATCATGATAGAGAGCAACAGCCGCGGCAAGGACTTCAGCAGCCACAACAAGGTCAAGGTGCCCATCTATGGTTTCTCGTTCACCGTCAGCTACACCTTCGGCAACTCGAAGATGGCCGCCAAGCAGCGTGTCAGCCGTGTGAAGGATGACTTTATCGAACAACAGTCACAGGGTGAAATGATAAACAGCGTAGGAAATGTTGCGCAATAATTTTGCAGTTTCAATAATATTTTCTATCTTTGCCACACAAAATGAAGAAGATTGAGAAAAAAGACATCTGGCTGTTTGCTGCACAAGTGGCAGTTTGGGCATTGGTGCTGTTCGCAATGCCACTGGCCACCTTCCTGAGCACACAGGACGTAAACGCTACACGAACGTCGTTCTATGTGGTGTGGGGACTGTTCCAGGCGCCGCTGGTCGTGTACTTCGCCAACTTCTATCTGTTAGGGCCTTACCTCTTCTTCAAGTGCCGCTATTGGATGTTTGTGCTTATCAACCTCGGGCTCATCCTCGGGCTGAACTCGCAGTTCTTCATGGTCTATTACTATAGGAACAATATCCCCAACATGCCCGAGATGGATGCCAACATGTGGATAGGTTTCTTCTCGGGCTTCCTGATGTTCCTGGTGCTGAACTGTGTGATAGTAGCCGTAGCCATCGGCATCCGCCACTTCATCCGTACACGCCAGATTCGTCAGCAGCTGAAGGAAGAAAAGGCAAAGAATACGGAGGCTGAACTGGCATGGCTGAAGAACCAGATTAATCCGCACTTCCTCTTCAACACCCTAAACAACATCAGCAGTCTGACGCAGATTGACCCCGATGCGGCCCAGGATGCCATTGCCCAGTTGAGCGACCTGTTGCGCTATGCGATGTATGAGACCAACAAGAAAACGGTACCCATTCAGGGCGAGGTGGAGTTCATGCGCAATTATATCTCGCTGATGAAGCTACGTTGCAACGAGATGACGACGGTCAATGTTCAGTGGTCAATTGTCAATGGTCAATCAGAGGTGGCCCCCCTGCTTTTCATCTCACTCATCGAAAATGCCTTCAAGCATGGTGTGAGCAGCAACCGGAGTTCAACGATTGACATCAGCCTGGAACAAAAGGACAACAGCGTCGTCTTCACCTGCGACAATACGAATTACCCTAAGGATGACGCTGACCGCAGTGGTTCAGGCATAGGCTTAGAGAACACACGCCGCCGTCTGGACCTCATGTACGCCAACCGCTACAGTTGGCAGCAGTGGCTTGAGAATGATATTTACCACGTTTGTATTAAGTTGAACCTTTAGTGTTATGAATATATCTTGCATGATTGTCGATGACGAGCCTCTGGCTGTCAAACTACTGGAATCGTTTGTGGCAAAGACGCCAGAACTAACGTTGTTGGGCTCATTTACCGACTCCGTAGAAGCTATCAACGCCATTAAGGAACAGAATCCCAAGCTGCTCTTCCTCGATATACAGATGCCCGACCTCAACGGGATGGAGCTGTCGCACATGCTGCCCGAAAGCACTAAGGTTATCTTTACCACAGCCTTCAAGGAATATGCCTTCGAAAGCTACGAGGTCAGCGCCATCGACTTCCTGCTGAAACCTATCCGCTACAACAAGTTTATCGCTGCTGTTGAGAAGGCTCGGCAATGGTTTGATTTAAGGGAAAAGGGAGCAGCGAAAAGCGAACCATCAGCCCAAGCTGCAACTGCCAACTCTAACAAAACATCCATGTTTATCAGGGTCGACGGCGAACTGCGACAGATTAGCTTCGATAGCATCCTCTTTGTCGAGGGCATGAAGGACTATGTGCGTTTCCATTTGGAGGGTGAACGTATTCCGCTGACCACACACATGACAATGAAGGCCGTGGAGGATGTCCTGCCTACAGACACCTTTATGCGCATCAACCGCTCATATATTGTCCGCTTGGACAAGATTCGAACGGTCGACCGCAACCTCTGCGTCTATATCGGTGAAGAGATTATCCGCGTTACCGAGGCCTACCGTGAGGCTTTCGAAAGTTATGTCTCAACAGGTTGTAGATGACATAGGACTAGGGACTTCAAACGTGCCAACAGGAGCACAAGCATGAGGACAAGCTGTATCATAAAGTGATTCCACTTCAAAACAACAAGCCCCCGACCTACAGAAATGCAAGCCAGGGTCTATTGACCTTTGGTCGACGCTGCTCACGCTCGACAATCGATGCAAGCATCATTGCCCTCGCTTAATCGCAGCCTTGGGATTATATATGGAATGGCAAACAGTTATGCCATGAAGTGCTTGATGTTGCGAGCTGAAGTCTTATTAGCATCGTAGCGGACTGTCAACTCACGAGTGCGTGGATTCCAGTTGGTGTCCATCACGCCCTTCATGTTCTCGACCTTTGCCACAACTTTCTTGTGAGAGTCGTGACGGCTCACCTTGATGGTGGTGGTCTTCACGTCAGGACGATAGGCATGCGTCTTGTGCGCATCGTGGTGAGAGAGTGCTTTGTCCACCTTGTCAAAGTGAGACTCAAACTTGTGGTTATTCACTACAACGGCCTTGTCGTTCTTGCCATTGTGATGGTTACTCTTGTTACCTGCCATTGCCGGCATTGCGAATGTGATGCTCATCATCATCATGATTGCGATCACCTTATTCAGCCAATTAGTGCTCACTATTGTCTTCTTCATAATCTTCATTTTTTATAAGTTAAACTTCTGTTTCGTGAGAGGCTCTTATGTCCTTTTCACGGTGCAAAGTTAAGGCGAATCTATGGGATTTGAAAATGAAAATTCCTATTCTGCGATTCCAGAATCCCTAAACTTTCGTGGGGATTTTCCCTGAAAGAAACGATAGCTTCATAAACAATCCTAATATTTGGTGTAATGATACGAATAATAAAGGGAAAATGAGTACCTTTGCAATAAAAATGAAGTAATGAAGAATTTTGAAGAGTTGATTGGCGCAGATTATGAGAATACGATAAATAAGATTAAAAGACATTCCATTCTGGGAAATAACCAGGGAAGAAGAAACGATAGATATATGAACAAAGTACGAATCACAGCGATTCGCCAGACGGTCTATGAGGATTTGATGGCGAAATACGAGAACCCGATTGAGCATACCTGCGATGTCAGAGAGGGCCAGCAGTGGATTTCCATTGACGGCCGAAAGCCTGAAGGAATGTGTCCGTCTGCATGGGAATCCATGAGACCGTTCGTGGAATCCCTTGCCCGAGGCGAGGGCAACTTCTACGACGGATGGATGAAGAACCCGATGAGTGCGATGATCAGCTGCAACGACGGTTTCCGTCCATTCAGTTTTTATATAGAAGTGTCGAACGATTAGCTTACCAGAAGACGATGCAACTCATTACTACAATTATCTGAAATGAACAAGCCAATGAGATGATGAAGATTGATACGACAAACATGTGTTGGCATGAAAGTCTGGCATCATAAGACAATGCACAAGAAGTTCAAATATGGCCTTCCGCTGATTTTGTTGTCCCAGATAGCACTTATTTATTTCATCTGCAACTTTTCGCATTGTTTTTACGTCTAACAAACAGAGAATCGTAAAAGATCGAATATGAAGATATTAGGTAACATCATTTGGTTAATCTTTGGCGGGCTGCATACTGCCATTGAGTATTTCATCGCCGGACTGGTACTGATGATAACCATCATCGGCATTCCGTTTGGTTTGCAAAGCATGAAACTAGGCATGCTGGCCATCTGGCCGTTCGGCTCGAAGGTGAAGTGGAAGGAGTCGCAGCCGGGCTGCTTGAGCATGTTCATGAATGTCCTGTGGTTCTTCGTTGGCGGCATCTGGATTTGTCTTACCCACATCTTTTACGGCCTGCTGCTTTGCATCACCATCATCGGCATCCCCTGGGGCAAGATGCACTTCCGCTTGGCAAAGCTGGCCTTGTCACCGTTCGGTATGGAGGTCGTATAGCTGCTATTCTTGGCTTACATCGCGGTGTTGTTCCTATTTATTAAATAAAAAGGCCGCTGAATCATATGATTCAGCGGCCAATTGAAATTATCTGAGTCGAGGTGACAGGACTTGAACCTGCGACAGCCTGGTCCCAAACCAGGAACGCTACCAACTGCGCTACACCTCGTTGCCTTGAAAAGCGGGTGCAAAGGTACAAAAAAACTCCGACACCCGCAAATATTTCGGCAATTATTTTACTTGATGATGCCTTGTTCGACGAAGATTTTCTTCAGTGCGACGACAGAACGGTCGACCTGTTCCTTCGTATGCGTGGCCATCAGCGCATAACGCACGAGTGTGTCCTGTGGAGCACATGCGGGCGGAATGACTGGGTTGATGAACACACCGGCCTTGAATGCCAAAGAGGTGACGAGGAACGTCTTGTCGACGTCGCGTACGTAAAGAGGAATGATGGGGCTTTCGGTATCGCCAATTTCAAATCCTTCTTCGCGGAAACGCTGCAGGGCGTAGTGGGTGACGTCCCACAAAGCCTGGATGCGCTCGGGCTCCTTCTGGATGATGTGAAGGGCTTCCATTGCAGCAGCGGTTGCAGCAGGCGTGTTGGATGCCGAGAAGATATACGTGCGACAGGTGTGGCGCAAGAAGTTGATGGTGTCCCAGTCGGAAGCAATAAAACCACCGATAGAGGCCAGCGACTTTGAGAAAGTACCCATGATGAGATCAACCTCGTCGGTGAGTCCGAAATGGTCGCAAACACCGCGGCCCTGCTTGCCAAATACTCCGATGCCGTGTGCTTCGTCAACCATGATGGAGCAGTTGTACTTGTGCTTCAACTCGACAATCTCGGGGAGTTTGGCGAGGTCGCCCTCCATCGAGAATACGCCGTCAACAACGATGAGTTTGATGGCCTCGTAGGGGAGCTTCTGGAGCACGCGCTCGAGATCTTCCATATCGTTATGCTTATAGTGCAGCTGCTTGGCAAACGAAAGACGGCGACCGTCCACTATACTTGCGTGGTCACGATCGTCGCAGATGATATAGTCGTCCTTGCCAACTACCATTGCTAAGACGCCCTGATTGACGGAGAATCCTGTTGAGAAACACAGACAGTCGTCTTTGCCGATAAACTCTGAGATTTCCTTCTCCAGCTGTACATGCAGGTCGAGGGTACCATTGAGGAAACGGCTTCCGGCACATCCAGAGCCGTACTTGTCGAGTGCAGCCTTAGCGGCATCGATGATACGCTGGTCACCCGTAAGACCTGTATAGGCGTTAGAGCCGAACATCAAGACCTTATGGCCACCCATCTCAACCTCAGTTCCCTGCTTGCCCTCAATGGCGCGGAAATAAGGATATACGTCAGCCTCCATAAACTTCTGGGGCTCACGATAAAGCTTGTATCTTTCTTGTAATTGTCCCATAAAAATAGGTGTAGCCGAAGCCACATATTTGTTTTCAGACTGCAAAGATACACATTTTTCTTTAAACTGCGCACAAAAAATCGGATAAAATGTCATTTTTACTTAATTTATTTCAAAATATGTTCTAAAATTCAACGTTTTTTTGTAATTTTGCATTCAAATGAGTACGAAAAAACGCATCATATTCATTGTCAATCCCATTTCGGGTACTGCCAGCAAGGAACACATTCCTGAGCAGATAGCTGAGGTGATGGACGCGGAGCGCTTCGACTTCGAGGTGCGCTTTACGGAATATCGCGGCCATGCTGCCGAGATAGCCCGTGAGGCAGCCAAAGACGGTGCCGATGTTGTCGTTGCCGTGGGTGGCGATGGGACGGTGAACGAGGTGGCGCGGTCGCTGGTGCATACCGATACGGCGCTGGGTATCATCCCTTGTGGCTCTGGCAACGGACTAGCGCGCCACTTGTGTATCCCTCTGAATGTCACGAAGGCACTAGAACTGATTAATACGTGTCAGATAGAGGCGTTTGACTATGGCGTCATCAACGGTCTGCCGTTTTTCTGCACTTGCGGCATGGGCTTCGACGCGTTTATCTCGCTGAAATTTGCCGAGGCGGGCAAACGCGGACCAATCACGTATGTGGAAAACGTTTTGAAAGAGGGATTGAAATACAAGCCTGAGACGTATGAGATTGTAGATGACACGGGGACGAGCCGTTATAAGGCATTCCTCATTGCCTGTGCCAATGCGTCGCAATACGGTAATAACGCCTACATCGCTCCAGGGGCGACGATGAAGGATGGTGAGATGGACGTTATCATCATGGAACCGTTTACGGCGCTGGATGCTCCGCAGATTGCCGCCGACCTGTTTATGAAGACGCTGGGCAACAATTCGAAAATCAAGACGTTCCGTACGCGTAGCCTGCACATCCACCGCAAGGAGCCAGGGGCTATTCATTACGATGGTGATCCAATCATGACCGATAAAGACATTGACGTGCGTATTGAACATCTGGGCATCAAGATTGTCGCTAATCCCGAGGTAAGTGAAGACGAGGCTCAGCCCAATCAGGTGTTGAATGCTTTCAGCGACTTCTTTAATAATATAAATAATGTACGTGAGGACATCACGCAGGATATTGAGAAGGGTGGACGCAAGATTCAGGCCATCAACAAGGTATTATTGAGGAAATTGAGGAACTAATTGCGGTTCAGGGTTCACGGTTAAAGGTTCATGGATATACAAATTTTGATTACGTCAATCATCCTTTTTGCGGCATTTGGCTATGCCGCTTGGCGGTTGTATGATGCCTTTCGCAAGGGTGGGGACCCGTGTAAGGATTGTGAATTGAAAAAAAACTGCAAAAAATTTGGTGGAGTCCAAGATAATTCGTACCTTTGCACCCGCAAATCGCAAAAATGCTGTGCTTGACCTAAGGTCAGCCACCTATGGTGCCTTGGATGAGTGGCTTAGTCAACGGTCTGCAAAACCGTCTACGGCGGTTCGAATCCGCCAGGCACCTCAGAAGAAAAGAAAAAGGGACTCAAAATGGAGTTCCTTTTTTCTTTTTGTTATTGCCGCGTCGGGACTGCTGCCTGCGGGTTAGCCGATTTTTCGGGTCAGCCGCACTCTGTATGCGCCTTAGCGGATAAACAGCAGCTCGCGGTACTTCGGCAGCGTCCAAAGACCGTCTTCGACGATGAGTTCCAGTTTGTCAATCTCTGTGCGGATGGCCTCCATGTGAGGACAAACCGTATCATGATAGGCAATAGCGCGCTGGTGGATGTTCTCGATGCGGTTGGCCACGCGACGTGCTTCCGTCAAGTCATCAACGAGCTGTTCGATTTTCTCAGTGCGCTCGGCAATCTCCTCGATGAGTTTCATGTTACGAGACGATAGACGGTCGGCTTTGTCAGACGAGAAGACGTCCTTCATGCCCTGTACGTTCTTGATGAGCTGCGACTGATAGTGCGTCGATACGGGGATGATATGGTTCATGGCGAGGTCACCCAATACGCGGGCCTCAATCTGTACGGTCTTCACGTACATTTCCCATTTTACCTCGTTGCGAGCCTCCAGTTCCTTGCGATTCATGACTTTCGTGCTCTCGAACATCTTGACGCTACTGTCGTCCAGATAATGCTCGAAGATGACGGGGCACGACTTCTCGACGTCCAGTCCGCGCTTGGCGGCCTCTTTCACCCAAGCCTCCGAGTATCCGTTGCCGTCGAAACGGATGGGTTTGCAGGTTTTGATGTCATCCTTCAATACTTCGAGGATGGCGGGAATCTTCTGCTCGCCGGCTTTGATTTTGGCATCTACGCGCTCCTTGAAACTTGTCAGGGCTTCAGCCATTGCGGCATTCAGGGCAATCATGGCTGATGCGCAGTTGACGCTCGAACCAGGTGCACGGAACTCAAAACGGTTACCCGTAAAGGCAAAGGGCGATGTGCGGTTGCGGTCAGTATTGTCAACAATTAGGTCGGGAATCTGCGGGATGTCAATCTGCATACCCTGTTTGCCCTTCAGGTTGAAGAGTTCGTTTTTATCCGACTGCTCAATGTGGTCGAGCAATTCCGTCAGTTGGGTGCCAAGGAACGACGAGATGATAGCGGGAGGTGCCTCGTTGCCACCCAATCGGTGGGCGTTCGTCGCACTCATGATGCTTGCCTTCAGTAGTCCGTTATGCTTGTAAACAGCCATCAGCGTCTCGACGATGAATGTCACAAAACGCAGGTTCTCCTCGGGCGTCTTGCCTGGGGCGTGCAGTAATACGCCGTTATCAGCACTGAGACTCCAGTTGTTATGTTTACCGCTGCCGTTGATGCCGGCAAAGGGTTTTTCGTGCAACAATACGCGGAAACCATGATTGCGAGCTACTTTCTTCATCAGCGACATGAGCAGCATGTTATGGTCGACAGCGAGATTACACTCCTCGAAGATGGGTGCCAGCTCAAACTGGTTAGGTGCCACCTCGTTGTGGCGCGTCTTCACGGGAATGGCCAACTCCAGAGCCTGTATCTCAAGGTCTTTCATGAAGGCCTGCACACGATCGGGAATAGTGCCGAAATAGTGGTCGTCCATCTGCTGGTTCTTCGCACTCTCGTGGCCCATCAGCGTGCGGCCGGTCATCAACAGGTCAGGACGTGCGGAATAGAGCCCTTCGTCAACAAGGAAGTATTCCTGTTCCCAACCCAGGTTCACCTGCACCTTCGTCACGTCGTCGTAAAAATACTTGCAGACGTCCTTGGCGGCTTTGCCCACGGCATGCAGGGCGCGCAACAGTGGAGCCTTGTAGTCCAGTGCTTCACCCGTATATGCGATAAATATGGTAGGGATACACAGCGTGTCATCAATGATAAACACAGGGGAAGTGGGGTCCCAGGCTGAGTAGCCGCGGGCTTCGAAAGTGTTGCGGATACCGCCGTTGGGGAACGACGACGCATCGGGTTCCTGCTGTACGAGCAGTTTACCGCTGAATGCCTCAATCATGCCGCCCTTACCGTCATGCTCTACAAAGGCGTCATGCTTCTCGGCTGTACCTTCTGTCAGAGGTTGGAACCAGTGTGTATAGTGTGTCACACCCATTTCCAGTGCCCACTGCTTCATGCCTGCAGCCACCGAGTCGGCAATGCCTCTGTCCAGCGAGGCACCGTTATCCATTACGTCAATCATCTTGTCGTAGATGTTCTTCGGCAGATATTTGTACATCTTTTTGCGGTCGAAAACGTACTTGCCAAAGAATTGCGAGGGGCGCTCTTTTGGCACCTTCACCTCGACAGGATGTTTCTTAAAAGCCTCTTCTACTACCTGAAATCTTAAATCGTTTGCCATTATTTCAATTTACTATTTGACAATTTACTCTTTATCAATGAAACGGCGCGTTAGGTCGTTATAATTCTCTATGCGGCGGTCGCGGAGGAAGGGCCACCAGCGACGCACCTGCTCAGAGCGCTGCATGTCGACGTCAATGACGGTTTCCACTTCCTCGTTGGTGGGTGCTTCGTAAAGCAATTCACCCTGCGGTCCAGCTACGAACGACGTGCCCCAGAACGGCACACCATCTTCTTCACCCACGCGATTAACGGTGACGACAGGCAGTCCGTTGGCTACAGCATGTCCGCGCTGAACGGTCTGCCACGCCATGCGCTGTCGCTCTTGTTCGTCGCGCGTGTCGTTGGGATCGTAGCCGATAGCGGTGGGGTAGATCAGTATCTCCGCACCAGCCAGCGCCATCAGTCGTGCGGCCTCGGGATACCACTGATCCCAGCAAACCAATACGCCCAGACGCCCCACGCTGGTATCGATAGGTTGGAATCCCATGTCGCCGGGCGTGAAGTAGAACTTCTCGTAGTAGCCGGGGTCGTCGGGGATGTGCATCTTGCGGTATTTGCCGGCAATGGTACCGTCCTTTTCGAGTACTACCGCAGTGTTATGATATAGACCTGTGGCGCGACGTTCGAAGAGGGAAGTGATGATAACGACACCCAGTTCTTTAGCCAATACGCCATAGAACTCCGTCGAAGGGCCGGGAATGGGTTCTGCCTGGTTAAACGTCTCGACGTTCTCTTCCTGACAGAAATACAGACCGTTGTGCAATTCCTGCAGCACTACGAGTTCAGCGCCCTTTGCCGCCAGACTTCTAATCTTTTCCGCCAGACGTCGTTTGTTGTCGTCGCGGTCGGCCGTATTGTGCTGTTGTATGATACCTATCTTCATTGTCCGTGCGGATTATTTCTTCATGTCGAAACCAAGACGGATGCCGTCGTAATTCTTGCTCAGGTCACTTACCTTCTGCGCGGTTTCATTGCCGCTCATGGTTGCCAGCACCTGCAGCACAGTCAACAGTTTCTTCGACTCAAAGAGTAGGGCAATGCCGCCGTATTCGCGCTTGGCATAGCAGTTGACGCTAAGCAGCAGGCCTTGCATTGTGACCTTGGCAGTAGCCTCGTCGAACGACCACGTGCCACCCCAGCTCTTGCCGGCAATGGTAGCTTTGAAGGTCTTGTCCTCGTTGAATTGTACGACGGTATTCTGACTCGTAATGCCTGCCTTCTGGAAATACGGTGCAGCTTCCTGTTCTATCTTTGTGGCAGCCACCTCACCGCCAGCCTTCGCCAACAGGTTTTCGCTGGTAAATGCCACACCAGGGCTGTCGTAGCGCCATGTGCCGATAAGTCCCTTTTCGGTCACCTTGTCCATGCCGATAACGCTGGTGAAGATATTAGCGATCGTTCCGCCGCTGCCCATAGTCTGCAGCAGCGTTCCTGCACCACACGATGTCAAAACGGCGCCTGTCAGTGCCACTAAGTACAGCGACGCGAGGGTAATCTTCATCTTTCTCATATTCCTATTAATTGATAGTTAATTCTTCTTTGTCTGCCGCCTTCGTGATATGAATCGTCGCTCCGGGCTCGATGTTGCCATTGACGATGAGCTCCGAGATGCCGTCCTCGATGTATGTCTGGATGGCGCGCTTCAACGGGCGGGCACCGAACTGCACGTCGTAGCCCTTTTCGGCCACAAACTGCTTCGCCTCGTCCGAGAGGTCGATGGTGTAACCCATATCCCCGATACGCTGATACAGGCCTTTCAATTCAACGTCGATAATCTGTTTGATGGCTTCGAGATCCAGCTGGTCGAAAGTGATGATTTCATCCAGACGGTTCAGAAATTCCGGCGAGAATTGCTTCGACAATGCCTTCTGCACAATCTGGCGTGCGTGTTCCTTGTCCTTTTCATCGAGCATCAATGTCGACGAGTTGGTGTTGAATCCCACGCCGCGACCAAATTCCTTCAGCTGGCGTGTACCGGCATTCGAGGTCATGATGATCACCGTATTGCGGAAGTCCACGAAACGGCCGTTGCCATCTGTCAGACGACCTTCGTCTAATACCTGCAGCAACAGGTTGAAGACGTTGCCGTGAGCTTTTTCAATCTCGTCGAGTAGTACGATAGAGTAGGGGTGACGACGCACGCGCTCCGTCAACTGTCCGCCCTCCTCATAACCGACATATCCCGGAGGCGCACCGATGAGTCGCGACACGTTGAACGATTCCGTATATTCGCTCATATCGATACGAATGAGTGCGTCTGACGAACCGAACATAAACTCTGCCAGTTTCTTGGCGAGATATGTCTTGCCGACGCCTGTCGGACCAAGGAACATAAAGGCTCCGATGGGGTGGTTGGGCTCTTTCAGGCCTACGCGGTTGCGCTGAATGGCACGAACCATCTTCTCTATTGCCTTGTCCTGCGCAATGACGTGCTGTTTCAGTTCCTGCGCCATGCCCTTCAGTCGGATGCCCTCTTCCTGCGCCATGCGCTGGACGGGGACGCCCGTCATCATCGATACCACATCGGCCACCTGTTCGGCCGTGACCTCCTGACGCACGTCCACCTCGCCGTTGAGCCACTTGTCGTTCAGTGCCTTCAGTTCGCTTTGCAGCACAGCCTCGCGGTCACGATAGCTTGCTGCCAACTCATAGTTCTGGTCGCCAACGGCATCGTTCTTGTGCACACGAACCTCTTCGAGCTCCTTTTCCTTCTCGGTAATCTCGGGTGGAATGGTGGCATTCTGCAGATGTACGCGCGAACCCGTTTCGTCCATCGCATCTATTGCCTTGTCCGGCATGAAACGGTCACTGACGTAACGGGCTGTCAATTTGACACAAGCCTCCAGTGCATCGTCGGTGTAAGTCACGTGGTGATGATATTCGTAGCGACCCTTCACATTCTTCAGGATCTGCAACGTTTCCTCGTTGGTGGTGGGTTCTACCATCACCTTCTGGAAACGTCGCTCCAGGGCTCCGTCCTTCTCGATGGAGTTGCGGTATTCGTCCAGCGTCGTGGCTCCGATACATTGTATGGTTCCGCGTGCCAATGCCGGCTTCAGGATGTTTGCAGCATCCATCGTACCAGCTGCTGAACCTGCACCAATCATGGTGTGTATCTCGTCGATAAATATAATGATATCAGGATTTTGCTCCAGTTCTTTGACGAGCATCTTCATGCGCTCTTCAAACTGTCCGCGATACTTCGTGCCAGCTACCACACCCGTCATATCCAGTGTTACCAAACGCTTGTTGAAGAGCATCGGCGAGCAGTGGTGTGTGGCAATCATCTGTGCCAGTCCTTCTACGATGGCACTCTTTCCAACTCCAGGTTCACCAATGAGTATCGGGTTGTTTTTCTTGCGACGACCAAGGATCTCGATGACGCGCTGGATCTCGTCCTGACGGCCCACGCAGGGGTCTAGGGCTCCTTGCAGTGCCAACTGTGTCAGGTCGGTACCGAAATTATCCAGTACGGGGGTCTTCGATTTCGTTTGCTTGGTTTGGGCGGTCGTCGTGCCTTTTCCTGCGGCCGAACCGCTGGACGCGCTACTGTTGGTAGAAGCGCTTTCCTCCTCTTCGTAGTCCTCTTCGGGCAGTCCGATGCCGTCTTTCACGCTGAGCATGTTCAGCGTGTCGTTATAATTCATGTTGTTCATTTCCAAAATTTGTTTCGCACCATTGTTTGCTGCGTCGTGCAGGATAGCCAACAGCACGTGTTGCACATCTACGAATGCCGCACGTTGCAGTCGTGACTCGAGCACAGCCAGTTTTAGAATGTTGCTTGCGTTATCATTCAGCATCAATTGCTGTGTATAGTTTGGTCTCACGAAATCGTCCACTCTAACGCGCGATTCCAGTTCGCTCTTGATGCTTGGCACGTCGATGTTCATGCGTTGGAACAAGTCCGCCACGGGACCGTCCTTCATGCGCATTATGCCGAGCAACAGGTGTTCTGGGGCCACATTCTGGCTCGCCAACCTAGCGGCTTCTTCACGCGAATATGCGAGGATTTCAGATACCTTGGGTGAAAATTGATTTGTCATACACTTGTCCTTGCTACAAATTCCGTGCCAAAATCTTATGGTGCGTAATATTGGCAGGCAACTCCTCCATGTAGTGAGTCACCATGATCATTGTCTTATTCCGTCGCTGGCAGAACGTCTCAATGACGTCCCTCACCAGTTGACGGTTCCAGAGGTCGAGTCCGTGCAGGGGCTCGTCGAGTATTAACAGTTGCGGGTCTTTGACGAAGGCACGCGCCAGCAGCACCAGTCGTTGTTCGCCGCTCGACATCTGCAGAAACGGACGGTCGGCTAAGTGGCTGATGCCGAATACATTCATCCACCAACGGCATTTGTCGTAGTCGTCTGCATTCGGCACGGCATACAGACCCACAGAGTCCATCAGTCCGCTGGCTACGATGCGTATCGCCGGCAGGTTGCGCTTGTACGAACGGTGCATCTCGGGCGATACGTAACCGATATGTTTCTTGATGTCCCAGATGCTCTCGCCCGAACCGCGCGGACGGTCGAACAACGTGATGTCGCAGGCATAGCTCTGCGGATTGTCGGCACAGATCAGCGACAGCAGCGTCGACTTGCCGCTGCCATTTTGTCCTGACAGTGCCCACCGCTCGCCGTTCATCACCGTCCAGTCGATATCCTTCAGGATGGTTCGCTCGCCGTAGCGGATGGTGACGTTTTTCATGTCCACCACGCGCTGGCAGTCGTAGTCGGTGTCGGTATATGGAAGCGACAGAATCGCCTCCCGCTGTGCGTCAGGCAGGACGTGGGCGGGGGTAGGGTCCGCTGATGAATCAGCAGGAAAGGTAGCGGGCCCATCGGGAGTGGGGGTGATGACCTCATCGACGAAGTCCGGCAGGTCGTCGCTCTTGGCAATGACCAGCATGATATCCATGTCGCGCTCGTGAGCCAACAGTTGCAACAGCTCCTTCAGCTGGTCGCGTGTCTCGGCATCGAGACCGATAAACGGATTGTCCATGATGAGCAGTCGCGGATTGGCAAAGAGCGTCTTCGTCAATTGGAACTTCCTTAGTTCGCCGCTCGACAGCGTGATGATGAGCTTGTCCAGCAACGCGTCCATGTGGAACAGCGCATACAGGTGCTCTTTCATCCGGCGTCGCTCGTCGGTGTCTTCGCCCGCCAACAGATAGGCGCGCTCCAGCAGTTCGCCGGCGGTGGGCGTTTCGTGATCTATGTCGTGTTGGTTCCAGCGTAACTGCAGGTAGTACTGGCTGTCGACGTTCGGACCGTATGAGTCGGAGAACGCAATATAGCGCACCTTGTCCGACGCCAGCGTCTTGCGCAGCTGGTCCACATAGGCGGTCTTGCCGCTGCCGTTTCGTCCTATAATCGCTGTAACCTTCATTTCTTTACTTTATCCTTGTTCTTGTTCACAAAATCCTTCCAGCCCTTGTAGTGCACCTGACTCTCCGGGCGGTTCATCTGCATGAAATGACAGTATGCCGCACCCAGCGCGTCCGTCGCATCCATGAATTTCGTCAGCGCTTCCTTGTCGAACTTCAACAGTCGTTGCAACATTCCTGCCACCTGTTCCTTCGACGCGGCACCATTGCCCGTGATGGCCATTTTGATTTTCATCGGCGCATATTCGTGCACGGGCACCCCGTGGTGGATGGCTGCGGCGATGGCTGTTCCCTGGGCGCGACCGAGTTTCAGCGTCGTCTGCACGTTCTTCTGCAGAAACGGAGCTTCGATGGCCATCTCGTCGGGCAGATATCCGTCGATGATGCCGGTGACGCGCTCGAAGATATGCCCCAGTTTCAGATATCCGTCGCCGAATTTGCGCAGGTCTATCACGCCCATCGTCACCATTTCGGCCTTGTTGTCCATGACCTTGATGACGCCGTAGCCCATGATATTCGTGCCGGGGTCTATGCCGAGTATTACTTTCTCCATGGGGTCTGCGTCATGGGGGTTAAGGGACGACGGAGACCGCCGGGCGACGACTGCGCACGCGGCTCCTGAATGGCGGGACTCTCGTTGCCGTAGCGGTCTATAGCCGTCACGGCGTAATACATGCGGGGCGAGCGTGTCGCCGTGCGCTGGACGTCCAGCTTTCGCCACAGGTAGCGGGTGGCTATCAGGTTGGCGGGATCGCTGGTGTCAACGGGCGACGTCGGTGATGCATAGATGTTATACATCAGGTATGGGCCGTCACTATGGTCGGCAGCACCTTTCCACGTGATGCGGTCGCCCAATGCGGTGCGTGTCACGTCGAGTGTCGTCGGAGCCGTCGGGGCGAGGCTTTGTGCCCATGTCATCGGAGGGATGAGTGCGGGCTGGCGGTCAAACTGCCGGACGAAGTTATATACGCCCTTGACGTTGTCCAGCAGGAATTTCGCGCGGAAATAGCAGTGGCCGATGCCCAGCTGCCGCGTCACGTTCATCTGTCGCTTTACCTCTGCCAACGGCCAGTTGCGCTCCTGCGGATGGAGCATGTAGATGCCCAGTCCGGAGACGATGGTGCGGCCGTAGCTCTGCTCCTGCCAGTCGATGGCGAAGGGGTAGAAGTTGTTGCCCTGGAAATACATCATCGGATACAGCTGGTCCATCAGTCCGTCGCGCAACCACCCCTGAGCGTCCTGTGCCACCTGTCGGCGGGCATTCCATCCGCGCGACGAGTAGCGGCTGAGGTCGTCGTACTTGCCGATGGGCGAACAACTCATCTTCACCCACGGCTTGTGGGCCTTCACCCGACGACTGATGGCGTGCACGATGCGGGTGATGTTCTCGGCCCGTTTCGGACCCTTCCACGTCTCAGGATAGCGGATGTAGTCCAGGTGGATGCCGTCGATGTCGTAGCGGCTCGTAATCTCCTCGCAGATATTCGTCAGATAGTCTGCCGTGCCTGTCAGTTCGGGGTTCATATATCCCTCGTCGCCGATTTTCTTCACCAGCGACGGATAGCGCTTTTTCAATTGTTGACAACCGTAGGTGGTCCATTTGCCGATGGGTATTGTCACCACCCATGCGTGCAGTTCCATGCCGCGGCGGTGACATTCGTCGATGGCGAATTGCAGGGCGTCGTAGCCTGGCGAGCGTCCCGGTTTGCCGCTCATGCAGCCGTCCCACGGCTCTAACTGCGACGGATATATCGTCGTTGCCCTGACGCGTGTCTGTAGCAACACTGTGTTTACACCAGCCCGTTTCAGCTGGTCCAACATGTTCGTCAATTGCCGTTTCTGCTCGGTAATTCCCATACCGTCGTGAGCATAGCTGCGTGGCCAGTCAATGCCACCGATGGTGGTCAGCCACACCGCCCTCACCTCATACTTCGGCTCGGCCTTGGCGCCTATTACGCCACATATTATTATAATTAAAATAATCAGTCTTTTCATATTTCCCTGCAAAGGTAGTGCAAATTGAGCGAAATACAAAGAAAAAATCTTTTTTTTTCTTTTATTTCCGAAATGCAGCCTATCTTCTCGCGCAGCGAAAAGGTACGAATAAGCGAGGAAAATACCAAATTTTCCTCACTTTTTTATCCTTCTTCCCCCTACATAGGGGGATAAGAGAGGGCCTCGGACGAAGAGACGGAAGCCGTGAGATGACTTCCGTTTCCTGGTTTATTCTTAAAAAGTACACAAAAGGATTGCAACGCCACACTCTCGCAGAGAGAACCGTCCCTATTGTGTCACTGCGGTTTGTCGGTAAGTATGCTGATGGTCTCGTCGAATTCGGCAAGGATTTCCTTCAGTTTGGGATTGGACTTCTGTACTATGAGGGCGGCGAAGTTCTTGGTCTTGCCCTCCTGCACCTCAGCGGTCTGCATAACGTAGGCGTCGCGGTTGCTATAGGTATTGAACCAGCGGACAAAAAGGCGGCTACGAAATGCCTGACGGCCGTCGCCTGTTTCGCAAATATAGAGCAATATGTCAGGGTTGGCGGCGAAAAAGGCCTCAATCAGCAGCAGGATGGTCTCGCGAAGCTTCTGGTCGAGCGGCGAGGGCTGATGGCTCTGATTACTGATGGTAAACTGGTAGGCGCCAGTTTGCCAGATAGAGTAGTCGTCCATGAAACCGATGACGAAGATTTGGCCGCGGTTGGTCTCAATGAGGTAGTCGCAGCCGTCCTCCGTCCAGACCTTGTAGGGAGCGAGGCGGTTGATGCGTGTCAGGTCAAGTGCGTTCATGCTTTCAGATGCTCAGTTGAAGTCGTTCCTGACGGATTTTCTTTATTTTCTGTTCTGCCCGTTCCTGCCACTCGTGTTTCTTACGGATGGATTCACGGAAAGCGGCGATGATTTCGTCGCGTGTACGGTTTTTGAATGCTGCTGATACCATAATTCTGTCTCCTTAAAATGTCATTTCACGCTGCAAAGGTACAAATAAGCGAGCAAAGAACCAAAGGAAAACGTGTTTTTCTTTGTTCTTTCGAGCGAGAGTACCTTCTCGCGCAGCGAAAAGGTAGTGCAAACCGAACGAAAAACCAAATTTTTTTGGATTTTTCTGAGGTGCAGCCTATTTTCTCCTTAGGAGAAAGGTAGTGCAAAATTTCGATTTAGCGAAGGGAATGAGAATAAATTTTCATTCCTGAGCGTGAGAAAGTTGATTAAATTGAGTGAAAAACCAAATTTTCCTCACTTTTTTATCCTTCCTCCCCCTACACAGGGGGATAAGAGAGGGTCTCGGACGAAAAAACGGAAGCCGCGATTTGGACTTCCGTTTCCTGGTTTTATCTTTAAAACAGATCAGAGAACCGTCCCGTGATCTATTCAGTCACCTGGCGAACCAGGCGGACACAGAACCCGAGGTTCCGAGTGTTGGTGAACTCGGGAGACAGCCAGGTCGGATGGTAGTACACGAAGTCGTACGCGCTGTAATCGCTGGCCTTGCCACTAGACGTAGCAGACCAGTAGGCGCCGAAAATGCCCGCACTGATCACCGACTCGCCATCCCGGTAGCCTGCACCCGGCAGGAACACACAGCCAGCAGACTCCATCTTAGTCCAATCCGCAATGGTGTAGGTGTTGGAGTCAAATGAGGCATCTGTCGTATTGACATTGGTAGGAGCATTTACGCCGTCGGGGTGAGTATAGGTGTCGGGGAAGAGAATAACGCCCTGTACATTGTTTACCTTAGCCCTGGCATAGCGGCCGTTCGATGTGCCGCCCACGGTAGATGCACTGCGGGTGTTGAACAGATATGTCGACTCGGCTTTGGACGGTGTGAACCAGCCTGTGCCCATCGTTGCGCCCCAATCCACGAAGCTGCCGGAATAAGTGCTGCTGGTAGTAGAGGTGCTCATACCGTATGTGGTTGCAGATGTGCTCCAGCCGAAGTGGTCCCATGCGTCTGCGCTGTAGCTTGTGTAATAGTCATACTGGTTGTTGAAGAAACTCCAAGTACCCGATGCGTAGCGCAGGTTACCCTTGGAGAATTTCACCTTCTTCGAGCCGCTTACGCTGAACACGCCAGAGAGGAAATCGGGCTTTTCCGTCATCAGCAGACCCTGCTGGTAGAAGTTGCTGGCTGCGTAGCCTTTGGTATAAATCTTCGTATAGGTCTTACCACCGCCGGTAGCGTTGATGTTGATAGCATCAGTATCTTCAGTCCGATTCAAGACTACATAGATAGGACCGGCTGCGGCACTGCGGGTGATAGTATAGGTTCTACTATAATCGGGTAATTCAATGGTCATCTCCGTAATGGTGCTGGTGACGTCCTCATCGTCAGCCTTGTCGTCTGTGCCCTTGCCGTCCTTCAGCGTGAAGGCTACGACAGCAAATGGGTTTGTCAATGAAATAGAGGCAGGGAGATCCGTTTCCACCAAATTGCCCGTAGCATAACCCACATCGTTGGCTTTAACGCCTCCGTTCAGCGTGCCGTCTTGCGTTAAAGCGGGACGGAGTTCACCAGAGAGATTATCCATGAAAGCAGCCGGATAACATAAAGCGAAAAAACTGTTCGATATAGGATTAGTCAGCGTAAAGGTAAATGTTGCCGACTTGCCGTCTGCCGAGATGTTCTCTGCGGTGGCTACTGCCTTGACCCGATCCGAAGATCCATTCTGTACATAGAACAAGGCTATTTGGTCGCCCTCGGCGAAGGTCTTCACACCGATAGCGCTCAGCGCACGCGTGGTGGCATCGCCGCCACCCAGTCCGATGGTCGTCGTCACGGTTACTATGTTGTCCTGCTTTGCAGGTTGCTGATTGCCTGCGAGGTTATCCTCACTGGAACAGCCGGTAATCATTGCGCCCATTAATGCGAGGGCAGCCATACTGAAAAATTTCATTGTCTTCATTGCTTTCTTCGTTTTAATGGGTTCGTTACTCTTCTTCATACTCATGCAGCGTGTAGTTCGTCGTCTGGACGCTACCAGCCAGCAGTTGCGGCTGTTGTTTCAACACTACCACCTCGACGGATGGCTTCTCATACTCTTTTTTCTTCATGTTTGCTTTGTTTAAAATGTTAGTAATATAATGAATTGTGTTTAGTTTTCACAAATTCAAATTGCAAAGGTACAAATAATTTTGTTAAAGCGTGTTACCCCCCCCCCTAAATAATGTTAAAAAGAAGAAAATAGTTTCGGACGAAAAGATTTGTCATAACTCCTTAACTCCATAACTCCTTAACTCCAAAAGAGTTGAGCGAATTGTCTTGTACTGAAATAACTTGACACCTTTTTCGCCATAACAAAAGTAAAAAGTTATGTCAAGAAGAGTAAAAAGGCATTATGACGAGGCGTTTAAGCTTCAAGTTCTGAGTGAGTACTATTCAAGTGGTAAGTCAAAAGATTTTATTGCCAGGAAGTATGATCTTGGTGACAGTTCTTCAATAAATCAGTGGGAAAAAATTTGGCCAATTGATTCAAAAGATTTATCTTTGCCGGAGGAAATCATATCCACATATCGTATGGGTGACAAGTACAGAGGCAAGAGCAATGAGCAGATTTTACAGGAGCGTATAGCTGGGCTTGAGAAAAGCCTGGCTATGGAACGTCTTCGCTGTCGTGCTTTAGAGAAAGTGATTGAGATAGCAGAGCGTGAGGAGGGCATCTCAATATTAAAAAAAGGTGGTGTCAAGCAGTAGATGCGCTCCGGGAGGAGTACCCACAGGAGAGTGTGGGAACTCTTTGCGGACTGTTTGACAAGCGTAGACAGTGGTACTACGAGAAGCGCAAAGTGCTGTACACTGAAGTGCAGCGTGTTAAAGTGATAGTAGAATATGTGGAATGGTACCGCATGCAGGCTCCCCGCCTTGGTGGTGTGAAACTGCACGTGCTGCTGACTGAGGAACTTGGACGTAAGTTCATAGGAGGCCGTGATTCTTTCCTGGAACTGCTGCGTCAACGACACCTGTTGCTTCCGAAGAAGAAACCTCGTCACACAACGGACTCCAACCATGTATACTTCAAGTATCCTAACCTGACAGTCGGCCTGACTGCTCTGTATCCCAACCATGTGTGGTATGCCGACATTACCTACATCTGGATAGAGGGCGATGTGCTTTACCTGCATCTAATAACCGACGGCTATTCCCATGCCGTGCTGGGCTGGTGCCTTTCAGAATCGCTGGAGGCCGAGAACACAGCAAAGGCTCTCGACATGGCTATACTGGCGGCTGGGGGCGGCAATCTCTGCGGTACCGTACATCACTCAGACCGTGGCGTGCAGTACGCCTGTCAGCTATATGTAAAAAAAATGACAGAACACCATATCCGCATCTCCATGACAGAATGCTACAACCCCACGGACAATGCCGTAGCGGAACGAATGAACGGCATTCTGAAAGACGAGTGGATCTATCACCAGACCATGTTCAGCAACTATGAGGAGGCGCTGTGGGAGATAGGTCTGATGATTGACTTCTACAACAACGTACGACCACACATGAGCATCGGTAACAAGAAGCCATGGAACGTGTACGAAGGAGAGATGCCTGGCAAGAACCTATGGAAAAAAGACAGATAAAAACTTGCACAGTAGAAAATTTATCACTAAATTTGCACCGTTGAAGAATAGTCTGATGAAGGTTTTATTCCGATATCTTTCCTGACTGTCAAGCCTTTCAGGAAGAAACAGCGGATAGTGACAAGGTTTTCAGTATGATACAAACTATGTTGACAAGTAATTTAGTTTAACCCGGTGAAAACTGTCAAGTGAAATCAGGAAAAGGCAAATGCGAAACTTAAATGAGGTAATAACCTGCCATTATTTCGCGATAATGGCAGGTTATTTCGCGATAATGGCAGGTTATGGTATGGCGAGGGGGGAGATGGGGGAGATGTTTCCTTAGGGGTTTGAAAAATAAATCCCTAAATACCCTGCAGAAATGTGCAAGGGAATTAAGGATTTATTTTCAGTAATATATAGAAATCATCTCCCCCATCTCCCCCCTCGCCATACCATAACCTGCCATTATCGCGCAATAACCTGCCATTATCGCGAAAT
>Ga0256407_10004196_pt1 | contig 24413 bp, 13 predicted proteins | sample RumenRJG_04DNA_FD_193489 | JGI IMG/M metagenome (GOLD analysis project Ga0256407, IMG submission 193489) | Bovine rumen microbial communities from Lethbridge, Alberta, Canada - RJG_04 | ecosystem: Host-associated > Mammals > Digestive system > Stomach > Rumen | place: Canada: Alberta... | reverse complement strand
CGGGGTATCCGTGGTGTTCTTTACCGCCTGGTATGCTCTCCATACTCTGGCCGGACTCGAGAAGGGCGAGCGGCTTTTTGTGCACGGTGCTGCCGGCGGTGTCGGCATTGCCGCCATCCAGATTGCCCGGCATCTCGGACTTGAGGTTTATGCTACCGCAGGCTCCCGGGAAAAACGGGACTTCCTGAAGCTTTTGGGAGTCCGGCATATCTATAATTCCAGAACGCTGGCTTTTCATGACGAGGTTTTGCGGGATACCGACGGCGAAGGAGTTGATGCCGTGCTGAACTGCCTGTCCGGAGAGGCTATGCTGGAGAGTCTCAGCATTCTCCGTCCTTTCGGCAGGTTTATCGAACTTGGCAAGAGAGACTATGTGGAGAATACCGGCATCGGGATTCGGCCGCTTCGGGAAAACGTCAGTTACTTTGCCGTGGATGTGGATCAGCTGTTCAGATTCAGACCGGAGAAAGCCAGAAGGATCATGGAAGAGCTGGGAACATTTTTCAGAAGCGGGAATTCCGGTACTGCCGTTATGAGACCTTTGCCCTATACGGTATTCCCGGCATCCGGAGTGATAGATGCCTTCAAGCTCATGCAGCAGGGCGGTCATATCGGAAAGATCGTTATTTCCATGGAGGATTTTCCTGAGAATAAAGTCCCTGAGAAGAGCACGGCCGTTAAGGAGCCTTCTGCCAGGAATCCGGTTACCCGGGAGGTATTCTCGAAAGAGAGCACCTGGCTGATCACCGGAGGCACCAGGGGCTTTGGTTTTGAAACTGCCTGTTTCCTGGCATCCCTGGGAGCGGGGCGTCTGGTGCTGGTTTCCCGCAGTGGCGCTCTGACTACGGAATGCGCGGAGAAGGTTCGGGAGCTTACGGAAAAAGGCACAGAGGTAATTACCAGATCCTGCAATGTTGCGGATCGCAATGAGGTTCACGACATGCTGGCAGACCTCAGAACGGCAGGAATCCGGCTTACCGGCATCATTCACGCCGCAGCCGTGTTCCGTGATGCCTTCCTCGGAGATATGTCGGCATCCCGTTATGCCGAGGTTCTGAATCCCAAATATCAGGGGGCGCTGAATCTCCATCTGGAAACTCTGGATGACAATCTCAGCTGCTTTGTGATGTACTCATCGGTCTCCGTGGCCATCGGCAATATCGGTCAGGCCAATTATGTGGCTGCAAACTCCGCGCTGGAGGGTCTCTGTGCGCTCAGAAGATCATCAGGGCTTCATGCCGCCTGTGTGGAATGGGGGCCTATCGGAGATGCCGGCTATCTCACTGCCAATGCCGGAGTTATGAAGTCCCTGGAAAGAAGCGGCGGTGCCATGGCTCTCCGGGCGCAGGATGCCCTTAAAATGCTTCCGGACATTATTCTTGAGGGCGGCGTGCAGGTAGTGGCCAGCATGGACTGGAACCGTACCGTCAGCAGTCTTGATGCCGTTCCGGGCAGACTTCATGCCCTGTCCCTGAGATTATCTGATACAATGGCTGACCAGAATTCCGGGGCCGGTCTTCGGGACCGGCTTCTCCGGATGTCCCGGGAGGAGGCTGTGAAGCTGATTATTGAGGTTCTTTCCTCGGAAGCTGCCGAAACCCTGGGACTTTCGGTTCAGGATATTGGATCTGACAGGAATCTTCATGAACTGGGACTGGATTCGTTAATGGCCATGGATTTGGTGGTGGGGCTTGAGAAGAAGCTGGGAACCAGAATTTCGGTAATGCTCTTCCAGGACAAGCCGTCGGTAAGAATCCTGGCAGATCGTCTTTACGGCAAGATTACCGGAACCGGTGAAGCTTCCGAAGATGATGAATCCCGTCAGGACAGCGCCGCCAAAGCCATGGCTTCTCTCCATCTGACCGAGCAGGACAGCGAAGTTATGGCTGACAAAGGGCTCTGATGGCAGGAACGGGACTGACGGTATTCAAGGACCGTTTTTGGATGACAGGTTTTTCAGGGGGCTGCAATGACTGATAACGATAAGACCGGTACCGGAAAGTCCGGAATTTCCGGACTTATGTCTCTTGCAAATAGTATCCGGGCTGACAGGAGCCGGGAGATTTCGGAGAGCGGGGACGGACATCCTGCAGGAGGGGAAATGCCGGTTCCCCGGGATGCCGTGGATCCCACTTATCTTGATTTTAAGCATCATCCTCTGATGGAGAATATTCGTTTTGCAAAAACGTTTGCCGAAAAATGCGGGATTGCGGTTCCTTTTTTTCGGGAGATGGACAGCACTGACGGAGCCCGGGCGGTAATTCAGAAGCGGGATTACATCAATTTTTCCAGCTACAACTATCTGGGACTGAACCGGAATCCCGTGATATCCCGGCATGTTTATGAGGCGGCAAAGCTATACGGCACTTCTGTCGGAGCCAGCAGACTGGTGGCGGGGGAACGGGCATTTCACAGGAATCTGGAAAAGGAGCTGGCCGGCATTTATGCTGCAGATGACGCTCTGGTATTTGTCAGCGGTCATGCCACCAATGTCAGCACCATCAGCACTCTTTTCGGGAAAGGTGATCTGATAGTCTATGACTGCCTGAGCCATAACAGCATTATTGAAGGCATAAAGCTTTCCGGTGCTCAGTATTTTCCGTATGCCCACAACAGCCTCACGGCACTTTGCCAGATCCTTGACAAGAACCGGAGCAGATTCAGAAGAACCCTCCTGGTTACCGAGGGGCTTTTCAGCATGGACGGCGATATTGCGGATCTTCCGGAGCTTATAAAGATCAAGAAACGTTACGGCTGTTTTCTCATGATTGACGAGGCGCATTCCCTGGGAGTACTGGGAGAGCACGGCAGGGGGCTTTTCGAGCATTTCGGGTGCGATCCCCGGGATGTGGATATCTGGATGGGGACCCTGAGCAAGACTCTGGCAGGCTGCGGCGGCTATATTGCAGCCTCCGGGGAGATTACGGACATTCTCCGGTATTATGCTCCGGGTTTTGTTTACAGCGTGGGAATGTCTCCGGTTATGGCGTACAGCGTCCTTACCGCTCTGGATCTCATGCGTTCCGAAAACTGGAGAGTCGGCAAAGTGCAGCGGAATTCCGCAAAATTCCTGAAGCTTCTTAAGGATGCCGGCATCAATACCGGGCATGCCCGGGGGTATGCGGTGATTCCGGTTATTACCGGAAGCTCCCGGATCGCGGTGCAGCTTTCGGGAGATCTTTTTGAGGAAGGTATTTCAGTTCATCCGATTATTCATCCGGCAGTTTCGGAGCAGGAAGCCCGGCTGAGATTCTTCATTACCGCCGATCATACGGATGCCGATCTGGAGCGCACGGCAGAGGTTCTGGCCGGACTGTGCCGGAAATACGGAATTATAAAGGTCTGACAGGAATAAAGTTTTCAGGTGTTGTTAAATGCGGATTTTTAAAAGAAAAGCTTGCGGTTTACTGATTTCTGCACTGGCTCTTTCCGGTGTTTTTATGGTTTCAGGCTGTACCATGCCCCGGGGCGGCCCTTCCTACGGGGATGTGACCTCCGACAGTCAGGAAGGCTATGAGTCTCCGGTGCCGCTCATAAAGGTTAACGGGCGAACCGGAGAAATTCTGGAGAGTCTTACGGTTCCGCAGTCGTTTTTCAAAACCTTCGGCAATGCCGGGAACGCTACCTATAGGGTGGCTGTCGGAGATTCCCTGGATATCTACATTTGGGAAAGTGCTCCGGCACTGCTTTTCGGAACCGCCAATCTGGAGGGATCCGATCTTACCGTAAAGTCCGAAAAGCTTCCTACGCAGGTGGTGGAAGCGGACGGCATGATCAATGTTCCCTTTGCCGGCAGAATTTCCGTTAAGGGAAATACGGTACGGGAAATTGAAAACAGGATTCTGAAGGCCCTGGGTTCCAAGGCCAACAATCCCCAGGTGCTGGTGCATGTCCCTTCAAGAACCGGAGAGACGGTTACCGTCCTGGGTGATGTGAAGAGCTCCATGAATATCCCGCTTTCGGTAAAACGGGAGCGGATTCTGGATGCCGTGGCTCAGGCCGGCGGTGTTACGGAAAGCTACAACAAGATTATGCTGAAGCTTACCAGAAACAATGTAACCGCCGATGTCCCGCTGGCACGGGTAATTGAAAATTCCGAGGAGAATATCACTCTTGCTTCCGGAGACGTGCTGGTGGCTACCCTGAAGCCCTGGACGTTTATGGTAATGGGGGCTGCCGGAAGGTCTCAGGAGGTGCCCCTGGAGGCCGTGGGAGCCAATCTGGCTCAGGCCCTGTCCAGAGCCGGCGGTCTTAATGACAATCAGGCCAATCCCGCCGGAGTTTTTGTGTTCCGCTTTGAGGAACGGGAAAACTGGGAGAAGCTTTCTTTGGCTCTTACGGGAGATAGTGCCGGGAAGTCCGGCATTAATTCCGGTTCCGGAATTTCCGGGAATGCCGAAAAGATACCGGTGGTTTATCAGATTGACTTCGGGAGGCCGGACAGCTTTTTTGCGGCCCAGACGTTCAGAATCCGGAACGGCGACATTATTTATGTGGCTCCGGCTTCCGGTTACGAGCTTTCGAAGTTCCTGAGACTTATCGGAAGCATTGTGAATCCTGCCATGTCCTGGGGTAATTCCATCAACAATCTCACAAACTGAGGGATTTGGTTATAAGCTATGAGCAGTAATCCTTTTAAAAAAACAATGATAGTCTGGAAGGCTATTTTTTTGAAGGACTGTCTTAGCCGGTTTTTCGGAAGCCGGGCGGCATGGGTGTGGCTGATAGTGGAACCTTCGATCCATATTATATTTATTGCTGCGATTTACAGTATTGTAAGAAGCAGAACGGTTCAGGGGGTTGAGGTGCAGCCATGGCTGGCTATGGGGATGATGGCTTTTTTTGTATTCAGACGGACGGCGGTTCAGGTACTGCATTCTATTGATTGCAGCAAGCCTTTCTTTGCATTTCGCGAGGTGCGTCCCTTTGATGCGGCACTTTGCCGTGGATGGGTGGAAGCCTTTGCCATGTTTTTCATATCCCTGATAATCATGGCGGCATTTCAGGCGGCCGGTTTTGAGATGTTTCCCGATGACCTGATACTCTGCATTTTGGCGTTTTTCGGACTTTGGTTTCTGGGGTTCGGATACGGCCTGATTTCATCAGTTTCAATGAGGCTGGTTCCGGACAGCGGTTTTATATTACAGCTGCTGCTGATGCCCATGTATATTATTTCCGGGATTATGATGCCGGTGGGGATTATTCCGGAACCGTATCAGGGGCTTATGATGATAAACCCGGCAGTGCATGGGGTTGAGGCTTTTCGTATTGGAATCTGGGGAGAACTTTACCATACTGTGGATGTCAGTATGGCATATCTGTATGCATGGGATTTGGTGCTGGTTGTAATTGGCATGGCTCTTTATCAGGCTCTGGAAACAAGGCTGGTGAGACAATGATAGTTCTTAAGGACATTTACAAAAGATACACCTCCCGGCAGGGGGTTGGAGACTGGGTTTTAAAGGGCATCAGTCTGGTGATTCCGAAAAATCGCAGCGTGGGTATTGTGGGCAGTAACGGAGCCGGAAAATCCACCCTTCTTCGGATCATCTGCGGAGCTGATTATGCCTCGTATGGTACTGTGGAACGCCACTGCCGGGTTTCCTGGCCCATGGGAAACGGCGGCGTGGAACCTACCATGACCGGAAGACAGAATGCCAAGTTTATCTGCCGGGCTCAGGGATTTGAGAATGATATGGCCGAAAAGATCCGCCGCATTGAAGATTTTGCGGACATTGGCAAGGCCTTTGACAAGCCGGTTAATACCTATTCTTCCGGTATGAGATCCCGCCTTCAGTTTGCACTGTCTTTGGCATTTGATTTTGATGTCTACGTTTCGGATGAGGTTACTTCTGCCGGTGACGCGGCTTTTCGAAATAAAGCGGCACAGGCATTTAAGGATTTAGCCGGCAGGTCCAGTATTATTATGGTAGCGCACAATGATGCCATGCTTAAAACCTTCTGTAAGTCAGGGATCTTTCTGTATAAGGGAAAGGCAACCTGGTATGACGACATAGACGATGCTCTGAACGCTTATAAGGAAACCATAAAGAAATGACAGAGAAAGCTCCGCAGCCACAGACGGCAGCTCCGGCCCCGGCCGGGAAAACCGAGCCGGAAATCAACACCGCCACCATGAAAAAACTGGGGCAGACTACCAGGATTGTCAATCGGGTATTCAAGGTTCTCAATATTATTATTGTTATTTTAGGTCTGGTTCTTAGCGGCTATTGGGCCTGTGCTTCCGGAAGATATGTTTCTGAGTCGGTGTTCTTTGTGCAGAATACCGATACAGCCGGATCCGGAGATCCCGGAGAAATTTTGAGCCTGTTCAGCGGGAATGCCGGTAACAAGACGGATCAGCTTATTCTCCGGGAGTACCTTCTGTCGGTGGACATGCTGAAGAAGGCCGATGCCAAACTGCACCTTCGCAAACATTACAGTGACAAGAGTCATGACTTCTTTTCCAGAATGTGGTTTAAGGATATTGAAACCGAATGGTTCTACAAGTACTTCCTGAACCGTGTCACGGTAAATTATGACGAGTTCAGCGGGGTGGTAAAACTGCGAGCAGAAGCCTTTGATTCGGAAACTGCCTACAATATTGCCTCTTTCCTGGTCAGCGAGGGCGAATCCTTTATGAACCGGGTAAGTCATGAAATCGCCAATGATCAGGTGGTATTTCTGGAAAAGCAGGTGGATCTGGCCAGAAATGAGCTTCTAAAGGCCAATCAGAATCTGCTGAGCTTTCAGAACAGGAAGAATCTGAGCTCCCCCACCGCCGAGGCTGAGGGGTATCAGAAACTCATTATGGATCTGGAAAAGCAGAAGTCTGAGCTTGCCATCAGAATCAACTCCCTGCCCCCGGCACTGGCGGGCGGGAATCAGCTGGCGGAGACTCTGAGAAAGAATCTTGAAGCAGTGGAAAACCAGCTTCAGCGGGTTCGCGGCAAGCTGACCTCCCGGGACAGCACAGCTCTTAATGAACTGGTGGAGCAGGAACAGCTCTTAAAGATGGATGTGGAATTCAAGAAGGAGATTTATTCTTCGGCTCTTACCGGCCTGGTCAAGGGACAGATGAATGCCGCCCGGCTTATCAAGCATGTTTCGGTTATTCAGGCCCCGCTGCGACCGGAATTTGCCATGAAGCCGGATCGTTTTTATTGCTTCTTCGCCACCTGGATAACACTGCTGCTGGTGATGGGGATGTTCCAGCTTCTCAAAGCAGTTATTCTGGACCATGTGGACTGATGATTTTTTGATGAGTGTTATGCAATACTCTGAAAAATCTCGTGTGATGGATGTTATGTTTAATATTTTCAGACTGCTATTTGATGTCATTTAATTTGGATTATCCGGATTTTGTGAACATCCTGGCAGGAATGTGGAAGCGGTAGCTATGTTAGAATTGTAGTTACCGCCAATTTTTCCCATATAATATATGAATCCAGTGCAAATAGTTATTTCCTGTTCCGGTTAAATAAAGCAAGTCCTTTAAAATTGCCATTCATTTTTATCAAAAGTGATGTTTTCGGATTTTTTGCACATTATTGCTTTTTTTTGGGAAAAGGAGAACTGTTAGATTCTGTTGGCATTATCCGCCTGTGAGAATATTTTAACTCCGTAAGAACATCTGATTTAAATTGATGAGTGGAGTGCAAAAAGTCCAAAAACACCATTTTTGCCAAAAACGGATGGCTATTTTAAAGGTCTCGTTGTATCGGACTAAGGCATAAATCGACTTTTTGCACCGGACTCATTGATAAAACAGTTTGAGAGGGTGAATAATGCAAAGCATTTCTGATATAAGTATAGCCTCTATTACAGATGATTTCATTGCTGACTGTTATTCGTACGAAGTTAATATTTACAGACTGAACTCAACAGACATACAGTCGCAACTTGATAGCATCAACCCAAGGTTGCTATTTGTTACTCCCGTGTCCGATACCAATAATCTGTGGTATGACAAGCTGTCAAAAGCATCATCAGAACTTAATGAAGTTATTGACTGGTGCAGGCAAAAAAGGATTCCTGCTGTTTTTTGGGACCTGAATGATTCAGTACGTTCTGAAGATTGTTGTACCGTTGCGGTGCTTTTTGATTATATCTGTACTTCAGATCTTGATAGTATCGAAAAATATAAGTCCTTAACTAACAAACACAATGTATTTTTTCTTCCGTTCTGTATCCAGCCCAGGGTATTCAATCCTGTGGTTACTGCGCCAAAATTAGATAAATGTTGTTTGACGTATGGCTCACAAGATTGTGCCAAAGCGGAGGATTTTGTGAAATGTGTGTCAGATTATAAGGATATTGATATTTTTTTTGAAGCAGGTTCCGGAGACGGAGCTGATGCCGAAAAGTCAGCCGATGACGAAGCTTTAACTGATAAAGCTGATAATTTACTGTTGAAGTTTAAAGAGGGTATATTCAAAAAATCTGAAATTAATAATCTCCATAAAAGATATTCGTATTCACTGGCTCTGAATCCGTCCGGTAAAACTCTGTCATGCAATAAAAATATTCTTCAGTCATTAGCTTGCAATACATTTGTTTTGTCTGACTATGCTGCCGGTTCAAAGATTTTGCTGGGAGATCTGATTCTTTCCAGTGCTGACGGAAAAGATTTAGTAAGAAGATTTAAGAATCTTGATAATGCTCCATACAGACGGAGAAAGCTGCAGCTTCTGGGGCTCAGAAAAGTATTCAGTGAATTTACCTGTCGCAATGCATTGGCATATATTTTTGAAAAGTCAGGAATCTCGGCAAAAGACTTTTGTACCTTGCCTGCAGTTACAGTGTGGGCAGTAGCAGAAAGTGGTGAGGACTTTGAGAGACTGACTGCAATGTACAGATCTCAGTCTTATCAGCATAAGAACATGGTGATTATCACTTCTTTGAAAACTGAAAATGTTGACGAGGGGATTGTACTTCTCAGAAGTCTGGAAGATTTTGAAACAATGTTAAATAATGAGGACAGGGATGGTAATTCCACGTCTGATTATTTCGCATGTTTTTCTGTTAATAATTACTATGGCAAAAACTATGTTTTAGATCTTGTTATTGCATCAATTTTTGATAATGCTGGTAATTATTCAAAATCTGTACTTTTTGAGGTAAAAGATAAGGATCATTTTTTCAATGATAATGTTCATGATGAGACTTATACTTATTCTGATAAGCTTTGGATGGACGAGAGTCTTTTAAATAAAGAAACTCTTTTATTGCATCTTCAGCATAGGAGGGATACGGATAAAGACAGCCGTTCCCCTCATTCTCTGATTTATGCGCGAAATCTGAAGGTTGATCCTTTTAATTATTGTAGAAATGCAAACCTTTTTTCACTTGATAGCAAGTTCTGCAGTCAGTTTGAAGATGATGAGGGGGTTACTGATTGCGGCTGCCCATTGCGGGATCTTCAGAATATGGCGGAAACAGTCGATGTTGTAAATGTGGCTGAAACCAAACGTCTTATGATGAATTCTGTCACCAAAAAACTTTCTATAGATTGCATATATCATGAGATTGGCAATTCTTTATCAGGTTCAGGATCTTTGCTTTCAAAAATTTTTAGCATGTTTCATATAAAAAATTCGATACCTGCTAGTTTTAAAATAATAGGAAATGAGCTGCATATATCGTTTAATCTGCCTAACTCACAGCATAGATATATTATATTTCCCAGAAAGTTTGCTGTATCTGAATTGGCGGTTAACGATATACTTACGTTATATTTGAAAATTCATGGCGCTAAAATAGGTATTGCTTATTATTTTTATAATAATGACAAAATGATAGCCAGTAAGTTATGTAATCCCAACTGCAATATCCAGATTAGCATTCCGGGAAACGCTACGCACATAAAATTAGGTTTGCGCCTTGCAGGAACCGGTAATTCCGTAATAGAGGGACTGTTTTTTGAAGAATTCAGAGAGCTTCCAAAAAGAGTATTTAATATAAGAAAGACTGTCATTATTGTTCATAGATATCCATCTTATAATGATATATACAATTATGCCTTTGTTCATTCCAGAGTCAGAGGGTACATGGCAAAGGGGGAGAAACCGCTGGTTTTCGTTCTCAACTACGGAGAACTTGATTACTATGAATACGAAGGTGTTGATATTGTATCTGGCAATAGTGAGACACTGGATGAATTGCTGAAGTGCAATATCACTACAGTATTAGTTCACTTCATGACACCTGGAATTTGGAAAAGTCTTTGTGTTCTGCCAGATACTATTAAGATTTTTGTGTGGTGTCATGGTTCGGATATCCTGCTTTTTAATAGACGGAGTTACAACTATATTACTAAGGAGGAAATTGAATTTGGAAAAAGGACCAGCGAATCCCTAAGACAGTTTTGGCTTCCAATTCTTACTGATATTCCCAAAAATCTGCATTTGATTTTTGTGTCAAAATTTTTGGCTGATGTTGTCATGCAGGATTACGGGGTTGTAATTCCGAAATCTTCTTACTCCATTATTAACAATCCGATTGATACTGGTATTTTTAAATATAAGACTAAGAAACCGGAAGACAGATATAAGATTTTATCTGTCAGACCTTTTGCAACGAGAATGTATGCCAATGATTTAACAATGAAAGCAATTAATTTGCTTTCATCTCGAAAGGATTTTGATAAGTTTGAAATTCTTATAGTAGGTGATGGTAAGCTTTTTGATAATACTGTTTCTATACTAAAGAAATTTCCAAACGTAAAGGTAAAACGTTCATTTTTGTCCCACTACGAGATTGCGGAATTACATAGCCGATTCGGAATATTTCTGTGCCCTTCGAGATATGATACACAGGGGGTATCCAGGGATGAAGCCCGATCCTCGGGGCTTGTGCCTGTAACCACCAGAGTTGCGGCAATACCGGAATTTGTTGATGATAATACTGCGATGCTTACAGAACAGGAGGACCCGGAGTCTATTGCAAAAGCTATATCGTATCTTGTGGATAATCCCGATGTTTTTGAAAAGATGAGTCAGGCTACATCTTTAATGGTGAAAAATAATTTGACATTGGATAAGATTATTACTCAGGAATTAAATTTGATAAAAAACAATGGTGGTGATTATTAATTAGTAATGTGTAAATGTATGAACGATTTTTACCTAAAATGCATATCTGTATATTTTATGAATCCTGATATCAATACTTCGGGCGGTTGATTATCAGATATTGGTGTTGTGGTAAGTTATATTCCAAATTACGTTAACATACTGTCTCAAATTTAAAAATTCCACAGAGACTGTTTTGGCAATACGAGGTTTAATGGTGTATTATCAGGCCGTAGTGATAAACTTTGCTGATTTGCAGTATGAAATTTTGGATTCCGGATGCTCTTCGGAATCTTTGGGACATGTCTCTGTAAAAGTTATAACCCGGAAATCTACGAAAAAGAAATGTCTTAAAATTAAGTACTCAGGGAATGCTTCGGCTAGAATTGTTTTTAAAAACAGGTTTTTTATAGGGGAACTCGAGTCAGAATTTTCAAAAACATCTGATACGGCCGCATACTGCATTTGTCGTAAGAGTGTCACAGTTCAGGGGGCCCAATCCCCAAAAACCATTGTTCCGGGGGATCATCACAGGGCTTTTTTTCCAAGTACTTATTCAGACTGCGATATCCCTTTCTATTTTAGTTTGGTGCCCGGTTACCAAATCAAAGATCTTTTTCGTTCGGTAGGAAGAATGTTATCGAGTACCGGTAAAAATTATTATGTTACATATAACTATGATGACGCTGATTTTTTCTTATTGATGTTTGACAGCAAAGATAATCAAATAGGTGCTATAGCTGTAAAACCGAATGGCAATATGCTTCTGACAGGGGAGTTTCTGGCCGAAGGAGGAACAGACCCAAAGAATATTTGCTATGTACGTTTTTCTGTTGTGTTGCGAAAACCCTGCTGTTTTTGTTTGGGATTGCTTTCATTCTCTTATGCCGACAGTATGTCCACCCACATTTGGGACAGTCAGTCATTTGGTGTTACGCTTCGTCTTAGGGTATGCAATCTAAAAAAGAAGAACAATGGAGTAGTTATTTTTTTTCCAAGCAGATACACCGGGGAGAAAGCGGCAACGGGATTTGTGAAATGGCCATACTATACCCGATTGACATGGGCGAATGATTTAAGAGGGTACTGTACCATATTTGTATCGGATCCCTTTCAGTTTGTTCATGGGAATACAGAGAGTTCCTGGTTTGTTTCTGAAGATGGACGAAGCATTCTTCCTGAAATTGCACAATATATCAGGAAAGAAATTCTTAATACTGATGTCGATAAATGCGGTCCTATAATTAATTATGGCTCTTCCATGGGCGGTTTTTCTGCATTTTTATTCTCATGTTTTTTAAGACCGGATCTTTGTTTTTGTGAATGTCCTCAATCTAATCTTTTAAAGAACAGGTTTTCAAATGAATATTTATCTAAACATTTGAAAGTGGATGTAAAAAGTCTTGCAAGTTCTGTAAACGGAAGCGATTTGGGGTTTGGCAGTATTTTTAGAAAATATTCTCCGGGTTTCAGGACTGTTATTCATTTTTATTCCATGGATGGTGGTCATATCAGTGTTTTTAATGATGAAATTAAAATACTGACAAGTGCTGAGCGTCGAAAGTTTAATTACAAGCTTATCATAGAAAATGATATTGAAAATCAGCTGTTCTCACATCAGGCAATGCCAAAGAAGAAAGTGTTGCATACCATAAGAGAGTATCTGAAACCGGTCAAATGATTATGTGGTCATGTGGCGCTTTGTTATAGAATAATATTATTGCTTTTCGGGCGGTGGGTTTTATATGTTTTTTGCCAGAATGTTTACAAGATTTTCAAACCTGATTCGTTTGAAGAAATATAATTCATATGACGTTATAAAAAGAAATATTGCACCTGGTGAAACAGCTGACGAACTTTATAATTTGGCCATATCATATTTTTTTCTTTATCCTGAACATTCAATAGAATCTATGAAGGAGTCTCAGAGGAAACAGTCTGATTTTGCGAAACAGAAGTGGCTGGCGTTTCGGTTGTTTGAAATGAATCGTATTGAAGAGTCTTATGATTACATAACCAGAATTCCCTTTAATAATTTTAATGAACATGAAAAGAACGAGGCCGACAGGATTATTCATGCTTATAATTCAGTTAAAACAGCTTCGGTTACGTATGAATGTTTAAATAGTGCCTGTGTTAAAAATGATCACTTTTGTCCGCCTGTAATGTTCAGTAAAGTCATTTGTGAATCGTATTACATTAAGATCGAGAAATTATACTGTACGGTGAGTTTGCTTTTAAAATTAAAAAAGATTTTTATTAATGAAAATGACCGCATTGGAATACTCTTTTATTTTTTTCTTGATAACAGCTATAATGTAATAAAAAAATGTAAAAATAATCAGATCGATAATTATTCCGAATGCGTCAGTGATTTTGCTTATATAACTAATAAAAATATCAAAGATGGAATTCTTGATATTACAGAATTTATTGAAATGCCTGAAAATACATCCTATATCAGGATTATGTTCTGTATATCAGATTTTTCAGATGCTGAAATACTGGATCCGTTACGAATTGATAACAAGCTTCTTTTAAGACGTGATATTCCTGTAACAAAGAGTTTCATTGATAATCATGCAAGGTTTCAGGAAGAACCTTCCACAAAATGTCCCATAGCTGTACCTGTGCTGTTCCATGATTATTTATCTGTTTCAAATGAATGTGAGTTTGTTCAGCTGAATGAAAATAATTATATTAAATTACTTGAAGAAGTATCCCTTAGAGTAGTTATTACAGATCATGTTATAAAATCCCGCAATGAAAAGAAGATAATTGCTCGTGCAAAAACTCTGGGTTTTAGAATCGTATTGTGGGATTTTATCAGGTGTATCGATATTGATGTTAAAGGAGAATTTTATAATCTCAGATTATTCGATACCATCTTTACCGGTATTTATTCAAGAGTTGGTGTTTACAAATCCGTAAACAAAAAATCATATTATCTGCCTCTCGGTATGCCAACAAAGGATCTGACTTTTTACGTTTCAGATACTTTTGTGGATGTGCATGGCTGTAACGACCTTTTCGGACGTCTGGGACCTGATATTCACCCTTTCTGTGAAACCCGTTATGACAGAATTAATACAGCAATTTTCGGGAAACTTATCAACTCAGCGGGCGATGCTGATGCCAAATCTCTTCATCTTCTGTGGAACCGGAAACTTCTCGCAGACCATACCATGGTCGACAGACTTAACTATATTTTTGAGAAAAACGAACTTTCCCCGTTATTTATTTTTCCGTATGTCGTTTGCTATCATGAAGCCGGAAATCCAGTTGAATATAATCAGGCATTAAGAAGAATCAGAAAATTTGTTTATCCGTTATTGCGGCACATTGTAGTATGTCGTTCAGGCTTCGAAATACCTCCTTCGGATGTAATCTCCGGTGTTTCCTGCATTTCACCTGAAGACCTTCCCGGGAGTTTGAATTCCTTTAACGATGAAAATGTTTTTGTTGCATTTTGTTCTGATAATTTTTATTACGGATCCTCGTATGTTTCAGAACTGGTAAATGGTTTAAAACTCGGGAGTTTCAGTGCTGTTACGTCATCAGTATTTTTAAGTGCGGAAGGTGGTAATCATGTTATTGTAAATGATACTGCTTATGCGTATACAGATACTGTTAACCCGTATAAGTCCATTGTTAAAATTTCTGTACTGAGGAAGTTTGTTTTTCACGGTGATGTACCCGGGGATTTGAATCCGGTAAATGCTGTTGGTATTCCGGTATTCGCCTTGTGTGGCAGTCCGGACAAAGAGTTAATGATAAATGTTATTGAATCTCATGAGCTTGTTGATTCAGGATTTTCCATGCATGATATTGATTCTCAGAACGGATTTGTTCAGGTTATCAAGTCTCGTGTTTTTCATGAAATTTTCATACTGGATGCCAGACATATCTGCAAGTTATTCAAAGAATCATTTAATCCTTTAAATGAAAAGCATCAGAAGATTACCATTTCTTATCATAATTCTCTGTGTTCAGTGAAATCACGGATGGCAGACAATGATTATGAGTACTTCTACAGTTCCAAACTTTATAAAGCAGAAAAAATTGGTATTACACCCAAACACTGCATGAAATGTTTCAGTTCTGGCTCGCTTCATATCGATATCGTTATTGTATACATGAACGATAGTTATGAGATAATCGGTAATTTCATTGCTGACATCAGGAATGACGATTTTCTTTCCGGTAATGTCAGGTTTACACCTGCTGCAAATGCGAAATATGCGAAAATAGGTTTCAGAATTCAGGGAAACGGGGAATGCCTGTTAACCAGACTTGCCGTTGTCAATGCCACTAATGCCACGCCTCTTTTCTGCTCGCGAACTCTTGTGCTGTCGAGATATTATCCTTCTTGTAATGACATATACAGAAATGGTTTTATACATTCCCGCCTGAAGGAGTACGAAAGGGCAAAATTCAGGACGGATTTTTTTGAATATTCGTCAGATTCCGAGTTCTTATCCTGTCGTCAGTATGACGGAATTCAGGTCATGTCAGGAAATCTCAGTACATTGGATTTCCTCCTTTCTCATAATTACTACAATAAAGTATGTGTTCATTTTATGTATCCGGACCTTTGGAGAGTATTATCAAAATATTACAACAAAGTGAAGATCATTGTTTGGTGTCATGGAACTGAAATTGATAATTGGGATGTCAGAACCTACGATTACTGTTTGATGACCGATGAACAAATTAATAAAGAAAAGAAAATTCGTGAAAACAGACAACGCTTTTTCAGAGATCTGATTTTAAATTATCCTGATATTGATTTTATTTTTGTATCCGGCATTTTTAGAAACAGAGTTTTAAAGTCGCTGCAAATTGCTTCTGATATTCCCTGTAATACCCATGTAATACATAATTATATCAATCTGAGGCTGTTTCAATATCATCCCAGGAAACCTGAAGACCGGTATAAGCTGTTGTCAATTAGGCCTTTTGCATCAAGAAGGTATGCAAATGATCTGACGGTTGAGGCCATAAAGCTCTTAAGAGATAAGGATTATTTTTCAAAATTACGGATTGAAATTTACGGAGCCGGTAAGCTCTATCGTGAGACAGTTGCTGAACTGTCCGGTTTTAACAACGTATTACTGCATAACAAATTTCTGCCACAGTGCGAAATTCCTTATGTTCATGCTGATAACGGTATTTTTGTTGTACCCACAAGAGGTGATACCCAGGGGGTGTCCCGTGACGAAGCTATGGCTTCAGGTCTTGTTCCGGTAACAACCGCCGTTGATGCCGTTCCTGAATTTACCGATGCGGGATGTGCCTGTGTTGTCTCCCCGGATTCTCCGTCAGAACTTGCCGGAGCTATTGATTATCTGGTATCAGATCCTGTGCGGTTTATGGCAATGTCTGTTGCCGCACATGAAAAGGTCAGATCGCTGTCTTCGTTTTGCATGACTATCGCAAGGGAACTGGATCTTATTAAATATTACAGTTTTGCAGGGTTTGACTATAGTCAATTCGATGTCATTGTATATTGTGATATTAATCCAAATATTTTTGATGGTTCATCAATGTGGCTGTTTTCAGTATGTTCGATATTGCTTAAGCATTACCGGCCTCTGGTTTTGTTAAAAAATAATTTAAAGGATAAATCGGTAGTTGATGACCTGTTAAACAATAAATCCATTTCCTTTATTCAACCGAAAGATTTTAAGCTTCATGACAATCTTGATAAATATGAAATATCCCGGATTCTTATTGATCTTGAATATCGCTGTATCAATGTTCACTCCCTGATTGTCAGAGGATACGATATCGCATACGAGATTGCACTGAACAATGCCTATAGAGGAAAATTGTATTCGTATTATTCTGCATTTTATAAGCCAGGTGATAAAAGAGGTTTTGAGATTTTTGCCAATTTAACCAATAAAATCAGAACTCTGCTTTCATACAGCTGCAAGAATCTTTTTCAAACAAAATTTTTGGCGGCAGAGTATATCAAATTCTATGATATTGGTTACACCTATTCGATTCTCCCTCCGGCAGTACCTGATAATTTGGCAGCATCTTTAAATGATTTTTCAGATATTGACAAAGACTCGATTAATATTGGTTATGGCGGAAAATGGTATCCTGACTGGGGTGTGGAGGAACTTATACAATGGTCGTCCGGACTGATAAGATCCGGTGTCAAATTAAAGCTGCATCTGGTTATTTCAAAGTATTACAATAACAAATTGTATAAGCAAAATGTAAATAAATTGCTAAAGAAATACAGTGATTTTATTATTATTTACACTAATAAAAATCGAACAGAGAATCTGAGCATAATGAAGGCAATGGATTTTGTATGGTGCTGGAGACCAGGAAATTTTGAGTTTTCGACGCTTGAATATTCAATGAAACTTATAGAGAATGTGTCAATAGCGAAAAGGTGCTTATGTCAGCCATCTTTAGTGAACAGAGATCTTCTTACTGATGAATATCCTCTTTTTGTGGAAAATTATGATGACTTCAGGAAAGTAATAACTGAAAATACAGAAATAAGTGATCAAATTTCTGAAAAGTTAAAGCTGTCAATGAGCAGATTTCAGTTCAGTAATATCACTATAATTTAAAAACAGAGATGAGTTAATTTATGGTATTGGTATTGCCTGGCTGGCCGGAATGATTTTTGTTGTTAATATTTAAACTAAAAGTTTCACAAATCCTGGGACTATAGTATCGAGCTATATTGGACTTTTTAGATAGTAGTGACGGGGTTTTACGGAATTTCGTGACTGCCTTTTCCGGCAAATCGTGATCGTTCGTTCCGCCGATTTCTGACGAACTGTTCCGCAAATTCCTGATTGCTGTTCCGATGAATCCTGATCACCTGCCGTGGGAGTCAGGTGCAATTTGGTGTCCGTTCCGGGGAATGCAGATGTTTGTATGACGGTGTGTTTCTGGCCCTGAGTACAGGCGAAGAACTTCAGAAAGAGCTGCGGGAACCGGCCCGCAGCATTGGCGGAGATGTCAGTTTTGTGGTGTGGATGGCTGATTTTCCTTACCGGAAATGCCTTCACGAGCTTTGAACATATCTTCGACTTTAACCCGGATTTTATTCAGGGTATCGTTAACCTCACGAACAAGACTGTCGTTTTCCGAGGTTGACAGACAATAGGCGGTAAGAGGTGCCATCAGCTGATGCATTTCAGCGTACAGATTGCTGTACTGATGTACCTGAGTCTTCATTTCGGCAATTAATTCTTCGAGACTGGTGATTTTTGAAGAATACACGCCAATTTCCTGCTTCAGAGCTTCGTTAGACTCCTTCAGTCTGCCGCTCTCTTTTTCCAGATCCTTAATCTCTTCCCTGAAACGCTCTTTTTCAGATGCGGACTCAGTTTTTACACCTTCAAGTTTTTTGGCAAGTTCCTGATATTTCCGATCAAACTGTTTTTCCTTAACCTCGAGCTCCTTGTTGGCAGCTGTAAGACGGGCTATTTCAGCATCTGAATTCTCCTGCCGTTTCTGATACTCGCTTTTCAGCCGTTCTGTTTCGGAGTTCTTGCTTTCCTTGAAGTCCTGATAATCCTCTGCAAGACGGATTTTCTCCTGTTTCAGCTCCTGGCATTCGTTTTTGAGACGTGCTGTTTCCGCCTGGCTTTCATCACGGAACTTCTGATTCTCGGCTTCCATGCGGACCTGTTCAGATTCCAGGTTTTTCACCTGCAAGGTAAGATCGTCATTCACGTTATGGACAAACTCCTGATTCTTCCTGAAATTTTCCAGCTCTTTCTGATGAAACTCCTTCAGATTTGCAATCTGTGTTTCCCAGTGGCGGTTTACAGTTCCCCAGATAAGCCGGATGCTGTTATTGCACAGCTCCTGGATATTTGGCGGCATCGGAACGGAACATTCCATGCGTACTTTAACCTCATCACGGTAAATATCGCAGGCGGCACTGTAATCACGTTTGGAATGATTCGGAGCAACGATTTTCAAAGTACTGGCAGATACATCCATCCCTTTGGCGGCAATCTCATGGCAGGTTTTAACAAGATCCCTGACGGTTTTGGAATAGGCAATTTCCCTGCCGTCAGACAGTTTTATGACATCACTCATATTGATATTCTCGCAGTTGATAAAGTTCCCCGCAGTTAGCAGTGAACTGGTATCAGTCCTTATAACACAAGGCTTTGTCAGTAATAATGGTACTTTTGGTACCGTACCATTTTGTGCCATTTTGGCGTCAGGCCTTATAACACAAGGCTTGTCAGCAATAATGGTACTTTTGGTACCGTACCATTTGTACCATTTTTGGTGTCAGACCTTATAACACAAGGTTCGGCGTCAGTTACACGACAACAGCTTTTCAACGCTGAGCCTGTTCTGCAGAGCCTTCAGCCTGTAGTCCAGGTTTATGCATTCAGCTCTGCTGTTCGCAAGCTGCTGACTGTTTTCGCAGTACTTATTGGAGAGTTCGGTATATTCAGTGCATTTTTGCATGAAGGCAGCCTCCATCTCCTTCAGCTGATTCTTCAAATTGTCAGCCTCGGTTCGGGCCATGCAGATCGCTTTCAGATCCTCATGATTTACTGCGGCCTTGTAGCCGTTGATATAGCAGCAGAGATTTTTCAGAGTGGTATAGGTATCCCATTCGTAAAAAGTCGCCAGTTCCGCTATTATCTCGGGGGTGAGACTGCCTTTGTTTGTCAGAATTTGCTCAAACACATGTTCAAGCTGGGCCGGACTCAGATACCCGGACTGTGCTGTTGTCATGACTAAAGTTCTCCCTTGATTTCGCCGGGAGCTCCCCTGAATGAGCTGCCGGACAGTGTTATGTAAATTTCTGAAGGACGGAACAGCCGGTCCTTCAGGGATGACAGCACCGGGGACTCATTTTCCGCAATATCCCCCAGAGCATGCTTCTGGAGCTGCGTGGTAAAGATGGTGGAGCATGTTCCGTACCTCGCATCCGCTATCTCCGTAAGCCTTACAAGAACGGTTTCGCTCAGCTTTATCAGGCCCCAGTCATCAAGAACGCAGAGCTTTACGGATTTCATTCTGCGCAAAAACCTGACATAATCCGTGGGATTCATTGACTCCAGAATCATGCAGAGCTCGTTCATCCTGGCGTACATTACAGAGTATCCCCGGGTCAGAGCCTGGACGGCGGCCGCTATGGCCAGCGTGCTCTTGCCGACTCCGTTCGGGCCCATGAATACGATGTTTGCTCCCGCTTCCAGATACCTGAGCTCCGTAAGTTTGGCGAGGAGTTCCGACGTGATGCCGTTTTCCGGCCGTGGCGCAATGGAGCTGAGATAAACCTTCCGCGGCAGTCCCGAAGCCTTGTACATTCTCGCAAACCGGGATTTGGAGATGGATTCGAGCTGTCCGTTAAGGCATTTCTCCATCCGTTCCTCAAATGACATGTTCGCGTAGGAGTTCGGAGAACTGAACATGTCGATAAGAACTATTGCCAGGCCCGGAAGCTTGCATTTGGATGCGGATTCGACTATGCCCGCCTGCTGATCTGTCAGCTCGTGGCGGTGAGGCATCAGATAGTCTCTGATTTCATTGCTGATACTGCTCATACTTGTTTTCCTGCGTTAACAGTTAATAATAGGCGTCCCCGTGAGACGGACAGTTGACGGAAATGCCGTATTTCGCAGTTCCTGCCCCGGACTGTCCGGACAGAAGAGCCCTGAAGCGCTGTTCCACCGTATTTTTGTTCCACATTGCCGGCACAGAATGCGACAGCACGTCCAGACAGGCCCGGGATACCAGACTCCGGTACGGAGTGTTTTCATAAAGCCTGATAATGGCGGCACAGCTGGTTATGGTGTTACGGAGACTCTGGCTCGGATCATTCTTCTGAAGCAAAAACTTCCTTTTGCAGAATTCGTAAACTCCGCCGGGATTCTGATCCAGCTTCCGGGCAATGTCCAATACTGCCTCCTCCGAGCAGAACCGCTCATTGTTCTGCATGATTTCCTGATGTTCCGGCGGACAGTGTTCACGCTTTGTGGTTTTGCCCATGACAGTTTCACCGGGCTTCCCGTCTGTCCGGTCATGACGGGCCACTTCGATGCCTTCAAAGTAAAAAATAACGGCATCGTGGGTCAGCCGCGGTTCCACCCGCTTTCCGATGCAGGTGTAAGGAACGGAATAAAGATGGCTGTTTACCGGCAGGTGATAATTATCAAGAACCTTCAGAGGCTTGAGTATTTCGGCATACTCCGGAATGGAGAACACATGCACCAGGCGTGCCCTTTCAAAAGTATTGAAGAGGTACTCCCGGGTCTTTTGAGTGTCGTTCCTGAAGGCATTCCGGTTTATATGGGATTCCACCTGCCCCTGGAGGAAACGGCAGTGATCGGCGAAGGTTTTGGTCGTCAGAAGCTCGTTTAAAACGTTCTGATCCTTGCCGATTCTTGACTCTATAAGACCTACGGTGGCTTCCACACTGCTTTTGCGCTGCGGATGCCGGACAGGTGCCGGTTCTATGGCCAGTCCCAGGTCTCTCATAAAATTCTGGAAGCTCCGGTTCATGACGATGCTCGATCCCTGGTGGGTGGTTATCGCGGCCTTGAAATTGTCGCACTTCAGGATATGCGGCATGCGGTTTCCCAGGTAGCTGACAAACTCGGCTATGCCCCGGCAGGTTTCAATGGTGGACTGCGCACTGACGAAGGTGGCAAAGGTGTAATAGCTGGCCGGGAAGGTAAATACCATCCCCCAGCATTCCTCAATCCTGTTGAAGGTCTGCACCCGGTACCGGTCACCGGTAAAGTCAAGTTCGACATACTCGCCGTACTTAAAATCCTGCATGAAGTAATAGTCCGGGTTTTTCTGGTTGATTCTGTCGATTTCCTTCCGCACAGACTCGTAGAAATACGACTGGGACAGGGGGGCGGCCGCCTTGTCCCGGCACACCTGCAGATAATCCAGGTAGACAGTTTTCACAGGCTTCCGCTTTTCAATCACGGAAATGGCCGTAATGACCCTGAAATCCGGATAGTACCTGCCGTCAATGATGCTGTCAGCCCGGATTGTTTTCAGGGGCGTTTTCGGGTAGAACATGGCATCGATAAGCTCGTCGCTCTGCCTGATGATGTTTTCGGCATACCCGGCAGGAGACACTGATGTTCCGGCATCCGGAGAACTGCCGTCCGGAGCTGACTCCGAAACGGACTCGGCGTACAGCACCTCAAGCCTGGAAATGACCTGCTTTACCGAATTCACGGAAATACCGAGAATTCCGGCAATGTTCTGCCTGCCGTGGGACATCAGGCGGTACCTTAGAATCTGCCGGATTGTTTCCGGATTCAGATGCCGTTTGTCAAAATTCTGTTTCTGACTCATTTTGCACCTCGTATGGATTGATGAAATTGATGCGTTTTGCATCGTGGGGCATGATAAACGGCCATAAAAAGGCCGGTATTTTGCTATGTTGGCGTCGTTTTCCGGTAAGACCTGCCTTGCAAAATCCATTACGGCATCAGTTTTTTTTCAGGGAAATTCAGGGAAGATGTTCAGGATAAAAAACAATCGGAAACCGCTGTAATTCTGCGGATCGACGTCCCATGATGATTTCGGGACTTTCAGAAGACGTTGGATTATTGTCAGAAAGAGCAGTATTTTTGCGATTTAATTGCAGAAAGCCTTATATTAACTATGTTTGCGCTGTAATTTACTTAAGACCGGGAGCTCTTTCGGAGAACAGAGCATCATCTGAAACCGCCCAAACAGGAGGCCCTTAATTGTTAAATTTGTGAGTATTCTCACTTAAATCAGGCAGATCAGGGAGGAAGCTTAAGCAGGCTTTTAAGCGCGGTCAGACAGCTTCCCGGAGTGTAGAAGCATGTTTGGTCTTCGGTTGCCGGCATCAGGCATTTCAGAAGCTTTGCGGGATATCTTCCCACGAGGAAGAGCGTCTCGGTTAAAAAGCGAAAGATTCCTCTCGGGGCAATTTCCGGAGATTCAGGCACGGCCTTGCGTTCCCGGTGCCTGTTTTGGCGAGCGTCCATGAGGGAGATCGTGTAATCAGTGCTGGCCGCTGAATCCGCATCGGTCTTATCAACGCCGTTTGTCTGAGAGAATACAGGTATATCGCTGTCTTTCGGAGTCCCGTCAGAAATGGCTTCCGCAAGAGGTTTCCTAAGATCCTCAATGGTCATGACGGACCTGCAGGGACAAAACATGAAATCAGAGAAATTGTCCCTGTTTCTCTGTTCCGGTCCGGGATACCCGACAGCTACAAAATCGTCATCATCTTCAGGAAGCTTCCTGTAGTTCCAGGCCTCAACGGCCGGAGCCCCGGGGATATCATTCAGGTAACAGCCTTCGTATTTCACAAGATTCCTGCGGATGCTTTCCCGGTATTTTGCAGATTGCATGTGATGCCATTGCCGACTGGCGGCACGCCTTGCTTTTTTAAGATTCTCATCAGCATTTCCGTCGTCCTGATAAAATCTGTCGAGATTCTTCTCATGCTGTACTTCAGATACCGCATACAGGAAGTCAGGGTGCTGCATGAATTCATCATCGGAGATGCCTGCTTTCAGAGGAATATCCATGCCACTGCTAATGGCCAGAACCTGGTCCGTAATGGCATACCGGAAGTACGGGAGTACCATGTTGGGGGTCAGTGCATGCGTTTTGATGACTTTCCTGACCCTTTTGCCGAAAGCATCTTTTTCTTCGGATACTACGGCTATGCGACGAATCATGACTTTTATGGGTTTACAGAATGCTACGGATATGATTGTTCTCTCGTAGAATCCCCACATCTGACACAGGCACCCCGGGAATTCGTTCATAAGACGCATTCTGATGTGATCAATGACGTATTTTTTGATGGTACCCAGCACAATCTCGCCATATTCAGTGAATTCAAAGTATAAAAGTTCTACAATACTCATGTTCTTAACATCAGGTTGCTTCTGCAGTTATGAACGGGGAGATTGCTAAACCTAGTCAAAGTTTAGGGCAATCTCCTTCTCACTTCAAACTGTCTCTTTTTTGTCCAATATTCTCTGATTTTCCTCGATATTCCTCATTAAAACATAGACTTACTTCGGATTTACGGGAGCCGGAGGGGTGATTTTTTGGCGTTTTGCCACCTCCCTGAGCGCGCTCAGGGAGGTGGCAAGGGGCTGATCAGGAATTTGAGGAACAGACTACCAAGATTGTCCGGAGAGGGGTGGTATGAAATTGCGGTGGGAGTGGTCACCTAGGGGTGTAATTTCCAATCATTTTCAAAAATAATTTTTCCTATCGTGTTAGTCACTTTGCGGATAGTGTCATCATTGATTTTTAACTTCATGACATCCAAAATAGTCTCTTCTGCGGCCTGATAGGAACATTGATTCTGAG
>Ga0256407_10004194_pt1 | contig 24422 bp, 21 predicted proteins | sample RumenRJG_04DNA_FD_193489 | JGI IMG/M metagenome (GOLD analysis project Ga0256407, IMG submission 193489) | Bovine rumen microbial communities from Lethbridge, Alberta, Canada - RJG_04 | ecosystem: Host-associated > Mammals > Digestive system > Stomach > Rumen | place: Canada: Alberta... | reverse complement strand
CCTATTTTTATTTCTCTTCTCTACTCCTATATAAAGTATTTCTCTCTTAAAAAATTGCCTTTTTGTATATACTTTTGTTTACATTCCTTAACATGCTAATCCCATGTCCCACATGCCTTTCCACCCTTTTCTCCCTCCTCCGCTGCGTCATGAAGTTTCTCTTTTTATTTCAAAAATTCAAAAAAATCACTTGGACACCATACCAAAAATCCACAAAAAAAAAGACCTCTTTTTGAGGTCTAATTAATTTTTAGAGAGAGATAGAGAGAAAAATAAATCTTTTCTAGAGAGTGTGTGTCCGTGAATTTCAGCGTGTGTGTACTTTTTCTCGTTTATATCTTTTTTATTTATTATGCGTTGTATTTTACTGTTGAATTCTTAATTGCTTGTTCTTCAGCTTTCTTTGCAGCTTCTAATTCATTTGTTGCTGCAGTTAATTGTGTTTGTACTTGTTCTCTTTGTGTATCAAGTGCGTTTTCTTGTGATTGAAGTGATGTTAAACTCAAATTGTTTGTTGTTGATGTCAATGAGTTTTCTGCCATTGAGTTTTGATAACTCATCATCGCTTGTGAATAATCCATTCCACCGTTTACATTTGATGAAAATACTGATGATGCTTGCATTTGATTATATGCAGATCTCATATTATTCATATTTTGGTTATTCGAAATTTGATTTGTTACATTGTTTTGTTGGTTTGATATTTGCATCAATTTCGCATTTAATGAATTTACTCTTGATTGTAATACTTCTTTTCTTGCTGTTAATTTTGCGTATCCCATTTTTCTCTCTCCTATTTTTATTTCTCTTCTCTACTCCTATATAAAGTATTTCTCTCTTAAAAAATTGCCTTTTTGTATATACTTTTGTTTACATTCCTTAACATGCTAATCCCATGTCCCACATGCCTTTCCACCTATTTTACCCACCTTAGTTGCGTCATGATACCGCTCTTTACTTCGCTGAAATAAATCAAAAAATAATTGTTAACTCTTCTAAAAATATACCGTTATAAACAACATAAATCCGTAAACTAAAATGGCAGAATTCGGATAGAATCTGCCATTTAAACTATTTTATTTAATATCCTGCATTTTACAGGTTTGTTTTTAGTGGAAATAAAAATCTGCAGGGACTAATTGTGTACCGCCGCTGCTTGCACCACCAGAGCCAAAACTTGAGAAACTGTCTTGAACGAGCGAGCCTCCTTGTCCGCCTTCGTGCATGCCGACACCAAGGAAACCTTGAGCAATGTGTCCATACTCACCGGAAGTTTCAGCTATCGGGCTGTACGTACCGTCGGGCAAATATCCGCCCCCTCCTATTCTCCAAGGTTCCCAAGAAACTCCAAAATTATCGCCACTGCTAGAATTGTAAGTTTTCATTATTTGATTTAGACGTCTGTATTTAATCATTATTTCTTCAATAGAAGCACCATTTTTCAAATCTTCGAATGCATATTGAGCAACTTCACCCGATAAACTGATTCCCCAGCCATCTTCTTCCAATTTATCCCAATCAAGGCTTCCTGCACTGTTTACGTAATTTTTAATGACAAAAGTTTCACCTTTTCCATTTGTTATCTGTACAATTTCTCTTTCACCTGTTTTACCGTCGGTATAATATTTATACCTATATCCTCTTTCGTCATTAGAATAATTGGTAAGATGATTTATTGTTCCGTCATTATTATATTCATAATCTGATACTACTTCATTATTTTCATCGTATGTTATATCACTTTTCGGAACTTTATTTCCGTCAACAGTTTGGTATTCAATAACACGAGAACTTCCGTCAGCATACGATGAAACGGATTTGTTTCCATCTTTATCAACTACGGTTCGTGACATTTCTTCATGAGTTGAAAATGAATAATTAACAGTTATTTGATTTCCTTCGCTGTCAAATTTTGTTTGAGAATAAGAACTTGGTTGCTGATTACCGTAAGCGTATTCCGAATAACCTCTTACCATATTACCTTGTTCATCGTATGTATATGATTTTTTAAGGTTTGTCATTATACTTCCGTCAGAATTGTATTCAATTACTGTTTCACGGGTAACATTACCGTTTTCGTCATACTCAAATTGTTCTTTTTTAGAAACAGTTCCGTCAGCACGATAACTGTATAAAATATTAGGTTTAGCGTTATCTTCTACCGCTTGATAATTAGCGGACTTTTCACCTTGAGCATCGTCGCTATAAGGATTATTTGCTTTTGCGATATCTTTGTAATAATCAATTCCTTTATCGGCAAGAGCAGAGATTATTTTATCCATATCCGCTTTTGTAATTTCTTTATCACCGTAGGACTCTATTAATTCGTTATAATAATCCATTTGTTCTTTATGCATTTCTGCATTTTTGTTTGCTTGTTCAATCAGTCCCTTAAATTTTTCTACGGATACAGATGCATAACCGAGTTTTTTATAGTCCTCTATGGTAATTTTTAATTTTTGGTTACTGTTCCATGGATTTTTAATATACACATATTCGTCATCTGCACCCAAAACAGCATATCCATGACCGCCTACAAAACTATGTTCCGTACCGTCTTTGTCTTTTACCGCAATTACCTTATTTCCATTCTCATCATATACTGTAACATCATTGTTTTTATATGGAGAATGGCACATTATCAGATAATCACCGCTTTTTATTTCTTGCATTGCTTGTTCAAAACTCTTTTCAACTTGACCATGCATTATATCTTTCCGAGAAATATCCAAATCATCAGTATTTCCGCCGGTAATATCTACGACAAAATCATACAGAGTGCCGCCATTATTAAAGTTTTGACCTCTCTTGCTTTCAATATCACGGACAGCCATTTCAAATGCTCTTACATCGGCATCACCTCTTGATAAATCCTTTGCCATTCCGAGTTCTTCAAAAGTATAGGAATAATTTTCACCGTTAATAGTTACCGTATAAATCTTGTTTTGTTCATCTATTGTAACTAAATTTTCAACAAGCCCTTTCATCTGTTCATTATTAACAGATGTGATTAATGAAGAAAGAAGCCAACAATCACCGGTTTTTCCCTGTTGTGTATATTTGTCAAATAATTCCCCATCAACAGATTGAGTATTTTTTGACCTGAAAACATCATAAATGGATTCATCTTCTCTAGTATCAGCCGCACCAACAAGATATGCAAGTGTGTCCATATTTAAGTTTTGATTTTGATTTAAATTTCTTAATAAATCGGTGTTACCTGTTTTTTCTAATAAGTTTGTAACTACACTCTCTAATTGCCAAGATGCAACAACTTTATTATCTTCATATCCTTTTTCGCTTTCTTCACCCAAATATTCTGCCAAAACAGATACATAATCCTTTAGTTTTCCTTCAGAATCAAGAATATTAGAATTGATAAGATCCTTAACTAATGAACCTGCTAAATCTTTTTTATCCACCTTACAAGCAAGAGCAATTGCTCCGACTGCGACTTTGGCAAGTTCAGGAGAACTGTTTAAATAATTAATTACATCTTCCATTCCGTTTGAAAAATTTCCGTCCTCTTTAAATTTTCCTGTTTCTTTATCATATTCGTTTGCAAAATCTTGGAAAAATTCATCTGCAACAACTTGTGAATCAGTTTTCTTTATTTTGCCTTCCGTATCAATTTCATACCAAGAAGTAGCATACTTGTTCCCATTTGTTATACGTCCAGCGTACATTCCCGTCAGATCATCTATACAAAAATAACCTAGAACTTCCTGTCCGTCAGATGATTTTATTTGATATTTCTTGTCGCCGTCTTGTTCAAAAATAACATCACCAAGTTGTTTTCTAATACTATCTTGGACTGTTTCAAAGCTGACCAATGTAGAATTTTCTCCGGCATTTTCACTTATATTTCCGGGAGCAGCATTTCTAAGTTCTTCAACAGTTTGAACTTTTATATCATTATCAACAGGATTTGTTTCAAGAATATTTGCTGCTTCTACCGTTTGATTTTCGACAGAAATTTTTTCGTCAGGTTCTTTTTTGCCTGAGAAGATATTTTTAAAGAAATCACCGACATTGCCTGCGGCATTCTTCAGCCAATTACCGACATCGTTTGCTGCATTTTCAATCCATTCACCTGTATTATTTGCAGCATTTTTTAACCATTCTTCCACATTATCTACGGCATTTTGAATCCAATCGCCCGTGTCATTTACTGCATTTTGGAGCCATTCACCCGGAGCATTTGCAACATTTTTTATCCATTCACCGACATTATTTACTGCATTTTCAATCCATTCACCTGTATTGCCCGCAGCATTTTTCAACCATTCTTCAACATCTTCAACGGCATTTTCAACCCATTCAACAGTATCAGCAGCAGCATTTTTAACCCATTCTTTCGCATCTGCAACTGCTTTTTCTGCCCAATCATTTGCTTTTTGAATAGCGCTTTCTATTGGGTTTCCGTCATTATTGCCGGCATCATTTCTTTTTGATTTATCTTCAAAAAGTACCGAAAAATTTATACCTGTATTTTTTAATGCTTGTTCTCTTTGAGCAGGGTCACTAATAGCATTAGTTATTTCGTCATATATTTTTTGTATTTCTTCTTTACTTAAAAGTTCATTTAAATCTGATGATCGTTCAGGTTGAACTTCTTCTTGTACCGTCTGTTTTACGGGTTCATCAGGTGCATTTGTTTTATTTGGTTGGTCGGTTTTTTCTGCAGTTCCGACTTGTTGTTCTTGAGCAGGTACTTCTTTTGCATTTTGATTTTGAGCAACCTCTTTAGGCTCGTTTTCCGTATTATCAGGCACTACAACAGGCGTTTCAACTTTTTGTTCGGCAGGTTTTTCAGCAAAATCATCAATATCTACATTTGCCGCTACGCTAACGGACGTATCCTGAGTTTCGATTTCTTTAACATCTAATTTTGAAGGAGTATTATCAACTACCGGTTTTTTATTTATTACCGGTTTTTTACCAATTTTTGATATATCATTTACACTACTTTTATCTATTTTGTTTATTGCCATAAAAAGCTCCTGTTGATAATTTTTCATATAGTTATACACAAGTATTAACGTTTTTTTAATCAAAAACTTTATAGTAAAATCCGAAAATTTTACATTTAATGGTGATTTATTTACAAAATAGAATTTTACCCTTTGTGTAAAAAAGTAATATTTTTTAAAATTATTTAATAATTAATATTATTTGTTATTTGAAACATAACTTGTAAATTTGTGGAAAACAGTTTCTATTTAACTCAAAATAGTATTTATTGCACTGATAACTTGTTCAACTGTTATATTTTTCAAACACAGTCTGTCGTTCGGACATTTTTTTCTGAGTCCGCAAGGAGAACACGGAATATCAGAGTGCAAAAGAATATTATTATCTCCGAGGGCATACCATTTTTCAAAAGGCATAGGTCCATATATTCCGATAACAGGAGTTCCTACAGAAGATGCCATGTGCAGATTTCCCGAATCGTTTCCGATAAGTAAATCGACCCTTTTCGTGAGGGCAAGACTTTCTTTTAAAGACAGTTTCCCGCATAAGTTTAAAGGTTCAGACTTTAAATGTGTATCAATCATCTTTAACATTCTGTCGTAAGTACCGTAATCAAAATCCGTTCCGAAAAATATCACATTAACATTTTTTTGATTTATTAAATACTCCGTAACTTTTGCAAAATTTTCCAAATCCCAGAGTTTACCCGCATTCGTTGCTGTTGCATGAACAATTACAAGTTTTTTATCCGACAAATTATGCTCTTCTAAAATCTTATCAATTTTTTCTACAGAAACAGGATTTACCGTATTTTCAAGTTTATTATCTGAAACATTTATTCCGTCCGCCCTTAAAACATCTAAAAAACATTCCGATTCGTGTTTTTTCTTATCGTAAGGTACTTTTTTTGTCAGCAAAAAGCCCCTATGTTCTGTGTCAAAGCCTATTCTCTCTTTTATTCCCGAAAGAAAAACGAGCAAAGCACTTGATAATGAACGCTTTAAAACGTAGGCTTTATCGTATTTATTTTTTCGCAACAAAGAAACATAATGCCAAAAACTTTTTTTCTTTTCTTTCCCGTTTTCGTATTTGTGCTTTCTTGTTGTATCAAAATAAATAAAATTATCAACAAAAGGACCGTCTTCTATTATTTCACCCGATTTTGGAGCAACAATCATGTCAATTTGAGCATCTGGTTCAGACAATCTCAAATTCTTCAAAAAAGGGAGAGTGAGAATTGTATCTCCGATAAATCTGTATCTAACAACAAGTATTTTCTTTTTATCGGACATCTGTTATTTTCTCCATGTCCGCAAAAGCTTTTAATTTTATTGCATAAATTTTTACACTTGTTTTCATTGATGAAATTATATCTTTAATTTTAACGCCGTCTTTTTCTGTCGTTATTATGTTTGTAACACCGTTTAGTTCGGCAAAATCTATGATATCTTCAACATCTTTTTGCGTATATGAATGGTGGTCGGAAAAGACTTTTTTATCTAAAAGATTGTAGTCTTTTTTTATAAAATTAAAGAAATCTTCAGGCTGTCCTATCGCACAAAAAGCAACCGTGCTGACCATTTTAGGCAAAATATCGTCATTATTTTTTATATTTATACAAACGTCGGGTATCATTTTACACAAATAAACAGGTTTCTTATAAGTTTTTTCAAGTTCCTCGCAATATTTTAAAGCGTTTTCATCATCATAACTTTTGTTTGTAACAATGATTTCGGTTGCCCGTTTTATCCCTTTTAAACTTTCTCTCAAAGGCCCTGCGGGGAGCAGTTTTTCGTTTCCGAATTTTGTCCCCTCGTTTACAAGCATTAAATTAATATCACGTCCGAGCTTTCTGTGTTGAAAAGAATCATCAGCAATTAAAACTTCACAACCGTACTTTTCGACTGCAAGTTTTGATGCTTTTACCCTTGAAGAACAAGTAAAAACAAGTGCACCTTTACAATTTTGCGAAAGCCAAAAAGGTTCATCACCCGATTCTTTTGCGGAAAAATATATTTTTTCTCCGTCAGAAATGACATTAACTTCTTTATTCTGCAGACTTCCGCCGTAACCTCTCGATAAAATTCCGACTTTTTTCCCTCTTTCGGTATAAAAATTTGCAAGTTCTGCCGTAAAAGGAGTTTTTCCGACACCGCCCGTCGTTAAATTTCCGACAGAAATCGTCAAAACATTAGGCTTAAATGTTTTTAAAAGCCCTTTATCATACATAAAATTTCTTATTGAAGTTATTACACCGTAAGGGATTGATAACACCGACAAAAACCCTAAAATACATTTTTTATATAAATTAGGATTTTTGTCGTAATGTAATTCCGATATAAAAACTTTCATATCAACAAACCTAGAACATCAATCTGAATAATAAAAATCTTTTATTCAATTTTTCAGAGAATTTTTTAACATTCTTGGTTGTTTCTTCAACTTCTTTCAATGATTGTTTTAGATTTTCTCTTTCATCTTCCGTTACGTAATTAATCGTATCTAAGGTGATTGTAAGTTTATCAAGAGCAGTATTCAGTTTTGTTACACTTTTTTGAACTTCAGCTTTTAACTTTTCATCTTTAGTAAGGTCATTTACATAACCTGAAATTTCAGCAACATTTTTTGAAGTTGCATTTATGTTACATAAAAGTTCTTCTGTCTGTTTGTCTTCAAGAATTTTATTAACATTTTTTGCAAGTCTGTTTACATTAGAGACCGTTTCATTAAGATTTTTAGAAAAATCTTTATCGTTTGTAACTTTAATAACGTTGTCCGCAATGACATTCATTTTCAGCGCTAATTCGTTGATTTCGGAAGTTAATTGTTCAATATCACCTTTTGAAGCATCAATTAAAACATTAACTTTGTCAATTGCATCGTTTGCACTAACAGTTAATTTTTCCGCATTTTGAATTGTTTGTTTAATGTCAGCCATAATATCATCTGACAATATCGCAGATAATTTTTCGTTAGTTTCAGCCAGCGCACTTGCGGAACGATATTGAAGTTTCATAAAATCAGATATTCTCATTGGTTCTATAACCGTATAAGGCGATTTTGTTTGAGGTAAAGGCATGTTTTTAACCTTTACGGGAGTTATTTTTAATTTGTTAGTATCTTTTTCAGAAGATATTTCACCTTTTAATAAATCGGGCATAATCAATCCGGGCATATCAACAATATAGCCTATTTTAATCGCATTATCAGTTTTAATTTCTTTTGAAATTAAAGGATTTAAAGATTTTGTTTCAACAAGCTCTGCTTTTTTGATTTCTCCAATATCGTGAAGTTCTTTAGACAAGACCATTTCAACTTTATCACCGACATGAAGAATTTCATTTTTTCCATTGAAAGGAATATAAATCGTTCTGACTTCAGGAGGGGTGATTTCTAAGAATTGTTCACCGATAATACCTGTTTGTTGAATTGATATCGATGATGCAGTCGGAATTTTAATATTAGGTTCCGTAATAACAAACTTAACTTCAACATAACTGTCTTCAGCATTAATTTTAGGATTAAGTTCTTCCACCTGACCTATTCGGACACCCATCATTTGGACTCCCGAACCGGCTCTGAGCCCGTTAATATCTTTGAAATTAACCGACAACCTTGCTCCGGTAGAAATGGTTCTTCCTTTAACCCATAAAACCGTGAAAAGCAATATTAAAATTGCTACTATTGTTAATACACCGACTTTAAAACTTGATGAAAATCTCATTTTTCTTCCTTTAATAATTTATTATTTTAACATATTTTTTAAAAATCAGATACATTTATCTTCATAGGACCTTCAGGCGAAGCATCCATAAATTGTTTTGTATAAGGGGTAAGTCCTTGCAACAGTTCGTGTGCAGTTCCCTCAAAAACCAATTTTCCGTGATATAGCATAATTACACGGTCTGCACATCTTTTTATTGTAGATAATTGGTGGGTTACAACTATCGCAGTAGAACCTGTTTCGTTTCTTAGCCTTACAATATAATCTTCAATAATAGTTGATGCGACAGGATCAAGTCCTGCAGTAGGCTCATCATACATAATAAGGTTAGGTTCGGTAATAATTGCACGGGCAAAACTTACCCTTTTTTGCATACCTCCCGATAATTCATACGGATATTTTTCTTCAATATTGCTCAAACCTACTGTTTTTAATTTTTGGGACACCAATTCTTTTAATTCGTCCTGAGTATATTTTCCTCTTAATTCTTTTCTTTCTTGGAGTGCAAAAGTTATATTGTCAAAGACATTCAAAGAATCAAACAGAGCAGAATATTGGAAAACCATTGCAACATCGCCTGCTTCATCCATAGAAATAGTTCCCGAAGTAGGTTTAATCAAGCCCGTTATCAATTTTAATATCGTACTTTTCCCCGAACCGCTAAATCCAACGATTGCAAGAATTTCACCCTTTCCAACCGTAAAAGATATGTCGTCAAGAATTACTTTGTCACCAAATTGTTTAGTTAAATGTTCTACTTTTAATGTCATATTTTTCCTTTTTAGAAATAAAAAAGCAATGCAAAAATGTAGTCAATAACAACAATTCCTATAAATGACCACACAACTGCTTTGTTTGTTGCTATACCGACACTTTTTGCTCCGCCTTTGGCATCATATCCGCAACTCGAACTGATATGGGCAATTGCCATTCCGAAACAAGAGGCTTTTAAGAGCATTATTCCGATATCTCTGTTAAATAATCCGAGTTTTACCGAACTTACAAAACAAAGTCCGCTAACTTCAGGACTTGTAAGAGACGAAACGAACCCGCCGCATAAAATTCCGACAGTTGATGCAACGACTGTGATTAAAGGCATCATCAATGCTCCTGCGAGTATTCTCGGAACAAAAAGATATTTTACGGGCGGAACTTTTAAAACTTCCATTGCAGAAACCTGATCGGTAACTTTCATTGTGGCAATTTCCGCTGCCATTGAAGAACCTATCATAGAGATTATCGCAAATCCCGTCATAATAGTTCCCATTTCTCTTACCGTAACAATTGCAAGGAGTCCGCCAATCAATCCCGCACCACCCTGTTTTACCATTTCGGGTGCAATTTGAACCGCCAAAATTATTGATGTCATAGAAACAATGGTAAGAGTTATGGGCAGAGAATCAATTGCAAATCTTGAAGATTGATCCATTATATGCTTCCACGACATTTGAAATGTCAAAATATATTTTAGTGATTCAAAAAAACGCAAAGCAATATTTCCGAATGTTTCAAAGAAATCAATAGTTTGACGCCTAAACATTCGGGCAAGTTGAAATGTTGCTGTTTGTCTGAAAAAATACTCTATGCGTTTCATTGATTTAATTTTACATTATATTTTTTCATTTTCAAAATTTTTATACAAATTACATCTGACAATATGATTATTTTATACTAAAAATTGAGTAGAAATTAATAATTATATTTGTTTTCCTAACTTTTAAATTATATGTCTTTGTATTAAAATTCGAATACTCTGTCGTTACAAAAGAGAAATATAAATGGAAAAAATAAAAATAAAAATTTTATATTTTATAGTTTTCGTTATTTTCGGATTAATTGTAATTGCGATATTCAACTATACAGTTGATTCAAAAAAATTTTTTCATCCCAAAAACGGAGTTATGGTAACCACAAACATATTTGATGAAGAACTGTCGTTTTTCATTAACCAATATAAAGATTTTAAAAGTGAAAATCTTATCGTCGGTTTTTCTGAAGCAGAATTTATTTTTAGCGAATGGAAAATTATAGACAATTTTTTAAATTTTATATTTGTTGCCAACGATAGTTATAAAACAATATATAAATCAATAAAATATTATGTAGAAACACATAATGAAACCAAAAGAGTAATTTTTATATTACCAATTTCATCATTTTATACCGCTCAACCCTATTATGATGATGAATATGAATACGAATATGAAATCAGTAAAATTAACTTTTTATCAAAAATGTTATTATCCATATATAGTACGCGGGCTAATATTGATTTTCTTATGAACAAGATATCTTATTATATTTTCAACAAAAAAACTTGGAAAATTAATTATCCTTACAATCAGTCCGATTTTTTTAATCCGTATGTAATGCTTCCTGATTATTCCAATCACAAAGAACTTATTGATAAAGACAATATAAAAAAATTTAAATACTTGGAAAAATGTATTGAATATTTAAAGGAAAAAAATATTGATTTTGTCTTCATCATTCCGCCCGAAAATACGATTCAGTTAGCAAATATTGAGTTTCATAATTATTATTCTATTCTTGAAAAAATAAAAAGATTTGCCGTTAAAAAATCAGACAATGTGTATGATTTTTCTATTATTAATCGCTTAACTAGTATTAATTCATTCTCTGAATATAACTATTGGTTTCAGTATCCTGATCACCCTAGTAATAATTTTTCATACAAAATTTTAATATCTTTGTTTTACGAAAATGATTCTGATGACAGCATATATGTAAAATTGACAAAAGATAACATTGATAAACAATTAGAAAGACAAAAAGAACTTTTAAACCAATTTATAAAAGAGAACAAAAAATATGTAGATGATTATTTAGAAAATTGTTCTGACGACAAATCAGGATATTTCTGCTATCGTGATATTGAAAATATTCCGTTTGAATTGATAAAAGATAAAAAATTTATACATAAAAAAATTGATGAAAAAAATAATGAAGTTATTTTTAATGGTTTGTTTTTTTCAAATATATTAGGATTGAGAAAAGAAAAGCCTTTTTCATATAGTCTAACAACGAAGGAATTTATAGAGTAATGAAAGAGAATAAGAAAGATATAAAAACTATTTTTCAAGAGTATAAAAAAATTCTATTGAATTTTTTTACAAAAAAGGCATCTTTAAAAAACAATAATAAACATAATTTTGACATGAGACCGTGCAAAATGCCGTTTGAACGAATAGAAATTTATCCCGGAGGAATTATTTATCCTTGTTGTCCCGATTTTTTAAAGAACAGACAGTCCGCAGGAAATATCGGTACTCAAGATTTTGAAGAAATATGGAACGGAAAAGTTTTCAAAGATATAAGAAAAAAACTCAAGAAATGTGATTTTTCTTTTTGCAGAAGAGAACTTTGCGGAGAATATGTACCCTACGAAGGGAAAATACCAAAAGATTATAAGAAAGGACCAAAAGAAATTAAAATCAGTTATGACAAAGAATGCAACTACAAATGTATAACTTGTCGTGATGAAATTATAGTTAATTCACCCGAAATGACGGAAGTATATAACAATGTTTACCTTCCAAAGGTATTAAAAGCAGTCAATAATGCTGATATCTTGACCTTGGCGGGTTCGGGAGATCCGTTTTATTCAAAACACTCAAGACATTTGATTAAAGAGATAATGAAAGTTCGACCAAACATTAAAATAAGAATAAATTCAAACGGTTATTTTCTAAATGAAGAAATGTTGACGGAACTTGGCATTCAAAATAACATACTTGGAGTTATCGTATCTGTTGATGCGGCAAGCAGAGAAACCTATAAAAGAATTTTAAGAACCGATGCTTTTGACAGGGTTATTAAAAATCTGGAATTGATGTCCGAATGGAAAAAGCAAGGCAAAATTGAATGGATAGTTATTAATTTTGTTATTCATTTAATTAACTACAAAGAGATGCCTGAATTTGTAAAACTTGCTCAAAGACTTGATGCAATTGCTTTTTTCTCAACTTACAGACCATGGCAATCCTCCGAACTGTACAAAAAATATGACGAAATGGCTGTATTTGAACAGCAAAACGAACATTACGAAGAATTTGTCGAAATAATGCACAACCCTATTTTTCAAGATAAAAGACATTGTGTCCTCGAAGGAAAATTGATTAAAATAGCGCAATCATAAAACAAAAGCAAAACCAACTTTAAGATTTATACAAATTGCATCTGACAGTATGGTTATTTTCAAACGAAAATTCTTCGGGAATATGGGTTTTGCATAATTTCAAAACCTTCGGGCATCTTGTATGAAATTTACAACCGTCGGGAAGTTTTCTCGGAGAAGGAACATCTCCTTCCAATAAATTTTTCTTACTTTTTTCTTCTCTTGAAATTACGGGAACAGAATTTAAAAGAGCTTCTGTATATGGGTGTTTAGGGTTCTCAAAAATATCGTTTTTCATTCCCTTTTCAATTACTTCTCCCAAATACATAACGGCAATTCTGTCGCAAAGAAGTCTTACAACACTTAAATCGTGCGAAATAAATAACAAAGTTAAATTTAATTCTTGCACAAGGTCTTTTAAAAGATTAATTATTTGAGCCCTTATACTTACGTCTAAAGCACTTACCGGTTCATCCGCAACAATAAAATCAGGCTTTAAAATTATTGCGGAAGCAATGGAAATTCGCTGTCTTTGACCGCCAGAAAATTCATGGGGATAATAATTTAGAGAATTCTTTGATATTCCCGTAAGTTCGCAGACTTTATCTATTTCTTTTTTAATCGTATTTTTATCTTTAATTCCATGAACCAATAAAGGCTCTTTTAGAATATCATATATAGTCATTCTCGGATTTAAACTTGCATAAGGGTTTTGAAAAATCATCTGTGCGGATTTTCTGAATTCTTTTAAAGATTTTCCTTTTTTCAAAAGAATATTTTCACCTTTATACAAAATTTCACCCGAAAAGTCATCATAAAGTTTTAAAACACATTTTCCGAGAGTCGATTTACCGCAGCCGGATTCTCCGACAAGTCCCAGAATTTCACCTTTTTGAATTTCCAAGGAAACATCATTCAAGGCATAAATAAACTCATTTTTAGAATTTGAAAAACCGCTTTTTACGGGAAATTTCATTCTTACATTTTTTATTTCAATCAAATTTTCCATAAAAAAATTATACAATAATTATTAAAAAAACTAATAGTACAACCAGCGAAATCTTTTGCAATCTTATCAGCAAAAATAATTTAAATAAACAGAAAGAATTAATCAATATCCGTTAGGAAGCCATTCTCTGACTCTGAATTTAGCCCCCAAAGAATTACAAACTTTTTCACATTCGGATATATCAATATCACAATCGGGGAATCCCGATACAACAGTTGCAATAGTATCTATACCCGCAGCAGAACATTCTTTTATAAATTCTTTAACCGCATCATACGAGTTTTCTTTATCCGAAGGATTAGAAATTTTGTTATATTTTTCCTTATTTTCGGCATTTAAACTAATTGAAATAGAGTCAATATAAGGTTTTATTTCAGGAATTAAATCCTTTTTTGAAATTAAATTTGCTTGTCCGTTTGTGTTTATACGAATTTTAATATTCGGATAGTATTCTTTTATATATTTTGCCGATTGAATCAACATTTCATGCTTTAACAGAGGTTCACCAAACCCGCAATATACGACTTCTTTTGCTGATGGGTTGTCATTTATTATTTCTTCAAACTGACTAATAACGTCTGTTGCTTCAAATTTTTCATCTTTTAGCCAAAGATTTCTGCCTTCTATTTCATCAACCGAATTTCTTATACAAAATACACACTTATTGGAACATAAATTTGTCAAATTTATGTAAATCTTACCATCCAATGTATAAACTAAATTTAAATCGTCTCTTTGATTATCCATATTTGTATTTTTACACAACATCATACATTCTTTCAAGTTTTTATTTATAAAAGTATGCTCAACATCATACAAAAGTATCTTTGTAAATAATAATAAAATTGTATAATAATATATTATGATAGAAATTTGTATTTTACATTCAATATATAAAAGAGATTTAACGATATATTCAATCAGGAAATCTATTTCCGAACATTTTGGTATATATACAAAACCGAGTCACGGAACAATTCACCCTGCATTGAAGAAACTTACTTTGGGAAATTTTGTTAATGTTAGGAATATAATTTCTGAAGGCGGACGAAAATCCTGTTATTATTCCATAACCGAAAAAGGAAAGAACTACCTTTCTAAACTTGTTCTTTCAGATTTAAGTGAAAATCCGTCGGTATTTATTAACGACATTGGAATACGAACAGCCGCTTTGGGAATGCTTTCAAAGAATGAAAGAGTTCAATTTATCGAACAAACCGTAAAATTTCTTGAAATATTTGAAATTAAAACCAAAAATTCAATAGAAAATGAATTTTTAGGACTTGATTATTATCAGGTTGAAGCCTTTAATCAATGTTTGAAAAATATTACAAATATGAAAATATTTTTAAAATCATTGGAGGTTTGATATACAAAACTTTTTTATAAAAATACATCGGCAAATATTTATACTTGCCGATGTAAATGAAATATTTTTATTAGTTATTCTATTTTAATGCTTTAACAACATCATCTGAAATATCTGTTGCACCGTACAATGCAGCAGGAACAATAAGAGTATAACCGCCAGCCTTACTTACTTTTTTTACTGCATTTTCAAAACCTTGATAAATCGCCTTACTTTTTGCTTCTTCTTGTTGCCTGAATTGTTCGGTCATATTTTGAAGTTGTTTGTTGTATTTATCTTCTTTTGCTTTTCTTTGTGCTTCAGGAGTCTTTTCTATATCAAGTCTTGCATCACTGATAAATTTTTGCATTTTCATCTCTTCCTGACGTAGCCACTCTGTAGCCTGTTGTGCAGCAGGATAATTACTCATTACATAATCAACATTAACAAAACCGTATTTTTCTGCTGCAAATGATGGTAAACTCATCGCAAATAAAAGACCTAAAACTGATAATATTTTTTTCATTATTAATTCTCCTAATTCAATATTACTTAAGTGATTTTGACATTAATTAAAAAAAAAGTCAATGAAAATGGGTATATTACAAAATATAACGGTAAAATGGCTTAAGTCTGTTATTATATGGTATTATATAAAAACTTAGGAGTTATTTTATGAATGATATGAATGAAAATAATAATGCAGAAAACGAAAATACCAATACGAGACAAAAAGAAACCAATAAATTACAATTAAGAGAAAAACTTATAATTACGTTGTTAATAATTATATGCATTCCTCTTTTATGGAAACTTATTCTAGTTATTGATGAAAAAAAGAACTATACGATTGAAACATTATACGATACAGAAAACGGATTAAAAGTATTAGAATTTCCAAGAAAAAATGATTGGCTCTATTTTAATAAAGTTGTTTACAATAAAAAAAGTATTCCGAATTATGCAACTTATATTGCTGCTATAACAAACCTTAAGGAACAATCTTTAATAGAATTTTTTTCAACTCAATTTGAAACAGATGTGAAAGAGACTCAAATTTTTGCAAAAGATTATGTAGAACCAACCGAAGATGAACAAGAAGATGAACAAGAGAACGATAAGGATATAATTAATTCTGTTGAATATATGACTTCTGTTTTAAAGAAAATGAATCCTAATGCAGAAAATATACAAATAGCAAAAAATTATGCCGCAAACAAAAAAAATGCAAATAAAAAATATGCTAAACAAAAGAAATTTTTAACCACAGTATATAGTAGTATGAATCCTGATACTGATAAAAGTAGCAGCTCTCTAGAAAATATAAAATCAGAACCTGTAAGTATTTTATTTTCTTTTTACGAAAAAGGTTATCATTATTACCAACGTTTTGACTGTGATTTTATGACATTTAAACAAATCATTAAAGAATCAATGAAGGCGAAAAAAATAAAACAAGAGATTATATATGTAAAATGTGCCGATATGTACACATATAAAGCTCCTGCTAAATATTATAAAAAGAATTTAAGAAAGTATGAAATTTTCAAAAAATATACCAAACAAAATAAAGAATGGATTGTTGCAATTAATCAGGAGCGAAGAGACTTAATCAACAGTAAAAACTATTCAACAACCCAAACTATCATGGCAGGAGATAAATTCCAACCTGCTTCATTTAAAAACTTAATATATACAATTGAATATATGAGTGATGAGGATAAAAAAATCCTAATTGAAAATGAAAATATAAATTAGCTGAAATCTTATATGTAAAAATTTTTTAATAAACAGGGAATTGATTAAAGTTTTTTATATTTATCCCGATAAATAATATACTATATTATACGAAATAAAGGTTATTGTATGGCAACAAACATAAACGGTGTTAAAAGAGGAACTCCTCAAAATAATAATAAACCGCAACAAACAACAACTAACAATCAATCAGCTTCCTCGTCTTTGTGGGATGATATATCGGATATTGGCAGCAGTTTCGGAAGAACATTAAAAGGTGCCGCAAATGAAGTTCTCGATTTAGGAGAATCCGCATATCAAAAAGCAAAAAGTGGTGCCAAAACAGTATATGACTATGCAAAAACAGGAGCAGAATATCTAACGTTAAAAGGTGGATCTTTAGTTAAAGATGCAGGCATGCCTGTTGCAGGAGAATTGCTCGAATTAAGTTTGATGTCGCCTAAAGAACGTGATGCTCAGGTTAGGCGTGAAGGCGGACAAGTCTTAAATGCGAAACAATCAAGAGCAAAATTAGATGAATTAGGCATGAAAGAAGGGAGCAACTGCCATACTCAGCCTGACCAAATGGATTTACCAACAATGGTTTTTGGCAAAGACAGTAAAATGACAAAAGAAGTTAACAGTAATGAAATGATGCAAAAAATTGTCAAAGACTGGGCTAAAAATGGTGCAAAAGATAAGGCTATTTTACCTTTTAATACTGCAAATGCAAATAGTTTTGATTTAAGAATGGGCATCGGATACGGTCAAATTGTAGGTTTACACCTGTCGGAAGACGGAAAATATGCAGAAGGCTATGTTGAAGATGTTTACGATTACGACAAACATTATAACAAAGGTACAAAAGAAGAAAGTAATTTTTTGAAAAAAGGTTTAAGCTTCGGAGTGCAAACAGTCAACGATATGGCTGTTGATATCCAAAACAAAGGCATTTTGCACAATTATCGCACTCTTACTCCTATACGTGTAAAACTTTAAAACCTTATGAATTTTTATGATATTTTTTGTTCGGAATGAAGCTTGATTGAAAAATCAGAAGCTTCAGATTCTCGTGCAATTACTTCTTTTATTGCAAAAATTTCATCGGCGGAAAGTTTGTTTAATTCTTTTTCCGTCATTCTATTATAGAGTTTTTTAAACTTTTCTTGAACGGGAAATTCAAAACCGGGAAGTTTTTTTCTAAAAGCAACCCATTTGTAAATTTGCGAGGCAAGGTAATAGACATCAACCTTATTTTTATTAAAAATAAACATAGGTTCTGTTTTAGTTTTTAAATTTATTTTTTTATCGCAAAGTAAACCGAATATTAAGTTTATATAAAAGGCTTTAAAGCCTTTCAAAGGAATTATAAACCCTTGTTGTTCATTTATATTTCTGAGTAATTTAACAGCAAACCTTGAGCGATAAACTTTGACATTTTTTTTCTTTATAAATTCCAAAGTTTTTTCCGTATCATTTTTGAAATTCATAATAATTTTTTCAGAAAGTTCTTCAACTTCTTTGCACAATTTTTCCGTTTCGGAAACCATATTTAATTGGGCGGCAGAATTTATAGACACTTTTGATTCGGGGTGAATATTTGATTTATTTAATTTACCCTTAATTGATTCAAGAAGGTTTTTTACTTTCAATAAAAATTGCAGATATACTTGTCTTACTTTAAACATAAAACAATATTACATTAAAATTCACCTATATAACAGGTGTAAATGGACTATTTTTGACATACAATTTTAATATGTTGGAAATCGGTAAAAAATATACTGTAAAAGCGGAAAAATTAATTAATGGAGGAAATGCGATAGCAAAAATCGATAATTTTCCTGTGTTTATCGAAGGAGCATGTCCTGAAGATATACTTGAAATATCAATTTTAAAAATAAATAAATCATATGCAATCGGAAAAATTGAAAAAATCGCAGAGCCATCAACTAAAAGAATTGAGCCACTTTGTCATTTACACAATATCTGTGGAGGCTGCGGACTTCAACATATTGAATACGAAGAACAATTAAAACAAAAAGAAAATATAGTAAGAGAAACCATAAAAAAAATAACGGGCGAAGATATTGAAATTCTATCCGTAAAATTTCCTCAAAACGCCTTTCAATACAGACATAAGGTTCAATATCCGATTTCTCAAACAAAAGTTTCCAAAAGAATAATTGCAGGATATTACAAAAAAGGAACACACCAAGCGGTTAATATTAAGTATTGTCCTGTTCAGCCTCAAATAATTGACGAAATAACTGAATTTATAAGACAAAAAGCTCAAGAACTTAAAATTAGCGGGTATGATGAAACTAAACATAACGGTCTTTTAAGACACATAAACTATCGTATTTCAAGATTTAGCGGAGAAATATTGATATCTCTGGTTTTAAATTCTGAGAATATTCCCGAAAATATAAAAAAGTTATCTGAGATTTTATATAAAACATTTAACATCAAAGGAATTATAGCAAATTTCAATACAAAAAAGACTAACGTTATAACAGGAAACCGAAACGAAACAATAATTGGTGAAGATTCCGTAAATGAAGTAATAAACGGAGTTAAATATATAATTTCTTCAAACAGTTTTTTTCAAATAAACCCCGAATCTGCAGAAATCATATTTAATATAGCAAAAAAAATGATTACCGATAATGTTGATAATCCCGATATTTTAGATGCATATTCCGGTGTTTCAGCCTTTGGACTCCAAATGAAAGACATAGCAAAGGAAATAATCTGTATAGAAGAAAACAAATCCGCAACAGATGATGCTGAAAGAAATGTAAAAATAAACGATGCTAACAATTGCACAATTATAAACGGAAATGCTTTTGAAATTTTTGACAAATTATCTAAAGAAAATAAAAAATTTGATATTGTTCTTCTCGATCCGCCGAGAAAAGGCTGTGGCAAAGAGACTTTAAGCAGAGTGATAAAATTGTGCAAAGATAAAATTATATATGTAAGTTGCAATCCCGCAACTCTCGCATCGGATATCAAATATCTCAGCGAAAATTCCTTCAAAACGAGATATATCCAACCTGTTGATATGTTTTGCCATACTCCTCATATAGAATGTGTTGCACTAATAGAAAGAATTTAAAATGATTTATTCTGATACATTGATTTTTGATTTAGACGGAACACTGTTAGATACTCTTTACGACCTCTGCGATTCAACAAATTATGCGCTCAAAGAGTGTAATTTTCCTGAAAGAAGATTAGATGAAATAAAAAAATTTATCGGAGATGGTGTTGAAATGCTTATAAGAAGAGCCGTTCCCGAGAATACCGAAGAAAATAAAATTCAAGAGTGCCTATCTCTTTTCAAAATTCATTATATGCACAATTCTCAAAATTTGACAAAACCGTTTAACGGCATTTTGAAATTGCTTAAAAATTTAAAAAATAAAGGGTTCAAAATTGCTGTCATTTCAAACAAATTTGACAAAGCAGTAAAAAATTTATGCGAAGATTATTTTTGCGGACTTATTGATATTGCAATAGGAGAAAGTATCGATACTCCTAAAAAACCTTCTCCTGATGGAGTATATAAAATTTTAAAAATTCTGAAATCTGATAAAAATAAAACTGTTATGATTGGTGATTCGGAAGTCGATATTCAGACAGCAAAAAATGCGGAAATATATTCCGTAGGAGTTTTATGGGGTTACAGAAGCGAAGAAATATTAACCAATGCAGGTGCAGACGAATTGGTAGATACTCCCGAACGACTGGAAATGATTTTATAACAAAAAAGCGTATTAATTTAATAAATTAATACGCTAAAATATTTATACCTGTTATATATTACTTATTTTCTTCTTTTTTAGTCATTTCTTCTTTTTTAGTCATTTCTTCTTTTTTAGTCATTTTTTCTTTTAATTTATCATATTCATCAGCATTTTTAAGTAGTCTTGCTCTTATTGTAGTAACACCGCCGGGTTCTTGCATATATCTTAAATTTATTGCAATTTCAGGACTAATTAAGGTAAAACCTTCCCAATTATTAATTTCACCTATATATCCATTAGCATACAATGATTGAAAATAATCTGAAAAAATTTTTTCATTAATATTTGCAATATATGCTACAAATTGTTTGTCTGTATTTATAACCTCAAGCAATTTTCCTTCAGGAAAAGCAGGAATTCTTGAACCCAAACCTGTTTTAAACCATTCAATTTTTCCTTTTGTAGAAGGGATTTGTTGCTGATTATAATTGGGACTTATAGGAACATATCCAGGTTCTGCTGTATCCTTTTTAATACTAGGCTTTGCTATTTTTGGAATATCTGTTGTTACTATATAATCAACATTATTTTGATTTATTGCATTAGCTGTTTCATTATCTGCAGATTTTTTCATAGCACAACCGGTAACAAATATAACCACAATGAAAAGAATTGAAAAAATTAATAATTTATTCATAATAAATTCTCCTATATTTTTATGTATAGATTATAGCACAAAATTTATTATATAGTATTAAATTTTTAAATCTTTTGTTTAAGTTTTAAATTAAGAATACGAATAATTAATGTCGGCTGAAAGAGCTATTATTTTTTTATTTTATTTATCAAATCGTTATAAACTTCAATTGTCACATTACAAATAGGCAATTTCCTTTTTACAAGGCTTTCGATTGTCAATTCACAACATCTGAACATTGCTTCGTTTAAGGGGTTTTCTTCTTCAAGTTTGCATACAATCAGTTTTCTAAACTCTTCCGGTCGTGTTTTTGTTTCTATTTTGTCTGCTATGAATATTATTTTTTCAAAGTCGGACATGTCGCATTTTCCTATTGTATGAAATCTTATAGCAGATAAAATTTCATTGTCTTCAACTCCAAATTTTGTCTTTGCTATATAGGAACTTACGGGTGCGTGTATTGTTTTTCTGTTGTTTATTTCTTCTTCGGTAATATCTTTTATGTACTTTCTTGCAATTTCTTGTGATTGTGTAAAATCCATACATTTTGCACAATCGTGTAATAAGCCTGAAACATATGCTTTTTCGACATCACAACAGTATTTTTTTGCAAGTTCCGCTGACATTTCGGCTGTACCTATCGAGTGTAGATACCTTTCTTCATTCAAATCTTTTTTTAATTCCGACAAAATTTCATCAGTCGGCATGTTTGTATAGATTGTTTTCATCTGCATATCTTCTTATTTCTTTCGGGATTAAATCGTCTGTCGGTAAATTCTTTTCTATCAAATTTCTTATTTTTGTTGAAGAAATATCAACAAACGGCATATTTAATCTTTTATAATTATAACCTTTTTTTTCTAAAATTTTTAATTTTTCTTCCGAACAACCGTTTTCTCTGGGAATTAAAACAAAATCGACAATATTTTTTAATTTCTCGGTTTTATACCAAGTTTCAATCTTATCAAAGGCATCATCTCCGATAATTATTGCAGGTTTGTCTTTTGTTTCGGTATTTTCAATAAGATTTTTAACGGTTACATATGTGTAAGACGGTTCTTCTCTTTGAAATTCGATATCGGAAACTTCAAGTCCTTTCTTATTTTTGATCAAAATTTTCGTCATATTAAGTCTGTGCAAAGGATTTTCTTCATTCAAAACTTTATGTGGCGGTTTGTATGCAGGAACAAAGACAACCTTTTCGTACTCCGTATTTTTAAGAACAAATTCTGCAATCAAAAGATGCCCGTTGTGAGGGGGGTTGAAAGTTCCTTGAAAATAACAAGTTTTCATCGGAATTGTACCTGACTGAAATTCTTTTGAAGTCCGTTTCTGACTTTTTGAATTTCTGCTTCAATCACTTCATCTGTCAATGTAGTTTCTTTATCTTGCAATTTTATTCTGCAAGCAAGACTCTTGAAGCCCTCTTGAATGTGTTCGCCTTTATATATGTCAAACAATTCAATACTGTTGAAAAGTTTATTATCAACAGATTTTTTAATTACAGAACTGATTTTTTCAAAAGTAATATCATCATTTATAGCAAACGCAATATCTCTTTGAATTTCGGGGAATTGAGGTATTTTTTTGTATTTTGTCGTTGCGTATGATATTTCTTTCAAAAGTGTTGATAAATCGAGTTCAAAGATATAAATTTTTTGAGTTGATTTAAGTTTTTCGGTTAAAATCGGGTGAACTTCTCCAAAAACACCGATTTGAGGATTACCTTTTGCAAGAAGGCTTAATTTTGCACTTCTTCCGGGGTGGAGATATGTTAAATCTTCACAAGGTGTATATTTAATTCGTTCAGCCATTCCGAGCATTGAGAACAAGTCTTCCAAAACACCTTTCAATGTATAAAAATCGGTTTTTACTTCTCTGTTCCAAATTCCCTTTTCGGTTTCACCGCTCAAAATACCCGATAATGTTAATCTTTCAACAACTCCGCTTTCAACTTCGGTTGCTTTTGCCATTTTGAAATATGTTCTTCCGATTTCAAACAATCTCAAACTCTTATTTCCGTTGTCGTAATTTGTTTTAAATGATTCCAACATATTTGCGATAAGGGTTTGACGGAGCATTGTGTGGTCTTCAGATTGAGCATTCTTAACTTTTACCGCTTTATCTTTTTCATAACTCAATGAGTATTTGTTTAAAAGAGGTTCTCCGATTAATGATGAAGTCATTGATTCGTTGAAACCGTGTCCTAAGAACAATTCCGAAATTGAATTGAGCATTTTTGTTTCTTTAGTAACGTTGCATGCAAGAGTTTTGTTCGGCAAAGTTGCTTCGACTTTGTCAAAACCGTATATTCTTGCAACTTCTTCAATAAGGTCTATTTCTCTTGTTACGTCATTTCTTCTTGCCCCTGGGACGACGAATTTTGCGGCAATGCTGTTTTGTCCCGAAAGAGTAAATCCTAAATTTTCAAGTATTTCTACTGCTTTATCTTTCGGAATTTCTGTTCCCATAACCTTATTTAATTGGTCAAATCTCAAGGTTATTTCTATTTTTTCAAGTTTATTTGTTCCTGCTTCGGTTATATCGGTCAGTTTTGCATCGGCAAGTTCTATAAGAAGTTGAATTGCTCTAAAAAGTGCGGGTTTAACTTTTTCTATATCAACACCTCTTTCAAACCTTGCACTTGCTTCACTTCTGTAACCGATACTTCTTGCACTTTTTCTGTTGCAAGAGGGTGTAAAATATGCTGCTTCGAGAACGATATTTTTAGTATTTTCATCAATTCCGCTGTTTAATCCGCCAAATACACCGCCAACACATACAGGGACTTCTTTTGTCGCAATCAATACGGTATCTCTGGTAAGTTTTCTTTCTGTCTCATCAAGCGTTACGAGAGTTTCACCTTCTTCCGCCCTTCTTACACACAAATAACCGTTGAGTTTGTCTTTATCAAAAGAGTGCAGAGGTTGTCCGTATTCGAGCAAAACATAATTTGTAATATCAACAACGTTGTTTATCGAACGAATGCCGCATGCTTCAAGTCGTCTTTTCATCCAATCGGGAGAAGGTTTAATTTTCAAAT
>Ga0256407_10004191_pt1 | contig 24432 bp, 18 predicted proteins | sample RumenRJG_04DNA_FD_193489 | JGI IMG/M metagenome (GOLD analysis project Ga0256407, IMG submission 193489) | Bovine rumen microbial communities from Lethbridge, Alberta, Canada - RJG_04 | ecosystem: Host-associated > Mammals > Digestive system > Stomach > Rumen | place: Canada: Alberta... | reverse complement strand
TGCTGCCGTTCACGCCTATCACGACATAATACTCGCCGTCGACCTTGATCTTGTCACCTATCGACAGTTTCTGGGTGTCATCGCCGAAATCCAGATAGACGGCATTTTCGCCGACCTTCTTTTCTGCCTCGCGAATCAACGCATAGAATTCTGCATTCATATTGATCTTCTGTCCGCAGAAGTCATTTTTTGGCTTTTGATCCTTATAGGTACCAAACTGCCTGACTTTGTCCCCATTCTGTTCTTCTATCCCCGCCCATGGTGTGATGTTGCCATCCATGTGCTTTTGGTTCATATTGGCTGTGGCGGTCGTGGCGTGAAGAAGTTTGAAACCGTTTGTGAAAATCAAGTTCTCTATAATCGATAGAAGCGATGTACCTCCTAACGCCAAGCAGAGAGAATTGACGATGTTCTTACTGAGGTAATCAAACTGTTCCCACACGTCCGTGTAGTCGCGCTTTACGTCGTCCAGATAGTCATCGTAGGTCAGAGGATTGCTGTAAGGCTTATCATCTTTATTAGGCATGCTACGATCCTCGGTCAGATAGTTATAGGCAAAGTCGGTCGTCTTGATTCCCTCGCAGAGCAAATTCTCGTAATGGCGCTCAGAGGCTATCTGGGCATAGTCGGGGTCGCTGTTCCCAGCCTTGTCGGTCATCTGCATACCTAAGTGCAGCTGGCCGTTCTCGTGATACAGGAACTCTCCGCAGCGGTTAGCCGTGCGTCGCATGAAATCATAGAAACTCTCGTTGTACTGCACCAGATACGGCTGAACGAACTCATCGGTGCCGACTTCCTTGTTATATTCGACCACCTGCAGGTCGCATTTTGTCGGTACCTGGAGCTTGAAACTTTCCACTTCATTAGAGAAGATGTCCACCCCGAGTTTCTTGCCCGTCCAAGCTTTCGAGTATTTGTCGATCGCCAGCAGTTTGTCGAGGCTGTAGATGGTCAGTTCCAGTTTTACGTTGCTCCCATTCGATACCTTCTTGAATAGCGGCATGACCTTGAACACAAAATAGCTGTCGGCCACTGTCTCACCGTTGATCGTTAATTGCACGGGTTTCTGGTGGAAAGCACTGACGAGATCGTTGTTTTTCACACCTTGGCCACCGACATTTATGGTGACCTTCATCTCTGCCGGGCGATAGATGCCTTTGTCGTACGACAACTTCTCCAGAGTGAGCGTGTAGTTGCCCATCGTCTGATCTTCCTGGAAACGGAATTGCTTGCCGTCGATAGTTAATACATATTTAAGATTTGCCATAGGTCTTCTGTTTTTTCTTTTTACTTTTTTACTTTTTCTTACTCTGCCTTACTGTTTATCACAAGTTGCCTGTCCGTCATCTTGCCTTTATAGGTGATGGAATTTACGAACAGTTTCACACGGATGAGCATTTGTCTCGATTCCTTGCCGCCAGAGTTGAAGTCGTCCTCCACGTCAATCACATAGCCGTTGACGATGAACATATTATCGTAGCTCTTCAGTCTCTGCTGGTCGTTATATGAGGCATTGAAAAGGAACGTATAGTCGTAAGGCACGTTCTCCAACAGCCGCTGATGATAGACCGTTCCTTCCTCTGGCAGCACAAGCCGCACTGTAAACGACAACACGGAAGGATTGGTGACCCCATAAGGGAAGCCGGCATCATTTCGGCTCCGTTCACAACGGTAACCGAAATATTCCAAAGTGCTGCACTTTTCCCTCAATACATTCTGGCCCCCGTCCTGTACCTCGTCGGAAAAGAGCACAGCCTTCAGATGATTCGATAGAAGTTTTTTATTCATAGTCGTTACCTCCCTTATTCGTTTTTAAATGGATTCTTGAACGTAGCACCCTCAAAAGTCACCTCGTTAGCCACAATACTCAGTTTCACCGTGCGTCGCATCATACCGTCGATCTGGTATTCCTCCTCGATGGCATAGCAGTAGGCTTCTTCAAACTCCAGGTTTGCTTCACTTCCGTCGGTGTCCGCCTTCGCGTCGGAAAGATTCAGCACCACGCGTCCGTTCTGCGGATCACCGCTGATATACCAGTCGTAGAGAGAGAGGTCCTCCATATCCGGAGCAACCAGCGTCAAGCTGATGTTCTCACACTGGGCATCAGTGCTAGGACGGCTGCTACTTGTAAGTCTCTTGTAATGACAAGTCAGATTCACCACATTATATTGCTTCGAATAAATGTGGGAACTGTTGTCGCCAATCTGTAATTTTGCTTGTACTTCCATATTTTAGGTAGTTTTAATAATTATCTCAGTTTTTAATCTAGATCGATCTGCGTGCAAAGATACAACTTTTTTTTGAAAACACATCCTTTTTGATAAAAAATGAGGGAGAAAGCAATCCCAAATGAAGAAAATGACCATCGGAAAGATGGTCATTATTCATTTCCATTAGAGACACTCGCATTGATAGAACGCATTCGTATTGCCATTCAGTACTTATTTCACGCGAACTTTTACGCGGATGCCCAGAGTCTGATAGAGGAACTCTTCAAACTTGTTTTGTTCAGTCTTCACCCGAATACCTACATTACCCTTTTGTTCAGTCTTCACCCGAATACCTACATTACCCTTTTGTTCAGTCTTCACCCGAACACCTACATTATCCTTTTGTTCAGTCTTCACCCGAATACCTACATTACCCTTTGTCGGAGCTGAAACTTCTGCCATGGCACTGGTGGTGAACGCGAATGAGAAAACGACTGCTGCAATTGTGCTCATGAGCACCTTCTTTGCATTGAAATTCTTTCTTGTCATAACTTTAATTTTTTAATGTTTATACTTTATCTTAAATCTGTTTTCTGCTTCTTTTCGACGATGCAAAGATATGACGGTTTTAGCGAACAAACAAGAATTCTGCAGACTTTTGCCTGAAGTTGTTGCGACAACCGCCGCAATATGCGACAAATGGGGGGCAAGACAGGAAAAAGTGTCGCAAATAAGCCAGGCGTTGATTGAAAAACTCGGTGCGCAAAGGTGATAGATACCGTCTGAGTCATCCCCAAGTACCTCTGCCAGTAATTTCTGCCTGACTATGTGAGCGGAGAGCGGAATTCATCGTAGAATTATTTTATCTGCCAATGTGAGTACACCTCATGCCGTCAATCATGACATTCTTGAATTTTTTTGCATAAATATGGTATTTTGCAATAAAAAATGAGTTAAATTTAAGCAAACTGATGGTTGTTTGCTAAAAAAAATGTAGTTTTGCAAGTCAATTTGCAAAACGATATGAAACAAGAAAAAACAACGCCCACTTCTGGATACCCCAAGCTGAACGAATGGGTGATGATATGGCGAGAGACACTGCCAAAGTATTTCGGATACCCATTTAATGAGGTCTCTCCGCTACGCGATTTCTATGATTGGTACTATGCTGCAGGCATCAACCTGATGAACCTGAATAATGCCGGCGACCCGTTTACTGACACGCCTTGGGAGGTTTCATCGCAGGTGTTCGAACGCGAGGTCATCGAGTATTTTGCACCACTCTATGATTTCGACGACGACAACCGATGGGGACTCATTACCCATAGCGGATCCGACGGCAACAACCATGGTATCTACTTCGGTGCCAACTACCTGAAGCATAAAACGGGACAAACCCCCATACTCTATGTGAGCGACGAGGCCCACTACTCGAACATGCGACTGGCTCACCTGCAGAACCTGGACACGCGATTGGTGAAGAGCGACATCATGGGGCGCATGATACCCGAGGAACTGGAAAAGGCACTCGACACATCGCGGCCGGCACTCGTGGTCTATGCCATGGGCTCTACTTTCAAAGGAGCCATCGACGACATGCCCGCGCTGAACGCCGTGCTCCGCCGTCACCCCGAACTGCCTGCCGTCTATCGTCATGTCGATGCTGCACTCTTTGGCGGTTACCTGCCGTTTACAGAGCACCGCAATCTGGTGAGCAGCAAGAAGATGGGCTTTGAGTCGATTGCCGTCAGCGGCCACAAGTTCTTCGGCATCGACTCGCCGTGCGGACTCTTCATCTGCACGCGAGAAGTATACGACAACCAGTCAGACTTCGACGTGCCTTACCTGAATAAGAACATGCGCATGATCAACTGTTCGCGTGACCCCATCCAGCCGCTTAAGTTCTGGTGGGTGCTCCAGAAAGTGGGTGCAGAAGGGTGGACGCGTCAGGCCCGTCGTATCATGGAACTGACGGCCTATCTGAAGCAGCAGCTCGATAAAGCAGGATATCCCGCGTGGGTCAACGAATACAGCAACACGGTTTTTTTGCGGTGCCCATCGCCAGAACTGGCCCACAAGTACCAGTTGGCACAGAACGAGGATACACGTTTCGGAGGCAAACTAGCCCACGTGGTGGTGATGCAGCATTTCACGGAGGAGGCCATCGATGCCTTCGTGGCTGAATTATGTAATTCAAAAATGTAACGAGAACAAAATATCTGGAATAGAATGGCAAACAAACCCTTAGACACCACATTGCTGGACCGTGCCATCATCTTTGCGGTTCGCGCCCATGCCGGGACAGAGCGTCGCGGCAAGGGGTTCCCTTATATCGTCCATCCAATGGAGGCTGTGGAAATCGTAGCCACTATGACACCCGACCAGGAACTGCTGGCCGCCGCTGTGCTTCACGACACCGTGGAGGACACTGACGTCACCATCGAACAGATTCGTACAGAATTCGGTGAACGTGTAGCCTCGTTTGTCGCTGCAGAGAGCGATGAGCCCCATCAGAGGCCTGATAGCGTAGAAAACTGGCATGACCGCAAGCAGGCTGCCATCAATCGTATTGCCCGTGCTTCACGCGATGCCAAGATCGTGGCTCTCGGCGACAAGCTCTCGAATATGCGAGCAATCGCCCGTGACTATGCCCTGCAGGGCGATGCTCTGTGGGACCTTTTCCATGCCAAAGACCCCAAAGACCACGAGTGGCACTACCGGGGACTGGCGGATGCGCTCAGCGAACTCCACGACACCTTTGCCTACAAGGAGTTTGAGAATCTCATTAATCAAGTGTTTCCTCTTAAACCCTCTGCATGATGAACTATCAACTTGACTTACATGGAGAAATGATCATGGAACAGTACCATGAGCGGATACCCATCTATGAACGATTGTCTCGCCTGGCCGACGAGGCACTACGCAATGCCCTTGATGCCCAGCACGTGAAGGTGACAGCTATGGAACACCGCATAAAGACAGAAACGTCGCTTGCGGGAAAACTGGAACTGAAAGGCGGCAAATACCAAACGATCGATGATGTAACCGATATCGTGGGTTTGCGTGTGGTAACGTTCTATAGTGCCGATGTGGACAAGGTGGCCGCCATCGTGAATGAGGCGTTCGTCGTGGACAGACGGAACTCTGTCGATAAGCGTAAGCAGCATCGTTTAGACAGTTTTGGCTACAATTCGCTGCACTACATCTGCCGATTGCCGAAAACAATCGTCGACGATCCGAAAATGCCGCTGCTTAATGAGCTGCGCTTTGAGATACAGATGCGCACAGCCCTGCAGCACGTATGGAGCACACTCGACCATGACACCGGCTACAAGGGCGACGTGAAGATTCCCCATGAGTATATGAGACAGTTCAACCGTATGGCCGGTATGCTGGAACTGATGGACGAGGAGTTCAGCCGACTGCGCAATGTCTTGGTTGATTATCGCCGTCAGATGCTGGCACTGGAAGCTTCCGGGCAGCTCGACAGCGTGGATCTGAACTCTGAGACCTTCCGCCGCTATTTGGAGGCACATCCCTTCGACCGTCTGAACCAGCGCATAGCTGCCATCAACCAGGCCGAGTTGTATCCTGTGCCGATAATGCCCTACTTTCGGGTACTTCAGGATCTAGGCATGGAAACACTCGGCGAAGTAAACCGTCTTGTCGAGGAATACAGCGACGATGCCTATCGCCTGGCAGTCTCACAGCTTGGAGCCACCGACCTCGACATTCTCTCGGAAAACATAGGCATCCAGAACCTCTGCTATGTCTATGTGCTTAAGCAGGGTGGTGGTCCGGCGGGACTCTGTCGGATACTCGACGTGCTGAACGGTTACCAACCTGGTAACATGGCAATCGCCAAGAAACTGTTCGAGCAGGCCCAGAAACTATCATTTGAATAAAGTAACTGCCAATATCATAAGGTCAGTCATCAGGACTGTTTATCACTCGGAACTCTCCCGGGGTGACACCCAGCGCATCCTGAATCTTCCGATTCAACGTGCGTACGTTGTTAAAGCCTGCATCGATAGCAATGGCTTCGATGTTATAGTCAGGATGTTCTCGCCTTCGATGCGGGCTTCGACAAGGGCAAGTAGCTCATCGTCGTCGCGCAGGTCGGCATTGGCCATCATCTCGCGGAGACGCTCCATCTCTTTCTTCTCTTCTGAAGTCATCGCTAGCTGAACGGCATAGACTCCCTTAGTCTACTTTCTTGATATTATATCTTTCGTTAGTGTTATAGTCTCGGTCTTTGTCTTTGCCAAAGTACTCGAGCAGATAATCCTCGTCCTTTATCCTGGTAACGCGGATGAGCACCTCTCTATAGGTGATCTTGCCGTTTTCGAGATAACTCTCGTAGGCATTATAGGTTGCTGACTTCTCGTCGTCTTTGCTTTTAACCAGCTTGAACGCAGAGACGGTGCGCTGGCTCTGAGCAATGTCGACATATAAGCTGTCGCTAGTGAATCTGAACATCAGTTCACCACTTTGGGACATGAACTTTCCTTTAAAACCAATTGCGTGCAACTCGAAGGTGCAGCAAAGCAAAAAGAATAAAAACAGGTACTTTTTCATAATTATATTTATTAGTATTTATATTTATTAGTGTTACTCCTCCATCTCGTCGTCGAGGCGGTTTGCCCATAGGTATTTCTTCGTTTCGCGGGCAGCAACACCGCTCAGAAGCAATAGGGCCACGAGGTTTGGTATCGCCATCAGGGCGTTCATGCAGTCGGCAATATTCCAGATGATATCCAGACTGATGATGCTGCCAAAGAACAGGAATACGATATACAATATACGATAGAACTTGTTGATGCGACGCCCCTCGATATAGTTTACTGCGCTCTCTCCGTAGTAGCTCCAGCCGAGGATGGTGCTGAAGGCAAACGTGAGGATACCGAAGGTGAGTAGTGGCGCTCCAACATAGGGAATCTTAGAGAAGGCCACCTTGGTGAGTGCTGCACCGTCGGCATATGTGATGTCGGGGTAAGCGATGATACTGCTAACGAGCACAAGTCCCGTCAGAGCACAGATGATAACAGTGTCCCAGAAGGTGCCGGTGCTCGACACCAGAGCCTGGCGCACGGGGTTTCGTGTCTGCGCTGCTGCTGCCACGATAGGAGCACTACCCATACCACTCTCGTTGGAGAACAGACCTCGGGCGATACCATAGCGAGCCGCCATCATCACCGTGGCTCCCACAAAACCACCTCCGGCAGCAGAGGGATTGAAGGCTGAGTCAACAATAAGTTGGATGGCTGGCCACACGTAATTGCCATTTATGCAGAGTATCACAATACATCCCAAAACATATAGCAACGCCATAAACGGCACGAGGATGGTGCATACCTTTGCTATCGCCTTCACTCCACCAAGAATAACCGATGCCGTGAGGAGACATACAAAGAGACCTGCTATCCATGTGGGTAAGCCGAACGTCTCATAAGCCAGCAGGGCGATGGAGTTTGCCTGAACGGTACAACCTATGCCGAACGATGCCAGGGCGGTGAACACTGCGAAGAGTATGCCGAGCCACTTCATGTTAAGACCTCGCTCAAGGGCATACATCGGACCTCCGTACATCTTGCCGTCATCGCCTTTCACACGATACTTCACTGCCAAAAGACCCTCAGCATATTTCGTTGACATACCGAAGATGCCCGTGAGCCAGCACCATAGCACGGCTCCAGGGCCTCCGAGAGCCACCGCTGTTGCGACACCTACGATGTTACCTGTTCCTATGGTTGCAGCCAGGGCTGTGGCCAAGGCACCAAACTGGCTCACCTCGCCCTCGGCCTTGCTGTCTTCCTTTACAGAGAGACGGATGCCAGTAAGGAGCTTACGCTGTGGTATACGCAGTCGGAAGGTGAGAAATACGTGGGTGCCAAGCAGCAGAATTATCATCGGCCATCCCCAGAGGAATGAACTCAGAAGCGAGAAGAAATCGTTAATAGGTTCCATATCAGTTTGATTTGCGTTTGCAAAGATAATCAAATTTAGGGAATTTCCTATCATTTTTCGGGAAAATCCCTTTGAGAGTACCAAAATAATATCTACCTTTGCAGCGTTGAACAATAAAAACGTGACGATTATGAAGAAAGTTTTATTGATATCAGTTAGTGCACTCCTGCTTCTAAACAGTTGTGGAACTTATACTGCAGATGGTGCGGTTACAGGTGGATGGTTCGGCTCTGTAATCGGTTCTGCCATAGGTGGTATCTCTGGTGGTCATCGAGGAAGTAACGTCGGCAGTCTTATCGGTATGGCTGGAGGTGCAGTAATCGGTGCAGCCGTAGGCCAGGCGGCAGATCAGGCGGAACAGCGTAAGTACGAGGAGTATAAGATGTCTCGTCAGCGCACTAATAGCAATCGTAATAACGACTATTCTTATCATGACAATAGCGGATATGATGCCAGCAATAGCGGTGATGATCGTCTGTATGGATTCGGAGAGGATTTTACTCCTTCAAACAATGTGTTAGAGGGTGGTCTTGAAATCCGTAATCCACGTTTGATAGACTCCAGCCGTGACGGAGTGCTTGTACGTGGTGAAGAGGCACGTATGGTGTTTGAGATATATAATACCTCGGATAAGGTGATACGTAGTGTACAGCCGGCTGTTGCAGAGGTCACAGGTAACAAGCATATCCATATCTCGGAGAACATCCTCATTGAGAGCATCGCTCCTGGTAAAGGTGTGAGATATACAGCATCAATCAAGGGCGATAATGGATTGAGAGATGGTGAGGCAGTGATTCGGATTGGTGTGCTTCAGGCCAATAAGGAGGTTTCCTCGCAGACACGGAACTTCACTATTGTTACACGTAAGAAATAGAAAAAAGGGAGGCTGTCCTCCCTTTTTTCTATTTCATGCCCACCTCTTTTTTACTTTGCTCTTTTTGCCTTCTGTCAAGGTCTTCTTTCAAGATTACCCAGACAGGCTTAGTATCAGGGCCATCGTTGATTCCTATCTCGAAATCGGGCAACTCAAGGATATCCTCAGGACGGAATGGGATAACTGCCTCGCTGAATTTCTCGACAATCACAGGGGCGATACCTTGGCCAATGATTCCGATTTCGCGTGCAGCACGCATGGAGAGGTCGATGATACGCCCTCTGACATAAGGACCTCGATCAGTTACCCTTACTATCACTTTCTTTCCGTTAGCGGGATTGGTTACCCGCAGAAGAGTACCAAAAGGATAGGTGCGATGAGCACAGGTCAGAGAATCGTGATGCAAACGTTCGCCACTGGCGGTTCTGCGGCCAGTGAACTTCTTCGAATAAAAAGATGCTTTACCCTGTTGGGTTTGAGAGAAAAGTGGTGAGAAGTAAGAGGTGAGAAATGAGAGAATTGCAATAGCTGTAACACAACACCAAAAGTATTGTTTATGGATAATTTTACCAGCCGTAGCTATTCTCTTACCTCTCACCTCTTATCTGTTACTTCTCACAACTATTATACTATACCTTGTGCGAGCATGGCTTTTGCAACCTTCATGAAGCCTGCGACATTAGCGCCCTTCACATAGTTGACATAACCATCCTCCTTACCATATTTCACACATTGCTCATGTATGCCGGACATGATCTGATGCAGACGCTGGTCTACCTCCTCAGCAGTCCAGGCCATACGCATTGAGTTCTGTGTCATCTCAAGGCCAGATGTAGCTACACCACCAGCATTAACAGCCTTGCCAGGAGCAAAGAGCTGGCCAGCAGCAATAAACTTATTAACAGCATCGGCGGTACATCCCATGTTGGATACCTCGGCTACGCACAGAGGCTTCTGAGCCAGTATCTTGTCGGCATCATCACCATTCAACTCATTCTGTGTGGCACATGGCAGATAGATGTCGGCCTTCTGCTCCCAAGGCTTCTTGCCAGCAAAGAACTGGCTTCCGGGGAACTCTTCAGCGTAAGGCTCGCAGACATCATTACCGCTTGCGCGCAGTTCGAGCATATACTCTATCTTTTCTGCATCAAGACCTGCGGGGTCGTAGATATATCCGTCAGGACCAGAGATGGTGATTACCTTCGCACCGAGCTCCGTTGCCTTCTTGGCAGCACCCCATGCCACATTGCCGAAGCCAGAGAGAGCCACTGTCTTACCCTTGATGTCGAGTCCGTGAGTCTCCATCATGTGGTGAACGAAGTAAAGGGCACCATAACCAGTTGCCTCAGGACGGAGGATAGAACCTCCCCATTCCATACCCTTACCGGTGAGTGTAGCACCGTGGAACTGGCTGGTGAGTTTCTTGTACATACCGAAGAGGTAACCAATCTCACGTCCGCCTACGCCGATATCACCGGCAGGAACGTCCATATCAGGACCGATCACCTTATAAAGTTCTGTCATGAATGCCTGACAGAAACGCATAATCTCAGCATCGCTCTTTCCACGGGGAGCAAAGTCGGAACCTCCCTTACCGCCACCCATTGGCAGAGTGGTGAGGGCATTCTTGAATGTCTGCTCGAAACCGAGGAATTTCAGGATGCTAAGGTTTACTGACGGGTGGAAACGAAGACCTCCCTTGTAAGGACCGATAGCACTGTTGAACTGTACGCGGTAGCCGATATTCACCTGTACCTCGCCCTTGTCGTCTACCCAGGGCACACGGAATGTGGTAATGCGCTCCGGCTCTACGATGCGCTCAACTATTTTTGCCTTTTCAAACTCGGGGTGCTGGTTGTATACGTCTTTAATAGACTCCAGTACTTCGCGAACTGCCTGAAGGAATTCTACCTCGCCTGGGTGCTTGCGCTCCAAGCCTTGCATGATTTTTTCAACTTCCATAGTGTTGTTTTGTTTATTGATAAAAAGTTTTTAGTTTGCAATATGTTACTATTGATGGTGCAAATATAGGAAAAAATCAGATTCCCTCCAAGTATTTTCGCGAATATTTTTCTTATAAAGTTACATTTTGTTAAATTGTGCCTATTTTACAATCTTTTTCCCACCTATTATATATATACCCTTGGGCAGACCATCGAGAGATGAGGAATTAATCTTACGGCCGTTGAGGTCGTAGATGGTAGCATCCTCCATCGGATTGTTTGTATTGATGGTCTCTATGCCTGTGCTCTCACCGAAGATTGCCGTCAATGTCAGTTTAGAACACTTAGGCATGTCGAAGGTATATATGGAACCATCCACTTGTGTAGTGCTTCCGTCTTTCATGACCTTCCAACCCTTTACTTCACGGCCTTCGCCTGCCTTGCCCTCAACAGTAAGCTTTCGTCCTTCGAAGAACTTGCCGTCGAAGTAGCCGTCCTTGATCTCTATTCCGTTAACGTAGGTCTTAACCTCTTCTGAAGCGTCTTTGTTGATGACGAGTGGGGTAGGAGTGCCCAGTTTATAATAGTCGGCAAGCTGCTGGTAGAAATGGTTGGTTCGCTGACTTAGCCAATTGCGGGCATTTCTTAGTTCATCATTGTAGTTCGGCCACCACTGATTGATGAGATTTCTGTGGTATGTATATTCTGTCTTTATCATATTGTACATTGGATCCCATACTGCGCGTGTTCCTTTTTCATTAAGGAAGTCGCCCATATAAATGGCGCAATGGTCAATAAACTCGCGATTGAAGTCAGCATCCTCCATCAGTCTACGGAAGAGTCTTGTGCTATCATAGCCGTTGGCACCCCAGTTTAATCCACTGTCGTAATTTGGGTTATACAACCATTCCAGTATTTTGTAATTGGCAGCACACTGACTATAAAGTCCCATTGTGTAGTCTGTATCTTTCATGATCCAGCGCCAGCGACCTCCTTCTGCTGTTGGTCTCCACATAACGATATTGTTGCCGGGGAAGTCAACGTTGTTATAATAGAGATTGGCTGCCATCAGGTTGAGAAACTCCATGCAATCCATCCATTGCTCAAATTCGGCCATAGTGTGACCATGCTCGTTATAGAAAACTTTGAAAGCGTTGTAGTTATCCCAGGTACCTTCCTTAAGCTCACCCCAGTTCTCAAACATATCCAAGTCTTCCAGACCATTATAGTTGGTATAGATATTATCTTCATTGGAGCGTTCACGGATGTTAAGCATGCCTCTATACTGTCCATTGATATATACGATAGCAGGTTGCCAGGCCTGCCAATCTATATCCAAATGGCTTCCTACGTTACGTTGGATTATGGCATCGCGCATATACAGATAGTCGAAGTCATTTCCGGCATTTCGCAGCATAAGTGACTTGAAGTCTTTAAGTCCTGGTTTCTGGTCTGGGAAGAACTCATAATTGAACCGCTTCTCGCCAAAACGTTTGTTGGCATAGATGGCCATCGATTTCCTGGCGGCTCCTCTTGTTGCGCCTCCGCACACACGTGCTTCTATGAGCTGGTTTAGTGTGCTGGCGTTCATGTCTTTCATGAAAAACTCAATATTCATCGGACGACGCCAATTGTGCTCATAGTTCTTTTTCCCGTCAGAAGCCTTGTTGTCAGAGTAAATACCAATCTTTGAATCATTGAAGTATCTATTGTCCGTATTGATGGAAATGACAGGCAGTGTTATGTCTCGTCCATGGAAGAGGTAGGAATGTGTTGTAGAGCGGGGGGAGAGCTTACCGTCACAGAACAACTTGGCACGGACTATCTTGTTTGTATTGAAACTCAGCTGACTCTGATATAGCTGACTGTTCTTTGTTGGCTCTGAGCCGTCGAGAGTATAACGAATCTCTGTTCCTTCAGGTGATCCATCTGGAAGAGTTAGCATTAGGGTGATGGTTTCTTTGGTACTCATAACGCAGCCCTTTATGCTGAAAACAGGCTCACCGAGGATATCTTCGGCCTTACAAGTCTTGCCGGTATTTGCTTTGCCAGGTGTAGGCTCAAGTTGGTAGCCCCATTCGTCGCTGCCATCAGTATTGCGACCAAAAGCAATGTTCGGGGCAGGCTGTGCGGCAAAGTCCTCTATTTTGTCAATGGTATCATCGCCTTTAAACAGGAAAAGACTGCTCTTCTTGCTAGACTCCAGACGGAAATTGGTGTGTAAGGCGGATACCCCCTCATCCTCGCCAGCCTTGTCGCAGTAGATAATCACATATTGCCCCGGTCCTACCATCTTGTCTGGTAATTGCCATGCGTTGGCAACCTTTTTCTTGGTACCAATCTTATAGTCTTTCAGATTGACGGCTGTATTACCTGAGTTATATAGTTCCACCCATGAGTCAGGGAAATCGTTAAGATCGTCCATGATACCATCGATATTCGACTGCATGAATTCGTTGATTATCAATTCTCCGTTTTGGTTATTGTCATCAGCGACAATAGGGAGGCTTGCTACAGTTAACAATGTTAGAAAAAGTAATTTCTTAGAATAATTCATAATGGTTTTAATTCTGATTCGGACGCAAAATTACAAATAAATATCCATTAACCATTCATTATTCTAATAAATTTTGTAACTTTGCGCCAAAATGTAACAATAAAGAAATAATATGAAACGATTAATGACATTGATGTTGCTGATACCGGCTTTGGGAGCATCGGCACAAGTGAAGACGGAGATCAGTGAGTTTAATCTCTCTGGGCCTTACGCAGTACAAGCACCATTGGCTTTTGATACAGTGGATGTGAAAGGTAATAAGTTTGACGAGAAGTCGCTGATGAGCAATATTGCTCTTACATCACCCGTGACAGGAAAATTCAATGGCAAGGTGTTGCCGTCGCTCACGGAAAAGAAAAGCGTAGGACTTTTGTCGTTTTATATAAACAATAGCGCCTACCTGAAAGGCAAGATCGAAGTGAAGGGACCAAAGAACTATAAGTTGTATATTGACGGTGCTGAAGCTAATGGAGAATTGATACTTGCCCCCGAGCACCATACTTTCACGATACGTTATCTTGCTGAACCCAAGGATACTGACTCGATAAAGGTATGTATCGATGCCAAGAAGTCTGTGGCATATACCCTCGACAAAAAGCATCCCTATATGGTGCATGATCTTACTGACGGGAAGCGAGTAAGAGGAATATCTCTTTCTGCCGATGGACTATTTACAAGCATAGCCTATCAGACAACGGATCGTGGAGGCAATTCCCATTGGAACTACGAACTCCGTGATACCAAGACCCAGCGTCTGATATCCCAGCCACAGCGTAATCCTAAATGGATGCCTAAGACCTCTGCCTGGGTGGAAGAGGAGAAAGAAGGCGATAAGCGTGTGTTGTATAAGGTAGATCCCCGTACTGGAGTACGTACACTCTTTGCTTATGATATCCCTGAGGGCAGTTACGTTGTATCGCCCACAGAAGACTATCTTATCATCAGTGCTGAGGAAAAGGGTCCTAAGGAGGATAAGGATGTGTTTGAGGTTGTTGAGATGGATGATCGTCAGTCAGGCTGGCGTGACAGAGGCTATCTCGCGAAATATGATATTTCCACAGGTGTTACTCAGCGAATCTCTTTCGGTTCGAAAGGCGAGTATCTTGAGGATATATCACTCGATGGCACCAAGCTGTTGCTGGCAACGTCACGCTCTCGTCTTACAAAACGTCCTACCACTGTGCAGGATGTGTTGATAATGGATATACGTACTCTGAAGGTAGATACCCTATTCGTTGGTGCAGAATTCCTAGGTGGAGGAACGTTCTCTCCTGATGGTAAGCAGATTCTCTTTACTGGCACTCCTGAGGCTTTCGATCGTATAGGTTGTCAGCTTCCTGCAGACGTGACACCGAGCATGACGGAAAACGAGCTCTTCCTCTATGACATAGCATCGAAGAAGATCACTCCGCTAACAAAGGATTTTGATCCTTCTATCGACAAGGGCCCAGACTGGTGTGCTGCCGATGGAATGGTATATTTCACAGCTGAGGATCGCGACTATGTGAATCTCTTTATGCTTAATCCAAAGACGGGTAAGATAACAAAACTCGCAGCCAATGGCGATGATATCTATCGTTTCGATAAAGCATCGAATGCACCTTATATATCATATCTGTCATACGCCACGATGGCTCCTGCATCTGCTTACGTCATGGATCTAAAGAATCTCAAGAAGCCCCAGAATATCAGGTTCTTCGATGGTGTTTCTGCTCTCGGTGATGCTGAGATCGGTACATGTCAGGACTGGAACTTCAAGAATTCCAAAGGTGACACAGTATACGGACGATTTTATCTGCCAAAGGATTTCGATGCTACGAAGCAGTATCCGATGATAGTGTATTATTATGGCGGTTGTTCACCAGTTAGCAGATATTTCGAGTCGCCATACGCTCCTCAGTACTGGAACTCGCTGGGTTATGTGGCATATATCGTTGAACCAAGTGGTGCTACAGGTTTCGGACAAGAGTGGGCTTCGCGGCATGTTAACACAGCAGGAAAGGGTCCTGCAGAAGATATCATCGAGGGTGTAAAACAGATATGTGCTGAGCATCCGTTTATCAATCCTAAGAAGATTGGATGTATGGGAGCTAGCTATGGCGGTTTTATGACTCAGTATCTGCAGACACAGACAGACATCTTCGCAGCAGCTGTATCTCATGCAGGTATCGCCAATCATACCAGTTACTGGGGTGAGGGATACTGGGGATATAACTACAGTGAGGTGTCGATGGCAAACAGCTACCCCTGGAGTCATCGTGATTTGTATGTCAACCAGTCACCACTCTTCAATGCCGATAAGATCCATACTCCTCTGCTTCTGCTTCATGGCAATGCCGACACCAACGTACCTCTGATAGAGAGCCTGCAGATGTTCACGGCTCTGAAACTGCTGGGTCGCGAGGTGGCTCTTGTAGAGGTGGAAGGTGAGAATCACCATATCCTCGAATACGGTAAGAAAGAGAAATGGCTTGCCACACAGATGGCTTGGTTTGCTAAATGGCTGAAGGATGATCCCACGTGGTGGGAGGCTCTTTATCCCCCAAAACATCTATAAACTTCAAAAAGAAATTAGAATAATTAGAATAATTTTTTTATGTCATAATCAGCATAGCATAATATTATTCTAATTATTCTAATTTCTTTTAATAAAATAGACAATTCTTTATTTTACATTTATTTCTATTATTTCTTTTAAGCCGCGCTGACGATCTGTAACTTTCAATTTTATTGTACCAGGAGTCTTGCTGCTACGAACGATAACGACCAGCTGTCCGCTGAATAGTTTCATCGTAGGTTTCTTGAATGACTCCAGACTCGTGGCATCGCCATTGCATACTGCCTCAAATGATCCGGCACCAGTAACCTCAAATGACAGCTGGTCTGATGCAGATGGAATGAATGTACCCTTGGCATCAGCGAGAGATACTGTTACAAAAGCCATGTCTTCACCATCAGCCTTGAGGGTAGGAGAGTCGTGCTGTGTCCAAACATCGAATTGTATCTTTGTAGGCTTGCCAGCTGTGCGTAAGGTCTTTTCACCAGCTTTGTTGCCCTGCTCATCGAATACCACAACCTTCAGTTCGCCTGGCTGATATTTTACATCATTCCAGCGGAGGCGATATCTGTCGAGACGCTCTGTAGGATTCTTTGAGATCTTACCCTGACTCTTACCGTTCACGAAGAGCTCGGCTGTAGGATAGTCGGTGTAGCAATATACAGGAGTGATTTTTCCCTTACGATCCTTGCCCCAAGACCAGTGGGGTAGGAGATGGATGGTGTGCTCGTTCTTGTTCCATCTTGAACGATAGAGGTAATAGCGGTCCTTAGGCAGTCCTGCCAGGTCGCATATGCCAAAATAGCTGCTGCGCGCTGGCCAGTACTCGTCGTAAGGTGTAGGCTCGCCGAGATAGTCATAGCCTGTCCAGACGAACTCACCGATTACCCAGTCCTTGTCATCCTGCCATACCCAGTCGTCATCGGGCAGATTACTCCAAGAACAATACTCAACATCGTAACTCGAACACTGTCCGTCGGCGTTAAGGATGGCTTTGGGATCGTAAGTGGGCGCCCATGAGGCGTATTGGGAGTTGTCAGTAACCTCAACGGGGAACTTATACACTCCTCGAGAGCTTACCGTTGAGGCTGTCTCTGATCCTAAGAGGAATCCCTGATGAAGTTGCTTGATACTATTTCCATATTTGTGTACTCGGTAGTTGAATCCCGGCACGTCCATTGCTTTCGCAACCCCACTCTCTATTGATGCCTCAGCATGGTCGAGTCCTTGAGTGACAGGACGGGTGGGGTCGAGGCTGTGGCAAAGACCTTGCAGGCGGATACTTATGAGGCGTCCCTCCTCGCTGCCCTGCTCAGGAATCTCGTTGCCAATACTCCACATTATGATGCTTGGGTGATTACGATTAGCCTGTATGAGGTTGGTGATATCTTTTTCTGCCCATGAGCGGAAAAAGCGGGCATAGCCGTTCTTGCACTTTGGATAGAGCCACATGTCGAAACTCTCTGCCATCACCATCATACCAAGAGAGTCGCAGATGTCCATCTGCATCTGACTTGGCATGTTATGCGACGTACGTATGGCATTACAGCCCATCTCTTTCATAGTCTTTATCTGACGGATAAGTGCAGCTTTGTTGATGGCTGCACCAAGAGGACCGAGGTCATGATGCAGGCATACACCCTTCAGTTTTCTTGTTACGCCGTTCAGTTCAAAACCTTTCTCCTTCGATACATTCACAGTACGCATACCCACCTTGAAGGTCTTCTTATCGATGACCTTGCCAAAATCGTCGAACAACTTGGGGTCGCCGTTTCCGTCATAGAGGGTTACCTGAAGCTTATATAGATAAGGTGTTTCTGGTGTCCATAGCTGGGCATTTGGTATGATAAATTTGCCTATAGCCTTGCCGTCGTGCATAGGTGCAGGATCACAATTGATCTGTTTGCCGTCTGGAGTGATGAGCATCAGTCCCACAGGCTTTCCCTTTCCGGCATTGATGATGGGCACCTCAACAACAAACTTGGTAAGGTTCCTGTTGTTCCCCTCCTTCCAGTTAAGCTCTGTATTGGTGGTGATTCCCCAGTCGTCGATACGTGTCTCTTCAGGGGTGAGGATGAGTGTCACTGGGCGGTAGATACCGGCACCGGGATACCAGCGCGAACTCTCTTCTACATTCTTGAGGTCTACTACGAGCAGGTTGTCGCCAGGCTTCACGAATGATGTTATATCCACCCGGAACGCGTTATAGCCGTAGGCCCAGTAGCCGGCTTTCTGTCCGTTGATGCTGACGGTAGGTTCAGCCATCGCCCCGTCGAAGAGAAGTTCGGCATGTCCCTTGAAATCCTGCGGGATGGTGATAGTCCTTTTGTAGTGACCTTCGCCTATCCAAGGCAGGGCTCCAGAACGTCCGCTCTTCTCTGTGGCTTCTGTCTCACCATTTTGTTCGATGGCTACTTTCTGAAGATCCCATTTCTTGTCGAATGGCCCTGCGATGGCCCAGTCATGAGGGATAATCACATTCTTCCAGGATTTCTTGTCCTGAGAAAACTTCCAACCCTCAGATAGTGTAATCTCCTGCCTTACCTGAGCAGAGGCAATCGTTGTCGCAAATAGTAAAATAGCAAGTAGTCTTTTCTTCATTTCCTTAGTAGTTTTTATCTTTTTATCATATTGTTATCTCTCCAGAACCCAGACATCTGTGATGATTCTCATCGTAAATCACACAGAATTGTCCTGGTGCCACACCGTGTATCTTGTTCTTGGCATGTACGACAAACTCTTTCTCACCCGTCCACTCCAGTGTGGCAGGTAGATACTCCGGTGTATGCCTTATCTTGAATGTAACCTCACATGGTGCCTGTCCCCCTGTGAGGTGATGGAAATCGTGAACCTTGAAGTCTTGTTTGTATGCTGTTTCTGGGTCATAGCCGTGAGAGACGTAGAGGATATTCTTCTCCACGTCCTTCTTTACCACAAACCAAGGACCACCGCTGAATCCCATACCTTTACGTTGTCCGATGGTGTGGAACCACAGACCTTTATGTTCTCCGATACGTTTTCCTGTCTCCAGCTCTATAACGTCGCCTGGTTGTTCTCCCAGATAACGGCGGATATAGTCGTTATAGTTTATCTTACCCAAGAAACAGATTCCCTGCGAGTCCTTTCGTCTGGCATTCACCAGATGTTCGCGTTCTGCTATTTCCCTAACCTCATCCTTCATGTAGTGACCTATAGGAAAGAGAGCCTTCTTAAGTTGCCAATCATAGATCTGAGCTAGGAAGTCTGTCTGGTCCTTCACCGGGTCAGGACTCGTACAGAGCCATTTCTGCCCGTTCTCATCAATCTCTGTCTGTGCATAGTGACCAGTGGCGATGAGATCATATTCGTGACCTCTTTTCTCATCGAAGGCTCCAAACTTTATCAGACGGTTACACATCACGTCAGGATTCGGAGTCATTCCTGCACGTACCTTGTCCATCGTGTATTTCGTAACCTGGTCCCAATATTCCTTATGACAGTCTATCACCTCCAGTTTACAACCATACTTATGCGCTACAGCAGTAGCCATCTCAAGATCCTCCTCAGATGAACAGTCCCATTCCTCTTCTTCCTCTGGACCTATCTTTATATAGAAGCAGTCTGGATGGAGCCCGAGTCTGGCAAACTCATACACCACAACACTACTGTCTACACCTCCAGACAATAGTACTGCAATTCGTTTATTTTCCAGTTCTGATATGTTCATTGTTTAAGTATATAATGTGACAGTACCACCATCACTCTGACAGTATTTCCTCAGGAGATCCTGAATGAAATGCGCATTGGCGAGTACCCTCTCCTCATTACCGTCATAGCCATTGATGAGTACCATGAGATGTGTTGTGGCGAGGGTCATCTTCGTCCGTTCATGATCACTTGTCGGAGTTCCTACGCCTCCTTCCGCATCTCGGTATACAGGCAGGCCTGCGATATTGATGACACCTCTTCCTATTCCTTCGTATGGTTCTCCCTCACGTCCAACACCTAATGTAAGAGTATCTCCTACGAACTTATCGGCATCGAAACCTCCTATGCTGTATCCGTAAGCGATAGAAGCAAGATTCACTAGGTCTACGAGGGTGTCTATCTGGTAAAGTTCCTTACCCTGGAGCATTCGCCGTATCAGCTGTTCGCTTGCTGGACGATAGCGTGAGGGGTCTTTGCCACAAGCTTTATACACACTACGTGTTGCGGCTATACTTGGCAATTCTTTCAACGAATCTGTGGTCAGGTCTTTACGGAACTTCTCTTCGAGAGCATGAATCTCATCCCAAAGGGGTTGACAGAACTCAGAGTTTACTACCTGTGCCTCTACTGCCGCGCCAACGAATGAGGGACATACACTCTCTATCTCGTTAGAAACTATAACCTTCATTCAGCAAATGTTCTGAAATAGTCTGTGCAAACTTTTCTCCATTCCTTGGCATTCTCCAGCTGGTGTTGCATACGCTCATCAACTTCCTTCCATCTCTGTTCGTCGATATTTGGTTTTGCCTCCTGCCAGATAGCGTAGAAGTCCTCTACCTCTTTGACACCTCTGTCATATCGTGCCTGAATCTCTTCCCAGAGGGTATTACCGCTCTTCAGACGATATGTCCAGGGCACATGATGGAACCACAGGAGATATCTCTCAGGACAGGTGTTGATGTCATCGTACAGCGAACAGTAAGGCTCGTTGTATTGCGATGTGGCATCTGTGCCAGTATGACTACGATTGAATCCTACTCCCTCCTTGTCTGCCTTGTGATAGTATACAGGACACCACTCCAGAGGATAGCTGGCAATGAATCCGTCTGGCTCAGGACCGTAGTGATGATCGAAGGCGAAGATATGGTGCAGGCCAAGTGGCATCATATAGTCCACACAGGCCTCACGGGAGCGAAGCATCATGCTTAAGAGTTTAGAGTGGATAGTGGATAGATGATAGTTATGATTACTGCCAAAATTGCTCCTAAGCCATTCTTCTGCAATCTTTTCACTCTTAAGGTAGGGGTTCCACGCAAGACGTCCGAATGCATACCAGTTAGCCTGTGCGAAATGGTGTCCGCACCAGTTTTTGTCTAATCCGATATTTGCAACACCAGCTACACCAACAAGTCTCTTAGGACTTACCAAACCAAAGAACTCCCTCCACATAGGAGCGAGATAAACCAGATGACGTGAGTGACCCAGATACTCCTGAGTGATCTGCAGTTCAACCATCTGAGGAGTCTTTCTCATATTGTCGAAGATTGGAGCGTAGGGCTCACGTGGCTGGAAGTCGAGAGGACCGTTCTTGGATTGGAGAATAACATTATCCATAAACTTCCCGTCGTCCTCCTTAAACTCTGACACAGCCTGTTTCACTCTGTCTTCTCCTTTATGATTTGCACCATATACGAAGCTGCGCCACATGATGATTCCTCCAAAGGGTTTTACTGCCTCTGCCAGCATGTTAGCTCCCTGGGCATGAGTGCGCTTGTAGTCGCCAGGTCCTGGCTGACCTTCAGAATTGGCCTTCACCAGAAATCCTCCGAAGTCGGGTATCTCCTTGTATATCTCTTTCGCCTTTGCCTTCCACCATGCTTTTACCTTAGAATTCAGAGGGTCGGCTGTCTTGAGTTTGCCAAGTGCCATTGGTGATGCGAAATTCACAGAGAGATATACCTTTATTCCGTAAGGTCTCAATATCGCTGCTATCTCCTTAACCTTTTTAATATAAGGTGCTGAGAGCATCTTTGGTGATGCGTTGACGTTATTCAGTACTGTGCCGTTGATGCCGATGCTCGCATTCGCCCTCGCATATTCTTTGATGAGTGCAGGGTCGATGGCTTTGGGATTATTACCGTCGAGATCCCAAAAGATGCTCCGTCCGGCATATCCTCTCTCGATGCTCCCGTCGAGGTTGTCCCAATGATTAAGCACCCTTATCTTGAAGAATGGTTCAGAGGCACCCTGCTCACCTCTCAGCAAGGCATAGGCACCATACATCAGACCTCTCTCTGTCTTGGCTTTTACGGTGCTGCCATTGACGATATACCCCTCGTCATTGCTGATCGAAGGGTCAAGTACCAATGTGGCCTTATCACCTGGATAGTAATTCCTGAGCTCCTCTGCAGCAATACACTCAGGACCGTTTACCTGTGCCTTCTGCAACTTGTCATATCTCAACCACAGACGACTTCCGTCCTCTGCCATCATACTTACGCAACTGGCTATTGCCAGCATCAACAAAGCAATCTTTTTCATTCTTATAATAAAGTCAGTTATGTTATTCTGCTGCAAATATACACAATAATTCTTAAATCTGAGTCAAATTACCTTTTTACCTTCTTTCTTTTTTGTTTTTTTTCTTATTTTTGCATCTAAATTATAATTATTGACTAACGATATGAAAAAATTGCTAACTATGCTCGTCATGATGACGGCGTTTTTCTCATTATCTGTTCAAGCTGGCGATTTTACTATTGGCAAAGGTACGTTCCTTCTTAATGGTGAACCGTTTATTGTCAAAGCAGCAGAAGTACATTATCCCCGTATCCCTCGTCCTTATTGGGAGCATCGTATCCGTTCCTGCAAGGCGCTTGGTATGAACACCATCTGTATCTATGTGTTCTGGAACATCCACGAACAGCGCGAGGGACAGTTTGATTTTACAGGTAATAGTGATGTGGCAGAGTTCTGTCGTCTTGCCCAGAAGAATGGCATGTACGTTATCGTTCGTCCAGGACCATATGTATGTGCAGAGTGGGAGATGGGCGGCCTGCCTTGGTGGCTCTTGAAGAAGAAAGATATACGTCTTCGTGAGCAGGATCCGTATTTCATGGAGCGTGTGAAGATCTTCGAACATAAGGTAGGTGAACAGCTGGCTCCGTTAACCATTCAGAATGGCGGACCTATTATTATGGTACAGGTTGAAAACGAATATGGCTCTTATGGTGAGGATAAGGCTTATATCTCTGAGATCCGCGATTGTCTGCGTGGTATCTATGGCAATAAGATGGCACTCTTCCAATGCGACTGGTCAAGTAACTTTGAGAAGAACGGCCTCGACGATCTCGTATGGACCATGAACTTCGGTACTGGTGCCAATATCGATCAACAGTTTGCACGTCTTAAGGAGTTGCGCCCTGATGCTCCTATGATGTGCTCTGAGTTCTGGAGCGGATGGTTCGACAAGTGGGGAGCGCGTCATGAGACCCGTCCTGCCGATGATATGGTTAACGGTATCGACGAGATGTTGTCGAAAGGCATCAGTTTCTCTCTTTACATGACTCACGGAGGAACGAGTTTCGGCCATTGGGCAGGTGCCAACTCTCCTGGTTTCGCTCCAGATGTCACCAGTTACGATTACGATGCCCCAATAAATGAATACGGATGGGCTACGGAGAAATATTACAAGCTGCGTAAGGTCCTTCAGAAATATAGCGACAAGCCTCTGCCAAAAGAGGTAAAGGCTCCTGCTAATCTTATCAGCATACCAGAGTTCGAGACAAAGGAGTTTGCTCCTATTATTCTTGGTACCGACAGCGTCATTATGGATTCTCCTCTGCTTACGATGGAAGAGATGGATATGGGTTGGGGCTCGATGGTATATGTCACCACTCTGCCAGAGATTGCCGTATCGTCAGTGCTCACACTCAACGATGGGCATGATTATGCGCAGGTGTTCATTGATGATAAGTATATCGGAACAATCGATCGTGTGAAAAATGAGAAGAGTCTCATGCTTCCACCTGTTCAGAAAGGTCAGGAGCTGAAGATCCTTATCGAGGCTATGGGGCGTATTAATTTCGGACGTGCCATAAAGGACTATAAAGGTATAACTGAGAGTGTAACAATTACAGCAGATGTCGATGGCAATGATATAACATGGAACCTTAAGCGTTGGACTATCCTCACTATTCCCGATGATTACTCCACAGCAGCTAAGGCTCTCGCCTCTGCACAGACATCTACTGCGGTAGCAAACTCTACACTCTCAACTCTACACTCTCAACATGCTTCAGGCTATTATCGCGGATACTTCAAATTGGGAAAACGTGGTGACACCTTCCTTAATCTCTCTAACTTCGGAAAGGGTCAGGTATACGTCAACGGGTATCCTATTGGCCGATTCTGGAACATAGGTCCTCAGCAGACGCTATATGTTCCTGGATGTTGGCTCAAGCGTGGACTTAACGAGGTGGTGGTACTTGATGTCGTCGGACCTAAGAGCACTACTCTCTGGGCGCAGGATAAACCTGAGATAGACCAGCTTAATTTGGCTAAGAGCGTTACCCATAATAATCCTGGCGACAAACCTGATCTTAATTCAGCTACACCTGTGGCTGCCGGAAGTTTCT
>Ga0256407_10004188_pt1 | contig 24440 bp, 19 predicted proteins | sample RumenRJG_04DNA_FD_193489 | JGI IMG/M metagenome (GOLD analysis project Ga0256407, IMG submission 193489) | Bovine rumen microbial communities from Lethbridge, Alberta, Canada - RJG_04 | ecosystem: Host-associated > Mammals > Digestive system > Stomach > Rumen | place: Canada: Alberta... | reverse complement strand
CGCCACCGGTGCGCCGGTCGAGCAAAAGCAGGTGGTCGTCGGGGCCGGTCATGGTGTTGAACCAGAGGTCGTAGCTCATTTCGAGATGCTTGCGTATCTCCTCGCCGGTGAGACGCATCACGTAGAGCATGTTCTCGTATTTATAAAGTTTGAACATGTCGCTCATGGCCACCGGTCCGGCCTTGATGCTGTCGTTGAAGAGCAGGGGAGCAGTGAAGGCGATGTCGGCGCCGGTGATGCTCAGCTCGAGGTTGAGGATGAGGTCGTTGAAGGCCGAATTGCCGAAATAGCAGTCGGCTGTGCGTATGGTATGCTTGAAGGTGCCTATGGGCTCGTCGTTGAACCGGTTCACCTTATTTATATAAGCCTTGAAATGGTCTTCATAGGCTTGGTCGATGGGCAGGTTGGCAACGCTGTTGATGCTTCCCCTGATGCTGTCGACGGTCCACTTGCCATTGACTTTGGACAGACAGATGCGCGCATCGGCTACCGACATGGCGTTGTTGGCAGGGTCGAGGCAAACCACCTGATGGCCGGCGGTGTTGGTAACGGTGTCGTTATGGCGTGTGTGGTCGTGGCCGAACAATACGAGGTCGAAGCCCGGTACCTCTCTGGCAACTACTTCTGAGGCATCCTCCATGTAGGTGTCGGTGGTGATACCGCCTTCCTTACCCGAATGAAACAGCCCGATAACGACGTCGGCTTTCTCCTTATTGCGCAGCACCGGCATCCATCGCCGGGCCGTGGCAACCATGTCGTCGAAGCGCAGTCCCGACCAGATGTCGGGTGACAGCCAGTTGGGAATGGCGGGCGTCAGCATGCCGAGAACGGCGATACGGACGCCGTTGCGCTCAATAATGGCGTAGGGCTTGGCGTAGGGTTGACCGGTCTTCGTATCAATAATGTTGGCGCCCAATACGGGGCATTTCACCTCGCTCATCCATTTGTCGTAAACCTTATGGCCCGGCTCAATGTCGTGGTTGCCAATGGTTTGTGCGTCATAGCGCAGGTAGTTGACCACCTGTGCGGCGATGTTGACGTCGGTGGTGTCGATGAAGTTGGAGAAATAACTCAGTGGCTGCCCTTGCAGGATGTCGCCATTGTCGAAGAGCAGCAGGCGGTCGCCATACTGCTGGCGTAGGGCGTTGACGTAGCTGCTGACGCGAGCCGTACTGCCAGCCTTCGGCCGGTGGTTAAGAAAGTCATAGGGGAAGAAGCTGCCGTGCATGTCGCTGGTCTCGACAACGCGCAGCTCCATCGTGGCTTTGGCCTTCTGCCGCTTCGGCGTCTTTGCAAGAATGTTGGTTTGCGGGAGCAACAGGAGCACGGCCGCGATGAGGAAAAGTTTGAAATGGCGCATGAGTGGATGGGTTGAATGGGGTGGATGGGTATTGAGGAATGGATGGTTAATGACGGATGAGCCGCAGCTTGTGGTCGATGCAAGCGGGCAGTTCCTCGGCATAGTGGGTGACCATGATGAGCGTCTTGTTGTGACGCTCAACAAAGGCGTTGATGACGTCTTTCACCAACCGGCGGTTGCGGTCGTCGAGACCATGTAGCGGTTCGTCGAGGATAATCAGTTCGGGGTCCTTGACAAAGGCGCGCGCCAGCAACACGAGGCGCTGCTCGCCACTCGACAGCTTGAGGAAGGTGGTGTTCTCCTTGTCTTTCAATCCGAAGACGTCGAGCCAGAAGCGGCAGGCTTCGAGTTCCTCATCGGTGGGTTTGACGTAGAGGCCTACGCTGTCCTTCAGACCGCTGGCCACGATGCGCAGGGCGGGGATGTCGCGCTGATAGGCGCGGTGCATCTCGGGTGAGACGTAGCCGATGTGGCGCTTGATATCCCAGATGCTCTCACCGGTACCGCGGGGCATGTCGAAGAGCGTGATGTCGCAGGCATAGCTCTGCGGGTTGTCGGCGCAGATGAGGCTGAGCAGCGTCGATTTGCCGGCGCCGTTTTGCCCGCTCAGCGCCCAACGCTCTCCATTGCAGACCACCCAGTCGAGGTCTTTGAGAATGGTGCGCTTGCCGTAACGGATGCAGACCTTGTTGAGGCGGGCTACTTCGTGGGTGTGGTATTCCTTATGGGTGTAGGGCAAGGCGACGATGGCATCGTGCATTGTCTGACTGAGCATGTGGTCGGGCAGGGTAGGACGGCTGGCCTCAAACTCAGCCAGCGTCTTCTTCGGGCGGACAATCATGTGGTCCACCTCAACCACGTGGGTGATGAAGGGCGGAATGTCGTCGGTCTTCGAAAGAATGAGAATAATCTGCAGACGGCCTTCCTTGGCGATGCTGCCCAAGAGGTCGCGCAACTGCTGCCGCGTATCGGCATCGAGGCCGATAAACGGATTGTCCATAATCAATACGCGGGGCTGGGTGAGCAGCGTTTCCGTGAGCTTGAGCTTGCGCAGCTCCCCGCTTGAAAGCAGGATGATGGGCTTGTCGAGCAACGGCTGCATGTGGAAGAGACTGTAGAGATGGTCGCGCTGCTGCGTCAGCTGTTCAGCCTCGACGCCCTCAGTCTTGAGGGCCAGGTCGTAGGCTTCCTGCAGCTTTTTGCCGACGGTGGGCGTGTTCTCGTTAATCTCCATCTGGTTCCATCGCTGTTGCAGGTAATAGGTGCGGTCGTTGTCACCGCCGTAGGCATCGCGGAAGGTGATGTATTTGATGTTGTCGGCCACCATGGTCTTTTTGCTCGGCGAGAAGTCGTATTCCGGGTCGTGGAGGAGCAGTGGGTGTCGGCCCACGATGATGTCGGCGAGCATCGTCTTGCCGCCTCCGTTGGGGCCGACGATAGCAATCTGCTCGCCGTCGAGCGTTGTGAAGTTGACGGGTTCAGCCATGCGCCAAGCGGGCATGCGTACGACGCCCTCAACGATATTGATGATTTTCTGCATAGTCTATTTGCTTATCCTGTTGCTGTTTCGTTTGACAAAGTCTTTCCACGAGCCGTAATGCTGGTCGCCGGTATCGGGGCGCGAGAGCTGGAGGAAGTGGCAGTATGCCGCGCCGAGGGCATCGGTGGCATCCATGAACTTCGGCATGTCGGCATTGTCGATGTGGAGCAGACGCTGCAACATGCCAGCAACCTGCTCTTTCGAGGCCTGCCCCTGACCGGTGATGGCCATCTTAATCTTCAATGGTGCGTATTCGTGGATGGGGATGTCGTGGTGGATGGCCGCGGCGATGGCTACGCCCTGCGCCCGACCGAGCTTCAGCATCGACTGTACGTTCTTGCCGAAGAATGGCGCCTCGATGGCCATCTCGTCGGGCAGGAACTCGTCGATGATGCCCGTAACGCGCTCGAAGATGCGGCCGAGCTTCAGGTAAGGGTCGTGAAGCGGCCGCAGGTCGATGACGCCCATCGCCATCATCTGCGCCTTGTTGCCTTTGACGCTGAGAATGCCGTAGCCCATGACGTTGGTGCCGGGGTCGATGCCGAGAATGATGCGTTCAGTCTCCATGCGCTCAGCGTCAACGGTCAAGGTAAGGATTGGTGGCCACCTCATAGCCGATGGTGGTGCGCTCGCCGTGGCCGGGCAATACGATGGTGTCGTCGGGCAACTGCGAGAGCACGCGCAGGCTCTGGATGATGAGGAACATTGAGCCGCCGTCGAAATCGGAGCGCCCGATGCTGCCGCGGAAAAGCGTATCGCCCGTGAACAGCGTCTTGTCGGCCTCACTGTAGAAGCAAAGACCGCCTGGCGAGTGTCCCGGCGTCTCGATAATCTTGAATGTGGTGTGGCCAAAAGAGATAGTGTCGGCGGGCATGAGGTAGCGGCCTACGGGAGCGAAATCGTCGTCGGACAGCTCCATTTCGAACAACTGTCGCGCCTGCTCGGGCAACCGGTTCATGAAGTCCTCGTCGGCCTCGCCCACCTCAGGCTTCAGTCCCCAGGTATCGTAGACGAACCGGTCGCCAAGGTGATGGTCGACGTGACCGTGGGTGGCGATGAGGTGCTTGGGTTGCAACTTATTGTCGTCGATGTATTGTTTGATGGCCTTGCGCTCTTCCTCGTAGTAGGCACCGCAGTCGATGATGACGGCCTCGCGGGTGTCGTCGCTCACCACGTAGGTGTTCTCGCGGATCATATTGCAGACAAAACGCTTTATTTCCATTGCTTTTCCAATTAAATAAACAGTGATTATAGCGGCAGGTAGAGGATGGATTTATCCTTAAACCATTCCTCATCAAAATAGTTGGACACCGGTGTGATGTCGATAATCTTGTGGAAAGGCTTGGTCTCGGCGTCAAGATTGCCGCCTTTCAGCGTGATGATGCCGTTGGGCAGCGCATTGCGCTGTTGCTTGCCGATGTTCTTGCGGACGATTTTCACCATGTCGGTCAGCGGCATGACAGCGCGCGAGACGACGAAGTCGTAGAGTCCTTTCTCATCCTCGCCACGCAGGTGGAGCGCCTCAACATTGGTCAGTCCGATGGCCTTGGCCACCTCGTTGACTACATTGATCTTCTTCCCAGTGCCGTCGATGAGGCGGAACTGGCATTCGGGGAAGAGGATGGCTAAGGGAATGCCGGGGAAGCCGCCGCCAGTGCCGAAGTCGAGAATGCGGGTGCCTGGACGGAAATGAATGAGCTTGGCGATAGCGAGCGAGTGCAACACATGATGCTCGTAGAGATTGTCAATGTCCTTGCGCGAAATCACGTTGATTTTGCTGTTCCAGTCGCGGTAAAGAGCGTCGAGGGCGTCAATCTGTTTTTGCTGCACGGCCGTGAGGTCGGGGAAATACTTTGATATGATTTGCATCGGCTTTATATCTAATATTTGGCAAAATTACAAAAAAATCTTGCTTAATTACTATGATAAGTGAAATAATTTCTTAACTTTGCACCAAGACATATAAACTAAAACGCAAACCGATGAAGAAGCACAGCTTTATTAACCGCGCTTTCCACCTCTATTACGACGGCTTCCGTCAGATGACCCTTGGCAAGACATTGTGGACGGTCATACTGATCAAGCTGGCGATTATCTTCCTTGTGCTCAAGTTGTTCTTTTTCCCCGACTACATCAAGACACACAGCAAGAAGGGCAGCGAGAGCGAGTTCGTATCTGAGCAGGTGCTGCATCGGGTGCCTTGAGGTATAAGAGACATAAACTGTTGATATCATTACCAAAACAATCACATTATTAATATGAATGAACTCCTGACTATCTCTGCGTCGACCATCGACTGGTCGCGTGCGCAGTTTGCCCTGACAGCCATCTATCACTGGCTCTTTGTGCCCCTCACGTTGGGTCTGGCGGTCATCATGGGCATTGTCGAGACGTGCTATTACCGCACGCGTAAACCCTTCTGGAAAGATGCGGCCCGCTTCTGGCAGCGCCTGTTTGGCGTCAACTTCGCCATGGGTGTGGCCACTGGCATCATCTTGGAATTTGAGTTCGGCACCAACTGGAGCAATTACTCCTGGTTTGTGGGCGACATCTTTGGTGCGCCCCTGGCCATTGAGGGCATTGTGGCCTTCTTCATGGAGAGCACCTTTGTGGCCGTGATGTTCTTCGGTTGGAAGAAGGTCTCGCCCGGATTCCATCTGGCCTCCACTTGGCTCACCGGCCTTGGCGCCACCATCTCGGCTTGGTGGATTCTGGTGGCCAACGCTTGGATGCAATACCCCGTGGGCTGCGAATTCAACGCTGACACCATGCGCAATGAGATGACGTCGTTTGCCGATGTGGCCCTCTCACCCTTTGCCGTTGACAAGTTCTGCCACACGGTCACGTCGTCGTGGCTGGTCGGTGCAGTGTTCTGCCTTGGCGTGAGCTGCTGGTATCTGCTGAAGAAACGTGAGCAGCGGCTGGCCAAAGAGAGCATTAAAATCGGCAGCATCGTCGGTTTGGTGGCAGCCGTGCTGGCCTTCCTGACGGGCGACAACTCAGCTTACATGGTCTCGAAGACGCAGCCCATGAAGCTGGCTGCCATGGAGGCGCTCTATAATGGCGGCACCGACCAGAGCCTCACGGGTGTGGCTTGGGTCAATCCCTTCAGCCAGCCCGACTATACCAACGATAAGGAGCCTCCCTTCCGAATTGCCATGCCCTATGGCTTGTCTTTCCTCGCCACCCACGACATTCACGGATTTGTGCCGGGAGTCAACGACCTGCTTAATGGCTACACCCTCCCTGACGGTACCAAGGTGCCCTCGTATGCAGAGAAGGTTATTAAAGGCAAAGCCGCTCAGACAAACCTCTACGCCTATCGTAAGGCCAAGGCTGCGGGTAAGAATGCTGACGTACAACTCGAGTATGTGAAGAAAAACATGCCTTACTTCGGTTACGGCTATGTGGAGAATGTCCACGACCTGGTGCCGCCCATCAACATCTGCTTCTGGGCGTTCCGCATCATGGTGGGACTGGGTGCACTCTTCATGCTTTATTTCCTCGTGATGATCTTCATCTCCTACAAGAAGGATATTTCACGCATGCGCTGGCTTCACATTGCTGCCCTCTGCCTCATTCCGCTGGTTTATGTGGCCAGCGAGGCAGGATGGATTGTAGCCGAGATGGGCCGCCAGCCGTGGACTATCCAGGATATGCTGCCTACCTGGGCCGCTGTCTCCGACCTGCAGTCGGGAGCCGTGGTCACCACTTTCATTATCTTCCTCGTGCTCTTCACTACCATGCTGGCCGTGGAGATAAGCATCCTCTGCAAGCAAATCAAGAAGGGCCCCGAGCACAGCGAGGATGTAGCTCCCCAAGCTGAATAGCCTGAGACCATCAGCACTCTTGACGCAAACGAAGTAATCTAAATTTAAAGATCAGACATTATGACTTATAGTTTTCTGCAACAATATTGGTGGTTCATCATCTCGCTTCTTGGAGCGTTGCTGGTGTTCCTGCTCTTCGTCCAGGGAGCCAACTCTATGATTTTCCAGCTGGGAACCGACAAGGACAGCCGGCGCCTGCTCATCAATTCCATAGGTCGCAAGTGGGAATTCACCTTTACCACGCTGGTGACCTTTGGCGGAGCCTTCTTCGCTTCGTTCCCCTTATTCTATAGCACCAGCTTCGGCGGGGCTTACTGGCTGTGGATGCTCATTCTCTTCTCGTTCGTTATCCAAGCCGTGAGCTATGAATTCCAAAACAAGATAGGCAACTTCCTTGGCCCGAAGACCTTCCAAGTGTGCCTCGTCATTAATGGCATTGTGGGGCCCGTGCTCTTGGGCGGAGCCGTAGCCACCTTCTTCGACGGCAGCAACTTCCTTATTGCCAAGAACAATATCATCGACAGCTTTCAGCCAGTAATTAGCCGCTGGGCCAATGCCAGCTGCGGTCTCGATGCCTTGCTCGACCTCTGGAATGTGGTCTTCGGTCTTGCCGTCTTCTTCCTGGCGCGCGTGCTCGGTACGCTTTACATTATTAATAATGTGGACGACGCTGCCATTCGAGCTCGCGGACGCAAGCAGACCCTTATCAACGCAGTAATCTTCCTGGTGCTCTTCCTGGCCTTCTTGGCTCATGTGCTGCTCAAAGACGGCTTTGCCTATGACCCGGCAACGGGCGTCATCGCGATGGAGCCATACAAGTATCTGCACAACCTCATCCAAATGTGGCCGTTGTTGGTGGTCTTCCTTATCGGTGTGGTGCTCGTGCTTTATGGCGTTGGCCGTACGGTGTTGAGCCAAGACTATATCAAGGGCATCTGGCCAACGGGCATTGGTGTTGTGATGGTGGTACTGGTGCTTTTCCTCATTGCAGGTTGGAACAATACGGCTTACTATCCATCGAATGTTGACCTGCAGAGCTCACTGACCATCGTCAACAGCTGCAGTAGCCAGTTCACCCTGCAGGTGATGTTCTACGTCTCGCTGTTGGTGCCGTTTGTCTTGGCCTATATCTGGTACGCGTGGCGTCAGATAGACCGTAGCAAACTGACGCAGAAAGAGATTAAAGAAGGCGACGCCTATTAGGCCACTACCATGCTTTTATCATCGCATGTCGGTCGTCGCGTTATCGTTTGACGACCGTCATGCGAATGCTTGTTGAACATCATTCAATCGAGAAAGGGTGCTATCGCATCAACGCTCTACGAATATATTTTGGTCATTGTTTCTTCTTCATTATGCGTAAATTGTCGTAACTTTGTAGGCAAACCGCAGACAATGATGATTTATAAGGCAGCACTATTTGATTTAGATGGTGTCATTTTCGATACCGAACCACTTTACTCGCAGTTTTGGGAGAACCAAGGACGACAGTTTAAGCCCGATGTTCCCGACTTCCACCACCGCATCAAAGGCATGACGCTGGTGCAGATTTACGACCAATATTTCTCTGGTCAGACCGCGCTTCAGCAGCGTATCAGCGCCGCATTGGACGATTTCGAAGCCCACATGCGCTTCGACTATATCCCCGGCGTACACGACTTTCTGCTCCAATTGCGGCAGAAAGGCATCAAGACGGCTGTGGTGACCAGCAGCAACCACTCGAAGATGGCGCAGGTCTATCAGCAGCATCCGGATTTTAAGTTGCTCTTCGACGCCGTGCTCACCAGCGAGGACTTCACGCGCAGTAAACCAGCCCCGGACTGCTTCCTTTTAGGCGCCAAGACGCTGGGCGTAACTCCAGCCGAGTGTGTGGGCTTTGAAGACAGTGTCAACGGCATGCGTAGCGTAAAGGCCGCCGGCATCTATCTCGTCGGTGTCGTTACGACCAATCCGCGGGAAGTGGTGGCGCAATATGCCGATGAACTCATCGATGACTTCACGCATGGCGTCAAAGTCATGCAATAAAATACGATGACGGCCGTTATACCAATATAAAATAATGATATGCTGAAGAAAGACATTATACTTTTTCTTTCCTTCGCCATGGTTTGGTTGATGGCCGCTTGTCAGGACGACGACAGTTTCACCACGTCGCCCTCCAACCTGCTCACATTCTCTACCGACACGGTGAAGCTCGACACCTTGTTCAGTAATGTGCCGTCGGCTGCCAAGACGTTGTGGGCGTTCAACCGCTCGGGCGACGGCCTGCGCTGTACGAGCATCCGCCTCGAGCGCGGTGCGCAGTCGGGTTTCCGCGTCAATGTGGATGGCATCTATCTGGGCGAAGACAACGATTACAGCACCAATGAAGTGGAGGTCCGCAACAAAGACAGCATACGCGTGTTTATTGAGGCCACACTGCCGACAGCGAGTATTGCAACGCCGGAGGAGCAGTCAGATAACCTCATCTTCACCTTGGAGAGTGGCGTGGAGCAGCGCGTCAACCTCAACGCGTGGGCTTGGAATGCACGGTTGCTGCGCAATGTGCATATTACGAAAGACTCTACGCTTGATGCGTCAACCACGCCAACCGTCATCTACGGCGACATCAGGGTGGACAGCGGAGCCACGCTGACCATTACGCCGGGGTCGACGCTCTATTTCCATTCCGATGCGGGAATGGATGTCTATGGTCGGCTGCGGTCGATTGGAACGGCCGGCAACGGCATCTTGTTGCGCGGCGACCGCATCGACCACATGTTTAACTATCTGCCCTACGACCGTGTTCCGGCGCAGTGGATGGGCGTTCGCTTTCATTCTTCCTCATTCGATAACGAGTTGCGTTACACGGAGTTGCACAGCACTAACACGGCCATTACCGTTGATTCTTCCGACGTGGCGCGGCAGACGCTGCTGCTCAGTCATGCGACAATTCATAACTGTCAGGGCTACGGCCTCGTGACCACCAACGCCAAGGTGACGCTTGAGGATGTGCAGATTACCAATACGCTCAACGACTGCCTGCTGGTCAACGGTGGCGACGTCAGCGTGAACAACGCTACGCTGGCGCAGTTCTATCCTTTCGACTCTCAGCGTGGGGCAGCGCTGGCTTTCAACAACAGTTACCCGATTGTCGGTCTGTCGGTGACCAACTCACTGCTCACCGGTTATGCTGACAATGTATTGATGGGGTCGGCCGTTGACACGACGGCGCTCGACCATTACCTCTTCGACTATTGCATCATCCGCACGCCGAAGGTGACGACTGCCGACAGCGTGCATTTCACCAATGTCATCTACGAAGATGTGAAGGACACAACGACCATGGGCGAGAAGCATTTCTATAAGATCGACACCGACAACCTCATCTATGACTTCCGCCTTGACAGTGTGTCGGCCGCTATTGGTAAGGCCAATCCAGCAACAGCCTTGCCCGATGACCGGCTTGGTGTGATCAGAAAGAAAACGCCGGATATCGGCGCTTATGAATATATTAAACCTGAAGATTAAAGACTTTGCGATATGAAGCAACTGAAACTTGAAATCGACTACGACTTCTGTTCGTTTGAAGAGTTGAATGCCGACGAACAGATGCTGGTGCAGCGGGCTTGCGACGCAACGCGCAATTCGTACGCGCGATACAGCCATTTCTGCGTTGGCGCCGCCGTATTGCTCAACGATGGTACTGTGGTCATCGGTGCCAATCAGGAGAATGCCGCCTTCCCATCGGGCTTGTGTGCAGAGCGCTCCGCTATCTTTGCCGCTCAATCCAATTACCCCGACCAGCCCATCCGTATGCTCGCCATTGCCGCGCGCAGTGGGGGCGTATTGCGCGACAAACCGGTCTCACCTTGCGGCTCCTGTCGTCAGGTGGTTATCGAGATGGAGGACCGCTACCAACAACCCATCGAGATACTGCTCTATGGCAAGTCGGGCATCTACCGCATGCATAGCATCAAGGACCTGCTGCCCTTCTGCTTCACCGACAGCGACATGCGATAGCTTAGCTCTTGCAATGCCAGCCTCGAGCTGGATAGCAACCGTTGAGGAGAATACGACCATCAACGTCAAACCCCATGGCGATAGCTTTCTGCCTATGCCATGGGGTTTGATTTTTGAATATTATGGTTCAATGCGATTACCAGGATGTGGTAATGCCATTATCCTTTCTTTGCCACCGAGTGCATCGTAACGATGATGCGGCGCTGGCTGTTGACGATGCGGCGGGCCATTTGCTGCAGGTCGTCAGCCGTCATGTCGTTGACCATCTTCAGATAATCCTTGTCATAATCGATGCCGTAGCGCAGGTTGTTGTAGATGACGTAGTTCCAATAGTCATTGGTAATGACGGCCTGGCCGTATTGCTTCGTCAGATACTCCTTCACCTTGTTCAGGCTCACGTCGAGCGGACCGTGGTCGGCGATGTTCTGCAACTGCTGCAACACAATGGGCATCACCATCTTATATTTGTCTGGTCCGGTGGTGAACGAGAGCTTCAGCATGCCGGTCGGCCTGCTGGTGGCGTCTATGCTGGCTTCGGTGCTGATGCCATAGACTCCGCCTTTCTCCTCGCGTACAGAGTCGACGTAAGCGATAGACAGCACGCGGCGCAGGGCGTCGAGCGTGAGGTCGTTCTTTGCGGTGACGGGCTCCTGCCAGGTATAGATGACGGTGACTTTGCTCTGCGGTGTCTTGGTGTCGCGGGTCCATTCGTGATCGTTCATGCCGTCAACAATGGCGGGGAAGTTGTCGACCGTCTTGTCGATGTGGCCTTTGGCGGGCAGCGAGGCAATGTAGGTCGTCAGCAGTGGGCGCAGACTGTCGAGGCTGATGTTGCCGATGACCATCATGCGGAAGCCGCTGGCGTCGGCAAAGCGCTCCTTATAGATTTGCAGCACACGGTCGTAGCTCACCTTATCGAGGTCGGCTAAGACGAAGGGGTTGGTGCGCGGGTTATCGCCATAAACGGCGTAGACAATAGAGTCGTTGTAGCTCACCTTCGGACTGGCGTTGCGGTTGGTGAGGAACGATCTCATGCGGTCGACCTCATTGGCAAAAGCCTTGTCGTCGCGTCGTGGCTGCGTGAAGTAGAGATAAGTGAGCTGGAACAGCGTCTCAGCGTCTTTGAGCGATGAGGTGCCGTTGATGCTCTGCGTCTCTTCACCCACACCCGCACGGATGCGTACAGTCTTCGATGCCAGCACCTTGTCGAGGTCGCTCTTGCTGAGATTGCCCACACCGGCTTCAGAGATGGCGGTGGAAATCATCTTCATATTGGGCATGTCGGCAGCTGGATAGAGTGACGAACCACCTTCGCCCCACAGACGGGTCATGAGGTAGTCGGCCTGGTAATTGGTGCGGCGGTAATACACCTTCACGCCGTTGCTCAGCGTCAGCTCCGTCGTACCGTTGACCGAAGGCTTCTCGCTGACGATACGGCCTGGCTTCGGTGTCTTCGCCATCAGTTTGGTGGGAGCGGGGGCTTCCTTATAAGCGGGGTATTTCTTGGCTTGTGCATCGAGCACGTACTGCTCAAGTTGCTGCTCGGTAATGGAGGTAAAATCGGGCTTGTCGGGCATGTAGACCACCAGCACCTGATTCTTGTCGGTGATGGCTGCTTTCATCGCTTTGTTGACTTCAGCCAAGGTGACGCTCTTGCTGAATTCATCATTCAGCGACTTGCTCTCTTCAGCTGAGAGCAGTGGCTCGCCGTTGAGGAAGTTGGCCTGCGCCAGTTTTACGTAGTAGCTGTTGCGGCGGTCGTTGCGGGCTTGCCATGAGCGGTCGGCCCTCTTGCTGCTGAAAGCTTTGGCGCGGTCGAGCTCGCTTTGGGTAAAGCCATGCTGGCGGATGCGCTCCACAACGCCAACGGCGGCGTCGAAGCTGCCCTTGACATTGTCCTGACGTGCACCGAAGGCGAGGTTGAAGGCATCCTTGGTCTTACTGACGAAGTACATACCTAATTGAGCCGAGGCGCTGAGGCAAGGCTTCGGTGAGGCTTCCTGCATCTCGTTGAGGCGCTCGCCGGCCATGTAGGAGATGAGCGCGTCGATGTAGTTGTCGCGCATGTACTGCTTCGTGTTCTTCTCGTTGTCGGGCGTAGCCTCCTTCTTCATATAGAGGTTGACGAGCATGATGGGCTGTTCTGCATCCTTGAGTTTAGCCACAATCATCTTGTCGTTGTCGGGCACGGGGTAGTAGATGCGCTTGGCGGGGTTCTCGGGCATGGGGATGCTGCCGAAGGTCTGCTTGATCTTCTGCTCCATCTGGTCGACGTCGATGTCGCCCACCACGATGATGGCCTGCAGGTCAGGGCGATACCACTTGTGGTAGTAGTCGCGCAGGTCGTTGTAGGGGAAGTTGTCGACGATATCCATCGAACCGATGGGCATGCAGTCGGCATACTTTGAGCCTTTATAGATGATGGGCATGGCCTGCTCCATAAGGCGCTGAACGGCCATTCCCGAACGACGGTTGCGCCATTCCTCATGGATGACGCCGCGCTCCTTGTCAATCTCGGTGCCGGTCAGGTTGAGGTAGTGGCTCCAGTCGTGGAGAATGAGCAGGGTGGAGTCGATGACGCTCTGCTGCTTGACGGGTACGGCGGAGACATGGTAAACTGTCTCGTCGACGCTGGTGTAGGCGTTGAGGTTGGCGCCGAACTTAACGCCGTGGGCCTCGCACCAATGCACGATGGAAGGCGACTCGGCGGTGCCTTGGAAGTTCTGCGATCCGTTGAAAGCCATGTGTTCGAGGAAGTGGGCAAGGCCGCGCTGGCGGGGCTCCTCAAGAATAGAACCCACACGCTGGGCGATGTAGAAGTCGGCAATGCCTGCTTCCTTGGCGTTGTGGCGGATGTAATAGGTGAGTCCGTTTTTCAACTTACCCACGCGGTAGCTGCCATCCTGAGGCAACGACTGGGCTGTTCCGGTGACGGCTACGAGGAAAAGAAGTAGAAGAAGGGTAATGTTCTTTCTCATAATGTTTTTGCAAATGAGTGAATAAGGGAATTGTCAATTAGAAATTCACGCCTAAGGTGATGCCGAGGTTCCAGTGCATCGTGCCTTGCAGATAGTCGTTACTGACATTGCAATGGCGATAGGCGAAGTCGGTGCGCACGTAGCTCTTCAGCTTTGTCGTGGGGAAGATGAACGCGTATTGCACCGCGGTGTGCAGGGCGTATTGCGGCGCCATCAATGCCGCATATTCCCGGTAGAGGAAAGCGGTCATCTCGTCGGGCTGCGTTTGCTTGTCGCTTGGGGCAATGAAGGCGCCGTCTTCGTACGGATCGCCTTTCCCCTTGAGATAGGAGAAGCCACCCTCGATGGTGAGGATGCCCTTACGCATCAGTAAGTTACGCGCCACGTTGAGATAGCCCTCAGTACTCGTCCAATGCTGACGGCGGTAGTAAGGGTAGTTATAGGCTGTCAGTTTGCGGTAAGCGATGCGCGCACCACCTTGCACCAGCCATGTCGGCGTCTCGCCGTTGAGTCCAAAGTAGCCGGTGTAGCCGATGTGGGTGTTCACCCAGACCTTGTCGGCTGTCTTCAGTGGCTGGAAATACTCGTAGTAACGGGCACTGTGCTCATTGGTGCTGAGCCGGTACTGGTTCTGGAAGTTGCGCAGCTTCTCGTTTTCGATGCTCGCATCAAGATGGTGGAGGCTGCGGTTGGCGTGATATTGCAGGCGTGTGGTGAAGCGATAGCGATGCGTGTGGTGGCGCATGTAAACGATGTCGTAGGGCGTGTCCTTGCCGTAATAGCCTTTGAGGTAAGCCATATCCCACGTATTGGTCCACGTCAGACCGGGCAAGAGACGCAACTCTGCCTGAACGCCGTAGCCGTGACCGTCGTAGAAGAGCGGTCGCTCGGTGCTTGAACTGGTGAGTCCGTTGGTCGTACTGGAACTGTACTGCTCCACCATTCCCATCATGCCGCCGTATTCGATGAACGACTTGTAGGTGATGTCGTTGCTGGAATAGGTGCTGAAGATGAGGCTCTCGCTATGGCGCAGGTAACGGTAGTTGGCACCGATGTTGAGCCATGTCGAGATGGGCCAATAGAGCGCGAACGAGGCGTCGATGTCCATGAGCTTGTTCTTGTGGCGCAGGTCTTTGTATTTGGCTGCATTGGCAGCTGTGAAATCGACGCGTCCACCGAGCGACAGTCCCTGCCACAGGTCGACGCCGATGGCGCCCGTGAGGTGGTAAGTGTCTTGATGGATCTTACCCGCATTGGTCAGCGAGTCTTCGACGATGTTGAAGGGGTAGCGCTCCGGTGCAATGAAAACAGACCCCGTCATGTTGTGTAGCCCGGCGTTGTCGTAGCTGATGCGCCCGTAGCCGACGGTGCGCTTCGACAACCGATAGACTGACCGCACATCGGTGCCGATACGCAAGTCGCGGCTGCTCTCGTTGTAGTTGACGAAGCCGCCATAGCCGTAGTTGGCCTTGAGCATTGCCCACGAGAGATTGTCGCTGCGCCACCGTGTGAGTGCCGCCGCATTGCCATAGGGCAGCCACGGGTCGGCGTCGGTCACATAGTCGCTGTTGCGGAGCAAAATAGAGTCGGCACCAGCTCCACCATTGCCGCTTTCGGCGGGGTGGGCCACGGCTTGCGTGCAGTCAAGGCTGACGGCGGCAAGCATGAGGAGAAATGAAGACAAGGTGGAGCTGTGCATGACGGATAATCAATTAATGATAAGCAATTTATTGAGCGTCTCTCAGTGAGAACTGCGTGCGCTCGTGGAAGTCGTTGGATGAGTTGTTGGTGTCCATGTAGATGATGTGGGCACCGTTGCTGATGGAGGCTTCGGCGTCAATCACGCCTTCGCCATTGTTGGCGCTGTCGACGGCCTTGCTGTAGTTGTAAACCAGCTTTCCGCTGTTCTCAGGCAATGCTTCTGTGGCCTCTGCATCTACATTCCGGTAGAGCGAATGCCCAAGTTTGTTGGTCAGACTGACTGAGCCGGCATCGATGTCGCTTGTCAGACGCTTCTTGTTGTTGGCATCACCAGCAACAAACACTTCCATGCCATCAATCACCCATGATGTAGGCACCTTCAGACAACGGAATGCAGCGGTGGCTTGCCTTCCGGGCTCATAGACGTAGTTGTCGCTATTGGAAGCAAAAGCGTTAGGCGTGACGCCTTTGGTCTGGAAAATGAAGAGACCCGGCGAAGTGACGCTCAGCGACCATGCATTGCCCAAACCAAACTCATAAGCCTTGAGGTAGTGGCTGGTGGGGATACTGTCGGAAGGTGTAGGATAGTATTTTGTATTCTTAAAGCCTGACTCGGGATCGTACATGGTATAGTAGGCCGAATGGGCGTAGTCAACGCTTTGAGAGTTGGTCTGCGTGTTGTCAATAGCACCAAAGACACTCACCACGCGCTGCTCATAGGGCCGAAGAATAACAGGCTGCTGGAACCACCAGATGCCGAGAGTTGCAGGGATGGTGTCGGTATAGGTCAAAGCGCCATTGCTGTACCAATTGTTGGTTGCATTAGAATTATATGGACTGATCATACCCACGCACAGGTTGTTGGCCACAGCCACTTCGGGGCTGTTGTTGTAGAGAATGAAGCCTTTGTCATATTGGAAGAAGCTAGTGCCAGCATCCAATGGGCAACCACCGTTGTACAACTCCTTGATGATGATGGATTCAGTGTTTTGGTCATCTACAGTAAAGGAGACGCTCTTCACTTTACCGGTAGCGAGGGTATCGATGGTGCCGTCATCCTTGGTGACAACCATTTTCCATGTCTGTGCGTTGACGCTGCTGAACAGTCCGAGGGCGGCGACTAAAGTAAGTATAATTTTCTTCATAGCTGTTATCGATTAATGATTTTAATACTGTTGGTTGGCGTTTTGATGATAAAGATACCGTTGGGCAACTGACTGAGCTCTAAGGCTGCATGCCCTTGTGCATCGGCTTTGACGGCTTTGACGAGGGTGCCGTTGACGCGATAGATGCGTACGACGTCGCCGGCGCGCAGACCGCTCACGGTACCGTTGCCGAAGGCTAACTGTGGCTTCACGGTGTTGACACTCGGCAGTGTGACGTTGTTGATGGCAGTGGTGACGTTGTCGGCAATGGTGCGCTCCTCTATGTAATAGGTAGTGCCGCCAAGGTCGGCTACAAGACTGTCGTTGAGGCTTTTGACCACCAGACTGTTGCCCGAATAAGTGATGACGGGCTCATTGGTCAGGGCGAAGACGAGGCTGTCGCTGCCCGTGACAATGACCAGCACCTGTTGCTTCGACGTATTGCTCACGGCCGCTGAAGCCATCAGCGGGAGGGCAAGCAATGCGAGCAACAAGGACAAGCCTTTGCATCGTTTAATGAAACTGTTCATAAGCTATTAATTTATTGATGGTAAAACAATAATCACTTGTTAGCCCCAATAGCGTTTCCGCGTCATCGTCAGCTTGATGGTGATGTTGTTCGATACACTGTCGGGAGAGATAACCTGCTGATCCATGCGCCCGTTGAAGATGTAGCGGTAGTGCACGGCCGAGACGGTGTCGATATATACTTCCGAACTGACGGCGCTGTAGAGGCCGCCGGGTACATCGAAGGTCGCAACGCCTGAGGCATCGGTGCTGTCGACGAAGGTGGACGCATTGGCGTTGATCAGTTCGACGCGGGCGCCTTCGTAAGGACCAATCGCCGATCCGTCGGGGTAGACGAGTTGGACGGTCACTCGTACGGTCTCCGGCGCCTCGTAGTAGGAGGTGCACGCCGTCAGCAGCAATGCGGCGAGCGCGAAGAGTATATGCAGTGTGTGATGAATGCGCATGGTCATTAAAGTTTTAAGCGCAGCGACAGTCCATAGTAGAAACTGGGCAGGTAGCCGCTGCCGAAGAGTGCGGTGTCGAGGTCGGTTTGCGAACTGTGCACCTTACTCATATTGTTGAAGAAGTTGTTGGCATAGAAGGAGATGGAGATGTGCTCACCAATCTCTTTCGTTACGCTGAAGTTGGCGCTGTAATAAGCCGATATGCGGTTGGGATTGAGCGTGTAGTTGTAGTTGGAGCGCACGGCGAGCTGTGTCAGGTCGTTGTAGAGCGCGGCGTCGTTATCCTTTGCCCAGAGCAGTTTCTCCAAATAGTTGATGCGCTCGTCGGGGTTCTCCCACGTGCTGTAGGTCTCGGGGTAGACGATAACCGTCTGGTCGGGTGTCTTCCCGTCGTAGGGCTGACCTATGACATCAGACGCGTTGGCCAATGCGTAGCCTCGGCTTGAACCGTCGCTGAACTGACTCATCGCGCGCCGCCACTGGTAGAGACTTGTTTCGATGCGCAGCGCCATGATGAGTCGGATGCGGGGAATGTGGGTGGTGAAAGTCATGTTGAGGTTGGCCTGCTTGCTGATGGCGCCGTTGGTGACCGAAGCGCTGGCATCGTAGCTGGTCGATGTGGCATTGCCGCCAATGTAGTAACCGACGTATTGATAGGGTCGGCCGTCGGTCATGCGGCTGCTGGCGCCCAAGGGGATGTCGGCAAACTCAGTGGCGTTGAGGCTCTTGTAATGATAGTAGTTGCCGTCGAGGCGGATTTGCGTCCGCAGGGCGCGTATCTGCTTGAAGTCGAGAATCCAGTCGATGCCCCAGCGCGAGAGCGGTGAACCGTTGACGTACTTCGTATTGGCGACATAGGTGTTGCGCTGACTGGTGGTCAACTGCACTGACGGCTTAGCACCCGTCAGGTCGCTCACGGTGACAACGCCATTCTGATCGATGCTGTACTGACGGTTTTCGGCTTCGATGCCTGCAGTGCGCATGGCCTGCTGCAACGCCGTCGGACTGGTGTAGTTATAGGAATAAGGAGTGAATACGGTGGTGGCCATATAGGGGTCAAACGTCTTGGTGTAGAAGGCCGACACTGAGAGATGGAAGAGGCGTGTGCGCAGTTCTAAACCCAAATCCCACTGACGTGCGCTCTGCCATTTGAGGACTTTGTTGTAGACGGCTGACGTTGGATAAGTGTAATAAGCCATGTAGCTGCGGTTGTTGGCATCGCTTGTCGAGGCGAAGGCCAGTTGGTCGCTGTAGGCAGGGCGTGGATAAAGCACTTGGAAAGAGGGTAACTTGACGCTCTTGCCCCAACCCGTATAGAGGCTCAGCCCATTGACAAAGCCGTGGCTGTGTTCAATGAAATTGTATTTGATGTTGAAGCGTGGCGACAGACTCGACACGGTGCCATAGTCGCTGCCGGAGATGATGGTGACATCCTCGCGTACACCTGCATTGAGATGCAGCGAAGCGTTGTGGCCCGTATGCACGACGATGCGGTCTTCGGCAAACAGTCCGATGTTGTTCATGCCCGGCAGATCGCAGTAGCGGTAAGGGCGCCAGGAGGGGGCGTAGCGCATGTCGTCGTAGTAGATACCCTTGCCACCGTTGTGGTCGTAGTTGTATTCGGCTCCCGCCATGAGGGTGTTGGTGATCCATTTGCCGTTCTTCACCCATTCGTAGCGCAACTTGGCCGATGCAGAGAAGGGCTTGCTGTCGGAGTAACCTTTCAGATACCAGTAGCCGGTGGGGCCGAGGATGATGTCGGCCTGCGGATTGACATCGTAGTCCTCACTGATGTGGTAACCCTGTGTGGTGGCGTGAATATAAGCCTGCGTCGAGGCGCTGTTGGTGAGGTGATACGAGGTCAAGAGGCGGTCGGTGGTGGTGATGCTGCCCGTGAGTTGCAGTTGGGTAATCCATTTGCGGTTGAGCAACCAGCGTAGCGAGGCGTTGGCGCTGAAGGTGTTGTCGCGCATCTTGTCGTAGTCATCGAGGTCATTGTCGGGGTCTGACTTGGCGTTGTAGCCGCCAACATTGCCACGGAGTCCGATGTTGAGCGTGAGAGGTGTCGACTGCCTCATCCACGTGTTCATATAGTTGAGCGACAGGATATTACGCTGGTAAGCCGTATGGGGTGAGGCGGCGTCGGAGAAACTGCGGGCGTGTTCGAGCGAGGCGTTGAGCACGCCGAAGTTGTGGCCGAGGTCAAAGCCTTTGTTCACGGCAATCTGCCGTGTATGTTGGTTGACGCTGCCCTCAATGATGAACGGTTGAACGCCGTGGCGGGTGTTGATCTTGACAATACCGTTGCTGAGGTCGCCGTACTCCACCGATGGTATGCCGGTGATGATTTCAACGCTTTCCACGTTAGAGGCAGAGAGCAGACGGGTGCTGGCCGACGAGGTCTCGCCGGTGGCGGCATTGTTGCTCAGCCGGATGCCATCCACGTCGATGGCGGTACCGAATGCCGCGTTGCCGGCCTCGGATGAGCCTGCGTGCAGGGCAATGCGCGGATCTGATGTCAATGAAGGGTTGGTGACCTTGCCGCCTGGCAGCAGAGAGGTGATATTGGCAATGTTGATGATTTGCTGGTTGTCGAGGGCCTGCCGGTCAATGGTGTAGGCGGTTGTCGACGAGCGGTCGGACCGTTGCGCCACCACCTGAACCTCATTGAGTTTCAGGTTATCATCTTTCAGCGTGATGTCAAAATTGGAGACCGATTTGGTGACATTGATGTTGACGTCGGTGGTGGCATAGCCGAGGCAACGTACGGTGAGCACCATCTTTCCGGCGGGCACATTATTAATAATATAAGCACCATGGTTGTCGGTCACGGCCCAGAGGCCGTTGTCTTGAATGAGAATGCTGGCTAATGCAATAGGCTGCTTCTTTTCATCAACGACGTGACCGCTGAGGCGGAAGCCCTGTGCATAGGAGTTGGCAATGTTTGCTAACAAAATGATAATAATTGTGGCAAATTTGCTTCTCATTCTCAATTACTTTTAGTGTTTACGCTTTCAATCTGCAAAATTAAGCAAATCCTTTGAATCCCGCAATACCTAAAAGTAGTTATTTTTTATGTATTTTACCCTCTATTTATTCAATTTAGCCATAAATGTGGCTGTTAATGGGTAGATTGTGGGCTTTAAATGGTATCAGAAGTGGCCGGCCTGGTGCCGGCCACCAACCCTTGGTATGGCATTTTTCCCACACATCAGCGCGATTAGCGTAAGCGCAGTAAGTTTCTCACGCGGATAACGCGGATTTCATTGATGGCATCCTATGCGCTGTCAGCGAGATCTGCGTGAGCTAAAAAAGGCGGATGCGCTTACGCTGATCTCGCAGATGGAGACACGCCCGCAACACCGGCGGCTGGTGGCCGGCACCAGGCCGGCCACTACACTGTCACCGGTGGCGTACATCTCCACGGACTTTATCGGCTACGCCAAAAAAGCTTTATTGCATGCTATACGTATGAACGCTGGTGCCTTTGGCTGAAGGTAGGTAGTTGATGCCCCACCAACACATCTGCAACAGGGCGAAGTTGACAATCAACACCCATAGGGCGAAGCGGCGTGAGGCTTTCGGGCGCAACCGATGGTGGATATAAACCAGGTAAGCGAACCATGTGGCTGCTGCCCAGGTTTCCTTTGGATCCCAAGCCCAGTAGGTGCCCCACGCTTCTTTAGCCCACAACGCACCGAAGAGCATGCCGATGGTCAGGAACGCCCAACCGATATAAACGAGGTTATCGCAGATGTTCATGCCCTGACTGATGACAGGGGAAGCGGCTGTCGTTGGGTCGGAAGTTGCTTTTCTTCCTTTCCATAAGAGAAAGACGGCCATGACGAAGGCGGCACCAAGCAGGGCGTAAGCCATCATATAAACGATGACGTGAGGGGCGAACCACGGACTTTGGAGCGCTGGCATCAAAGTCTTGTTGTGGATCTCTGGTTTGAGCAGGTTGATGATGATGAAAACGGCGGCGAGAATGGTGGAGAAAGAAAGTATCCACTTATATTTCCACCGGCTGTAGACAAGCAGTCCGGCCATAGGCAGAAACAGACTATACCATAGCCGCGTCTCACCCATCGTACGCAGTGGCGGCCGATCGAGCGTCACCCACAGCCCCACGATGAACGTAAAGAATACGGCCAGCCCTAAAGCTGTCGTTATATAGGCCACACGGCTTCGACCCTTCCAAGCTGCCCATGCGCCCACTGTCCAAAGTAGTAGCGCGGCGACGGCGAATATGATGAATAGATTCCAGTGCATTGCGTTTTAGTTCTTTAGTTGGTGAGTTCTTTAGTTTTTGAGCTTTTAATATGGCTTGCAAACACTTAATTCCTCACTCCTAATTTCTAACTCCTAACTTCTAACACCTAACTTCTCACTCCTAACTCCCATTACTCCCATGAGTATGGCACCTGCGAGCAAGAGGAAGATGCCGACATAGACTACGGGCAACCAAGGGTCACGCACGCATTCGAAGATGCTCAGCGTACTCCACTTGCCCATCTGCTCGTTGTAGGATAGCTGGTATACCTTCCACCCTTCGACAGTGAACGGTTTGTTTACCTCGATAGTTGTTCGGATATTCTTACCACTCTTCGTATAGAGATCAACGATTGAGGCGTATCGCTCCGGCTCACGAGTCGGCATGGCGATGGTCAGTCCGTCGTTGAGCGCGAGTCCCTGATAGGGAAAGAGATAGGAACCGCAGGTCACCCAACCTTGTTTCACCGTATTGCCTTTCGTGGCCTTCACCAAGAGCGCGCATTGTGCACCTCTGCCTTTGAACGGTACAAAGCCGCCTTTGTTGAGCGCCATGCCCAGCGAGTCTATCATCAGCCGCCCCATCATCTCCTCGGGCATATTGCCGGCCATACTCGCCAATACGGCGGGTGCGGCATTGTCTAACCGCTTTGCCACGCTGATGGTCCAGCCATTGAGGTCGCCTGAGGTGAACGAACTGTCAATGAGCAGGGTGGCAGGCTTATCTTTGGGCACGGGCAGACCATCGCTGTTGATCATCATCAGTTTCGGTGGGTATTCGTCGATGGTGAACTGCTCCAGTTGGATGGCCAACGGCAGTTCGACCACGTCTTGCCGCTCGTTGAGGGCGCGCCACTCTGGTTTGCCCTGCTCACAATACATTTTCACGCGTTGCATGTCGGCCGAACCCAAGGTGCCGCAGACCAATACGATGAAAAGTCCCACATGGCAGAGCAGCGAAGGCAACCGACGCCAAGCGAAATGGCGGAGCTGGCCGATGGCGACAAGCCCCACGATGACCGATACATATATATAAATAAGGATGAACGGCCAGAACGACAGCATGCGCGTCAAGCCGATAGGGTCGGAGGGGCGTCGCCCGGCGGCTACCTGTGGCGTGAGCCCCATTATGACAGTGAGCACAGCGGCGAAAGCTATGGCGGGTACTGCGGCATAGGGCGTCGACAGGAAACGGATGGCATAGCTGCGGCTTCGGCAGAGATAAGCCGCTACGAGGCACAATAAAAAGACTGCCAACACGATGATGTTGGCAGGCCAGCAAAATATGCCCCATTCCAAAGGACCGACGCTCAGTTGCAGCATCAGGCCCACGATGAGTAGGCCCGATGCAATGGCAATTCCTTCAAGATAGGTCCAAGGTTGTTTCCACATCATACTTGATTCCTCAAATCGGCTGGGTGATGAAGCGCTTGTTCTTCCTTGCGGTCTCAATCCACTTCGGCACGATGGTGTCGAGGAACTGCTGCTTCTTCTCCATCAGGTTCTTCATGTCCAGACCGATGTAGGCCTGAGCCTTGGCTTTGGTCGAGATGTCGGGCATAGGCACGTCGCCGGTGTAACCGTGGCGGGCCAGCACCTTAGCTATCTCTACACGGGCGTCCTGCGCATAACCGAGGGCATCGCCGAGCAAGCGCGTCACCTCCTGCGGAGCATGGAAGGCAGCACCGTGGCTGGCTACAGCATAGTCCCAACGCCACTGACTCTTGCGGATATCCTGCAGGGCTTTCTGCATCTCAGCTTCGGTAGCGCCCTTATCCCAGGCGAACTTTGCCTCGATGTGGGCGGTGGCGAGTGCCTTCTCCACCTTTCCTCTTACCTCATACACCTTCTCATAACGCTCGTAGCCATTCTGGCGGAGCGTCTCGGCGCTCTGACGGTGGCAGGTTTGGCAGGTGCGGTCGATATTGGCCAGCGGGCTCATGATATGGTGGTCGGTGTACTTCACGCCGCCGTCTTGCTTGTAAGGCATGTGGCAATCGGCGCACGATACGCCGCGCTGTCCGTGGATGCCCTGCTTGAAGAGCTCATAGCCCGGATGCTGCGCCTTAAGGATCTTGGCGTGTGACAACGGATGAATATAGTCGTAGAAGCCGATGCTGTCGTAGTATTCCTCAGCTGCCTCGCAGGTAAGGCCCTTATCCTGTGGGAATTTCAGGTATTGGTGGTTGTCTTTCTCGAAGTAATACTCCGTGTGGCACTGTGCGCAGACGAGCGACCGCATCTCCTGATGGCTGGCCTTGTGTACATCTTTTCCGGCGCGTGCCCAAGCCTCATAGAGGGCAGGGCGTGCCGGCCTGAGGTCCATGGTGCGCGCGTCGTGACAGTCGGAGCAGCCGACAGAGTTCATCACCTCCGGTCCCCAGTCGCTCCATTTAGCGCCGTAGAAGGCGTTGAGGCCTTTTTCGCGCATCAGACGCGGTACATCGGGACCCTTGCAGGTCCAGCAGGTACCTGGCTGCAGTTCTTTGCCGCCCTCTACCCCGGGTGCTCCCGTACGCAGAATCTTGCGCAAGTCCTCAATGCAGTGGCGGTGGCCGCGTGGCGTGTTATAGTTCTGCGAGAAGGCGTAGCCTGCCCAGAGAATCACCATCTCAGGGCGCTGAGCCAACACATCTTT
>Ga0256407_10004186_pt1 | contig 24456 bp, 22 predicted proteins | sample RumenRJG_04DNA_FD_193489 | JGI IMG/M metagenome (GOLD analysis project Ga0256407, IMG submission 193489) | Bovine rumen microbial communities from Lethbridge, Alberta, Canada - RJG_04 | ecosystem: Host-associated > Mammals > Digestive system > Stomach > Rumen | place: Canada: Alberta... | reverse complement strand
GCATAACTGGATACAACAAGACGTTTATCAATGAGGCTACTGCTATTGTTGCATCAGTAACGCTGGTGAGTTATATCATGTATACTATGTCGGAGGAGGTGATTTCTCGTCTTGGCACCAGATATGTTTATCTGACATCTGGGTGGGTACTCGCCGGATTGCTTCGCTATCTGCAGAATATGATAGTATACGGACTTAGTGGAAGCCCGACGAAATCGCTGGTAAAGGATCACTTCGTGCAATTATGTATCATTGGATGGATACTGTCGTTCTTTGCGATTATCTACCTATAAAGTCTTCTTCTTTTCTACCCCAAAAAGATACTTGGCCAGGAAAGGACTAAGACGGAGGACATAGCTGAATAACAGACTGATTAGCAATACAATAAGTGCTATCGGCATGATTACAGCAAATTCTAACAGGCTGTTGTTATAGACGTGCAGCTGAGGACTATATTCCATCAGAAATCTTGGCAGGAAGAAGAAATGAAGCAGGTAGATATCGAGGGTACGGGTACCGACATACTGCAAAGGCTTTGATATGTGTAGCCTTTTGAGCCATGATGCAGCGTGACGGAAAAGCACAAACACCATCAGCATGCCAAAGATGCCACCAAGACTGAACCTGAAGTATTCAAGGACAGCGCTGGCTGGGTGGGATGTCGATGCTATCGCAAAAAATGTCGCTATTAACAGAATGACAACTAATGGCCTATTTGTGATTTTTATAAATGTGTCGAAATGACGACGGACGAACGTGCCGATATAGAAAAAAAGATAATAACGCCACACTCCTATGCTCAGAAATCCTGCTAAATCAAGTAGTGGTGAAAGAAAACTGTAATTTGGAGAAATTAGGCGCAGATGATTTTGGTATGTTGCAAAACAGAATGAGCCAACAGATACAATTAATGCCACTAGCCAAGTCCATCGCCAACATATTCTGACGGATAGCATATATATCATGAAGAACTCAAACAGCGCAAATGTGAACCAATATCCTCCTTTCAATGCCCCAAGCTGATGGAAGAACTCTGGAGGCGGAGCAAGCAAAAGCAGGAAGATAAACGTAGGCACAATCTGAACCATGAATTTCTTGCGAGCTATCTGGCGAAATGGTCTGCGAGAGACTGGTTCAAAGAGCCATCCACTGATAAGAAAGAAGCAAGGTAGTCGAAATAGGTGTAGGGTAGCATTGAATCCCAACAACGAATCACCAAGGCAAAAATGGCATATATGCGAATACACCACGAGAATCATCGTGAATCCTCGCATTGTGTCTATGTATTCTATTCGTTGTTTATTCATCGTTGTTAAGAAAATGCGATTATTTTTTAATGACTTTTATTATTTCTATTATTTTTTGTATTTGTAACTATAGAATCATAATCTATGATGCCAGCCACTAAACGTTTACGTTTCATATTAAATTTGTCGCTTATTAAGCAGCGTGTTTCTTGATACGTTTTACAATGAATACCTGCCAAATAGAGCATAAGGTGAGGTAAATCATCTATCATAAATGGACGATTTTTAGCATCTTTTACCTGCTCGAATATTTCAAGATGTTTGTTAATATATTTATCGGAGCACCATATCCAGAAAGGAATACGGTATTCTTGTCGTAATACTTCTGGGGAATAATTGCCAACAGGAAGGCGCCCCATACGTTGTAATTCATCGTAACATTCTTCTCCATGGTCTGGCATATATATGACAATAGCGTCTTCAGATTCATATTTCTTAAGTATTGAATCAACAACGTAATCATTATATAAAGTTGCATTATCGTAATCTGCTACTAATTGTTTGGCAGAGTTGTCGAGATCCTTTCTTTCTTGATAATCTGAGATACTAAATTTTTTCATTTTTTCCGGACTTCGCTTGTAGAAATCAATATGTTGTCCAGCCAAGTGAAAGATGGTAAGTTGATGAGCAGAATTAAATTGCCTTAGAGAATCATACTCTGATAGTAAGCCGATGTCAAATTGGTGGGTCATCGTATTTCTATGGTCAAATTGAGCGGTACTTAATCTTTTCTCATTCAGAAATAATCCTCCACTTATATTAAATATGTCTGTGCTAAGTGATTGTACAAACTGGTTCGTTATGAAAGTAACATTATATCCAGCCTGACGGAATAGTACAGGGAATAATGGAAAAGAAGACCAGTTGGATTTATCTTCTATGCTGTGCATGGAGAATGAATTCTTAAAGACAATACTGGTGAGGTTTGAAGGGCTAATCACGTCGGTAAACGCAACTAAACAACCATGTTCGCTTTTTTGTTGACGTTTTATTTGGCATGGGGTTGTCTCTTTTGAATAGCCATATAACTGAGCATGGTCTTTAATATAACTCTCGCCAATGATAAGTACAATATGATCAGAAGTATAGGTGCAAGTATCTATTTCAACTTTTTCTTGTGTATCAGCAAGAACGGTCAGTCCACGATTTGCTAATTGACGCATTTTTATAGAAAACAACAAGTTGTTAAAAGGGGTATTTTCTGAAAAATTATTCGTATAGTTATCAACTTGCTCAATATCTGCCATCATTAACTGAATAACTCTTATTCGTGATAGAGTGCAAATGAAAAAGGATATAAAGACTAAAAATACCATACCATATCTGAGTATAGTGTTGAATATTGAGAAATGTTGGTATTCCCATTTGTGTATAAGCCACTTTCTGAAACTTTTAAATGAAAAAGCAAAGAGTAAATGAAATAGAAGTAGTAAGACTATTATTCCCACCCCAGATTGTAGAATTTCAAGATTAATGTATTTTTCAATGAATTCGGATGATTCTCTTTTGTTGGTTTCCAGCATCACATTCAGAATTTCTGTTCCAATTTTAGCATAAAAGTTGTGAACGCAAAACGAATTGATGATTGATAGTAGGTATAAAATGATAGCGGATAAAAATCTAACCCCAATTCTTATTTTGTGCGGCAGAATAGTTAGTAATAGACAAATAATGTAAAGGTCAAAAATCCAAGAGAAGAAATTGAATCGTTGAATTTTGTAGTTGAGCGTCCAAACCTCTATCATCATGGTTAGAATACCTAAAAGATAGAGGAACACGAAAAAGGTAAGATTCTCATGTATGGGCCTTAATATAATCGCAATATATTTTTCAATTTGTTTCATGTTTTAACTCTAATGTGATATTTCTAGACAATTTTCTTTTCCAAAAGTTTGTGGATTTTTGCTAAGTTCAATGTTTAGAATCGCATCTGCTATAACACTGTCAAGGACGGAGTATCCTCTTTTTGACAGATGCAATTGATCGCAATTATATAATTCTTTTAAATCTGTTTCATAGTTGCTGTTCCAAGATTTATAGCGTATAATGCAGACTTTATTTTGATAGCCGTTATCTATAATTAACTCATCAAGTGCATTTCTAAATTGCTGTTTACAATCTAATTGAATGTTGTTTGCAATCATTGAAAGACGTATTTTTATTGTCTTTATGGTTTCTGACTCATCAAAAATTTTAATTATATTATAATCTGGTATTTCCTGTATTATTGGATAGATATTGTTGGTGATCATAAATTGAATAATACAATTTATACTTTTTTTATAATATAAGGTACTCATTTTTTTATGTGTATCATTGATTCCTACTGAGATGTAACAATAGTCGTATCCTTTTTCCAGAAACAATTTTAGATCAGTTATCTCAAATAAGGCATTGTAAAATTCCTTGCTTGTTAGCCCTCCTATACCATATGATGCAACTGTAACAGGTCTATTCAAAATGTTTTCTATAAGATGTGATATTTCGCAATGATGATCCGCATGGCCTAAGGCCCAACTGTCACCAATATATGCTATACGAAGTGTGTCATCATGATTATGTGATGTCATGTATATGAGTCTTTCTGTTGCAGGAGAGTAGTATTTGTATATTTTGTTACTGATATGTGCAAAAGCAACAAGTACAAGTAATAATATGAAAAGTGATTTTTTTTTCATCTGTTTATATGTACATAAATATTGGCAAAATAATCTGACTTATCTTTTTTGACATCAATTTGGATGTATATGCAGTAACACATGATAGCATAAAGCTTATAAATAACAAAAGGAAAGAGCTTGTGTTATTGTAGCTAACCTTTAGACTCCAAAAAATGAATTCATGGACTAAATACAATTCTAAAGAATATGTTCCAAAGAAGTTGATTACTATGATTGCTTTGTTTGGTAATTTTCTTATTATAATTATGCATAGGTAAATAAGGGAAGGCATACCAATCAATAATGTGAGAAATCTTACAGCCTGGATTCCATGGATTGTCATTTCTGTTTTTTCTAGTAAAACCAATAGAATTGATATAAATAGAAATGGGAAAGAATATCGGAACTTCTGGTCTATCAAACCCTTCTTCATTGTAATATACATTCCTGCAACAAAAACTGGTAAACGTTCAATTGTCCATGCGAAGATTCCGATAGGCGAAAGCCAGTCATAGCCGACCTTAGGTCTAATTAAAACTCCATTAATTAGGAATACAAATGTTATAATGGTTATTGTAGGCAAGGTCCACTTTTTTATTAAATAGTATAATATTGGCGATACTGTATATAAAATCATAATTGCTGGTATGAACCACAAGTCAAGACTCATGATTGACCATATCCCAAGATTAAGTCCATCTTTAAGTACTGCTAAAGATGAATATAATAAATAGATACAATATTTAAGAGAACCACAAAGAACACAACTTGGAATGATTCGATTAAATCTATGTAAATAATATATTTTCAGGCTGTTATTATTTAGAGACTTAACCAGTCCCATTCCTGATAGGAATAGGAAAATATCAACACCCCAATATCCATAATTGTGAAATACATTGAAAGGAATTGAACTCGTAAAACATTGATGGAACAGCATAATTGAAAGTATGGATAATCCCATAATTGCAGTCCTGTTTTCTGATATCTCTTGAGATAAGATTATTTCTTTTTTCATATTTGCTCAGGTAGAATAAATCTGTATAAAGTTAGACCCCATAGGATTATGTTCTCTTTTGTTCATTTTAACTAAGATATATATATGATATTTTAAATTATAATGCAAATTTACACTTATTTTTTTAATAAAACAAGTTTTTCTTCTTTTTTTTGCAACATTTGCAATAATGTGTGTGTGTTGGTATTTCTTTTGCTCGTTTCGTTTGATATATTTAGGGTACTTTATTCTATTTTGAGTGAAAAAGAATGTTAAATTCTTGGCTATGTCCGTAGTTTTGCTTACCTTTGCATACTGCCCGAATGATTATTGTTGTAATAGAACAAGTACAAAAGGGAGTGGCTTTTCTATATTTGTCTTTAGTAAAATGCGAAAAATTAAAATAATTTGTCATGTTGCAAGTTCTTAAAGGAGGTTCTGATAATACTTTTGTGCAGTTGTTCCGTTATGTATTGGTGGGGGGACTTGCGTTTGTCATTGATTACGGGAGCTTGTTTGTCTTAACGGAAAGTTTTGGCGTAAATTACTTGCTTTCTGCAGCAATTGCTTTTATTCTAGGACTTCTTGTTAATTATTTACTCAGTACAATATGGGTGTTTACTGATAGTAGGTTGAATAATAAGATGGCCGAGTTTACTGTTTTTGCCGTAATAGGTTTGGTTGGCTTGGTATTAAACGAAGTCATAATGTATATATGCAGTGATATTTTGAATATTCATTATATGGTTTCTAAATTGTGCTCAACAGGCATGGTTTTCTTTTGGAATTTCTTTGGTAGGAAATTTATTTTATTTACTAAAACAAAATATTAATTACATATATGAAACAGGCAATAATTGTTGGAGCAGGCCCTGCAGGATTGACCGCAGGATACGAACTGTTAAATAAGACGGATGTTCATCCGGTTATTTTTGAGGCTACAGATGCCATCGGTGGTATATCTAGGACAGTAGGATATCATGGTAACAGAATGGATATAGGTGGCCATCGATTCTTTTCTAAGAATCAAGAAATCATGGATTGGTGGTGCAATTTGATGCCAATCCAAGGAGAACGGTCTAAAGATGATATATTATTAGAACTGAATGATAAAGACCTTTCGGAAAATGGTCCTGACCCAGAGAAAACTGATCGTGTAATATTATTGCGCCATCGTGTAAGTAGAATTCTTTTTTTGAGAAGATTCTTTGATTACCCGATTTCACTTTCTATGTCAACACTTTCCAATATGGGTGTTCTACGTACTATTAAAGCAGGACTTGGATATGTTGGAGCATTGGTCAATAAGAAGGAAGAAAAGTCGCTAGAAGATTTCTATATTAATCGTTTTGGCAAGCCTTTATATAGTATGTTCTTTGAGGATTATACAGAGAAGGTATGGGGCGTTCATCCTTCAAAGCTGGGAGCTGACTGGGGGAGCCAGAGAGTTAAAGGACTTTCTGTAACAGCTGTGCTTAAGGACATGTTTATGAAGAAGTTTGGTAAGAAGGATGAAAGCAACGTCGAAACATCTCTGATAGAGCAATTCATTTATCCAAAGTTAGGTCCAGGACAACTATGGGAATTGGTTGCCGATGAAATTGCCAAAATGGGTGGAGAAGTATCGCTTAAGTCAGAAATTGTTGGCATCAATGTGACAGATGGAAAGGTTTCTTCTGTAGAGATCTGTGATAGTAAGGGCGTTGTTACATCTCGCAGTTGTGACTATCTTCTATCTACGATGCCAATAAAGGATTTGGTAAAAGCCTTGAGAGGTATAGATATCCCAGATGATGTAAAACGTATCGCAAATGATTTGCCATATCGTGATTTTATTACTGTTGGACTCTGTCTTAAAAAGCTGAAGATAGTGAACAAGACCCATATAAAAACATTTAAGAATCGTGTGCCAGACACCTGGATTTATATCCAGGAAAGGGATGTGAAAATTGGACGATTGCAAATCTTTAATAACTGGTCTCCATATATGGTTAAAGATTACGAGAATACTGTATGGATCGGTCTCGAGTATTTCTGCACGGAAGGTGATAACCTCTGGAACATGGATAAGCAAGAGTTTATTGACATGGCGATTGATGAACTATGTAAGATTGATGTTATCGAACGTGCAGATGTACTTGATGCTTGCCAGGTTAAGATAAAGAAAGCTTATCCTTCTTATTATGGTAGTTATTATGAACTTGATAAAGTAAAGAAATTCTTAAATGGAATAGATAATCTTTATTGTATGGGTAGGAATGGGCAACATCGTTACAATAATATGGATCATTCTATGCTTACTGCTATTGAAACGGTTAAACATATCAAAGAAGGCAATTGTGACAAATCGTCTATTTGGGCAGTTAACACAGAAGAAGAATATCACGAAACGAAATAAATATGAATGCTGAAAGTCTTTTTAAATTGAGATATATTTATTTGTTGTCATTTGCGTGTTGTTTATATTTGATATATCTATTTGGGGTTGATATTTCATTTGATTCTCCATCTTACATTAATGCTTGGTCAACATTGCAGGAAGGACATATAGATATTTGGCGAACGCCAATATATCCGTTGTTCCTTGGCCTGATGCAAACTACATTCGGTGATAATTATTTGTATTGTGCAGTAATTGTCCAGCATTTGGTATTTCTAGTGTCAATCAGATATTTTTATCAATTGATAAATTGTGTTATTTTAAATTCAAAAATATCTTTTTTTATAACATTATTCTATGCGTTTTATCCTTGTGCATCAACATATAATTGTTGTATAGCGACAGAGACATTTGCAGTAACTGGAGTTGTATTTCTAATGTATTCAATTTTTAAATTGTATTCAACACGGAAACCGCGCTTTGGTATATATTCTTTTATATGGCTCTTTTTCTTAATTTTTTTGCGTCCTGCAGTAGTATATTTCCTGCCTGTAACTATTGTGGGATGGCTTATAGCCGCATTTAAGGAGAGGAAATTATTAAATTCACCCTCTGTCGTCGGGATGGTAGGAAGTGTAGCCGTTACTGTTCTTCTCGTTATTTATATGGCAATGTTTAAAGTTAGCTATAGTGTTTTCACTCCCAGCGGTATAGGCTTAATGAACAAATATGCAATTGCTAAGGCTGCAGGCATAATTGAATATAATTCAAAAGGAAATGATAAGCTTCAGTTTTATCAGGAAGTTGAGGATGGCGTAAGAGAAATGGGCATGAATGCATTTTCTGATTATGTAAATCAATCTATAAGCCGGAATAAAGGCAGATATATTATGAGGCTATTTCAAAATGTGCGAAACGCGTCTGAAGACAACTTGTTTGAGCCTTCTTATTCAAATGGCATTCTTGGGGTTATTTCAAATCTTATGGGGATAAAGATTAAAATCCTATACTTATTGTTTTTAGCTTATTCTTTCTTGTTGTTACGGTGGATGATTAAACGGAATGAATTCGCTTTCTTCTCGTCTATGTTGTTAATGATTGGAGTTAGTAATTTCGTCTTGATTATTATTGCTAGTCCTGGCGAATATGGACGTTTGTCATTACCTGCTGTGCCTATTTACCTTATTATGTTTGGACAATTGTTTAATTGTTTTAAGGCCAAAAGGCTTTTTGATATTCAATTCACATAGTTTGTTGTATATGAAATTGGAGAAATATTTAGAAATAAGGTATATATATATATTGTCAATTGTTAATTGTGCTTTAATGATATATATCTTTAAGGTAGATGTTTCATTTGATTCTTATACATATATTGATGCTTGGTCAACATTCCAGGGAGGATCTATAGATAAATGGCGAACTCCAGTATATCCAATGTTTCTTGGTATTACTAAGTTCGTGTGTGGTGATAATTATTTGTGGTGCGTTGTATTTATTCAGAATCTTGTATATTTAGTTTCAATAAAATACTTCTTTTTCTTGATGCAATATTCTGTTGAAAATAAGAAAATATCATTGGCCTTTACTTTTTTTTATGCATTATATCCTTGCGTCTCAACCTATAATTGTTGTATCGTAACAGAATCGTTGGCTGTTTCCGGTGCTATATTTTTATTGTATTCAATCGTTAAACTATATACTTCAAAGAAGACTGTTTTTGGCTTTTTCCCCTTTTTTTGGCTCTTATTTCTGATATTCCTTCGTCCTGCGGTGGTATATTTGTTACCTGTAACTATGGTATGGTGGTGTATAATTGTAATTAAGAGAAAGGGAGCATGTGATAAGCCTTTCATATGCGGAATGGTTGGAACTATATTGGTAAGCATTATTTTATTTGTTTATATAATCATGTTTAAAGGTAGCTATGGAGTTTTTGCACCAAGCGGAGTCGGTCTAATAAATAAATATGCAATAGCTAAAGCTGCAAATTTGATAGATTTGAATGCAACAAAACGTGAACAACTCCTTTTTTACCAGGAAGCAGAGAAGTACATAAATGAAATGGGCATGGATAATTTTTCTGATTTAGTAAGCCTGTCAATAAATCAGAATAAAGCAAAATATGCCATGAGAATAATTCAAAATGTCCGGAATGCGTCTGAGGAAAATTTGTTCGAGCCATCATATTTAAATGGTTATATTGGAGTTGTTTCTAATATTATTGGTGCCAAAATTAAAATGTTGTATTTTTTGTTTATTTTCTATTTTCTTTTTTTGTTGCGATGGATGATTAAACATAGGGATATTCCTTTCTTTTCATGTTTGTTGTTTATGATAGGAATAAGCAATTATATTGTAATAGTTATAGCTAGTCCTGGTGAATATGGACGCCTTTCATTACCAGCCATACCTGTTTATCTTATTATGGTTGGTCAGTTGCTTAGAATGATAAGAATGAAAACTATTGCTGAGGTTAAATTTGTGTAGGAATTTGTTTGGCGGCATGATGAGATTTACCTTATGGCTCTTTCTGATGAATTGTAGTATTTCTATAATATGACTTTCCACTTCACCCCAAACTTTTAAAAAGGTATTTATGAAGGATGGTTATTTGTTATATCCAGACATATGTAAATTTGTTGGCATTTTTTTTGTAACATGGTCTCATTGTGCTCAACGGGTTTCAGGAATGGTTTGGCCTAATTTTCTTGGAGGTTATCATCTGGATGTTGCATTAGCTATGCCGTTTTTTATGATAATTAGTGGATCGCTTATCAATCTGGATAAAATGCGCAATTCTCGAACGAGTTCTTTTATCCTCTCAAAATTAAAACGTCTTATAGTTCCTTCGTTAGTTTGGTATTTCGTTCTCCTTATTTTTTCTTTTCATCTACCAGATCTTTCCATTTTTACATATTATTGGTATCTTAATGCATTGTTCGCATGTTTATGTGTTATTATGATTTGTGTTAAAATCATAAAGAACAATTCAATTTGTTGGTTTGTTTCAACTTCGATTATTTTAATTGTTCCATATTCAGATTTGTCACACATTAATTTTATGATGCCTTTTTTGTGGGCAGGATATACATTTCGTAAGATATGTAATACGAAATACGCAAGGCAAACAGTCATTATATGTTTTATATTAGGATTGTGTTTGTGTCCAATGTGGAATCCCGTTTATTCAGTATACTTGTCACCATTTAACTCTTTGTATATCTGTACAGATATGGTTCTAATAATGTTTTTCCGTTTTATTATTGGTTTTACGCTTTCTGCAGTTATAATCTATTTAATATTTAAAACAGAAAAGACATGGATATCTCATCTTTCTCAATTTGGCTCTTATTCTTTAGTCATATATACTTCATCATTAGTACTGCTTGCTTTCTTTTTAAGAGTTTTTGATTACTTCAATATTCACACCAATAGGTATTTCATAATTGATGTTCTATCTCTTTTATTATGTACTTTTATTATTTTTATAGCTATAAAATTTGCTGACCTTTGTAGGAAGAAAAAGATATTGCAACTATTGTTTTTGGGAGAGTGAATAAGAAAATACTGTGTCTCCCATGTAAAACAATTCATTTTGCAATATAAAGAATCTTATTTGTTATTATTAAAAAAGCAGTTGCTATAGTTTGAATGCTTATAAATATAACTAACCTTTCTTTTAATGTATAGCATCCACTTTCATATGTCCAGTATACAAAAAGATTCGCTAAATAGAACTCTAAACTATGCACTCCAACATAAGATATTAGTCCATATAATTTGTTTGGAGTAATGTTGATGAGCTTAAGAGAGAAAATAATAAGTGGAATAGTTAATCCTGAAACTGCTAAAAATGGAGAAATTGATCTAAAGCATGGTAAAAAAAACAGCAATCCAATAATGCATGTTATTTTGTACGACTTTGCTTGCTCTTTGAATATAACCCCATATATAAAAATTGGTAATCTTCCTAGGATGCACTCATACCACCATGATACGTTATAATAATACAGAAAGATTGTTATAAAAACAAGTACAATTGCAACCCCGATCATTTTCGTTTTTCCATAGTTATATATAATAGGGAACAAAATGTATAACGAAAACAATGATTCCAAATACCAGTCGTAGCGATATTCTCCACTTTTTGTATATAATCCAATCGTAAAAATGTTGGCAAACAAATCAAATGTACTCCAGTTCAATTTGAAAATAATATAAGTAGCTAATACTGATAACAAATAGATCGGATATATTCGTTTAATTCGGTTCTTATAAAAATGGACTATTGAATTCTTTTCATATGAGTATGATAGTCCTAAGCCTGAAAGGAACAAGAATACATCTACGCCTATATATCCAATATTAAAGATCCCAATAGGATTATATACCCAACAAAATAAATGATAAACAATAACCATAATCATGGCCACACCCATTAAGAATGATCTATTTGATAATATTAATTCAAGCATTGTCTTATCATCTGCTTCTTTTTTATTATAATTCATATGTAGTATGTTTTTAAATCAAGTTTGTAGATACTGACTATAACTTTATTCTAAAAAACTCACGTGCCCATTTTTCTCGTAGAGTTATTGATACACATATCGTTATAAATAATAAGCGAATTATAAGGATGATAAATAGAAGAAATGTAGAAGGTAGATATGGCTCAATTACATACCATACTGGAATACAGTAATCTATACTGTGAAAGAACAGTATTACCAATGAGTATTTACCTGCATTAATAAGGATTTCCCTAATTCTGCTATTATATTTATCAATCAAAAGGCTTAACTTAAATAACAAAAAGGTACCACCAATACTTCCACAGAAGTCAACGAGTGACAATTTGAATGTACATTGCGACATATCAACTTTTCCATATAGTGAAGTCGTAAGCCAAAAAAGAAGCCCCACAAATAGAAATATATTAGATTGCTCCTTAGTTTGATCTAGTAAAGAGTGCATTCTAATGTAATATCCTATTGCAACAAAAAACAAACTTGCCAAGGATGGATAAAATGAAAGAAAAGATGATAGACCTTGGTAATTGGCAATAAAACAGGTGGTTGTGGAAATAAATAGTGATACAAGTAGATATTTTTTGGGGAAAAAATGTAGTATGTAGTGGAATTCTAAACGAACCATAAACATGGCAAGTAGGAACCATGCAGGCCCCATACCATATAGCGTACTGTTAATATCATTTTGAATTTCATGTGGTTGGCGAAGTTGTGTAAGTGCGGTGACGATAAGACATAGTGTTATGTATGGTGCAAGTAACTGGTTACTGTTTTTTTTGATTAGTAGCGAAAATGTTTTTTGTTTGTAAAAGTAGCCTGATACAATAAAAAAAAGTGGCATGTGGAAAGCGTAAATGAAATTCCAAATTATGTTGTTAGGCCCATATGTGTGAGCCACAATCATTAAAATAATACCAATCCCTTTTAGAATGTCAAATGATTCTATTCTATCCATTATTATTCCTGTTTTTCCAATGTCTGTAATGCAAATACAATACATCAGGAAGATATAAAATTAAATATACCCCTATTTTGCTAAATCCTAATTTATTATGTTGAGCTTTGAGAATATCCGAGTTCTGCCTGATATAGGATAAAACTTTGTGAATTCTTGAATCTCTATAAATTTTAGGGAAAAGACAAACGCGTCCCAATAGTTCATTATAGTAAAAAATACAATGATAGGTGCTGTATTTCTGCAAATGTGGAAACCGTTCACGAATTATACTATCAACCATTTCTAATCTAAGAATTCGATTATCTATGTATTGGCTAATATGATCTCTGTAATAATCCTTTGATAGTGACTTTAAGCGATGAGTATATATATACAATGGCTTATCAACGATACAAATGGTTTTGCTGCATGCAAAAGCCTGAATATTATAAATAAAATCTTCTTCAGTCTTTAATCCTTCAGTGTTTCTAATGTGGTATAGGTCCATAGTTTCGCGCTTATATATTTTTGTCCAACATTGGGAATAAATTTTGTCCTTTATAAGGATTGCCTTCAATGCTTCATCTCGCTTTAGAACATACTCAACGCCTGTATATTCAATGTGAGATATGTTGCCGTTTTCGTCAATCTGAATATAATTGCAACAGACAATATCTGCATTATGTTTGAATCCTGACTCAAGCATTGTAGAAAACATTTCTGGCTTTAGTTCATCATCGCTATCTATAAAAGCAACATATTTTCCTGTTGCTTCATTATAGCCGATGTTCTTTGCTGTTGATGGGCCAGAATTTTCGATATGTATGCATTTGATATTTGAGTGACATGCCACATACTCTTCACAGAAATTACTAGAGGAGTCTGTCGAACCATCATCTACAAGAATAATTTCCATGGAGATATTTTTCTGTTGAAGCACACTATCGAGGCATCTTCTTAAATATTTCTCAACATTATAAACGGGTATGATAATACTTATATCCATATGCTATAGTTTTTCAAAAATAGTGATCCACTGATTCATGATAGTTTGAGGTTCGTAACGTTTGATGTTTTTTGACGCCTGTTTTCCAAGATTGTACCTTAATTTACTATCGGACATAAGTATAGACATTTTATGAGCCAGATCCTCAACGTCTTTGTATTTTGCCAACAAACCATCTTCTCCATCTTTTATAATCTCTCGTGGTCCATACGGACAATCAAAAGAGATGCAAGGTAAGCCACAACTCATAGCCTCTGCGAGTACTAGTCCAAATCCCTCGTATCGTGAACTCATGACATATAGAGAGCTCTTGGAAAACTCTTCTGCAATGTCATCGGTTTCTGGCATAAGATGTACGGTGTCCTCCATGTGGTATCTGTCCACAATATTTTGGTATGTTATTCTCTCCCCATTTCCGAAGATGTATAGTTGCCAATCGCTGAAATCTACTGGTAGAATATGCCAAGCTTCAAGCAGCATGTCAAACCCTTTTTCCGACATATATCTGCCTGCAGATATGACTCTTTTTACTTCATAGTCTATGACTTTTTTCGGAGTTATGGTAAGCATGTTTGGTATAGTTTCTATTCGCTTGGTATATTTTTCCCAGAAAGGAATGTCTTGTCTTGTAAGAGTTACTACGCAATTACAATTTCTTAGACTCCTTTTAATTTGGTAATCCCAAAGTGAAGATAAGCAGTAAAGGTAGTAGTTGTATTTGAATTTATGTGAAAGAGTTATAGTTTCACCTTGAGTATGTGACTCCATTATTGTCTTGATGCCTTTTTTGTGGCATGTGTTAATAATAATATCAAGAACTTGGTAGGAATATACTGTTGAGACAACAATGTCTGGTGTAATATCCTTAATTAAGGATTTGAATTGCTGTAAAAAACGGTGTCGTGCAACATAATACGCTTTCATCCATTGAGGTAATGTCATCTCGCTTCTTTGTGGTATTATTACTTCAAAAGGCATATGGGTTATGCTTGAATCAAACGGGAAAGGAAAATGATGGTCTTGTTGTTCATACGTTGTTAAATAAACCTCATTTGTCGTATTTCGAGCAATATAGTTCATTTTGCTGGTAAGTATCCGCTCTATACCTGCATAGTTCTTCATCTTATCTATGACAAACAGAATCCTCATTTTACATAATTATTTGAGCATGAAACGTGGAACTTGTTCTAACTGACTATTTGTATATACAGAACCGCCATATGATAAAAAGGCCATCTTGATATCTGAGTTCCTTATATAATTATACTCTCTTTCACCATTTTCTTTTTCAGATCCATAAGGGTATGCAAAATATTTAGGTCTGTAATCTGTATGTAAATTGATGATATCAATGCCACTTGTTATCTCGTTATCCATATCCTTCAAGGATAGCTTGTTTAGGGCAACATGTGAAACTGTGTGACCACCTATCGTACACAAGGGTTCCTGAGTAAGAACTTTAACTTGTTCCCAATTCATTGATAAGCTTTGAATTGGTGCAAACCAATCTAGTTGATAATTTGCAAATAATTCATTTAACTCGTTAACAAGATTTCTCTGATCTAACAGTAAGACCTTTTCTCTGATATATCGAAAAGTATCCCATTTTTCTTGAAAGGTCTCACAGGTGTATTTACTTCCATCAGACAATTGTATCTCTGTGGAATTAAGAATGAGTTCTTCTATGACATACCACCAAAGAACGGCTTTTCTGTCAGGAAAGTCGGTAGCAACAAAAATTGCAAATGGAATCTGATGTTTCTTGAAAATGGGATATGCATTTTCGTAATTATCCAGATATCCGTCGTCCATTGTAAAACAGACAAATGGCTTGTCGATGCTAATCTTTCCTGATAATAAATCATATAACTGATCTAATGACAGGAAAGAGAATCCCGCTTTCTTGTATTTTACAATAACCTTTTCTAAAAATGCTGGTGATATTTTTAAATGCTCATTATTCGGTAAGTGCCCATTGATTCTTTCACTGACCCGATGAAGCATAAGAACTACTCCTTTGGCGTTTTTGCCTTTACCGTATTTGCGACAAAAGTAATTGAGCAATGGATATCTTTCCTGAAAGACATTGTACTCAATCAGTTCTTGTAAATGGGCAATCTTATGATATACGGCTTTTATCATCCTATGTTCTTAATCTTTATAATCTTCCAATATATATGTTTATAATAATATGCAATGAGATTATGTTTTAACCTATGGTATGCATTTCTACAAATCACACCATCATAAAGACTCTCTTCTATGCTGCCATATTTCCTTTTGTAATCATAGTCACCACCAGCGAGAAAAACTTTTTTGAATTTTTTTTCGATTAAACGGGTCATTACATATTCGTATATTTGCTGACCAGGTGAATATCTTGAGTATTGAATGTCGAAACTGAAATTTTCAAGGTAAGCAATAGAGCACTGTTCACATGAAAACATCATGGCTGCAATATTATCTCCAAAATAAAGCGCATAAATGTCAGAAACATGAAACCTCTTGAAATAAGATTCTGCATCTTCGATGTTGCCTATATGATGAGAGCTCTCTTTCCATATATTATAGTTTCTAATAATCTCCTCAGGACAATTGTCTGTCTTAAATTCTTTATATGTGATTGCGCCAATCTCTCTTTCGGACTGATGCCTTTGTTTATTTAGCCTATGCCGGCTTTTTGATGACCTTCTTTGTAGGAATGATTCTGCAGAGTCTGGGAGGTCGATATAGAAATGCTTTCTTTCCTTGAATTTCCCTTTTGTCTGGCAAAAGAAGAATTTTGTATATTCAATATTTGAGTAATTATGAAAAATGAAATTTGATATCTCCTTCAGCAATTCGTTTGAGATATTCATTTTCCATATTCCCAGTTCTGCATAGTTGTTGAAGATGCGAGCCTCAATAATATGTCTCTCTTCTCCTCGTTCTGCTTGTAACACAATGAAGTTATCGCAAAACAAGTCAAACCTGTTATAAATGAAATCAGGCTCTATCTCCGAAACATAATTCTTTTCTAATTCTTTAATCATACACTATGCTATATTAAGAATTTGTTTGTATAACGACAAGTTCTGTTGCATAATAGCTTTGGGACTGTATCTTTCAATATTCTTTTTTGCTGTTGTACCTAATTCTCGTCGTAATGTTTCATTATTGATTAGTTTTTCCATTTTAGCCTCCAAGTCGTCGACGTCGCCATTTTTTGCTAATAAACCGTCAATGCCATCATTGATAATGTCTGCAGGTCCGTTGGGACAATTGTATGAAACACATGCTAATCCGGAACTCATTGCCTCTATCAATGCTAAAGGCATACCTTCGTATCGGGAGCTCATTACAAAAATCGAACTCTTTCCGTATTCAGTCGCAATATCTTCTGTTACTGGCATGCAGTGGCATGTTTCTTGACATTTCTCTTCTCTTGTCATTTTCTCATAATCAGTTCTGTCCTCATTGCCAAAAATATACAAATGCCAAGCACTATATTTTTTCGAAAGCCTTCCCCAAACCTTAATTAACATATCAAACCCTTTTTGATCCGAATATCTTCCAACAGCTATGATGCGCTTTGAAGAATAATCTATTGTCTTGGGTGGCTGTATCGTTATCATATTTGGAATGACACACACGTTATTAACTTGCAATTGTCTCCACGATTTCATATCTTCATTTGTAAGACATACAAGTTTTGCAGCCTTTTTTATGTGGTTGATAATATGAATGTCATGATGTTTGCCATATAAAGCCAAAAGTGGATTGTATGCCAATCTCGGCCTCATGAAAACATTAGTAAGCTGTATATGTGATTCTATTACTAATCTTATGCCTTTTCTCAGGCATATATCAGTTAGAATATCCAACACGTCAAATGAATATGTGGTACATATTATTATATCTGGACGGTTGTTTTCTAAAGTTTTGTTTATTTCCTCTTTATATATAGAACGGGCTTTGTGGAACATAAACAACCATTTCGCAAACGGATAATCTGTTCTACTGGGTATAGGGGCTTTGACAGAAATGTAATTTACCTTATTTGATAATGGAAAAGAGATCGGTTGCCCCATTTGATCAGTTGTCAATAAAGAGACATCACAGTTGGTCTCGGCCAGATAATTGATTTTTTGAGTCATTATCCGTTCGACGCCAGCTCTGTTGATGATATTACCCAATATATACAGCAATTTCATTTGTCTGCAGTTTTATTATTGAAAAGATAAATAACAATTTTAGTAAAACCTGTTATGATCTTATTGATAGTTCTCGTATATTTGAACTGTGGTATCAGCTCCAGCATTTCGCATTCTTTGTCCTTGTATCTCTCATAATCTTTAATAACTCTTGAAGGAAGACTTTCCGATATAATCAGATTCCTTTCTTTCGTAGCCAGATCAATATTCGTATTACTTATTCCTGTAGTATCGTAATAAGAAACGATAACAGGGATTACGGTATATGAAGCATCTTCTAGGATTATCTTTTGAAAGAAAAGCTTCCAATCAGAAGAGATCTTCAGATTTTCGTCATATAAAGAGTTCTGAAATAATGATCTTTTATGGAAAGTAGCTTGATGGGGAATAGCACCAGTATAAAAGGTCATCATAGAGATGTCTCCTAACTCATAATTCATTATGGTGTTGTCATCTTTTCTTTTTATCTGACCAATCACAAAATCAGGTCCTAAATATTGAAGGCTTTCCTCTAAGACCTTTTCATTATAGAAGCAATCTCCGGAATTCATGAATATCAGATATTCTCCTTTAGATGCTTTTATTCCCTTATTCATGGCATTAAAAATGCCATTATCTGGTTCTGAGACCCAATAGTCAATTTCGCTTTTATAATGTTCTATAATTGATGTGCTATTATCTGATGAGCCACCGTCTATGATCAGGAATTCATAATCACGACATGTCTGATTCACTACACTCTGTATAGTATCTTCAAGTCCACGAGCATTATTCAAATTAACAGTAATAATTGAATACTTCATACTACATCATATTTTTTAATAAACTCGTCGATGTCAAAAAACATTTTCTCAATATCTTGTAGCTTGTCTTCTTCAAAATTCCACCATTGTATTCTCTTTAGTGCTGATATTTGGCTTTCATTAAATCTGTATCTAATAATCTTTATTGGGTTCCCAACAGCTATGGCATAATCTGGAATATCCTTAGAAACAACAGCACCTGCACCAATGATGGCACCATCTCCAATTGTTACACCATCCAATACAGTAACATTTGCTCCAATAAATACATCATTGCCGATTGTTATTAGTTTACGTTCTTCAATTTTATCCTCATTTGCAAATGCTACTCCATTTTGTTGCTTCGTTGAATAAAACATGGGAGCCGTACTAATTCCATTTGTGGGATGAATACCCCAACCACAAAATAAATTTGGTCCAATAGAACAATATTTCCCGATGTTTGCCAAACTGATAATTGCATTTGCAGAAATATATGAATAATCACCTATCCCACAATTATTAATATGTGATGGTCGATGGATCTGAACATTTTTCCCCACTTTGGTATCTTTTACTTCATACATAATGTGTTCCCAATCAACTACTTGATCAAAAACATACATTTCCTTTTGAAGAAAAAAGCGTAATATTTTCCTACCAAAGGCAATTGTTGATTTTTTTATTTTAATCATTAATTGTTATTTCTGGTTTTAGCATTACAAATCCCATATTTCTGCCATTGTATTTCAGAAAATCTGTACCATTATCATAGATGTTAAATGTGCATGTATCTTGCCTGTCATAAAAGCATACATTGGGTAGGTGAATGTCAACATGGATCATATAGTTGTTTGGCAATAATACCTCCGCAGGATAGGTTATATCAAAAGATATTTCATCTTTATTATCTAAATCCTCTAATTTTAGTTCCAAACAACATATTTTTGTTTGATTTATTGTTTGTAAATAGATACTCGCTACTGTTTTGTTTTCAAAATGGAAATTAGGAGTCTTACCAAATACAATTCTGAAAGAGACGTTCTCTGCAAAAGAATAACTGCCTTTCTGTTGGTATTCGTTACCAATAAAACATACTTCTTTTATATATACTTTTTCATTTGGATTTTTTTGGATATAGTGAACTTCGCTTTTCCCACTGCTAAGGTATTCTGCTACTGCGGACCTTATATCACTTTCAAATATAACTTTACCATTTTCTAAAATTGTGCCCTTATTACATAGGTTGAGCATAGAATCCATGTTATGAGATACAAATAAAACAGTTCTGCCGCCATGCATAGACACGTCTTTCATTTTTCCAATTGCTTTCTTCTGAAACTCAGCATCGCCAACGGCTAGGACTTCATCGACTACGAGTATTTCAGGTTCCAAATGGGCTGCGATTGCAAATCCAAGGCGAACCATCATCCCTGACGAATAACGTTTGACAGGAGTATCTACATATTTCGCTACGCCAGCAAAGTCAACAATTTCGTCAAATTTTCTACGTATTTCAGCCTTTGTCATCCCCATAATGCTACCATTCATGAAAATGTTTTCACGTCCTGTCATTTCAGGGTGAAAACCTGTGCCTACCTCAAGTAAAGATGCAATACGCCCTTTAATTTTTATGTCACCAGTAGTTGGAGAGGTTACTCTTGATAGTATTTTTAATAATGTTGATTTTCCTGCACCGTTCTTACCAATGATACCAACCACATCTCCTTGCTCAATTTTAAAATTGATATCTCGTAATGCCCACACAAATCGACTTTCTCCTTTTTGTGTACGGTCATTTGTTTCACCAATTTTAAGATACGGATCCTCTTTACCTCTTATATTTGCCCACCAACGATTGAGATCCTGGCTTAAAGTGCCAGTACCAATAGTGCCGAGAATATATTGTTTTCCAACGTTATTGAATTCTATAACTGTATTACTCATAGTTTTGATTGTTTTAGATGACATCCATAAAGTTACGCTGAACGCGATTGAATATTATAATGCCGAGCATGAGAATAATTATTGTTATTGCAAAGCTATAACTTAGATATAACCAATTGAATTCTCCAACTCCAGTAAAAGCATATTTAAAGGTCTCTAGGATAGCGGTAAGTGGATTGGCTACCAGAACCCAGATATATTTTGGATAAGTATCCTTCATAACAGAAAGTGGATATATTACTGGAGTCGCATACATCCATAACTGGACTCCAAATGTAATCATAAATCTTAAGTCTCTATATTTTGTCGTCATAGATGAGATGATCATTCCAAATCCTAATCCAAGACCTCCTAACATTACAATCAATAACGGAACTAGTAATATGGTTGCATTAATGTGGAAATCTACGCCAGAGGCAAAATAGTATATATATACAACCAAGAATAATGCAAACTGGATGACCATTTTAATCAGATTAGAAATAACAATAGACAATGGGACTACTAACCTTGGGAAATAGACTTTTCCAAATATGGCTTGATTAGCATTGAATGTGTCAGAGCATTTACTAAGACAGTCCTGGAAGTAGTTCCATCCTACAAGGCCTCCTAAATAGAATACAGCCTGTGGAATGCCATCAGTGGAAATGCCGGCTATGCCACCAAATACAAACATAAACATAATGGTGGTAAATAATGGTTGTATTACAAACCATAATGGTCCAAGAATAGTTTGCTTGTAAAAAGTAATGATATCGCGCTTGACATACATCGCCAATAGGTCGCGATATCGCCATACTTCGTGTAGGTCCAAACTTAGAAGTTTGTTCTTGTTTGTGATTATAATATCCCAATTATCTGCCATATTTTACCTTTATCCGTGTTGAGTATGAATAAAATCTGTATTTTTTCTGTCTATGTGGAGGATGTTTTTTAACATTCTCAGAACTAACCCAGGAATTGCAAGAGCCTTCTTGAAAGATTGAGATCTTAGTTCTTTAGGAATTGCAATGTAAAGCGCTATTGTCAATAAACCAAACAGGAACCACCATTTCTCGCACCATGAAGGCATGAATATCGTCATAAGTATTGATATTACAGCTGATAGGACGATGAGAATAGAACGTGGTATTAACGCCTGCTGGATGGTCTTGTCTATGAAATTAATTTTACCATGAACGATAGCACCAGGAATCTTTGGTAGATTATTGAGAAGACTTTGAATCTGAGCCGTCATCCAACGCATGCGTTGACGCTGGAAATTATCCTGATTGCTGACTTTCTCATCGAAAACGTGGATATCTGGAGCATATTTTATGAAAACTTCCTGATGGAGTAGGAGAGCCTCCATTTCACGGTCTTCTCCTGCAGTGGATAGTTTAAAGACATTCTTTTTAAATAGTTCGTAGTTGAAACACATCCCAGAACCAATAAGAGCAGATGACATTCCAAGGCGGTTATGAGCTTTACGGAAAATAGTGTTATTGATTTCTTCGCTTGCTCCATCAAGAACTGCTACGTCATTATCTGCATTTTTAGCACAACGGTGACATTGAATAGCATCGTATACTGAGCAGAGAACATTCAATTGTGAAAGAAACTCTGGACGCACTATGTTATCCGCATCCAGAATAACCACATTGTCAAAATCTCCTTTTACTTCATTAATGGCATATTGCATAGCCTTGGCTTTGGAGCTTTTCTCAAAAGTAGGTGTTAGTACTGTAATCGGATGTTTACGAAGCAACTCGTTAGTCTCTGGTTGCATGTGGTCAGAAATAACTACGAGATGATAGTGGTCTTTGGGATAGTCCTGTAATAAGAACTGTTCTACTGCATTTAGAATAACTCTATCTTCATTATAGGCAGGATATAGAATAAGAAATTTCGTAAGATCATTTTTTAATGATGCAGCCTGTAGCGCCAAATGGTCTTCTTTTTCATAAAAGAGTGATATAATAGCAAAGAATACTACATATGCAACTGATCCTGCAATAAAAAACCACAGGGCGAAATCAATCATATGTAGGATAGTCCACATCATTTTTTACTTCTACTAAATATCTTCTTTATCGGTAATCTTGAATAAATTTTCCCTCCTAAAGTGACAAATGGAGATCTAAGAAATGTCTTATCCCACATTTCATCTACAAGATAGTCTGGCGTTGCTAACGCAAAGAAGAACAAGGCAAGTGAACCTAGAATCCACCATTTAATACAAAGGGTAAAATAGATGAAAGGAAGAATAACACTCATAAGCATAATAATTCCCACCATTGTTGTACGTGGAATCAACATCCATTGTATGATTTTATCTGCTAAATCATGTTGTTTACTAAATATTGCTCCAGGCAAATACTTAATGTTTCTGAACGCATTATGGATCTGTTGGTTAGCCCAACGACCACGTTGCTCATTTAACTTCTCTGTAGTACGTTTCTTTTCGCCATAAACATATATTTTGTCAAAATAGTCAATATAAATGCCTTGGCGGAGCAGAAGGGCTTCTAATTCTTTGTCTTCTCCAGCGGTCTTCGTTCGCATTATATTCTCTTTGAACCATTCAAAGTCATAAGCTACGCCAGATCCGGCTAGGGCAGATGATAATCCAACATTTATATGGCCTTTACGGAATATGCTGTTGTTGATTTCTTCGAATACTGCATCCATACGAGCAGCGGCAGTGTCACGGTTCCTTGAAATTCTGTGCAGTTGGATAGCTTTTGTTGATGCATTCTCGTAAGCGTCGTTGATATTTGTTAAAAACTCTGAGTCTACAATATTGTCTGCATCAAGAATTACTGCAACATCATAGATCTTAAATGCAGGTAAATTTAAAATTGCATATTGAAGTGACTTTGCTTTTGTGCTCTCTTCAAAGTTTGGAGTAAGCAGAGTTATTGGGTATTGAGCTAATCGCATATTAGTCATTTCATTCTGATGGTCGGAAATGACCGTAACGTCAAACATACGTTGAGGATATGATTGACCCAAAATGGCTAGAACTGTATGCTCTATAACAGAATCTTGTTTATATGATGGTATAAGGACAATAAAACGACGTTGTATTTTGGATTTTTTTAGTTCTTGTGATTTATTGAATAGTGAAAAAACTGCAAAAAATCCAAGATACAGAACTGTTCCAGCTGTAAATATGAACAGTAACCAATCGATAATATATAATATTAACCAGAAATCCATTTTAATTAAATTGAGAGTTGAGTACTGAGAATTGAGAATTGTTAAAATCACAAATCCCTTTTATTATAGCCTTCACGTGAATGAAATGTCCCTTTATTGTATTTTTGATAATGTCACGTGGGGCTACAAGGAAAAAAAGGTAGAAGTATGAAATGTATTTTGTAATACCTTCCCAATTGCGTTTTACTAACAAAAGTCTATTGCGGGTAATATAGTAAGTGCGAAGGGGGCTATTTTGACCAGTGGTTTGACTTTCTTTATGATATATAGTGCATTCAGGTTCATACCATATTTCATAGCCTGCACGCGTAATCATCATAGACCAATCTAATTCTTCGTAATATAGGAAATAACATTCTGGCATTAAGCCGACCTTATCAATAATATCCCGCTTTATTAACATTGCAGCTCCATGAGCATAAGGTGTAGGGTGGGGGGTATTGTATTGTCCTCTGTCTTCTTCTCCAAAACCTATAGATTTATTCCTAACTGTTATTTTAGATAGGGGGGT
>Ga0256407_10004183_pt1 | contig 24480 bp, 17 predicted proteins | sample RumenRJG_04DNA_FD_193489 | JGI IMG/M metagenome (GOLD analysis project Ga0256407, IMG submission 193489) | Bovine rumen microbial communities from Lethbridge, Alberta, Canada - RJG_04 | ecosystem: Host-associated > Mammals > Digestive system > Stomach > Rumen | place: Canada: Alberta... | reverse complement strand
CTGGTAGAGAAGTGGATAACCGAATATGCAAAAACACAACCCGGCGTAGAGTTCCAGATTGCCAAGGGTAATCAGAATCAGGGAAACATAGATCTGAATGTCGTATTCGACAATCAAGATACAAAACCACAAGACTTTAGCCATATTGTTTATTTCGGAGAGTTCGCCGTGCTGCCTATCACAGCCAGCGGCAGTGAGGCTGCGAAAGTGCTGGAAGGCAAGCACCTGAACTCGAAGAAGCTGAAACAGCTTTATTTCCTCAATGATGACTTCGATGAGGACGTCAAGAAAAACAAGCAATTTGAGAAGCTCATCATCTATAGCGGCAGCAACGCCACGTCGGTAGCCGCCTCGTTCGCCCACAACTTTGGTGAGGAGAGTAGCAGTTTCCGAGGCAAACGCATCTCAGGCGACGACCTCTTCCTGAATACGGCTCTTTCGAAGGATCCGTTAGGCGTATCGTTCAATGCCTTGCCCAATATCTTCGATCTGCAGAGCCGCCATATCAAGAACGATCTCACTATTATCGGTATCGATGTGAAGAAGAACATCGAAGAGAACTTCTCTGACAAGGCCACCCTCGACGAACTTATCTCAGTCTTGGAGAATGGTAAGATATCAGAGGTTGCCGTCGAGAAGATTGGCGTAAACTATAATCAGGGTGACGATGCCATCAACCATTTCCTGGAATGGGTGCTCGAGAATGGCACAAAGTATAATCACGAGTTCGGCCTGCTCAACCTGGATCAGAAAGTGACAGAGACACAGATACAACAAGTAAAGACACACTTCACCGCACAAAAGTAAAAAAAGAATAAGACTTATGGTAAAAAGATTGTTTATTGCAACACTTGTTGCAATCAGCCCTCTGTTGGCTGTTGCACAAAACATCATAACGGGCCATATCACGGATGTCCGCACAGGCGAATCGCTGATAGGTGCATCGGTTATCGTGAAATCAGAAAAGGGAAAAGGCGTAGTAACCGATATCGACGGCAACTTCTCGCTCCAGACCAATGTAGAGGCCCCGTTGACCCTGCGTGTCGAGTACGTAGGCTATCGCCCCCTCGACGTAGATGTCTATGACTTCGAGGAGCCTGTAGAGATTGCCTTGATCGACAATGCCAACCGTCTGGACGAGGTGGTAGTGGTAGGATATGGCGTACAGAAGCGCAAGCAGTTGACTGGTGCAGTAACTACCGTCAAGAATGATGAACTGCTGAATACCTCGACCTCGTTTGATAACATTCTTGGTGGTGCCGTTGCGGGTCTTGATGCCACCGCATCATCTGGTCAGCCAGGTGCATCGGTCAATATCCGCATCCGTGGCGGTAACTCCATCAATGCCGGCAATGAGCCGCTGTATGTCATCGACGGTGTGCTGCTCTACAATAGCAGTTCGGCCACCAATGCCGGTAACAGTGTGGCAGGTACCAATTTCAACCCGCTGGCTTCGATCAATCCGTCCGACATCGAGTCGATCGAGGTGCTGAAGGATGTGTCAGCCTCGGCCATCTATGGTTCGCGTGGTGCCAATGGTGTCATCATCGTCACCACCAAGAGTGGAAAGCATGGTAGGGTAAAGGTGGATTACGGTTACTCTATCGGTGTGTCGTCGGTTCGCAAGCGTCTGGATGTGCTCAATGCCGAACAGTGGGGCGAGTTATATCTGGAGTTGGCAACCGATGCCCAGAAGAAGGCTTCGGGTGTTACACCTGAGTTAGTAAAAACCTGGGGCAACGGAACCGATTGGCAGGACGCCTTGTTCCGCACAGCTACCACCCAGCAGCATCAGGTGTCGGTAAGCGGTGGTTCGGATCATGAGCGCTTCCACATTTCGGGCAACTATACCAATCAGGATGGTGTGATTCGCGGCACAGGATTTACCCGCTTGGGGGCACGTTTGAACTACGAGCGCGATATCCTGAAGAATGTAACCGTTGGTCTGAAGTCGAGCTTCTCAAAGAGCACTCAGACCGGTTCTCAGTCGTTCCGCGGACAGTCGAACGGTGTGAGCGGCCTGCTGGAGTTGGCCTTGCGTACATCACCTGCAGTACCTATTTATAATACTGATGGTACCTACAACTATGCGAATCCTTTTGAGGCAGGCGACTTTGTGCGCAATGGCCTGACTCCTAATGCCATTGCCGACCTGAGCGAGGTGGACGCACAGACGCGAGTGGACAACACGCTGGTGAGCGCTTTTGCACAGTGGGAAATCATCAAAGGGCTGAAATTGCGTACACAGGGCTCGGTAAACATCCTGAATACCCGTCAGAATGTGTTCGGTCCTGCCACCTCACAGATTGGTTTCAACTCTGATGGCTATGGTGCCGTGGGTTCAAAGCGCTGGGAGAGCGACCAGGTTGAGGTCACCCTGACATGGAACAAGAAGATTGGCCATATCCACGAGTTCGAGGTGCTGGGTGGTTATACCTATCAGCAGGAGAAGAGTGAGCGACTGCTGGGCAGTACAGCTGATTTTGCCAACGACAATCTGGGGTATCAGAGTCTGCAGTCGGGTTCACAGCTGATTGCTACCGAGACCGATTTCGTAACATCGGTTCTTTATTCAGGTATCGGTCGTATCAACTACTCGCTGCTGGATCGCTACCATCTTACAGCCACCTTGCGTGCCGATGGTTCAAGCCGTTTTGCCAAAAACAAGAAATGGGGCTGGTTTCCGTCACTCGGATTTGCCTGGAATGTGAACGAAGAGCAATTCTTGAAGCACACCAAGTGGATTGAAGACTTGAAACTGCGTGCCAGCATAGGTACTGTGGGCAATCAGGAGATTGGCGACTATACGTTCCTCTCAACTTATGCTGCCACCCATTATTTCCTTGGCGGTATTAAGAATATAGCCTATTATCGTTCGGCTTTGGGCAACGACGACCTGAAGTGGGAAACTACCACCTCGTATGATTTAGGTTTCGACCTGAATATCCTGAAGGGCAAACTGGGTTTCGTTTTCGATGTGTATCACAAGAAGACTTCCGACCTGCTGCTGAATATCCCTGTGGAACAGACTACAGGTTTCGACCGCCAGCTTACAAACGTGGGCAACGTCACCAATACCGGTGTGGAGTTTGCAGTTAATGCCACCCTCTGGCAGGCTAAGGACCTGACATGGCAGGTGAGTGCCAATATTGCCCACAACCACAATGAGGTGACAAGCATCGGTACCGGACAGAGTGAGATTATCAACGGTAATCAGACCATTATCCGTCCAGGCGAAGCACTCGGTACTTACTATGGCTGGCAGTTTGATGGCATCGTGCAGACATCCGAGGATTTGAAGTCGGTTCCTTCACCATCCAACAAACCGGTCGTAGAATATGGCGACGTGAAGTATGTCGATCAGAATGGTGATGGTGTGGTAGATCAGGAGAACGACCGTGTGGTTCTTGGTTCGGCACAGCCCGATTTCACCTACGGATTTGCCACCCAACTGCGTTATAAGAACTGGAACCTGAGTCTGAATTTCCAAGGTTCCTACGGCAATAAGCTCTATAATCAGATGGAACAGGCACTCGAATCGCCTAATGCCAGCTATAATGCTTCCACCAAGCTGCTGAACCGTTGGACCGTCGATAATCCCAGCACTACCATCCCACGTGCCGTAGCTCAGAATAACTATAGCGCTTATCTGGATAGCCGCTTTATTGAAGATGCCAGTTATCTGCGCCTGAAAAATATCCAGATCGGCTATAATTTCCAACCACAGGTCGGTAACAATCAAAAGCTGGGTATCTATCTCTACGCTTCGGCTCAGAACCTGCTTACGATAACCAGTTACAGTGGTTTCGACCCTGAGTACAGTGGCTATGTCGATCGCGGAACCTACCCTGCATCTCGCACATTTACATTTGGTGTTAAACTGTCGTATTAATTTTAGAAAGGAAATCAAAAATGAAAAAGAATCAGATATATCATACAGCCCAATCGCTGTTGGCAGGCGTGGTACTGGGCTTGTCACTCACCTCGTGCGAGTCGTTGGATCAGGGCAACCTGAGCGAGCTGGCCGAGAGTAATCTGCCCCAGAGCGATGCCGATGCCAAGGCGCTGGTGAATGCCGTTTATGCTTCGGATATAGAACTGGCCACTACTTACATGTATCTTATCGACCTCACTACCGAGACTACCGTGAGCGGTGAGAACCCCAATGGTGGCGGTGGCATGTTGGGACTGCTCTCATGGGATGGTACCAACTCCTATCTGGTGCGCCTGTGGCAGGCAGTATATGCCTCGCTGGCACGTGCTAACGATACCATCGAGAAGTTGCAGACTAATCCTGCAGGCGTGTCATCCGAGATTGCATCGCAGGTGATAGGCGAAGCCAAGTTTCTGCGTGCTTACTATCTGAACTATGCCGTGCAACTGTGGGGGCCAGTGCCTGTCATCACCAGCAGCAATGGCGGTACAAATGCAGTAAGAAACTCGGAGACAGAGGTTTATCAGCAGATAGTGGCCGACCTTGAGGATGCTGCAGCCCGACTGCCTGAGCGCAGTAAGCAGAGTCTGGGTGATATCGGTCGTGCCTCGCGTGGTGCAGCCTTGGCTGCCTTGGCAAAGGTTTACCTGACCTGGGCTCAGGTGGATGACGACCTGACCGATGCGCAGCGCAAGGAGTATTTCGGCAAGTCGGCTCAGTATGCACAGCAGGTGATCGATTCGAACGAATATCGTCTGGAAGAGAATTTCTACGACAACTGGAACAACCAGAACCGAAATGGTAAGGAGAGCATATTTGCCATCCAGTTCTATTTGGGTTCAAGCACACGCGATGGCGATGCTTCGGGCAATAACCACCTGTGCCACTGCTCGTTCTCAACCAGCTACAGCGTGTCGCTGCCACATATCGCACCGGGTCCGGACAACACCGTCGAGAATTCATATCTGCCGGGTGATCAGCGTAAGGAAGTGTCGTTTGCCGATTCGCTTTGGCGTCCTTCTACACAGAACTATTTCCACTTCTATTTTGATGCCGACGGTGATGGCATCCGCGAGTCGGGCTTCTCACGCTACAACAAGTACATCGACCATGACAGTCCTGAGACAAGTGCTGCCGACCGTGCGATGAACCGTCAGGTGATCCGTCTGGCTGAGGTGTATCTGGTACTGGCCGAAGCTATCAACGAGCGTGACGGACAGCCTAATCAGCAAGCCTATGATGCCTTCAACAAGGTGCGTCGCCGTGCATTCCGCGAAGAGGCTAACAGCGCCACAGCACAGGCACACGACCTGAAGTCAGGTCTTGACTACGAAGGCTTCAAGAGCGCCATCATACAGGAACGCTCATGGGAGTTCACCTTGGAGCAGAAACATCTGCTCGACCTGAAGCGCTGGAAGATTCTGGTGAAGACCATTAAGAATAGTGCTTTGGCCAAAAACTTCCCAGAGTATAACAAGCAGACGATTGATTTCAAGCATTATCGTTTCCCCATCCCACAAGCACAACGAGTAGTTAACCCCAATCTCTGGCAAAACTATGGCTACGATGGTTCCGACATCACCACTAACCCCTATGTAGGCAGAGAATAAAAACAAGAGAGAGAATCATATGAAAAGATTAATTTTGTCAGCCGTAATTGCAAGTGCTACCCTCACGGGGGCACTTGCTCAACAAAACGATCAGCGTTTGAATAAGGCCATCACCGATAATGCCTATTTTCAGAAAGCCTGGAAGAGTGCACCATCATTTCGCGACCTGCTTAAGCGTCGCAAGGCAGCAGTCAATCAGTTCAGGGCTATCCCCACTGCAGCATTGCAACCCATCACTATCAGAGCTTTTGCCACAGCAGAGCAGCGTGCCGGCACACGTCATGTGATTATACGTGAGCATCAGTATCTGAATGACAGTGGTTACAACAATGGTGGCTTCGACCTGGGAATTGGTACTCCCGACCATGTGATTGCTGCTATTGCCGGTGATATCATCGACAGCTACGTTACACAAGCTGCTATCAAGGGTGTTGCCATCGACTCGCTTGCCATCAATATCAAGCAGACAGGGCATTCGCTGCAGAACTGGGGACTGGATTATACCATCTTTATTGATTCGCCTGCTTCTGACCAGCAGCTTGAGGAGTTACGTGTCCAGGCCGAGAAAAACTCACCATTGTATCAGTTCTCTATCCGTGCGCATAAGGTAAACACAACAGTTGAACTGCATAAGAGTGCCGAGGAACTGGTGATTCCGCCAACCTATCAGCCTGGTCTGCGCGAGTTCATAGAATGGGAAACACGTAAAGGTGAGGCCAACAAGCAATTGCGCGAAAGTGGTCAGCGTCCCGATAAGGCGAAGTTTGGTGGTTATGCCTACGACTATCCTTACTCTCGTAAGAACGAGTTCACGCCTGCTCAGAACGAGAGCTATCTGAATCCTGACGGTCCCACTGCTTTCATCAATCCCTCATCAGGTGTAACCGTACTTCAAGTGCGCCATCACAGAGTGTTGCAGGATCATCCACAGATCTTCGGCGGAAACGACCTTGGACCTACTGCGGTTGAGAGTCATATCGGATTGCTTGGTTCGTGCTTTACCCATGTGGCAGAGGGAACCGCAGCACGCAACAGGATTCCACTTGATACCCTTAACGTAGCACTTACTGCCCAGTTCGACCCACGCAGCGGTCGCAAAGGCTACGAGCAAACCCCACTTTATCCTACCGACATACAGATGCGTGTGGTGATAAGCAGTCCACGCAGTGAGGCTGAGATCCGTCAGCTGGTTGCCGATACCGAGCGTGGATGTCCAATCTACAATTTGGTAACCAACGCGCAGGAAATCAAAGGAGGTATAAAAAGAGTAATAGCAAAGAACAAATAAAAGGAATAAGACAATGAAACAGACAAAAAAGACATTGACAATCTTAGCAGCACTGATACTCAGTATCGGGTCTGCTAATGCCCAAGGAGTAGAGGGGGTATTCAAATCAGCTAAAAAGAAAAGTGTTCTTGCCAAGAATGCACCATCGCTGCGCCAACATCTGAAAGAGCGCAAGGCTGCCATTGAGGTCTGGAATGCCGTACCGGCAAGTGAGTTGAAACCTGTAACTCTGACAGCCGATGTTGTAGCCAAGAACCGTGCTGGTTATAGAGAATTACGCGTAAGAGAGTTTCACTATATAGGCGACTGTGGCTATAGTGATGGCGGTCAGGATGCTGGCGTGGAGACACAGACTACTGCTGCCGCTGTATTCGCATCCGACTTGGCCGATAGCTATATCAATCAGGCTGCACTACGCGGCATTGACATTGATTCGCTGACTATCGAAATCCACGGTCAGCCCGACAAGGAGCCAACAAACCGAGTACCCTATAACCGTAACTTTCTCTATACCATATACGTAGATTCGCCAGCCTCTGACGCAGAATTGGAGCAACTGGCTGTTGAGGCAGAAAGAAACTCTTCGGTAGTTACACTGATCAAAAAAGCCGTTACCGTACCAGTGAACATTGTCTATACGCACTCTTCGCGTGAGCGTGTTATCGGTGGTGAGACACTTGAGGGACTGCGTGAATATATTCATGGAAAGCGTCAGGCCAAACTGGCAGCACAAGAGGCAGCCAAAAACAGTCCACGTCCACAGCAGACAAAGAAAACCGGTCCATGGGCTACTGTCTTTGCCAACGGAGCACGTGAACTGACCATCTCGAACAAGTATCACATTGTTCACGACAACCCTGCATACCTGGGTGGAACAAACATCGGTCTTACATCACGTGAGAATGCACTTGGTGTACTCGGCACCTGTTTGACACATATTTCAGAAGGTCAGGCTGCATTGCTGAACCTTGACATTGACTCACTCCATGTGCGCGTAGAAGGTGAATGGGATCCACGTGCTGGACGTAAAGGTTTCGAGAACGAACCCATTGAGCCACAGAATCTGCGTGTAACACTGTATGTTACCACACCTGAGCCTATTGCTACGATTCAGAAATGGATTGAACAAACTGAGAATGTATGTCCGATGTACAATGTGTTTAAGGATACTCAGACATTCGAGCATCGCATTATAAGAGTAAAGAAGAGCAAATAAGCAAGGATGATTTTTGAAAACAGAATAGTAAAACAGTTAAGCATTGAATAAACATATGAAAAAGAATAAATTATCATTGATGATAGCCACACTGGCATTTTCTGCATCGGCACAGGCTCAGGGGCCACTCGATATCTTCCGCTCTGATGCCACAAAACAGCAGTTAGAACAGAATGCGCCCTCGCTGCGCAGTCATCTCAAGCAGCGCAAGGTAGCCCTTGAGGCCTGGAAGGCAATATCACCACGCGACTTGAAACAAGTGACTGTTACAGCAAATGTTACAGCCAAAAACCGTGCAGGTATTCGTGAACTGCGTGTAAGAGATTTCCATTATATCGGCGACTGCGGTTACTCGCACGGTGGACAAGACTCGGGTGTTGACACACCAACAACAGCTCAGGCTGTGTTTGCTTCCGACCTTGCCGACAGTTATCTGAATCAGGCAGCTCTGCTGGGTATCGATATCGACTCGTTGACTATCGAGATCCACGGTCAGCCCGACAAGGTGAAAACCAATCGTGTGTGGTATCCCCGCAACTTCCTCTACACCATCTATATCGATTCTCCTGCATCCGATGCCGAACTCGAGAAATTGGCTGTTTTGGCAGAGCAGAATTCGGCTGTAGCCACACTGGTGAAGGCAGCCGTTGTGCCACAGCTCACCATCGATCGCAAGGAGTCGCCCCGCGAGAAGAAGATTGAAGGTGCTACTTTGGCAGGCCTTCGCGAGTATATCTGGGGCAAGCGCCAGGCACTGCAGGCCAGTAAGGCAAAGGCAGAGGCCGCAAGGGCTCAGCAAGCGGATAAAAAAGCAGTACGTCAGGTGGTTGCTCCCAAACAGGGTCCATGGGTAAAGGTATTCCCCAATGGCGTGCGCCAGTTGACAGTAAACGACAAGTATCTGATTCTGCATGACAATCCCGCTTATCTGGGTGGCACCGATATCGGCATGACCTCTATCGAAGGCGTGCTTGGCATCCTGGGCACCTGTATCACCCACATCTCATTGGGACAGGCAGCCGAGCGTGCATTGGATGTCGATTCTATCTCGCTGACCGTCGAGGCTGAATGGGACCCACGAGCAGGTCGCAAGGGCTTTGAGAAGGTGTCGATTGCTCCACAGAATGTGCGTTATACTTTGCATGTGAAGACACCCGAAAGTGCGCAGACCGTGAAAGAGTGGATCGAGGCGGTTGAGAAGATTTGCCCCATGTACAACCTCTTTAAGGATACGCAGACATTCGAGCATCGCATCGTACGTGGTAGTTTTAAAAGACAATAATGATGAAGTATGAGCCTGCATATTTACTCGCTTTGGCTACTTGGCCTGTAACCGTTTGTGCTACCAATGCACAGGCAGACTCACTACGCATAGCTCGTCCGGCCGCTTTTCCTGCTGTAAGCCGACATCAGACGCTCGACTCGCTGAAAGCAGAAGTGAAGCTGCAACTGGAGCAGCGGTACGGACAGCACTATGGGTGCTCGGCACTCTCACTAACCTCTATCGCCGCTACACTGGGCAGTCCACTAAGCGAGCAACAGCTTCGAAGCATGTCGGAGGCGTTCTCTGGTGGTATCGGGCATAAGTTTGGTGAAGGTACTTGTGGTGCACTTACTGGTGCCATCGCGGCCTTGGGGTTTTATGCCAGCGGTGATAAGGAGAAGCATTTGCGTTTGGCAGCTGAAGTATATGATGAGTTTAAAAAGCAACAGGGAACCATCTCGTGTGGTGATATCTACGCCCGTTATCATTTTGATCACTGCGACGGATGTAATCTGTGTGCGATACAGAAAGTGATTGAAGTTCTATATCGTGAAGGCGATATCATGACAGGAACAATCGCTCCATGGCAACAAACATTAGTTGAACAAATTCAAAAAGAAGAGAGATGATGAAAAAACAATTATTTAATCTATTTATCAGCGCCGTTACCGTTACATTGCTTCTCACCGCTTGCGGAGGCAGTTCAGACAATGGCATACCCGAAATTATTGTCCCAGGCGAAGAAGATAGCGAGTGCTGCAATGCTGAAGAGACATTCTTGGCTTATGCTTTCCTGAACAACGGATTCGTGAAAGAGATAGTCGAACTGCGCGACACAATTGCCGACAAATACGAACTGAGAGCATATTCGGCAGGCGGAAAGTTGCACGTAGGCTACAACGATCTGTACTTCGCACTCATCAAGATTTCTACGCAGGGCTATGTGCGCGACTTTGAAGTCAGCGATATCACACCTGTGATGACGATGACCATGATGGGCATGCAGCACTCTACCCCAACGGCAACAGAGGCTGTGCTCTACGATCAGACTTTCCCTGCCGTTCGTCGTGCCTGGGTGTCGTTTCTCATGAGTAGCAGTGATGGTGGTTCCTGGGAGTTGTCGTACAAGGCCTCGTCGCAGCAGCAAAGCATCACTCACGATGCCACAGTAATCAATGTGGATGCACTGGCCAGCGGACTGGCTTGGCTCAAGTCATTTAAAGCAGGCGACACCACCTACTATCTCTCGCTGGTTAATCCCAATAATTTCCAAACCGGCATCAACACCATCCAGGCTTACGTGTCGAAGCAGAGTACCGACAAGACCAAGCCTTATCTGACTGCCGATGAGACCTTCACCATCGAGATAACACCCACCATGCCCGATATGGGTGATCATAGCTCTCCTAACAACGAACCACTCGTGAAACAGGAGTCGGGTGTGTATGAGGGCAAGCTCAACCTCTCTATGACAGGCTTGTGGAATATACATCTGGTGGTGAAAGACAAAGATGGGAACATTGTGGCTGGAGGCGATAACGACAGTAGCGGATACAGCAGTCTCTACTGGACTATCACAATATAAACATAAGATATGGTTGTATGAACAGAAAAAATAGCTTCATTCATAGGCTTGGTTTGTGTTTTACCATTGTTTTAGGGCAGTCGTTCATGGCTGCCCCTACTTATTCACAAGCACTCAGCACCGACAGCATACATCGCGAGGCATCGCTCTCAGAGGTGACCGTCACTTCTGTCGTAGGTGCCAAGCGCAAGGTGGCTGGCAAAGGACGTACAGCTTCGATCGAAGAACATCTGTTGCAGTTGGGGAATGTCTCGATGGTGCGCCGTGGCAACTATGCTTGGGAGCCCGTTGTAAACAGCATGGCCACCGAGCGCGTATCCACCACCATCGATGGCATGAAGATATTCTATGCCTGCACCGACAAGATGGACCCCGTGACGAGCTATGTGGAGAGTGGCAACCTGCAGCGCATCCGTCTTGACGCTGGTCTCGACGGCAATCCACAGGCCACCGGCAATATCGGTGGTAGCATAGACCTGAAACTGCGCAAGGCGGGATTCGATGCCAAGCCTCAGGAGTATAACCTTACCATGGGTTATGAGGCCAACGGGCATCTGCAGGTGTATGGTGCCGATGCCGCAGTCTCCACCGATAAATTCTATAGCAATGTGGGAGCCTTCTATCGCCATGCCGACAACTACAAGGCTGGTGCCCATGAGGAGGTGAAATTCTCACAGTTCCAGAAGGTGAATGCTTTTCTGAATCTTGGTTGGCAACCGGTCAAGAATCACATCATCGAGGGTACTGTTATCTTCGATCGCGCCACCGATGTAGGGTATCCGGCCCTCACCATGGACGTGAGCGATGCCACGGGTTTCATCTCATCGCTATCCTATCGTCGCGAGCAGCTGCATGGACTGTTCTACCGTTGGGAGACCAAGGCGTATTACAACCATATCACCCATAATATGGACGACACTCAGCGTCCCGACGTGGTTATCCACATGGACATGCCGGGGCGCAGCAGCACCACAGGCCTCTATAGCTTGTTGCAGGGCAGCCGTGCCAACCACCAATATCAGCTCAACTATGATGCCTATTACAACACCCTCTTTGCCGATATGACGATGTATGTTAAAGGCGCCAAACCCATGTATATGCTCACGTGGCCCGATGTGGGCACCCTGAGTCAGGGACTGGCGTTGACTGACGACATCCAGCTGGCACCCCATCACACCATCCATCTGTCGGCTAAAGGGGCATGGCAATATCGCCGCATCAACGATGATGAAGGTTTTCGTGCACTGAGCATCTATTTTCCTGGTATGGAGCGCACAGCATCCGACCTGACTGGCCGCGTGGCACTAAGCTATGCTTACAGATACAACGGTTGGAAACTGGCTGTAGGCACAGGCTATGGCAGTCGTACCCCCTCTGTTACCGAGGCCTACGGCTATTTTCTCAACAACACTTTCGACCGCTACGATTACATTGGCAATCCTCATCTAAAAAACGAAAGTGCTTTTGAGTTGAATGGTTCCATAGGCTGGCACAATGAAACGGTAGAAGCCCGGTTAGAAGCCAATACTTTCTTTTTCAAGAATTACATCATTGGAACGCCCGATAAGCGCCTATCCCCCATGACGATTGGTGCCGAAGGCGTAAAGGTGTACCACAATCTGCCCAATGCTCAGATACTCAACGCCACAGCTACATTCAATTGGCAGTTGTTTAGCTGGCTTCGATGGCATCATCAGCTCGCATACAGTTACGGAAAGGAGAGCACCCATGCCCATTTGCCCATGATAGCCCCATTGACTTATCAAGGCGTTTTGAAACTCTTCTGGCGTAATCTCGAGTCCGAGGCAGGTGTGCGTGCTGTAGCCAGAAACAGTAAGTGTGGAGCCAAATATGGCGAAACGCCCACTGCAGGCTATGCTATATGGCACTTCAATATCGGCAGTCAGTTTCAGGTTGGTAAGATTAGCGCCACCCTCCATTTAGGTATAGAAAACCTTTTCGACCGTTATTACTCCACCTATTCCGACTGGAATCATATTCCCCAGAAAGGTCGTAATCTCTACGCCAATCTTTCCATACAATATTAACACATCATATAGATTATATCATCAAATAACAATCAAAACATATGAAACACTTATCTATCATTGTATTATTAGCTTGCATATCACTTGCATCCACACCAGTGCTTGGTTCTGAAAAGATATCCGACAAAGAATTGCTGAACAAGGTAAAAACCTACGATGGATATACACGCGAGGTGCGCCGCCACCTTCACCATTACCCAGAGGTTGGCGGAAAAGAGATTGAGACAGTAAGATATCTGAAAGAGCGCCTGCACGAGATAGGGCAGTTTGAAATACACAATGTGCCTGGTAGCACAGGCTTTTATGCCATTCTCAACACCCATCGTCCAGGAAAGACCATCGGATTGAGAACAGATATTGATGGTCTGCCTGTCACCGAAAGTCCCATAAACGGCGAAGGCAAGCCTAAGCCCTTCATCTCAAAGCATAAAGGTTTCACCCATGGGTGCGGTCACGATGGCCATATGGCTATCTTGCTCACCACCATCCGCATACTGTACGACTGGCGTTCCAAACTCAATGGGAAATATGTTTTCCTGTTTGAAGAAGGCGAAGAGACCAATACTGGTATCCGCCCAATGATAGCAGCCATCAAGCATATCCATTTCGATGCCATCTATGGCAATCACTTAGCATCTAATGTGCCCAGCGGTCATGTCTACATTAAAGATGGTGCCATCATGGCAGGTATGGCCATGCTCTCATGGCAGGTATTCGGTCGTGGCGGCCATGCCTCCCGTCCCGATATGGCAATTAATCCCATCTTTGCCGCCACTAACATTCTCAACACTGTTGCCATTGCCTGGAACAGTCAGCGCGACATTACCAAGTTGGTAACACTCGGAATCACGCAGTTTCATGGAGGCGAAACATGGAATGTCATCCCCGACTCTACCTACATCGGCGGAACCCTCCGTTTCTTCGATTGGGAAGCCGGTATACGCTCGTTAGAACTCATTAAGAAAGTGGCAACAGATGTTGCACGAGCCCACAACTGTAGCGTACGCTTCGGTGAGAGCATGACAGCCCAAGTACCCCCAGTTATCAACGATAAGAAGCTCGCCACCTTTGCCCGCCAGTCTATCGAGGGGCTCTATCCGGGGCATACCACTTCCGATGAAAGCTATAACTGGTATGCTTCCGAAACCTTTGCCCTCTACAACCAACTGGCACCAACGCTCTTCACACTTGTAGGTGTCCAAAATCCCGAATTAGGCACTACAGCCGGCCACCACACTGCCGCCTTCGACATCGACGAAGATGCCCTCCAATACGGTATTGGAGCCATGCTCAAATTCGCCACATCCAATCTTCATTTGGCAGACTAGATCAGTCTATTCTGCCATTATAACATATGTTTAGTACACGAATACCCTAAACGGGCGATTGCACATGTTTTTGAAACGCCGTACCTTTGCACCCAGATATTAATCAATAAAAAGTATTATGAATAAGATAGTTGGATTATTATTGTCGGGCCTGCTGATAGCAGGCGGCAGTGCCGAAGCAAAGAAAAAAGAAAACAATACTGGTAAGGCGAAGATAGCCATCGATTATCTGAACAGTAACTTCGCCACCTACGATAAACTGCAGAAAACCATCTGGGCCAATCCCGAGTTGGGATTCCTTGAGACCAATAGCAGCAGTCTGTTGAAGCAGCACCTGCGCGACAACGGTTTTACTATTGAAGAGGGCGTTGCTGGCATGCCAACCGCATTTGTAGCCACCTACGGCAGCGGTCAGCCAGTCATTGGTTTCCTGGCCGAGTTTGATGCCTTGCCTGGTCTGTCACAGGACACAGTACCCTACCGTAAGCCCCTAAAGGACGGTGCCCCTGGTCAGGGTTGTGGTCACAACACCTTTGGCGTTGCCTCGTCGGCAGCCGCCGTCTCACTCAGCAAGTGGCTTGCTGCCAACAAGCAGAGCGGCACCATCAAGGTCTATGGCACCCCTGCCGAGGAAGGCGGTGCCGGTAAGGTGTATCTCGTTCGTGAGGGATTGTTCAAGGGTGTTGATGTGGTGCTCGACTGGCATCCCTCCAGTGTGAATGCTGTGACCACCAATGGCGGTACTGCCATGGTGATGGTCGACTACAAGTTCTATGGCAAGCCCGCCCATGCTGCAGGCAATCCCTGGAAGGGGCGCTCTGCCCTCGATGCTGTCGAGGCGCTCGACTACATGGTCAATCTTTTGCGCGAGCATGTGCCCACCTCCAGTCGTATTCACTACGTGATTCCCGATGGCGGTTTTGCCCCGAACGTTGTACCCGAATACGCCCGTGTATCCTATTATATCCGCAGTCCTAAGCGCGACATTCTCAACACCCTTACCGAATGGATCGACTCGGCAGCTGTAGGTGCCGCCAAGGGTACACAGACCCGCCTTGAGAAAGAGATTGTTGCCGGCACCTACGAGCGTCTGCACAACAAGACCCTCTCCAAGGTGATACAGAAGAATTTAGAGACTGTAGGTGGTGTGATCTACGATGCCCGTGAGCGCCAGTTCGCCCTCGACCTGATTCGTGCCACCGGCAACCCCGACTCACTGGTCAACGAGGCCGCTAAGGTGTATCCATTGGCAGCATTCCCCAAAGAAGGAAGTGGAGGCAGTAGCGATGTAGGCGATGTGTCGTGGGTGGTGCCTCTGGCCAGTTTCGGTGCCGCCACCTTTGTACCTGGCAGTCCCGGCCATAGTTGGCAGAACGTAGCTGCCGATGGTACCACGATAGGCACCAAGGGCCTGCTCAACGCCAGCAGGGTGTTTGCCCTCACCGCTGTCGATCTGTTCACCAACGCAAAACTGCTCCAGGCCGTGAAGGACGAGTTTCTACAGACAGTAGGTACTGATTTCAAATACGTTCCGCTGTTAGGCGACAGAAAACCAGCACTAGACTATCGAGTGACTAAAAAATAATTATCATGAAGCATTATTCCATATCATGCCTATTGCTAGGTGTAGCACTCCTTGTGGGTGCCACATCCTCGCATGCTTGTACCAGTGTCATCGTGTCGGGAAAAGTCACTCCCGACGGTCGTCCGTATATCTTTAAGAACCGCGACACCCCCAATCAAGACAATCTGGTTGTCTCTGTCCAAGGCAGCCTTTATCGCTTTATTGCCATCGTGGCGCGTCAGGACTCGTTAAACCTAAATGTGTGGTCGGGCCACAACGAGGCAGGCTTTGCCATTGCTAACACCGCTGCCTACAATCTCAATGGCCGCCAGAAACTCGGTCAGCCCCGTCCCAATGGCGATGAGAAAGACGGCAATCTGATGTATCATGCCTTATCCACCTGCGCCACACTCCACGATTTCGAGCATCTCTTAGACAGCATCAAGCAAGCTAAAGGCACATTGCATTCCAATTCCAACTTTGCCGTGCTCGATGCCCAAGGCGGCGTTGCCTATTACGAGACCAGCAATAGCGGCTACGTAAAGTTTGATGCCAACGATCCCATCCAGGCACCCTACGGATTTATTGTGCGCACCAATCATGGCATGTCGGGTGATCGCTCTTTGGATCAGGGCATTGAGCGCTATCTTGCCATTCAGGACTATATGACCCGTGCCGGCTATGAAAACAATCTGGGTTTTGAGGCCGTCATCCGCAAGGTCACACGCACGCTCACCCATGGTCTCACTCGTCTCAACCTCTGGGATTTCGCACCCAAAGACGACTCCCAACCTGTTTATTTCCCTTTCCGCGATTTTATTCCCCGTTGGCACACGGCTTCTGCTCAACTCATCCAAGGCGTTCGTCCTGACGAGAATCCTCTTTTGACAATAGCCTGGACCATTCCAGGTTCCTCGCTCACCACCCCCGCTATCCCACTCTGGATAACCCCCAACGGCGAGCTGCCACAGATTATAACCCGCAATGGTGAGGGGCATGCCACACTGGTAGATGCAGGACTCAAATTGAAAGACCAACTATTCCCTATCAAGCGGGGGAATGGTGCAGATTATATCAACCTGGCTCGTCTCATCAACCATGCTGGCACAGGAATCCTTCAGCAGATAACACCCATTGAAGACGAGATTTTCAGTCGGAGCAAACAGGTCATTGAGATTTTAAGGAAGAATGGCAAGGCAGGCCGTGAGACCACAGACTTTTATCATTGGATTGATAAGTATGTAAGTGAGCAATACGAAAAAAAATTAGTATCTTTGCAGCCAGAAACTAAAGCATTATGAACAAATCATTGATATGGATTGGGGCGCTCGTGGTGGGGGCTGGGTTAGGACTGTTGGGACTGATTTCAAATACGTTCCCCTGTTAGGCAACAGAAAACCTGCACTTGACTACAGAAAGAACAAAGAATAACGTAAATTACGTATTGATTCAGAAGGAATGCGCAATGTCTTGAATGACTAATCCAGCCAACATAAAACCGAAGATGGCGGTGATGTGAGCCAGGGTGCCGTTGATCTGGGCTTTCGAAGAGCACCATTCATGATTCAGCAGGGCAGGGTCGCCAGGCCCTACCTTTGCTTTGGGGCACATACATTGCTCCGTGCCGCAGGTGGCATTGTGGCCTTTGTTCTCTAACAGTTCATCGGAGTATACACACTGGAACTTGCGCTTGGGATATTGTCCGTCGCGCTTGAAACGCTTACGGAGGGCACGAGCCAGCGGGTCACCCTGCACCTTCCAGAACTCGGCAGTCTTGATCCTTGTGGGGTCGAGCTTCAGTGCTGCTCCCATTGAGGAATAGAACTTTGCCTGTGTCTGTGTCGCCATCAGAATCAGCAGCGTCTTGTCTTTCAGCGAGTCGATGGCATCGATGATGTAGTCGTAGCTCCCGATATCGAAGCTGTCGGCAGTCTCGGCTGTGAATATCTGTTGCAGGGCAGTGATCTCTGCCTGAGGGTTGATGCTGAGCAGGCGCTCCTTCAGGGCTTCTACCTTTACCTGCCCTACGGTCTTCGAGGTGGCCATCAGCTGGCGGTTGATATTGGTGATGCAGACGCGGTCTGAATCGACGATAGTGAGATGCGTGATACCTGAACGTACCAGACTCTCGGCGCACCACGAGCCAACACCGCCCACACCGAAGATGATCACACGCTTCTGGCCGATGCTGCTCATCACCTCATCGCCCAACAGAAGTTCCGCCCTGCGGAAAATAGGTTGTAATGCCATATTATTTCTTCGTAGCACCTGTTTCGGCATCTACCTGACTGGGTGAATTCCCCTTCACCTCACAGGCTTCGTACTTAATCTTCTTGAAACCTTCAATGATGTTTTGGACATTGGTCTTGTCGGCATCATATTCGATGACCACTGTCTTGTCATCAAGATTGGTCGTAATCGACTTGATGCCTTTCTCAAAGCGGATGTTGTCTTTGATCTTCTTCTCACAACCAGTGCAGTGCATCTCCGGATTGGTGGTAAGCACAACAGTCTTGATGTCCTTGGCGGTGCTCACGGCAGCCATAGCCAGAGCCATGAATAATACTTTTGTTCTCATAATGATCTTTACCTTATTATATATATTTATATCTTGTTCCAATTAATTCGTACGCCGATGTAGAATACGGCACCATGCACCGGACCATAGATCATGGTGGCATCATAGTTGGGTCCCCAAGGATTGTCGGCACTGATAATGGCATTCTTCTGCTTGAAGCCCGTCAGGTTCTCGCCGCCAGCATAGATGCTCCAGTGGCGGAAGAAGCGGGTTACCTGGGCACTCACCTGCTCGTAAGCCTTGAAGTGCTCGGGCATTAAAGTGGTGTCATGATTGTCGGGCAGTCGCCCACCGCCATTCAGCTGCACGGTAGCATCAAACTGCCACTTGCCCAGTCCTGGGGCGAAGGATGCTGTGAGCAGACCCTTATAGCGGCTGTTCATGGGCTTCTGTCTCAGTTCGCCGTTGTAGGTGGCCTTCACGTCGTTCCATCGCCAGGCGACAGTCACGTTGAGTTTGGACAGGATCTCGTAGGTGGCATCCACCTGAATCGTGTGGGAGTATGACTTGTCATGATTGCTCAGCCCGTGCACCTCAATCATCCCTTCTGCCACATCGTAGTCGATGATGGCCTGCTGGATGAAATGGGTGTAATAATACTCAGCATTCAGATCGAGTGTCCGCCCGCCAACGGGAATCTTCAGCTGGGTGCTGAGGCCGTAGTTCCAGGCGTTCTCCTGCCCGATATTCTCGTTGATGATCAGTTGGCGGCTACTGGCCAGCAGATAGCTGTTCTCTGCCAGGATATGGGGCGTGCGATAGCCTTTGCCCACAGAGCCGCGTAGCGTAAGCCATTCGGTAGGTGAAGACTTGACATGCATGCGAGGGGTGACATACGAGCCCCATAGCGAACTGTGATCCCAGCGCAGCCCACCCATCACTGTGAACGTCTCACCTATCTTATAAGTATATTGGGCATATACGCCTGGCGTTGTCTCGTCTGTGTCAGAATCATCACTCAAGTAGTCGTGGTTGAGGCTAAGACCGGTAGAGAGGTTGTGGTGCTCATCAAGATCGGTCTCGAACATCAGCGAAGCATAGCCGTTGCGCTGATCGGCATCGTAACGCTTGTGGCCATAGCTGCTCCTTTCATGATGAATAGAGCCACTCAGGATCAAGGCGATGTTCGTCATGAGTTCAGGGTTCAGGATGAGGGCGTTCTTGGCAAAAGCCTCGTAGCGCTCATTGGTGATGTCGATGAGATAAGGATTGTGGGCCGTGTGTCCATGAGCAATCTGTCCGCCCTCGCGATGCTCCTTCAGTCCCTTGATGGCGAGCTGAAACATATACGTGTCACTGATATAGGCCCATCGGCTCATGAGTGAGCCTTGTCGCATCTTGGGCATGTCGGCAAAGCCGTCGTCGTTGTCATCATGGGCCTTGTCCAGTATCTCATAGTGACCAAGGAGAGCCGTACTCCACTTGTCCGACAGCTTGAGATTGGCACCAAGATTAGCCTCCAGCTTCAGGTCGCTGTTGAAATACAGATTCGCATCGGTCCAAGGTGTGGCCTGTGGCTTCTTGAACTCTACATTGATTTGTCCCGTGATGCTCTCATAACCGTTCTTGACCGATGAGGCACCCTTCGACACCTGTATACTCTGCATCCAAGGGCCAGGGATATAGCCGAGGGCATAGGGGGCTGCCAGTCCGCGATAGTTTGGAATATTCTCGGTGAGCATCTGAACATAAGTGCCCGAGAGTCCCAGCAACTTGATCTGCTGCGCACCTGTGGCAGCATCGGCATAGTTCACGTCTACCGATGGGTTGGTGGTGAAACTCTCACCAAGGTTACAGCAAGCGGCACGCAACAGTTCCTTCGAACTGATAAACTCCGTATTGCCAAGCCCACCGGTCTTCACCCTCCCTGACTTACGCGACGATATCGTTACCTCACGGACAACCTTCCCGTCGAGTGTTTCGACATCCGACGAATCCTGCACTGCAGCGACCTGAGCGGAAGCGGCATTGCACAGAAATAGTAAAGCTAAGACAGCCAAGAATAGTATCACGGCTGCAAAGTTACGACTAATTTTAGAACTAAACGCCAATCGTATACACTTTTTTGCAAAATACCCTCATGTTGGTATTTCCTGTTCCACCATTTGTTCGTACCTTTGCACCCGAAAATTTAAGAAATACAAGATTATGACGAAAACGATATTATGGATAGCAGCACTCGTGGTTGGTGCGGTATTGGGACTGTTAGGGCTGCATTGGCTCGACCAGACGATGGAATTTGTGGCAGTGGTCTACACACGGCTGTTTCAATTGCTGGCGGTACCTACGATTGTGCTGGCGGTCATCACGACGTTTGCCACTTTCGGCTCGAAGGGCTCTGGCAGAATCTTCGGGCATACGCTCACCTATACACTGCTCACTACCTTCGCGGCAGCGGCAGTGGGAGCAGGCCTCTATGTGTTGGTGGCTCCTGGCAATCTGCCTGCTGAGGCTATCGGGCAGAGTGGGGAGGCTGTCGCCGATACACCTCAGCTCTCTTATTACAGTCATCTGATTAGTCTCATACCGAATAATATCGTCAAGCCGTTCCTTGAAGGCAATGTGCTCTCGCTGTTGCTGTTGGCCTTTGCCATCGGCATCGGACTGTCGAAGTTGCCTGAATCCGAGAATAAGGCTGTCGTCGTGAAAGGGTTGTTGGGACTTCAGGAACTGCTCTTCCTGCTGATTCGCGGTCTCATCTGGACGCTGCCCCTGGGCATCGTGGCTTTCTCAGCCCAACTATCGGCACAGGTGTCGGCAGGTGTCGTAGCCGACAGCATCGGCAAGTATGTGCTGGTGGTGCTGGGTGGCAATGTGATACAGTTCTTCGTCGTATTGCCGCTGTTCCTGCTGGCACGAGGACTGAACCCCGTCCATGTGCTGGGGCGTATGATGCCTGCCGTGCTGATGGCCCTCTTCACCAAGAGCAGTGCAGCCACACTGCCTGTGACGATGGATACCGCCGAGAATCGTCTGGGGGTCAAGAAGAATATCGCCCGTTTTGTGCTGCCCATTTGCACCACGATCAATATGAACGGCTGTGCAGCCTTTATCCTCGTCACCTCACTCTTCGTGATGCAGAATGGCGGCACACCGATCACATGGACAACCATTCTCTTGTGGATACTCATCTCCGTCATCTCTGCTGTAGGCAATGCAGGTGTGCCCATGGGCTGCTATTTCCTCACCCTCTCGCTGATGTCGGGCATTGGTGCTCCCGTCGCCATCCTGGGTGTCATTCTGCCCATCTATACGATTATAGATATGGTGGAAACGGCCGAGAATGTATGGTCGGATTCGTGCGTAGCGGCCATTGTTGACCGCGATTTATAGCAAAATACCATGTTTGTGGTATGAGAATAACATGCCCGAGGTATTGTGGGAGTGTGAAAAACGCCGTACCTTTGCACCCAGAAACATTTAGTTATTAATTTAATAAAGGATAAGACTTATGACAAAGATTGCAAAACAGCTGACCGAGCTTATCGGTAACACTCCACTTCTGGAGCTCAACAAGTATTCACAGGCAAAGGGTCTTGAGACACCGGTAATTGCCAAAGTAGAGTTTTTTAATCCTGGCGGCAGCGTGAAAGATCGTATCGCCTTGGCGATGATCGAGGATGCAGAGGCCAAGGGCATTCTGAAGCCTGGTGCCACCATCATCGAACCCACCAGCGGAAATACGGGCGTAGGACTGGCACTGGTATCTGCCGTCAAGGGCTACCGTCTTATCCTTACCATGCCTGAGACCATGAGCGTCGAGCGTCGTAATCTCGTGAAGGCCTATGGTGCTGAGGTTCGCCTCACCTCTGGTAAAGACGGCATGCCAGGTGCCATCCGCGCTGCTGAAGAACTGCGCGACTCCATTCCTGGAGCAGTCATTCTGCAGCAGTTCGAGAATGCCGCCAACCCCGCCAAACACTATGAGACCACAGGTCCTGAAATCTGGCGCGACACTGATGGAAAGGTAGATATCTTCGTGGGTGGTGTAGGTACTGGTGGTACCATCAGCGGCACAGGTAAGTATCTGAAGGAACAGAACCCCAACGTGAAGATTATTGCCGTTGAGCCTAAGTCGAGTGCCGTTCTGAACGGACAGCCCAGCGGCCCTCACAAGATTCAGGGTATTGGTGCAGGTTTCATCCCCAAGACCTATAACTCAGACGTTATCGACGAGGTTTTTGACGTAGAAAACGACGATGCCATCCGCACAGGCCGTGAGATAGCCCAGTCTGAAGGTCTGCTCGTAGGTATCTCTGCCGGTGCTGCACTCTTTGCAGCCATCCAGATAGCCAAGCGTCCAGAGAACAAGGGCAAGAAGATTGTCGCCCTGTTGCCAGATACAGGCGAACGCTATCTCTCCACTGTGCTCTACGCTTTTGAGGACTATCCCCTCTAAACAGAGAACAGAGGCAATAAAAAAATGGGGCGCTTGCCCCATTTTTTTATTTCGTATATTCAGCGAAGTCTGTCAGCTTCATGTCACCCTTGCGAGCCAGCGTGTCGTGCATAGCGAAGGCTGCAGTCAGGTTATGACGGGTCTGACCCATCTTCGAGATCTTCAGGTAATCCCAGAGCAACTGCTTGTAGTCGGGATGAGCACAATTCTCGATGATGCACTCAGCACGCTGAGCAGGACTCTTGCCGCGCAGGTCGGCCACACCCTGCTCGGTCACGATGATGTTCACATCGTGCTCTGAAGAGTCCTGATGGCTTACGAAAGGTACGATCGAAGAAATCACACCGCCCTTGGCCACTGAAGGACATGTAAATATAGAAAGGTACGCGTTACGGATGAAGTCACCAGAACCACCGATACCGTTCATCATCTTCACACCACTGATATGGGTAGAGTTCACATTGCCATAGAGGTCAGCCTCAATCGCCGTATTGATGGCAATCACGCCTAAGCGACGGATAATCTCAGGCGAGTTGGAAATCTCACTCTGGCGCAGTGTCAGGTGATTCTTCATGTAGTCCATGTTGTCATAGACATCCATCAGACACTCGTTAGAAACCGTCAGAGAACAAGCTGAAGCATCCTTCACGCGGCCGTTGAGCATCATCTCAATCACCGAGTTCTGAATCACCTCCGTATAGATATTGAAGTCGGGCACATGCTTATCTGCACCCAGAGCACCGAGGATAGCGTTAGCCGTCGAGCCCACACCACTCTGCAGCGGCAGGAACTCCTTGGGGATACGACCCTTGTGCATCTCCTCTACGAGGAACTCGGCTGTCAGGAAACCGATCTTATCCGTTACAGGGTCGCTGTCCTTGAAGGCACGGGCCTCATCAGGGATATTGCACTCCACAACACCTGCTACCTTATCCTTTGGAATCGATACATAAGGTTTGCCGATACGGTCACCTACATGCTCGATGGGAATAGCCTTGCGGTAAGGAGGATCCAACGGCTCATAGACGTCGTGGATGAACTTCGCATTAGGATTATGGAACGAGTTGAGCTCCAGAATCACGTGCTTAGCCAGACGGGCAGCGGTCGGAGAGATACCACCAGCAGCAGTCAGATAAACATGATAGTCGTTGCCTACCTCCTCAATGTCACATACCTCGAGGATAGCCCAATCAACATCACCATAGAAACCATAGCGCAGTTCCTGGGCCATATGACTCAGGTGCAGATCGTTGTAGGGAATCTCACCCAGATTCACGTGCTTACGGAAATCGGGGTTCGTCGTGTAGGGAGCACGATAGAGGATTGCTTGAGCATTTGCCAGGTCACCATCGGTACTCTGTCCTGTAGAAGCACCCGTGAAAATTGCCACCTTGAACTCACGACCAGCCTCATGCTCAGCCACAGCGAGCTTGGCCAGTTCCTTGGTGGTTGCCTTGGCCACACCAGCAGGTGTAAAGCCACTCATGGCGATGTGATCGCCATTCTTAATCAGGGCTGCTGCCTCAGCAGCCGTCAAACGTGTATAAGCCATAATCTTGTTAAATTTGCAAATTTGCGTGCAAAGTTACGAAAAGTTGAGAGCAAAACAAAAGATTTTATTCTTTTTTTTGCCGAAACCGAGTAACTTCGCCATTTCAATGGCAAA
>Ga0256407_10004182_pt1 | contig 24484 bp, 15 predicted proteins | sample RumenRJG_04DNA_FD_193489 | JGI IMG/M metagenome (GOLD analysis project Ga0256407, IMG submission 193489) | Bovine rumen microbial communities from Lethbridge, Alberta, Canada - RJG_04 | ecosystem: Host-associated > Mammals > Digestive system > Stomach > Rumen | place: Canada: Alberta... | reverse complement strand
GCGAACCTTAAGTTTTCTTGGGTTTTCGGGATTTCCGCGGTTCCAGCTCTTTGGAATTACAGTTCGTCCTGTTCCGATTTTACCTTTCTGGTAAAGAACAACGTATCCGTCTTTAGAATCAAGGATTTTAAGGATCGGAACGTTTCTATATGAGATTGAAGACCAGTTTTCTTCGCTGCTTTCATTGTATGCAACAGGAACTGCAAATGTTCTTGCAAGCATTGCGGCAGCAATAAAAAGTATTGCAATCAGTTTTTTCATAATTCACTCCCGCCGGATCAGATAAGACCCAGCATAATAGCCTTAATAGTATGTTTTCTGTTTTCAGCTTCGTCCCAGACACGGCTTGCCTGACTTTCAAATACATCTTCCGTTACTTCCTGACCTTTTACTGCTGGCAGACAGTGAAGGAAAATTGTAGAGTCTTTCCCGGTAGCTTTCATTAAATCGCTGTTAACCTGGAATGGTGTAAGGAGTTTTATGCGCTGTTCTTTAAGCGCTTCTTCTCCCATTGAAACCCAGACATCTGTGTAAAGGGCATCTGCACCTTTTACCACATCTATTTTATCACTGATTTGAATTTTTGCACCTGATTTTTCTGCAAAAGGCTTACAAATTTCGCAAATTTCTGAATCCGGGAACAGTTCTTTAGGGCTGTAGATTGAAAAATCGATTCCCATCTTTGCAGAAATGAGCATCATTGATCTTGCTACGTTGTTTCTGCCGTCTCCGCAGAATGCCCAGTGAAGGCCTTTTAATTTTCCAAAGCTTTCTTTAAGGGTCATTATGTCGGCAAGAGCCTGAGTTGGGTGAAATTCGTCTGTAAGTCCGTTGATTACAGGAATGCCGGAATATTTTGCAAGTTCTTCAACGTGGCTCTGCTTGAAGCCGCGGAATTCAATTGCGCTGAACATGCGTCCAAGTACGCGTGCTGTATCTTTTACAGATTCTTTTCCGCCGAGCTGAATGTCATCTGTAGACATGAATACCGGGTGACCGCCTTCTTCTCCGAATGCGGTTTCAAAGGAAGAACGTGTTCTTGTTGAGCGTTTTTCAAAAATAAGTGCGATTGTCTTGCCAAGGAAGCGCTGGTGGATTTCTCCTCTGTGAGCTTCTGCCTTTACCTGAATTGCAAGATTTAATAATGTTTCTATTTCTTCGGGAGTCCAGTCAATCCAGTTAAGGAGGGACCTCCCTTTGAACGGTGCTTTAAATGTTTCCATGTATGTATATTAATCAGTTTTTTGAATGGTGTAAAGATGAGGGGGAGTTTGTTTAGAGCAAAAAAAAAGACCTGAAAAATCAGGTCTTTTTAGCGACGGTGGGGCTTGAACCTACGACCTACCGGATATGAGCCGGGTGCTCTACCAGCTGAGCTACGTCGCCATTTGATGTTTTAGACTATATCAAAATGAAGAATTCGTGTCAACATGCGGAAGGTATTTTTTTGAAGATTTGTGTAAGTTTCTTTTGTGCTGTGCGGCCTACAGTCAGCGGAGCCTTGCTTTTGGAACGTGTTTTTTTGCTACCTGTATTATTTCTTCTGCCTGTGAATCTGTGTACGGCTGAATATTGCAGTAATCAGGGTTGAGGCAGTTTTCGTTCAGAAAATTTGCAAACTGCCAGGATGCGTTTTCCGGCACAAAGGATGAAAGCTGCTTTATGTTTTTCATGGAGACAAGGGGAGGAACAAGGACTGTGCGTATTTCCCATGAATCTTCCGGAAGCGATTTTAAAATTTCTATTGTGCGGGATGTTTTTTCTCTGTATTCAGCAGGACTGAGGTTTTCAGAAAGGAGCGGTGCCCTGTCTGGTGTTGTCTTTAAGTCCATTGCAATGAAATCCGGCCTTGTTTCTTTATTTTTTATAAGGGAGTCAAGGCGTTCTGGAAACAAGCCGTTTGTGTCGATTTTAACTTTGTATCCGGTATTTTTTGCGTAAGCCGATATTTCAGCTGTTTCCGGGTTAAGAAGGGCTTCTCCGCCGCTTAAAGTAAGTCCGGAAATAACGCCCCAGCGTTTTTCAAGGTGCGAATACAGATCCTGAATTGAATTTAAATTTTCTGAAAACGGAATTTTTACAAGATCGTGATTATAGCAGTAAGGACAGCGTAAATTGCATCCTGCAAAAAAAAATGCACAGGCAATACGTCCGGGGTAGTCAACCAAGGTTGTCTTTACCAGAATTCCTGCCGGTGCATTTATGTTATTCATGTTAGGCTTCCTGAGGAACTTTTTCAAAAATCAGTTCAAGTTCCTCTTTTGTGTGGGCTCTTGCAGATTCAGTTCCTTTTTCATCATAGATGATTACCGTAGGAGCTGCAAAAACACCTTTTTCTGCGGCAACAGAAAGTCCGTCATCTGTATCTACGTCGATTACAGTGCCTTCCATTTCTATTGATTTCATAAATTCCTTTACAGGAGGGCAGTTCGGACATGTCTGTCTGATAAACAGTTCGTATTTTGCCTTTGAACCTGTTACTGCATTTTCTGCCGGAGCATTGTTTTCTGTTGAGCAGGCTACATCGCATGAGTCTGAAGAAATTGTATAGGTATAGGAACTGCTTTCTTTTACGTCGAACATTTTTCTGTGGCTGAATTCATCCCTCTTTCCCTTGTTCCAGTTTCTTACTGCTCGGTAATAGCCTACGATTCTTGCGTAGACTTCTGTTTCTGTTCCCTGAACGTTTTCAAGTTCAGCCTGCGTTTCTGCGATTTCCCTTTCAATTTCTTCCAGACTTCTCATTTATTCCTCCCATTTTTCATAAGAACTTCTTTTTTTTCCTGTTCCAGCTCCTTGAGTCTCGCCTTAAGCGCCTGAACTTTTTCTGCGCGGCATTTTGGACATTCAAAATGTTCTCCCGGCAGATAGCCGTGCTTAGGGCAGACTGAATATGTCGGCGAAATCGTAAGGTATGGAATCCTGTAGTTTGTAAATACCGTACGGATTAAATCTCTTGTTGCCTTCCAGTCCTTTATGTGCTGGCCGACAAACATATGGAATACGGTTCCGCCTGTATATTTTGTCTGAAGACTTTCCTGATGATCAAGTGCTTCAAACACATCTTCTGTAAAATCAATTGGAAGTTGAGATGAATTTGTGTAGAAAGGATCTTCTGTTCCGCTTGTAATAATCTGCGGGAACTGTTCCTTGTCATGCTTTGCAAGACGGTATGATGTACTTTCTGCAGGAGTTGCTTCAAGATTAAAAAGTTCTCCCGTTACTTCCTGGTATTCTTGAAGGCGAGCCCTCATGTGATCAAGAATTTTTTCTGCAAAAGCCTTGCCTTTCGGGTCAGAAATAGAACAGTTCAGAAAGTTCATGCAGCATTCATTCATTCCGCAGATTCCGATTGTGTTAAAGTGGTTGTCGAGTGTTTTAAGGTATCTGCGCGTGTAGGGGAAAAGTCCACCGTCATATAGTTTCTGGATTACCTTTCTTTTTATGCAGAGAGATTCTTTTGCAAGGTTCATAAGGTAGTCAAGCCGCTTGAAAAAATCAGCTTCATTGTCTGTAAGGTAACCTATTTGAGGAAGGTTGATTGTTACTACACCAAGGCTTCCTGTAAATTCATCTGAACCGAAAAGACCGCCGCCGCGTTTTCTAAGTTCCCTTTTGTCAAGGCGGAGGCGGCAGCACATTGATCTTACGTCATCTGGATCAAGATCTGAATTTATGAAGTTCTGGAAATACGGTGTTCCGTACTGACCTGTCATCTCAAAGAGAAGTTTTGCATTGTCGCTGTCCCATGAAAAATCCCTGGTTATGTTGTATGTAGGAATAGGGTAGCCGAAACCTCTGCCTTCAGAGTCTCCTTCCAGCATAATCTGGATGAAGTGGCGGTTTATCATGTCCATTTCTTTCTGGCAGTCACCGTAGGTAAAATTCTGTTCCTTTCCGCCTACGATTGCCTTTTTGTGCATAAGGTCTTTCGGACATGTCCAGTCCAGGGTTATGTTTGTAAACGGAGCCTGGGAACCCCATCTGCTCGGGATGTTTATTCCGAAAACAAAATTCTGTATGCACTGGTGAACCTGTTCGTCTGTAAGTGAATCAGCCTTTACAAAAGGTGCCAGATATGTGTCAAAAGAACTGAATGCCTGTGCGCCAGCCCATTCGTTCTGGAGTACGCCCAGAAAGTTTATCATCTGGTTTACAAGGGTAGAAAGGTGCTTTGCAGGTCTGGATGAGTTTTTGTCTGAAACTCCGCCGAGTCCTTCCTGAATAAGTTGTCTTAACGACCAGCCTGCGCAGTAGCCTGAGAACATTGAAAGGTCATGAAGGTGAAAAGCGGCTGTCTTGTGGGCTTCTGCAATTTCCTTTGAGTAAATGTTGTTCAGCCAGTAATTTGCCGTAATTGTTCCTGAGTTGTGAAGAATCAGTCCGCCTAAAGAAAAGTTTACGTTTGCGTTTTCCTTTACGCGCCAGTCATTTTGGGCAAGGTAGCCGTCCATTGTCTTGTTTATATCCAGCATAAGGGATTTTGTATCCCTCATTGCTTCGTGGCGGGCACGGTAGATTATGTATGCCTTTGCAACTTCTACTTCTTTATTTTCGATAAGGACGGATTCAACGATATCCTGAATTTCTTCGATTGCGGGAATTGAATGAGCCCTGGTTCCTGCCATGTGCAGTCTGAGGCGTTCTTCTACAAGGTCTGTAAGTGCTGCTGCTCTGTCCGGATCTATGTGCTTTTCTACAGCCTGAATTGCCTTTCCTATGGCAGATTCAATTTTGCTGCGGTCGTAAGGAACAATGTCCCCTGAGCGTTTGACTACAGATTTAATGAAATTTCTAGTTTCAGAATCTTCGGATGAGCCTAAAAAAGCTCGCCATTCCGGAAATACCGCCTGTTCTTTCATTGATTTGCCCCCCCTGCATTTTTAATCTCTGTCAGAAATTCTTCCAGCGTTTCAAAGTGTTTGTATGCTGACGCAAAACGAATGTATGCGACTTTATCCAGTTCGTACAGTCTTTTTAATACAAGTTCCCCAAGAGAACTTGTTGAGATTTCCCTTGTTGTCTTGCAGCCCATGATGGCGGCGTCTTCAATTTCATTTACAAGGTTTTCAATTGTTCCGGTAGTTACGGAACGTTTTTCCAGAGCGCGCTCAATTCCTTTTTCAAGCTTCTGTCTGTCAAAAGGCTGTCGGCGTCCGTCGCGCTTTATGATCATGAAGGGCTTTTCTTCAATGCGTTCGTAGCTTGTAAACCTGTAACCGCAGGCATTGCACTCACGGCGTCGTCTGATACTTTCGCCGTTTGCCATTGTTCGGGATTCTATTACTTTGTCATCTAGACTACCGCAGTAAGGACAGCGCATTTTTGTTTCCTTGTTGTTGAATTGACAGTCCAGGTTTTCTAAAGCAGGTGATTTAGTGTCCTGTACCTCTTAAAAAAATCATAGTACACAAGATGTACAGGTTCAAGTGAATTTTCAAAACTTTTTTTAAATAAATTTGTTGACAGATTTTAAAAATTGGTCTTAGCAGTCATTTTTTTGTGATATTTTCTGCTGAATTTATTAAGTTTGGCCCGTTCCGACGGAACAATGTCTTCTGCGTTGAAATTTATGTAAAAATATACAGCTGTAATCAGGAATATTAACGACAGGAGTTTTGGAAGCCAGTTGCCAAGGCGAAGGTATACAGTACTTTTGTTTTCGTAGACAGGTATTTCTGCTGTCATTGCGCTTTCGGCAAAAAGCGGCTGGTCATTTATTATGTTTCCCTTTGCATCAAGGACAACGGAATAGCCTGAGTTGCATGAGCGCGCCATTGCAGTCCTGTATTCTATGGTTCTGAATGAAGAAATTACAAAGTGCTGGTATTCAGCAGATTTTGTGCGAGACCAGGAATCATCCGTAATGTTTACAAAAAGTTCTGCCCCGTGTTTTTTTAAGGGACGGCATACATCCGGAAATGAATCGTCAAAGCAGATTGGAGTACTTATCTTTACGTACGGTCTTGAATTTCGTGCTGCTGTATCATAGGTTTTTGTATTCCTGAGGCTTATGACGTCAGATTCAGGCAGATAGCGTTTTTCCGGCCAATTTCCTTGAATTTCAAACAATGTATACTGGTCGCCTGGATTAAATCCTGCGGAAATATGGATTATGCGCTTAAGAAAATCTGCTACTGCTGGAATTGTAGAAAACGGAATGCATTCTGCAAGCGGAACAAGATGGTTTTTTCCGTAATAGCCGCGGAATTCTCCGTCTCGGTCAAAAAGAAAGGCGCAGTTATAGAGTCTTCTTCCGTTTTCAAGCTTAATCATGTATGAACCGCCGAGCACAAAAGGAACTGAGCATTCCTTTATAAACTTTGTAAGCGGCTTTTCCAGAGGGTAATGTTTATAATGGTTTTCTGCAATAGGATAATAGTATTTAAGGCAGCCTTCGCTCCATACAACAAGGTCAATATTTTTGCCCTCTGATTTTGCATTGTCTAGGGCTTCTTTTGTAAGTCTCTGTGAAACAAGAATTGAATCGTTGTCGGTCTGCTGCTTCCACGGGTCTGCATTCTGCTGAACAAGGATTGCGTTAAGCGTTTTCTGAACGCGAAGTGGCTGTACAAGACGGAAAATTCCGTATGAGAAGCATAGAATCAGCATTGTACTGGCACAGAGGGCTGTACGGGCATATTGGCCTGCAATCCAGCGGCTTTCTGCGTGGCAGCGGATTGTGTAATAAAGCCTGAAGCCTTCTGCAAGGACTGCGGCAAAAAATGCTGACATGAAAGTAATTCCGTAAGTTCCGGTTATGTCTGCAATCTGAATGAAAGCCTTCCAGCGGAACATTGAACTGCTTACAGTTCCCCATGGATAGGCAATAAAGCCGGAAGATTTTACCCATTCGTATACAGTATAGACTGCGGCAAACCACAGGATTCTTACAGAAACGCTTCCTGCATTTTTACATGTTGAATCGTCTTCAAGGCGCTGTTTTTCTGTTTTTGAAGAAAACGGAAGGAAATAAAAAAGTCCTGTAAGGCCTGCAATCAGGGCTGTTCCGAATGCACTTGCACCAAGGGTAAAGGCTGCAAAATCCTTGAAGAATGCAAGCCAGAAACTTGACAGAAGGTGAACTGTAAGTGCGTGCAGGGCCGGATAGAGAAAGCTTTCTCTGTAGGAACGTATTTCTGAATATGCCAGATAAAATGGCACAAGGCTTATGAGTCCAAAAAAAGGTGAACCTAAATGATAGAGTTCATTAGGAATTCCTAATGATAAAATTACTGCGGAAAAAAGAATACAAAAAACTTGTAAAATTCGACTCATGGCTTTAAGATATTATCGGTATTAATTTAAAAAAACTCAATATGAGAGCGATTAAAAGTCTGTGTTGATTTATTGCTTTCTGTTCAGTTAATAATAAAGGGTGGAATGTCGGTTTTATGTTGCAGGTAAAAGAATCACATCTTTCAGAATATGGAAAGGAACCGGAAATTGTTGTAAGTGCGCCGGGTCGTTTTCATCTTATTGGTGAAAATACATGGTTTTTCAGGGATAAAGCTCTTTCTATGGCTGTAAACCTTCCTGTATATGTTTCTATATCTAGAAGGGATGATATGGCTGTAAAGTTTTATTTTACCCAGCTGGATGACAGAAAAAAGGCAAACCTTTCAAATCTAAAATACAAAAAGGAAGACCGCTGGGCAAATGCCATAAAGGCTGTTCTTTACGGATTTCTTTCCGGTGGAGTTGAACTTAAGGGAATGGATATTACCGTAAGCAGTTCAATTCTTCCTTCTGCAGGCTTTGGAATTACGACTGCAATTAAGGTTGCTGTTGCAAAGGCTGTATGGCATCTTTTTTCACTTCAGTTTGATGAAGCAATGATGGTTCAGGTTGTAGAAAGGGGAAACAGGCTTTTCCTCCTGCAGGAGAATCATAATGCAGATAACTTTTCTGCCATCTATGCGAAAAAAGGCTCTTTAATCTGTACTGACTATTATAAAAACTCTTATGAACACGTTCCGTTTGATTTTGAAGGAAAAAAAGTCATTTTGGTAGACGCTAAGGTTCCGCGCTATGAAATGTGGAACCGAGAAAGTCTTTTTGAACCGGAAAATGCACTTATTCTTGGAGACTTGAGGGAAGAAAAGAAAGGCCTTTTTGGCGGCTGGCATTATATTTCTGACGTAACGGACATAAACGAAGCTCTTTCTGCTGTTTCTGAAGATACACGCCGAAAGCTTCTATGCGTAATACGCGAACACGGAGATGTAATGGATGCTGTTTCTGCCTGCGAAAAAAAGGATTTTGTACGCTTTGCCCGGGCCGTAAACCACAGTCATGAAAGCTTAAGGGATTTCTTTGATCTTTCATGTCCAGAGATTGAATGGCTTGTAAAGCGCGTTGCAGATATTGATCCAACCCTTGACGACATAAGGAATCCTGTTTCATGCGGACGTATTACCGGAAAAGGATTCGGACGCTGTATGTATGCAATCCTCAGGGAAGATGATGTTCCTAAGTTTGAGGCAAAACTTGAAGAATACGAAAGAATTTTCGGCTTTAAGCCGGAATGCTATTCTGTAGAGAGTGCGGATGGCGTTAAGGTTCTTGAGGAAAAATAATTCATGAATGTTCTTCTGACTAATGATGATGGAATAGACGGAGAAGGCCTTATTGTGATGAAGCGCTTTCTGGAACAGGCAGGGCATTCCGTATTTGTTGTGGCTCCTGACGGTAACAGAAGCGGTGTTTCGATGGCAATTTCTCTTTTTGATGAGCATACTATCGTAAAGCACGGAACAAATATGTGGTCATATTCAGGAACTCCTGCTGACTGCGTAATAACAGCCCTTACCAGTGAACTGATTCCGGTTAGGATTGACGTTGTTGTTTCCGGCATTAATGCGGGTGCAAATATCGGAACTGACGTGATATATTCCGGCACCTGTGGGGCTGCGAGGCAGGCGGCTCTGTACGGATATCCGGGGATTGCACTGAGCCTTGAAAAAGAGCCTCTATCTGACTGGGATTATTTTAATTTTGAACCGCTGGCTTCTTTTGCTGCTTCCAATCTGGAAGAAATATGCAGGGCGGCAAGACTGGAAAATCCCAGGGGGTTTGTAAATATAAATGCATGCAACATAAAGGAGTTTAAGTCTGTTGTTGTCTGTGACAGCCTTTCTGTCCGTAATTATAATGACAGGAAACTTGTTGAAGAAACGGAAGATGTAACTCCTGACGGAAAACCGGTTTTCAGGGTAAGGTTCCGTGATTCAGACATTCAGACTTCGGCTGCATGTAAATCTGACTATCATGCCGTAAGTAACGGATGCATTGCTCTGTCTTTAGTACAGGCAGAACCTGGAGCTATGAAGGTTGAGAAGGATATGAATTTTGCGCTATAATGCGCTGTAATAGGAAAATGAAATTCCGGGGCATTTTGAATGACCTGGATTGAGCACTTTTTGCTTTTTCATAAAAAGTCTGAGGCAGGTGGGGATATGCCGGATACAGTTACACTTACAGAAGGTATTGATTTATTCAATCAGAAAAAATACTCGGATGCTCTTGCATTCTTTCTGGCTCTTCCGGGAGTTTCAAAGGATGAAAGCGGTGAGCTGGCTTATTATCTTGGACTCTGTTATGCAAAACTCGGACGCTATGAAGATGCACTTTTATATTTGGAACAGGTTGTAACTGGCGGACAGATGCTGGACAGGGTTCAGCAGTGCCGATATCTTCTTGCCGTAATATATACTAAGTCAGGACGCCGCAGACTAGCCGGATTTGAGCTGAACAAGCTTCTGGAAAGCGGGTATAAACCGGCTTCCGTATATGCTTCTCTGGCTTATATTGCCTGGGAACAGGAAGACCTTGACCTTTGCCTTGAGTACTATTCAAAATCACTTTCCCTTGATGAAAACAATGTAACTGCGCTTAACGGAATGGGGTATGTCCTTGCGGATAATGACAGAGATTTAACAAAAGCTCTGTCGTACTGCAAGAAGGCTGTAGAAAATGCTCCGGGCTCTGCTGCATGCCTTGACTCCCTCGGCTGGGTTTACTACAAGCTTGGATTATACAAAGACGCTAAAAAATATCTTGAAATGGCAGAATCTCTTGACAGTGAAAATGTAGAGATTGCAGAACACATAAAGACTGTCATGCTGGAAGGGGACCGCTGATGCTCAAAAATTACAGGCGCTGCATTTCTTTTTTTGGAATACTCATATTATTTGCCGGAATCTGTCATGCTCAGACTGATACTGCGGGGCTTTTTTCTGGCGGAGAAATTAGGAGTGCAGAAGAAGGTTTTGCTGCACAGGAATTCAGGCGCGGCGTTCAGGCTTTTTACCGTGGAAGTTTTAATGAATCCGTGCTTCAGTTTGAAAAAGCCCTTAATTACATGCCTGATGATAACCTGATAATGTACTGGCTGGGAAAAGCTTATTACCAGTCGGGGCTAGAAGGAACTGCAATTCAGAACTGGTCAAGGACTGTAGAAAACGGTTACGGCGGACTTCTGCTTCAGAATAAAATCGAAATAATAAGTGAACGAAGAATTTCAAATCAGGATGAAAACAATGCTGTACGCTATACAGAAGCCGGCAGTTTTTCCGGTACATATAATGGCGTTCAGATTTTCAGTGGACCTGTTTCTGCCCTACCGAATAATAACGGAACTGTATGGGTGCTGGCTTACGGCTCAAATGAACTTGTAGAAATAAACATAAACGGAAGCGTGGTTTCCAGAATTACGGGGCCTCTTAACGGTTTTGACAGGCCTGTAGACATAATCAGGCTTGCAGACGGAAGCATGCTTGTAAGTGAAAGTGCAGGAGACCGTCTTGCCCGCCTTAACAGAAAGGGAAGGTTTGTTTCCTACATCGGAAAAAAAGGCCGCGGTGTAGGCGAAATGGTTGGTCCTCAGTTTATGACTCAGGATTCAAGGCAGAATATTTATGTTTCTGATTACGGAAACAGCCGTGTAGATGTATTTGATAAGGATGGAAACGGTCTTTTTTATTTTGGCGGTCCGCAGAAAGATTTTTCTGGCTTAAAGGGACCTACCGGAATTGCCGCCATCGGAGACAGCATTTTTGTATGTGATGACATAAAGGACTGCATATACGAGTTCGATCAGGCAGGAAACTATAGGCGTGTACTTTGTGAAGAAAAATCGCTGAATAAGCCGGAATCGCTTAAGGCATGGGGAAATTATCTTGTGCTCTGTGATTCAAATAAGGTTCTTACAATCGATGCGGATTCCGGGGCAATATTTGAAAATGTCCGCACGGGAAATGCTCCTTCACGCCTTACAAGTGCTGTTCCAGATGTGAACGGAAACGTTATTGTTACAGACGTACGTTCAAATGAAGTTTATGTCATGTCTAAGCTTCAGGAACTGGTCGGCGGACTTTTTGTTCAGATAGAGCGGGTTAATTCGTCAAAATTTCCAAATGTTACCGTAGATATAAGGGTAGAAAACCGCCACAGAAATCCTGTTGTAGGTCTTAAGGCAAATAATTTTTATCTTACAGAGCAGAAAAGGCCTGTTTCAAATCTGAAATTTGTTGGCGCATCTTCTGAAAACACTGAATGTGATGTAACTGTGCTTGTTGACCGAAGTACCTATGCTTCTAAATACGAAGAGCAGATAAATACTGTAGTGCGAGAAATTGCAGATGCAATGAAGGAACGCGGCAGAATAAGAATTCTTGCATGCGGAAAAATTCCTTCTGTTGAATATAACGGAAATCCTTCCGGGGCAAAGCAGTTCAATGTGAACGGACTTAAAACGCCTTATTCAGACGAGGTTTCTCTAGACCTTGCTTTCAGGCTTGCTGCAAATGACCTGATAAATGCAGACAGAAAAAGAGCTGTAATTATTGTTTCTCCGGGTAAAGTGGGCTTAAATGCATTCAGCCGCTACAGTCTGGCAGAAACTGTTGCATATCTGAATAATAATCACATTTATGTTGCTGGCGTGCTTGTTTCTCAGAATGCCTGTGATGAAGAACTTTCCTATGTTGTAGAAAGTACGCCGGGTGCTGAGTATTACATGTTCCGCCCGGAAGGTCTTGGTTCAATTATTGAAGATTTGATTGAAATTCCAAGCGGACTTTATACTTTCAGCTATACGTCGGTTCTTTCAACTAATTTTGGTGAAAAATTCCTGCCTGTAGAAGTAGAAACCTACCTTCTTAACAGAAGCGGCCGGGATGAAAGCGGTTATTTTGCTCCTCTTCAGTAAATCCTGAAGAATTCTTTTGTCAGAATGTAAGTTTTCCGCCTATTGTTCCGGAAAGCAGCATGAGTACTGCTTTGTCTGTGGTGTGGGAAACGCCGGCTGTAATTCCTGTATTCATGCTGAAATATTTCTGGAATGCTATTTCGATTTTGTGTCCGGCTTCGTAGCTTTGTGTAAATTTTTCGTCACTGTAAGAAAGGCTTATGTCCAGATAATCCGTTCTTGTCAGTGATGGATTTTCTATTTTAAATTTCTTTATTATAGGTCTGTAGATAAATTCTACAGGAGTTTTTCCTGCGTTCCGCTTGTATCTTGCAGAAAATTTTGAACTCCAGGATTCGTCTGTCTGTATCTGAATGTCAGCACCAAAGCGGATAAGGTCAGTCTGATTGATGTAAATGCCTGTCTGTGCATATGCAGAAAGCGAGTAAACAGCATCTTCCGGTTCTTCTGCCGGAATTTTTACGGTTCCTGTAAATGAAATTATGAATTCATCTGTGTCATACCATTTAAAAAGGCATAGGCTGCTGTTTCGTCCTAAAATATTAAACGGTGTATTCATTACGGAAGCCTTCAGAATGTAATTGTCGCATCCGGAGTCAGAAACTATTACAGAACGCTGCGTGCTGAATCTAAAATTTGACGGGATAAAAAGATCCCTTATGTCTGCAAAGACTATGCGTTTCCAGTTGAAAGAATATTCGGATTTATATTCAAGATAATTTGTATCGTCATCCTGACTGTCAGAAATCATGCTGCTTAAATTTTTCTGAAATAGTTCGTAAAACGGTATTGTCCTGAATACAAAATCATGTTCTCCAAGGTGATTCCAGAGTTTTCCTGTGTCAGTATAAAAATCTCCGCCTTTTTCTGTAAATTCATTGCCTCCGCCTGATTTTTCATGCTTAAAGGAAAAATGCTGCCCTTTGAGTGAAAACGGAAATTCATTTGAAAGGGTTATTGAATCCGTGTATTTTGCAGTATTTGAGTTTGAATAATTTTCTTTTGTTGTAAATGTTAAAGCCGGTGAAAAATCTGCCGGCATAAATTTAAGGTTCAGGTTTGACTGCGCTTCTACGCTTCGTTTTGAAGCTGATTCAAGACCTGAACTGAAACTGTCTTTTGTTTGTTCAAGGTAGCCGGTAAAGTAATTTTTATCCTTAAAGTCTTCTACTTCGGAAGTTTCCGGCTGAGATTTTTGTGCTGTCTTTACGGAAGTCTTCCAGTCTGCATTCCAGTTTTTTCTGTCTATAAAAATCTGTGCGCTGCATTCAATTTCTGACCCAAAATTCCACCTGCTTTTTGTACTTGAAGTTTTTCCGCTCAGCTTTAATGGAATCCCGGTTTCTCTTAAAGAAATTTTTGCCTCTGAAAATTTTTCAAAACTGGTTGAAGAATGGTCAAAAATGAATCTGTCTGAAAACTCAAGTATTTTAAAAAGCGGCCGTACTGTAGAAATCTCGTGCGAGGCAGAAGAAAGCAACTGGTATTCAGTGGAAGAAAGTTCAGTTTCTGCCTTAAATTTTATGGAAGCAAGCGTTATCTGCGCAGTGGTTCTGTTTACCAAGCTGGAACTGTTTGTCTGATAGTCCTCTGTATTTTTTACTGCAGAAACGGTTTGCTTTGTGTAAAAAAGTGCATCTTCTACAAGCGGAATTCCGTTTTTTTCAAGGATAACATCCTTTTTTTCAAGCTTCAGTTCAGCAATGTCCTGAAAAAGAACATAGGGAGCAGTTTCTTCAAGATGAAGTTCATCAAGCGCAAGAACGCCGCCGGTAATTTTTTTTTGTTCTGTATCTATTGAAGAAAATCTGATTTTAAAGCGGGAAGGAATGATTCCTGTGTTTATGTATAATAAGCAGTCCTCTTCCGGAATTTTAATTCCGTCTATGTAAACTGCGCGTTCGCTTAAGTCAACTGTAAATTTATGCCAGAAATTTTTATTTTTTCTTAGAAGGCCGGCTCCTGTTTTGGAAATGATTGCGTAAAGGGCAGGTTTTCCGTTTTCTTCTATTCCTGTGCTTTCTCGGTCAAGAATGATTGAAAAATATTCTTCTGATTCCGGCAGTCCGTCTGTAAAATCCATCCTAGCGCTTTCTGAAAATTTATAGTAAAAGTTAAATGTCCTGTAATTTGCAAGATCTGCTTCCGGAAAGTATTTTGCAGCCGTAATCATGTATTCTGCTGCGGAACCGGAACTTTCTTCTGGAATCCATGAAATTTCCTGAACGTAATTGTCATCGGAATTGAATGTACTGCAAGAAGGAATTGAACGGTCTTTTTTCTGTTCGCTTGAAATAAAGAGTTTTTCGCTTTCAGACGTAAAGATTCCGCGTGAAATAATTTCGTAAGGTCCTGCGGAAATGATTCCTGTACCGGCTTTTTTTGAAACAGCGGTAAGCCTCATGTCATGAAAACTTTGGAGTCGGCTTCTGTCCGAGTCTGTAAGTGTAATCCGTATTATCTGCCAGCCGGACACCTGAGGATTAAAGTGTGTTATTACCGAAGATTCGTTTGAATCTGTAATATTCCAGACTGGAATTTTTTCTGAATATTCAGCCTTTACGTCTTTACCGGCTTCTGTTCCCAGCTGAAGGTAAAGGTCATAATCTGTAAAATTTGCTGATTCATTTTTTATGGCAACCCGGAATTCAGAGGCTGACGGTAAAAGGTTTCCTGCGTTCAGTTTTACGTTTACAGAAGCCCAGTTAGTTTTATCTTCATCTGTAAAATTCCATTCAAGCGGAATTTTATAGCCTGTAATTGCGCTGTCCGTAAAACCTGTAAAATCTTCTTCATTTTGAGTTCCGTCATTTTCTGACTTTAATACAAGGTTTTCGATGTCTGGAACAATGCCGTTCAGGATAAAGCCTGAAGATTTTTCCAGATAGTAAGTTTGGGAAGTGGCATCGTCCATGCCCAGGACTCTGTAAAGACCTGTGACGTTTGGATTTTCCACCGTTGCGGCAACTGCATTTGACAGTGTTACAGTTTCTTTTTTAAATTCAATTCCTGTTGAGGCAGCTGCATAGCCTCCCTGAGATCTTGAATATTCTGCGTAGTTTGAAAACGGCTTTACAGTCCAGTTAGAGGCAAGTACAAAATCAGCCTTTAAGCATGGCAGAATGTTAAAGGCCGCTCCTGCCTGTGCGCTTATGGCGCCGTTGTCACTTGAACCGGTATCTTCTTCCCAAGTTATGTAGATTTTATCCAGGTCTGATGCTGTTCCGGAAATTGTAACGATTCCTGATTCTGAATCGTAGGATGCATTTGTGTCTAGTATTGCATTTCTGTAAACTTTTACGGAACCTTGGGAAGCTTTTGTTCCGATATTATAATTTTTTACCGGTGAATATTTCTGAATTAAAAGAGAAAGGTCTGTGTTGTCCGGGTAGCCAAGATAAAAACCTGGATGTTTTTCTGCCAGCGGAAACTGGTCCTGCGGTTTTATTTCGGTAGTTTGTGATTCGTCATTCAAATAAATTTTTGCGTATTTATGAGTTCCGCTAAAAAATGCCGATTCAGAAAGGCTTTCAAAATCGTCTGTGAGGCCGGCGGAATATTCTGCGCTGGCAGAGCATGTAGTGCTGCTTCCAATCATTACATCTGTTTTTTCTGATATTCCGCAGTCATAATACTGGGCACATGCAAACGGTGAAAATCCGGAGGAATTCTGGATTAAAAGGGCTGTGTGCCCGTTTATTTCACTAAGCAGTTCATAGCTGAATTTTTTAAGATCTGCAGAACTGCCAAAATGTTCCTGAATTTTTCCAAGAAAGGTGGATTTTTGCTCGTACGAACCAAAATCAGAGGCCTTTGGCTCCCGGGAAAATTCTATGATTACTGCAGGAGTCTTTCCATTTTTTCTGAAAGTTCCGGCATCCTTTGAAATGATAAGCTGACTTGTTTTATGTATTGTGATGTATGTATCTTCCGCAAGTCTGGAAAATGACCGGCCGTACCTGTCTTTATAGCTTCCGCTGGAAGATTCAACATAAATGCTTTTTATCTGCGAAATAAGGCCTGATTCTTCCGGCAGAACAAAGAACTGGCCCGTAATGTAGTCAGACGGACTTTTTACTGTTGTATTAACTGCATTTTTTCCGTAAAAGGTTGCCGAGTGGGTTTCTGTCATGTCGTAGCGCAGTGCAAAATCTGCATGCCACCGGTTTCTTTCTGCATCCGGATCCGCAAAATGCGCCTGAATTCCAGGTGCCTGGTTCTGTCCTCCGCCTATGCTTCGGTTAAAACAGTCCATGCTGTAGCCGGAAGGAAATATTATTCCGCGGTTTGCAATCCTCACTTCTTTTAACGGATTTTCTGCCTTTCCGTAAAATCCCATTGCAACCGTGTTTTTTTCAAATTCATCTGCAGCGGCGGCTTCAAAATACCACTGACGGTTAAGCATTAACCACATTGACATGTCTACCTGCTGCTTAAAGACAGGAGTTGACCATGAAGGAGAAAATCCGTCGTCTTCGTCGTAAGTTGCTTCTGCTCCAAATGTTGTCTGCCCCTGCCACCAGCCTTTCATTATGAATTCAAGGTTGTTTTTTCCAAACTCTTTTGTCCACAGGGTTTTAGAAGCTTCTACTGGCACTGGAAGAAGTTCTGTTTCGCTGTTTAAGGCTGCGGCTCCAGACGCGTTAATCTGGTTTTCTGTTTCCTGTGCAGTAATTTTCTGATTGACCACGCCAAACAAAGAGCCGAGCACTAGCAGTACAATCAGATTTTTCTTTGCAGATGTCAGAAGTCTTGCCTTTTTTACCTTGATGTCTGGATTTTTATTTGTAAGCGAAAGAATTGCGTCTTCTACGGCTTTCTTTTTCTTTTCGCCAAAATCAAACAGAACTTCCTGCACGGCTGAGTTTTCGTCCATTAGATTTTCTGCGCCTGCACCTAAAAGCCTTATTCCGCGTCCTTTTTCGTATTTTTTTTCAAAAAGATTTTTTGCACGCTCAAAAAGATCATCAAGGCTGGTAATAAAATCATCGCCGGTAGCTCTTGCCGAGATTGTTGTAAAATCGTCATAGCGCAGTTTTATCATTACAGTGCGGCTTTTGGATTTTTCATTTTTAAGGCGGAACATTATGTTGTGGCATAATTCCATGATGCATGTTTCTGCAATGTAAGAATCATAAATGTCTACGGGAAAAGTTGTTTCTGCACTTATTGAACGCGTCGGTTCAGATTTCGGTTCTGTTTCCCGAGCCCTTACGGTGTTGTACAGAAAAGAACCCATGCTGTCTCCAAACATTGATTTAAGGAGCCGTTCGTCCTGTTCATAAATCTGCTTTGTGGTATAAATTCCCGCCTTGTTAAGGCGTTCCAGAGTTTTTTTTCCGATTCCCCAGACTTTTGCAAGCGGAAGGTTCAGCATAAACTGAATTTCTTCACCATTATGAATTCTGTACAGACCGTCAGGTTTGTTTACTTCGCTTGCCAGTTTAGAAAGGTATCTTGTTGGCGCAATGCCGGCAGAAACTGTTAATCCCGTAGCTTCCTTTATTTCCCTGCGTATTTTTGCTCCAATTTCGTCCGGAGAACCGAAAAGCAGTTCTGTACCAGTAATGTCAATGCAGGCTTCATCTATGGAAATTTGATGAAAGTCCGGGGAATAATTTTTAAGGATGTTCATTATTATTAAAGAAAGTTCTGAATAGCGCTTGTGCGAGCCGTGCGTAAAAATTGCGTCCGGACACAGCCTGTAAGCCTGAGAAACCGGCATGGCTGAATGAATTCCGAATTTCCGGGCCTCGTAAGAAGCTGTGGAAACAACGCTTCTTGGCTCGCCGGGAAGACCGCCGACAACAACAGGCTTTCCTTTCCATTCAGGGTGGTCAAGCTGTTCTACTGAGGCAAAAAAAGCATCTATGTCAACATGTAAAAAACACTTATCTTGTCTCATGGGATTCCTGATTCCATTTTTTAATTTCTATATTCTTTATGATTTCTGTCCTTTCATTTTTATTTTCTTCTGATTTCTGTACAGTCTGTACAGAAATAATCATATCTGTATTGCGGTTTGCAATAAAAGGAATGTCAATGTCTTCCGGCGGATAAAGCGGAAGTTTTACAATGTAAGCCATATGTTTGGAATCTGAAGTATATGGAAATTCAGAATACTGAAGAGGCTGTGCAGTTTTTCCGATAATGATGACTCTTACGTTTTCTGTCTCTCCGTTAAGGTGAATATGAAGGACTCTGTTCAGGTTTTCAAAATAAATGCTGTCTGAATATTCAATTAAAATTATGTCATCATTGTGAGTTTCAAAATAATGCCGGCTGATTATGCCGCTGTTTTCCTTGTATTTCTGTGGAATGACTTTTGAAACAGTAATCAGGATAACGGCAAAAATTCCAACGGAAGATGCAATTGCAATGACATTTTGTTTTATGAACTGCCGTCGTTTTTTTTCTACGCGCTTCCACATAATGTTAAGTCTGGAAAGAATTCTGAGCCATGAAAATTCAAACGGAAGCACTGCAAAAGAGACAATAAGGTTTTCCGGAAGATTACAGAACGTAATTCTTGGAATTGTTCCCGGGTCAGCATACAGGACTGTCTGTACTCCATAGGGAATGAAAGGCAGTGTAAGTATGAGGAATGCAATTGACAGTGAAATTGTTCTTTTTGTAAGGCGCGAAAGATACACAAGAAGGTATTCAGAAGCAAAAAGATAGAACAGCGACATGTCTACTGCACTGAAAAGAAAAATATTCATTACGCTGGTTATGGTCATAAGGTAAGGGTAGACATGATGAAATGAATTTCCCTTTAATTTTAAAAGAACAAGATAGCAGAACGAAATGATTGAGATTCCGGTAACAACCTTAACGGAAAAAACAAAGTATGGATCCGGCTCCAGGGTTTTATACAGAATCCATGCAACTGCCTGTCCTATGTAAAAGGCTGTTGCTGTAAGTACGGCGCACAGCGGAATAAGGTACCAGGATTTTTTTACAAGCAAAGAAAAATCTTTTCTGGAAGAATGAAAGAAAAATGAAAATTCACACAGGATCAGAAGGCTTAAAAATCCCAAAATCATTGTTCCGATTACTGTAAAAATTTCAGGAACAAGAACGGCAAATGTTCCCAGCTGAATTACCTGCGAATGACGGTCCCATTCCAGAGTTTTTTCTGAGTCAAAATCCGTAAGGATTGTAGAGAAAAAATTCTGAAGTTTTCTGGTATATTCTGTGTTGCTGTTTTCTGAAGCAGCAAGTTCAATCCCGGCGGCTGGAATTCCTGCCTTAAGGAAAAGACCTGTCCTGTAATCATTTGCAAGGATGTTAAGCCTGTAAAATGGAGAAAGGAATCCGCCTTTAATAATGTAGAAAAGCCTGTTTGAGTGGAATGAGTCTGCTGCAAGTTGTATGAGCCATGAAGGTGCAATTTCTCCGGCGCTTCCAGGAATAATTGCGTTTCTTGCACGGTTAAGGCTTATGCAGAATGCCGCAAGATTATCCGTGTCGTCCAGGTTTTCTATAAAACTTTCTGTTCCTGAAATTGTGCTTTCCTTAAAATCAGAAATTACATCACCGTAAGAAAATAAAAAATGAACGTTACATTCCGGCGTAAGCGTGGTTTTTATATTGTCAATCAGTTTAAGGATAAGCCGGTGGTTTTTGGCCGCTTCTTCAAGAGAAAAGACGAAATAGATTTCAGAAATTCTTTTTTCGGCTTTAGGATCAAAATCAAAATTATGGTTGTCCTTAAAATCTACCTTGATGTTGAACGGAAATTTTTCTCCTTCAGAGGGAATCAGATAGTTTTCCGTGCAGTGAAGGTCATTTTTTATTAAGAGAGTCCTGAACTGATTGCAGAGTTCAAGGCCGTGCAAGTCTTCTGCATGCAGTCTAAGGGCTGTTGAAAAAAAGAGAAAAACTGTATAAAAAATGAAAAAAAAACTGTTTTTCTTCATATAAATAGATTATAATATTTACAGTTTACAATGCAATAGTCCTTGAGTATAATAGGATTAGATTGGGAGACGTATTTAGGTATGGGTGCACCTGGCAAAAAAAGTATGCTTGAACTTCCTCTAAAAGTTATTCTTACAGAGGATGGAGCTTCGAATTTTATTAATCACAAAAAAAAGCTGATACGTTTTCGTCTTGCAGATAATCTTGATGAATATGGTATTTCGCTGAATAAATTTTCTCCTCAGTCTATTCAGAGCATGTTGCTCCTTGATTATATTTCAAAGATAGAAATTTCCATGCCGGAATTTGTTTCTTCCCGACAGGAAGTTATGGATCTTTCAAAGATTGTTGTATTTTCGCTTCTTTACAAGCAATTTGATCGCGACATTTACATGTCCATAATTCAGTGTGACTGTGTAAGAAAGCATAACCGTGCAAATCCAGCCCACCTTATTGATGAAAAAACAAAGATGAGCGAAAAGCAGCTCCGCTCAATCCTTGTAAATAAGGATGCAATAATCGGTCAGGTTCGAAAGGAAATTCTTGATCCTGTCTGGAATTCAATCCGTGAAAATAAAGAATACTCAATAGAAGAAAAGAATGTTTATATGCTCATGACAGAAAAATTCATGAACCGCATGAGCCTTATGAACTGGTACATAATCACTTTGTTCCATAAATCAGAGGGATTTGCAGAAATGATTTCTTCAATCAGAAATCTTCTTGCTCAGTACATGGAAAAATCCCGGGTTGCTGAATATATTTCCGTAATGGTTATGGAACTTGCCCTTAACAATGAGAATACAAATATCCGCAAGGAAGCAAAGGGACTTTATCCGGCTGTTGATGACATTAATTCCCTTGTAGTTGATCCGGAAGTCCGCTCAAAAATCGTAAAGGAACTTCAGAGGAAAAGGGTACTTGTTTCCGTTTCATGGAAATTAGGCGGTGGTTCTACTTCCATTGGAAAGCAGGGACGGCTTCAGATTACCCTTTACAACAAGGATGACGAGTTTCAGGAAGTAAAAGAAAATATTGAAATGAAGGCAACTGCCGATACAAATAAAAAGACTCTTATTGACTTTTACCGTGATGTTCCGGACGGCGGAACAGATCTTGGTCTTTATTATCTTTCTTATCTTGATGATGCATGTAAGAAGGTAGACGTAAAATTTGAATCTCTGGTAAATCAGTTCTCCGCAAGTGATCTTACGGTCATAAACTTGATTTTTAATTTCTGATATGCGTCAAAAAGTCTTTATTCTTTATTCTTTATTTTTTCTCCTGATGTGCATTGTCTTTTCTGCCTGTTCAGAAGCTGATCCGGACGTGATTAGTTCAACAGGTTATCTTATTCTTGATTATAAGGATGACCATTCCTCCGCAGATATTAAGCTTGCTGCATTTGCTGAAACAAAAAGTGATTCTCATCGTGCAGAACGCCTTGAAATACGCTGTGCAGAAAATAATTACCGCTGGATTTGTTGCGAGCCGCTTATTTTTTCAAATGAAACAAAGCAGTGGGCCGGCTATACGGAATTCTGCATGCCGCTGAACGAAAATTTTAAGCCGGGTTTTTATGAACTTGAATACATTGATGCGCAGGATAAGTCTGTAAAGTCACATTTTAACATTTCCTATGATTCTGCGGCATTTAAATCCAAGGCAGAAGAGGTTTCTGAAAGCATAAAAATTAACTGCCGCCTTTATGTTGCCGTTTACAATGAATCCGGAGTCCTGCTTTATTACGGAATCAGGAAAAACAGCTGGAAAACAGATTCCTTGATTTTTGCCTCTGTCCGTAATTCTGACAGTTATAGGGAATATTACGTTTCAAATAAGGATGCATTTGTATATGTAATGCCTCCAGTATATAAAAATAAACAGAAAAATGAAAATACAGATAGCGCTAAGGCTTCCATGCAGTTTGCAAAAGAGCCGTAACTCTGTATGACTTATATTATTTGGAAAGGATTTTATGGGTAGTGAAAATTTATTGAACCAGAAAGAAAATGTAGAAAGTTCAGATGACGGTAGTGCCGGGAATTCGTTTTACAGAGCTGTAAAAACTTATGTATTAAGGCAGGGACGCATGACTGCGGCTCAGCAACGTGACTACGAAGAACTTTCTCCTGTATGGTGCATTCCATTTATCAACGGAAAGATTAATTTTATTGACGTTTTTGGAAATACAAATCCTGTTGTCGTAGAAATTGGTTTTGGAATGGGCGCTGCAACCGCAATTATTGCAGAACAGAATCCGGATATTAATTACATTGGAATTGAAGTTCATACTCCGGGAGTAGGAAAGCTTCTTGGAGAAATTCGTGCAAGGGATTTGAAAAACCTTTACATAATCCAGCATGATGCTCTTGAAGTTCTTGAAACTATGTTTGTAGACGGTTCTGTAAATGGTTTTCATGTTTTCTTCCCTGATCCATGGCAGAAAAAACGCCATTTTAAGCGCAGGATGATTCAGAGGCCTAGAACAGACCTTATGACAAAAAAACTTTCTTCGGGAGGTTATCTTTATTTTGTTACAGACTGGTTACCTTATGCAGAATTTGGTCTTGAACAGCTTACAGAAACACCGGGGCTTCATAATAAATATGATAAATTTGCGCCGCATCAGGAATGGCGCCCGGAAACAAAGTTTGAGCGAAAGGGGCTTGACCAGGATCGCGTAATAAGCGAACTGATGTTTATTAAGGATTAAACAGGCGTGTTTATTCATGCATTTTTTCTTAAGGGATTATAGATGGCAGAGCTTTTTGATGATATTGACAGGAAGGATTTAGATGGCGCTTCCCGCATAAAGGAACTTGTTTCCCTTATTACAAGGTATCAGGCTTCCTATTACAACGGCGAAGGTGAAGTTTCGGATGCGGAATTTGACCGTCTCTGGGATGAACTTAAAGCTCTTGATCCTGAAAATCCCGTGCTCCATAAAGTCGGGGCAGATTCCGGAAACTTTGCAAAATTAAGGCATGTAATGCCTATGGGCAGTCAGGAAAAGGCTGCAAATCCTGATGAATTTCTTGCATGGGCAGAAAAACATGTTTACGATGAATATCTTGTAGAATACAAGCTGGACGGAGCTTCTTTGGAACTTCAGTTTGAACACGGAAAACTGATTTATGCTGTAACCCGTGGAGACGGCACGATAGGGGATGATATTACAGTAAATGCCAGAAAGATGAAGGGAATAGTTTCTGTCCTTAAAGATTCTTCAGGACAGGTAATTGATTATACCGGCGGAATTCGTGGCGAAGTAATAATGACTCATTCCGTTCATAAAAATAAATATCCTGACAAGGCAAACTGCCGCAATGCTGCCAACGGTCTTATGAAGAGGAAGGATGGCGAAGGTTCAGAAAACCTTAATTTTATTTCCTATGATGCTTTTGCCGTTACCGGAGATCAGCCTTTTAATGACGAAGAAGAAAAAATAAACTGGCTTACTGCATGCGGCTTTGAAACTGTAAGGCTTGTAATCTGCAAAACTCCTGCAGAGGTAATTGATTACAGGGCTTCCATTATGGAAGAGCGCAGCCGTATTGAATATGATATTGACGGACTTGTCATAAAGGAAAGACAGATCAATCATCTGGATGCAAGCCGTGCCCGTCCTGACCGGCAGATTGCCTTTAAGTTCAGCCTTGAAGAAGCCGTTTCAACTGTAAGGGAAGTTGAATGGAGCATGAACGGTGGAACCTATACTCCGGTTGCGATTTTTGATGAAGTTGACCTGAATGGAACAAAGGTAAAGCGCGCAAGCCTTGCAAACCCAGATACAATGCGTGCCCTGGGAATAAAAATCGGCTCAAAGGTTGTTGTAGTAAAAAGGGGAGAAATAATTCCAAAAATAGAACGCATCCTTCCTGAAGAAGAAAATTGCACTCCTGTTGTTTTTCCTCAAAAATGTGAATGCTGCGGGACTTCGTTAAAAGATGAAGGTTCAAGGCTTTTTTGTCCGAATAAGCAGTGCGGAAAAAGAGTTCTGCATCAGCTTACAAAATGGGTTCAGACTGTAGACATTAGGGATTTAGGCGAATCCCTTATAAAATCACTTTATGAATCTGGAACTGTAAAATCAATTTCGGATCTTTATGCCCTTACAACTGAACAGCTTACTCCGTTCTTTTTAAATGAGCAGAGCATTGCGGCAGAAAAAAAATCTCTTGGTGCAGAAAAAGTATATTCTTCAATACAAAATCACAGAAGAATGTCTCTTTCTGTATTTGTAGCTGGCTTTGACATAGAAGGAATTGGAGAAACTACGGTTGAAAAACTTGTTTCTGCCGGTTTTGATTCAATAGAAAAGCTTTTGAATATGACGGAAGAAGAAGC